>Ga0116228_10001210_pt1 | contig 21174 bp, 22 predicted proteins | sample S1TSphfallax_2_FD_89694 | JGI IMG/M metagenome (GOLD analysis project Ga0116228, IMG submission 89694) | Host-associated microbial communities from peat moss isolated from Minnesota, USA - S1T2_Fc - Sphagnum fallax MG | ecosystem: Host-associated > Plants > Peat moss > Unclassified | place...
ACCCCATTGTACCCCTCACCCAACTTTGTAAACTAGTTGTGTTTGCCCCATGCATGTTTGTTAAAACCTAAAATCATACATGCATATCTACTATCTTAGGGAAATAATAAAATTTTATAACATAAAAGGCAACAACAATACCCAAAAAAAAACCAATTAAAGTTTAATTTCATTATGCTTTTTGTTATTAAATCTTCATCAAAACCTTATTGAATTTTTTAAAAATCATATTAATTAAAAACATTTATATTTCAAAAACGAAATTTATATTTATTTTTAAAATGATGTGTTTTATTTTAATCAATTATCACATAATTTTTCAAATCTCATTTTAATGAGATTTAAAGGAATTGAAGCTAATTATTTATATGTTTATCAAACAAATTTCATTTAAAAAATTGGTCATATGAATTGTTTTTAACATTTCATAGTGATATGAAACCTTATGATACAAAAAAGACAACCCAAAAAAATAAAATGATATAAAAACATGATTAAATCAATTACCCAACATTTGTATTTTTTTTAAAAACCCAACAAGTAGATGGGTAAACTTCAAAACAACCTATCAATTGGATGGGTGCACCCAAAATCTACACATGCCCATCCATTAGCTTGGGCCAATAAAAAATTCACATGCAAACCTATAACCTTATCCACTTAGCCAACTTTTGATTCTTCAACCCCTATACCCACTCATAAGGTGTTCCCACAACGATATTGTAAGACAAAACCAACAAATGAGGGCTTCCAAAACCCTTCATTGATTACACCATGTGAGCACATTAATGAAAAAAATCGTTAAATCATTGGTGTAAACATCTAAATATATTTATGATAAGAAAAAGAAACACTTCCCCAAGATGTCAATTGCAATATAGTCCAACCTTTGCTTAAGGACAATTGTTCACTTGAACCTAAAATGTCAATTGTAGTATAGCCCAACCTTTGCTTAAGGACAGTTGTTCATTTGAACTTAAGAAACAACAATTCATGAAACTAAGTCCATTTGAGTGGGATCGATGATAATAACATCAATCAAGATGCAAACCTCATTTATGGTGAGCACAATATCGACCCACCAACATAAAAACTCAAGGGAGGGTGAGGAGAGGATGTGTTTCTTCATGCAAAACATGAAAATGAACATCTCTTGCAATTGAAGGAAAAACATTTTAATGGTGTTTTGAACTATAATGTGCTCCCCGTGGGAACACCAAAGGATGCGTATTCCCATCAAGTCCATAGGTTGACCATAGATGCAACAAGTTAGACCACAAGTTGTTAAATGGGGGAAGCCCAACCCAATGCACAAAGTTGAAGAGAAATTAATGTTGAAGTCATATGAAATGATGGGATGATTAAGCAAGCAAAAACCAAGCACCAAAACTCGAGCTAGTGCAAGATCTTAGGTGGACACAAAAGGATCAAAAGACATGTTGAAAAAGATGTTGGAAAAGGTGTGCTTGTGAAAACTTTCTCAACTTGTTTCTTGAAAGCAACATGTTGCCCCTTTTTGAAAATTAGTTATCCTGCCACAAGGAAAAAAATTATGTGCCAACTTCAAATGGGCCTAGAATGGAAATTAACTTGAATTGTTGGCCTGTATAAGTTTTAATAAGTATGGGTGACAATTGTACAAGAATTTAAAAGCAACGATTAAGGCCACAAACCCCTGATTCTCCAAATAGGTCACCAAGGTTATGACTTCAACTAAAATAAGACCTATCACCTTTTAAAGACAAGGAAAAAAACATGCCAACAAACAAAAGGAACCTATAAACACTCAAAAAAACCTAGACCCAAAGGCTTCTAAAAACCTAAATTAAGATCAAGTCAAAAAAGTAAAAAAAACCCTGAAAATTTGAGAATGAAAAGTAAAAGGGAGAAGATAAGATGACCTTTGGGCAAAACATCAAGAAAGAATCCCAAAAACCACTTAGACATCCTTTTAACTTTGAAAATGTTTTTACATGGTGCACAACCTCATCAAGGGCACCCTAAAGAAAGGAAGAGGCAAAGGAAGGGGAGCCAAGTTGAATGTCCAAAACCATGATGTTGTTTAAAAAGGGCATTGAAACCAATAGGAAGGGAAAAGCCAACAAGCAAGCTAGAAAGGGAACAAGTTACACACTTTGTGAAGCTAGATTGCTAGCCCCACCAAACCCAATTAAGAAGAAAAATGATCAAAAACATGAAAAACAACATTGGTGGGTCCAATGATGTGGGCATCATCGACCATGGAAGGGAACATTAGGAAGGGGACAAACAAGGAAGGAAAATGTATGTTGAATAACATAGGGCTCATAAATGAACAAGGGTGAAAAAAGGGCCCATAGTAAATCTCCTTGATAAATGGCAATGGAGGAATGAATAATGATCAATCCTATAGAAGAAAATGATGACTCAAAAAGAAAGGGAGCTATATGGTATAGGAGCAAATGAAAAGGATGAACTAGGACAACTAATTGCCTATTGCATGAAGCTCTTGGACTATAACCTTACAAAAGACTATGTTGAATCCATTCACAACTTTTACCTATAACACAGCACTTGGGATGACCATCCGAGTCTACCTAAATACCATGCACATTTGCTTTGCATAATAAATTCATTTCCATGTGAGGGCTATTTGTGAATTTCTTTTAGAACGTTGGTCATTTGTAAATCTCACGGTACTTGAAACAAATATCTTTTCCAACTTCTTTTTCTTTCAACAATAAAAGTTCATGTGGTCAAGTAGCCTAGTCCCAAATTCCAATGTAAACATTGAGCCATAAGTAATGTGATTTCTATCAATTAAGTGTGGGTGCATGCAAAGTCCTCAACCTTTTGATTGACCTTTCACTAAAATATGTTCTTGAACTTTGAATATTCCCAAAATGCCATGGCAACTTCAACACTAATTATACTATTTGCAAAAACTTTGAAATTTTAAAATACAAATAATGGATTTTTGTGAAGGAAAATGTAAAATCTTTTGAATGTTTGGAATTTTATTTGACATGAAATCTTTAAAATTAATTAATTAACTATTGAGGTGACCTTTGTACTATATAGAATATATTGGAACTTCTTAATGTGGTGTCACCTATATAAGAAAAATGCCAAACACTTCAACATTGTTGAAAAAATAGGACTTTGGGCAAAGAAGATGGGATATAAAGTACCTAGGGCTTTGGGAACAATATTGGGGACATATTGTAATCATGTTTTTTTTGTTTGTCACATTAAGATTCCCAAATTAACCATGGTGCCTCTTGGTGCCATTGGAGAGACTTTGATGAGCAGGGGTGCATAAAGTTGGTTTCATGATGTTTCCACCACCTATATAGTGCAAAAGTTATTAATATTGAATTTTTTTCACTGAAAATTTATGTAAATCAAAATTTTAAAATTACCCAAATTTGGGTATGCTCTTGGTATTGTTGGAAAACCTCAATGAGTAGGATTTAGTGAAGGCAATTTGGAAAATCTTGGATGTGAGGTGTAGGAGATATTGAGTTTTGAGTAATTTTTGTCATTGAAAATTCAATTAGATTACAAAAAATGATTTTGGAACGGAATGTAGTTGGGTAACTAGTTTGCATTTGGGTTGACAACACAAGCTACATTAGTATTAATGAACATATGGAGAACACATTTAGAATTATGAACTTTATGAGAAACATAATTGAAAACAACTTAAGGGAACAAGACCTATCACCTCAAAAAATCTTCAAATTCCCTTCCAATTTTGTTTGCATAACAATTGGCTCATTTCTTGTCTTTTGCCAATTCAAATGGTTAGCTTTGGCATTTGGTCATGGAAGGACCATTGCTTTTGTGCCTAGCATTTTCAAGGAGATTGCCTCCACATTGCAAGTAGAAGTTTAGAGTGACGTAGTTCAAACTTTTACTTGATAAATCTATGTCATAGAATTGACTATCGGTAGCATCAATACATTTGCACCTCATGATTAACTATTCATCTTATCTAGGGCAAATGGGTGAAGATTCAATAGGTTATATCTTTTAAGCTGGATGGGGTGTTTCCAAACTCAAATTGTTCTTTTTGTAGAACATTTCAAATTAAGGTCTTATTTAAGGGTAAATCCTTTCATGTTATTGTTCATCGATTTTTATTTCATCTCTAACCTTGAACACCATGGGAGGAGGAAAGAGTGCATGAGTGTGAAAGTTTGAATGCACTTGCTTTCTTTTTGTGCTTTATAGCTGTCTGGTGTCCTGCTTTCAGATAAGGCTCTCCACATTGCCTTTGATCACTGCCTGTGGACTTTTGCTTTCTTATAAACAGAACCACTTGAATTTGAAAATTCCCAGTTTGAAAATCAGCTCAGAGAATTGTATTGGAAAGGTGAAATTAAAACAAATTCCATGATCAACTATCTCTCTCATTTTGCAGATGGATCTTTGACCAACATGAACAATTTAAAACACAATCTTCCACATGGATATCATTCACCGCAAATTTTGAACATTGGCAAATTCCCCTCAAGATCAGCTTCTTCTTGCTACTTCTCTTCACAGCTATACCCATTTCGCTGCTACCCTTTTGAAATCCATTGAAAATGTCACACAGAACCAGATCTGCTGGCACTCTATCAAGTCATGACCCTACCCATCTGACCATTTCTCCCCAACTGACTTCATCAGCTTCTTCATTGGTGTGGGTGAGCACATAACAATCTGCTCAAAGTCTCAGGCATACAACTATACACAAATCCGCATCCTCAGTTTCTGTTGCATTTCTAGAAGCAACAAGAACACTTCCCGAGAACATTAGCTAACAATCAAGAGGCACAGCTTGTCAAAAAAGTCAATAGTATCCTCATTCAAGCTGAAGCAAAGCTTGCAAGGGTACAGAAGCTTCATTTTGTTTTAGCGTGCCCATGTACAAGCAAGAACCTAAGTCCAAGGCACAGAAGGGGATACTGATTCAAGCTTCTTACACCTGGAAGCTTTCTTGAAGCACACCACTGCATGACATTCATTGATGGCAAATCTTCGGAACAAAAGACCAAAAAGCTGCTTCAGTACAAGGAATTTTTCATCTCCAGAACATCACAAGTTAGAAAGCTGACCTTTGAAATGAGGTCCAATGCTCCATTGATGATAGTGGTTTTCTTGTTGGTTGAATCACCTCCTGCCTGATTCAACCACCATTCTTTCTGCCACCAATACCAAGAGAGATCTTTGCCTTTAACTCTGGGTGGGTGGTTTGTCCTACTATCAACTTCTGCTTCAATTCTCAGTGTGTAAAAGGACTGATCAAAGAAACAACTTGAAGAATCAGTAGCCTAACTCTGCTGATTGATGGTCACTATCACAAACTGCTCACTTCTTGCCATCAACAGAAGTCCACATATGATATGTAGGAATGTGACTGGATTTTGGGTTGGAAATGACATGATCATGTTGCTAATATATGAGGCAAAGGAAACTTCATGATGGAAGCTTGACTGTGCACAATTTATTCTTAAGATCACATGGATGTTGAGCTTCCTACTTGATCCTGCAACAACTTAAGTGGCACCCCAAATACTGCACACAGCTTACATGTTGGATTTGCATGGAAGGATTCCTTAACAAAAGGATGGTATTGCAGAGAGCATGTACAATGCCAGGCCAACTAGACATATTGGCCATGATGGAACGGATGCCAAAAAGATGAGAAACAAGAAAATCAAGTAACTCCATAGCAACAGCATTACAGAGAAACAAATGGGATCAGAAAAAAACACTAGAACAAATGAAAACATATGCAAAAAGCAATGCAGTTGAAAGCCCTTCAAACCTTTTGAGAATCACTGCACCATAATTCTACTGTTGCTGCAGAGGACAAACTACTGCAAGCTTTACAGAAGCGGGAGATGGTACTGAAAAACATGATGCCCTAGAGACTGGCTCAACTTGCAGAAATTGAACTTATTTAGATGTACACAAAGAGAGAGAGGAGAAAACATATAAAGATGGGTGGCCAGGGATGTTGAAGGACAATCAGAGCTAGAGAACAAGCAATCGGTTGGAAGTGGTTTTGGTAGCAGATGGATCACAGTTCATCTTGGTCTTGTTTCTATTCGGTAGCAGATCACATAATCTTCTTCTCGTGTCTTGTAGCAGAAGAAGATTACAGAATCTTGTCAAGACAATCCATGAGCAGTGAAACTTCGTGTGGCGTGTTGTAATGAACCATGGAAATTCGCACCACCCCATCATCTATCGAGTTTCCGAAGAGGGCTCCTTGTTCCACCAACGCCGTCACTAATCGATATGCGTACATGTTGCCATTGCGTGTTGCAATGCCCGCCTTCTGAATGTGTTTCACAATCTCAGTCGAGCTCTTTGTCTTGTGCACGAAGCTGATAGTTGGCACTCTGATTCTCGCTTGCGAACTGGAGCGGCCTATGATCACCACATCGGGTTTGGACTTCAGAAACCCTAGCAACGCGTGTTGTAAAGGTTGTTCGAGTTGTGTGATGGCGGCAAATGCTGCTTCCACTACCTGTCGATCGAACCCAATTGCTGTGTATGTATTGCGGTGCTTCATCGCAGCAAGAGCTTTCAAGTAGTGAGACAACGCGAGAATTCCCGCGGAGCCTTCGTGACTCGCTCCACCCAGCTCAAACTTGTAGCTGAAGTCGGAGGAAGGAATGAAGAAATGATTGGGGCCTTCGTCTTTCACCTCGTCAAAAGCGTCGAAAGTGCCGAAGAGAGCACTCATGTGAGGTCCGTAAACTTTGTAAGTGCTGAAAACATACCAATCCACTCCCCATTTCATCACATCTATAGCTCTGTGAGGAGCATACGCTACCCCGTCCGCGACTACTCTTACTCTATCTCCCACTTCTTCCTTCACAACTTTCACAAGCTTCTCCAGGTCCAGAATCTCTCCTAAAATATTCGACACATGGGTTACCGCCACAATCTTGGTGGAAGGCGACAAGAGCTTGATCAAGTCGTCTATACTAGACTCAAAAGATTGCGGATTTACTTTCCAAAACTTGAGAGAGAAGCCCCCTCTCTTCGCCAACTTCACCCATGGCCCTGCGTTGGCTTCATGGTTCGCTTCCTGCACAACGATTTCATCTCCTGGACTAAGGATTCCTGCGTAACTAGCACTGAGATTCGCAACAAGTTGGGAAGTCGAAGGTCCAAGTACCACTTCACCCACGACCTCGGCGTTCATGAAAATCTTCATAAACGAGTGGGTATCTGCCAACATCTTCGTCGCTTCTTTCGATAATTCATATGCGGCTCCGAGCTGTACATACGAGTCGCGCATGTAGTTGCTGATTGCGTCGATAACCACTGCAGGCACTTGACTGCCACCTGCATTCTCGAAGAAAACTGGATGCTTTTTGTTCGATTGGAAGTAATGGAAATGCGCTCGTACATTGTGATATAAACCTTCGGAAACCTCCATTTTGATAGCGGATTGATCGAGATACTTGATAGCGGATTGCTCAAGATGCCTGATAGCAGGTTGCCCGAGACGGGCGATAGCGGATTCCTCAAGACACCGAGCGATAAAAGCCGATTGCCCAAGGTCGCGTCTAACAAAGCAAGATGATGAAACTCGAGGACATGCCCGACTGCTTCGATCATCCACCAGCAAGCATTAAACCCGGCTAGAGTTTTATGGGCAGACTGAAATGGAAGGAGGAAGATCATGCTCTATTTCTACCCTTGATGGTGCTGACGACCAAATTTCGTCATAAGAAACACACGCACACACAAAAAACATGAGCTGCAGATAAAGGGGGTGGTGATCTTCGCAAGAGAAGATTGGAATTTGTGCATCATAGGTAAATTCCCTACAGCTGTTGTCGTCATGTCGTCACAGAGAGCATTTTTGGACTTTCTATGGCAAATGTGTCGCGACTGACTGTGCATGCACAGACATGATTACGTGCTTCCAAAGTTTGCACCTTTGCAATTACGTGCTTCCAAAGTTCGCACCTTTGCAATTACGTGCTTCCAAAGTTTGCACCTTTGCAAACCTGGTTTTTTATTTTATTAAAAAATGAGACACTTTGTACAAAAGATGAAGTACATGACCATACCAGGAAGCAGTTCATTGCATCATGTAATGGATCTGCCCTAGTGGCAAGTCACACATCAGTGTTCCCTGATATCTGAAATGTAATAATATTAGGAAACACAAGCTTTGGCCAACCAGTCTTGACAGCAGAACATCTATAGTGGTGGTTTCAAACCATATAAATCATGTCATGAGATGGATACACAGACATTCAAAATTGATTTGCTGTAAACATACAGCAATTTTCTGTGTAGGTCCCCATTTGGAGTCCAATCAATACACAAAGAATCAACTCCTGTGGATGCCCACCAACAATCTACTTTGCAGCTCAATCAAATCTCTATGTTTGTCTACCAGTCCTGCATTTGCTCTCAATGTCCAAATTTAGATCAAAGAGTCAGGACTTCTTCACAGGAACCACAATTCTAGGAGGTTCGATAATTGTATTCTACATAGTTAGAAACCCACCAACACAGCAACAGAGAGTTTGGAATGCTAAGTCAGTTCATGTTTCCATTTGCAAGGAAAGAAGAAAGCATTACCAAGTGACTAGTTCCTCTTTTTCCTCTGGATGGCTTCCTTGAGCTTTAGGCCCAGAGCCCGAGCCAATGGAGGTGGCACAGCATTACCAATTTGTCGATGTCTGGACTGGATATTCCCAGAAAACTTGAAGCTATCCGGAAATCCCTGCATGATGGAGGCCAACTATCTCAGCAACCAACTAATAAGCACTTGTCAATGGTGAAAAATGCTTCAACACAAGTAGTTCAACTCATCAAAGTAGAGCACACAGCATTGCAATGACTCACACACAGGACTCCCCAAAAAGAACACATGAACTTAAACCTATCTGCAACTTGCAGTTTGTGAATAAGTAGCTAGGTGCACTTGAGTCACAACTGTCCATCTGAATGAAACTTTTAGCCCAAATATTTTTAGTCTGAAGAAAGAGGTGGATGTGTCATACCTGAGAACGGGCGCACTCTCGGACAGTGACAATGCGGTCCTGCTCAGGGTGGAAACACATCCCCACTTTGCCCATGGGCTGTGGATCAGTTACTGATGTTGGAAAGTTACCTTCCCAATCTAATCGCCCATACAAGCCCTTCCATTGATTGTGTCGATCTGCAGTGTTTGGTAAACACCAAGGTATCAAATCAACCAGTTGGCCTGATGATAGCTTCACCTGTCATCCACAAACCCACGAACAATTATCTGGATCAGGAAGAATCACAGCATGAACATGGAAATTGTTCCCAGCTGGAAGAGATGGATAGCCCACAAAACATGAGAAGGTTCTTGTGCACAATACCCCCCATAGTCAATTTCAATTATGGACTTCACAAATATTCTATGCAATTGGTTCTCTGAATCATCCAGATCACACATATTAGTTATCAGAAGGATACAACACCTTTTCATCTGGAAGGCTGCGCCAGTCAGCACCAGGACATTTTGGAATGCGCTTACAGCGCTCAAGGTTGAGCTCATTCATCTCTTTTGAGATGTGATCCCTCAATATCATTTCTTGGCCACGAATCTGCTTCTGGAACCATGATACTGGAGGGTCCCCATACTGCAACAACCAGCCACATTTGCTCTGGTCAGCTCAGCTCCCGGGCCCAAATAAATCCCAGAAAATTAAGGCAAATTCTATGATGATGTGTTTAATATATCCCATTGAAACTGTCATTGAGGCTCCCCTTTGAACATCTCTAAATGCCCTGGAGATTTTTTTCTTACTGAGTCAGCTGTGGAAATTACCTTGATCTCTTCTGTAGAGGCACCATTTTCAACAGGAGGAAGGTCATATATTGTGTCCTTCACAGTTATGGCTCGAAGAGGAGCACCCTGTCCAGCATCTGGAACAGCACTATATGACAGGCCACCAGGCAACCCTATCTTCAGCTGTGAGGTTGCAAAGACATGCATTGGTTCAGGCCACTCTGGCAGTATTTCATGAGGGGCAGCTGCCCAAATGAATGCTCGCTTCCGTGACTGAGACACTCCATAGTTCCCTGCTTGAAGAACGCCAAATCGCACCTGCCACAAACACTCCCAAAGGGTGACCTTCAAATTCCAGTTGTGTTGTCCATGTTCCAAACTTCTAGCACAGCACCCATCAAGAGTCAAAGATAGAATAAACCAATGGAGAGGGCATCAATTTACTAATAGGTGCCACCTGCTACTCAAATGAAGGAAGACAGACGCGTGCATGAAGCATACAGAATCTCCTTGTACCTGATAGCCCATCTCCAAGAGAGTGGCAAGAGTGAGGCGGAAGGTCTGGCCCTTGTTAAAGGACACAAAGTTGCGCACATTCTCAAGCAAGAAATACCGTGGACGAAAGTAGTCTGTATAAGACAGAAATGCTAGTATCATTTCACATTGCACTTTGCTCCATGCACCTGTATTGAATCTATTCATCCCAGAAAATCCCTGCACCCAGCCAGCCATTATAGAGAATCAGACACACAAGGAAACTTGGGACTATTGTCCTTCAAAGTAAGTGTGCAAGCTTTGTTCAAACTGTATATAGCACTTTCTGTTATATAGCAAACAAAGCTTGCAATGTGACTGCTTAAGCTATGAGTAACCACCAAGCCTACTATATATATCACCTATAACCTTCCTGTTGGAACGGCACAGCAATTCCACATTCACTGGTCTAACATGGATACAGTGCAGGATCTCAGCATGAGCCACAAAATGTACCCCATTATCTTACACAGCTGAAGTCCAGTTGCACTGGAAAGCTCTTTCTAACACAAGGACCTTAAAGAGTATGACATAATAAACTGGACTTTGGAGGGAAGCATTCAAGCAGCTGCAGAATACCTGGCAAGGGGGTCCACCATTAATGAAGTCAACTTCACCCGGCTTGGGTAGTGCTTGTTTCTTCTCATCACTGATATTTAAAGCCATTTCACCAGCCTCAGGTGTTGACAAACAGTCATTAAGATCCCCTCCTCTTTCCATTATGCATCTGCCAACATGCAGATTAATAACTTATTGCATCTGCAAGCTTCAGGAAAAACCAAAAAATGTCTCATTCTATCTAGTGTCCAGCACCCACTTCTCTGAAATGCAGTAGCTACAAATGTTCTTCACAGGTTTTTCAAGTAACACTTTAGAGTCTGCATGAGCAGTGGCTTTTCTCCAAATAAAATTAAGAAAACCTAGATTAAGTTGCTGAAGGGTTTTACGGATCTCCTAACTCTATAGAACAGCAAACATACCTCAGGATAACATTGCAGTTCTCTTGGAAAACTTCAGCATTTGGATGATTCAACTTGAAAGCAACAGCTGCAGGATACTCATACTCAATTGCCCACTTTGCAACACTGATGCCTGCAGAACTCTCCAGAAGTCTTAAGAAACGACATGATATTATAACTGATGGATGTAGGACCTGGCTACAGGAAAAGACATACATTCCACTTCCTGCCTCTTAATTTGGAGCCAAAGGCAGACAAATCTGCATGACTACTGTGCTTCCTAAGACTTGCACTTGATGAAAATGCACAGCCAAGTACAAGATGTATACCTGCTTGACGTAAACCTTCAGAGAGGCCTCCACAGCCTGCAAAAATGTCAAGGGTGGCCAGGCAATCATCATGGTGGTGGTCAACACTGTGGGTCCCTTCAGCAGAATTATCATTCTCAACTGCTTTTCCTTTTCCCTTGGCCTTGGCTGCCAACTCTGCTGCTGCACTTCCACCATTGGCAAGCCTGGTGTGTGTGCTGAGCTTGACATTAGCTGGTAACTGCAGATATGCAATATGATAAACTCAATGAGAACCAAGCACACAAGTTGAAACTGAACCTTCTACCCACTAAGTATTTTGCCAATGTCATAATTGGAATCCCAGAAGAACTATAAGGGAACAGCGGCTTGAGAACTGTGCCAATTGGGCTCCTCTAGCACTTCACTTTGGGGCAGAGACAGAACCACACTACAAAAGCTGAAAGATATGGTGAACAATGGGAAGCATGCCAAGCACCTGTTTAACAGTCCCATTGTTGGGATCACAAAAGCAGCTGCAGAAGTACAAGTGGGGAGTGGCAGCCTTGACTGCAGTGTCAAGTACAGGTGTTGGGCGAAGCACTTCACACCGGCCCCGCACTGCACTGAAATCCACAACTGCCTTCTCCTCACTGTAATATACCTGTATCGGACAGACCAAAATATGGAAGTGTCCCTGAATTTTAACAGATTGGAACCATGTCCCTGAAGATACCCATTGACTTAAAGCTCCCAAAACCTATGAGTCATAACTGCAGAAGGCATGCAAGGCCTGGAGTTTTCTTTACAGCCTGTTGAGCAATAGGTGAACTCATATGCATCTGGAAATCCTAGAACTCCTCAGCGTATTAGAGAGGGGGATTTGATTAGATGCTTGCCTCATGAATGTCAGCAATATAGCCTTTGTGAGGCCCAAAATCATCAGGTCGGTAAAACCTTTGAACATTCAAAAGTGAAGGGATACCATTTTTCTTCTTTGGCCCTTGGACACTTAGTAGCTGGCAGATAGCAAATGGCCGTAGTCCCTTATTTCTTCCCCCCTTGAAAATTGGCTTGGCTAGCTCCAGGTCTTCTTTATTCTGCAGCACTGGAAAGATACTGGGATCCAGGTATAAGAAATCACCTTCCAAGTATTCAATGCCTTTTAATCTAAATCCTTTGTTGTCTGGAAGCATGCAAGTTGCATTCTTCTCCTCCTCCTGATCCCTCAGCTGGCAGGCTTCACAAGTCCCATCTCCAACTGCGAGTCCACTCTTGGGCAAACTGAAGAATGCACCCTTGTCAGATGCATACAGTGCCGAGCAAAAGTATTCAGCAGGAAGCCCCTTCCTTGCCCTTTCTTTGGCTAGTTCCCTCTCTGCCTGATCTGCAGCAGCATTTGCCTTCCTGTGAGGATGACCCCATGGGTGTCTCTTCAATTTCACCACCACACTTCTTACCCCCTCAATCTCCACTTCAGCACACTGCTCTGTCAAGAAAACTTCATATTCTGAAGCAACATTCCCAAGAATTGTTTCAGAACCTCTCAGCAGAACTCGGCCATGGAGCATCCGCAAGCCATCCTTAGCTTGATAAAGATACTCCACCAACAGTATTGCTGGCAACTGCTCAGGATCTTCTTCATCATTGACAAGCACAGCTCCACCCACTGAAATGATCTCACCGCCAAAAGTTGCTTGGGCATATACAGGCTCATTTACAGAGGTCTTTCCTACTGCTTTCTCGGACCACTTAAACTCCTTCTGCATCTTCTTAGAAGCTTTAATACGTTGAGTTGCTTTTTGCGATATATTAATGAGAGGGCTGTCATCTTCCTCCTCACTCTCATCTTCTACTTCTGCTTCTACTTCCTCTGCTTCCTCCTGCACTGCAACCATGTCCTTCAAGCCATTCTCAGAATTGAATCCATTTAGCCCTTCTCCTGTTTGACTGAACTTTGCATAATACTCACTCCAGATGCGATTCACAAGCTGGGTTGTCGTGGCACGCATTGGTTTTTGCTTCTTAGCATCAGGCTGCAAGGCCCGGGGGTTGGAATTTCTGCCCTTCTTGATCAGCTTCTTTTTAGAGAACACCAGTTTCGTGTGGTGCTTCTGTTCCATCTTGCTCATCAAACCTGTGACGAATTGACTCCTCCGGATTGTTTCATCTGGATATTCAGCAAATTGCTGCAGAATGATTTGTCCATGCACTACAACATACCTCTCCACTTCCACAAGTTTTGAATTAAAAGAGCCTTCATCACTAAGTTTCTCCGCCAGACGTTTCACAACATCTGTGAAAGACAACCGTGAGACACGCTGCTCCTCCTTCAGCATAGTAATGACCTTGATGGCTAGACGTGCAGTTTTCAGCACAGGGGCATACCATGGAGCATACTGACGAGAGGGCTTGCCAAGCCTGTACCAAGCCCCATCAGTGCGAATAGAGACAAACACCATGTCAGCGCCAAACTCAATCACCCACTCCTTGATGGCACTGAGAAAGATGCGCATGCCTTCTGGGACACCAACATCCTTATGTATGATTCGATTCTCAGAACCTGCTAGCAACTGTCCAGCAGATAATCCAGAGACAGCAGCTGATTGGGTGGCAGTCCCATCATCCACACAGAAGCTATTGTCATCCTCCTCCATCATCATGCCCGACCCAAATATTTCAACATCCGTCTCAGCACCTTCAAAGAAAGTAATGAATCTGGCATCCATTAGTAAAAAGCTTCAAGAATACATGACTTGTGATCCACCAAAACAAACAGGTTTTCCCAGTTGCCACAGCATAACCAACCAGACATTGCACAAAATCTGGAAATGATTCACATCAAACCATGAGATGAAGCTTCCAAGAGCCAGCCTCTTCCTCACATGCATTTACTTGGTTATTTATCACTAGGTTAAGTCAAAAGCTTTGAGAAGAACAGACAGTGAAATGCAGCAGTGCTGTATTCTACTGAAGGGTTAGAACTGATAGCAAGTCTAATCAAAGGACAATCCATCTTCCGCATTTCAATCTACCAAACTTGTTGAAACTGCAGTGTAAATGCAATACCTGCAAGCATTGGAAGCAGTTCCAAAGAAATTAACCGAAAATCTGCATTGTACAGTGTCCAATCATAGAGCTTTCGATGAGGGAGGTCCTCTGGTGCCAAAAGAGCATTGTTATCCTCATGGAGGAGGTACTCATCCATCTCTGACTCCTCTGGTTTGTAGTGAGCAGGCAGTGGATAGTCAGCAGCAATCTCATCTTCATTAATCTTGACATAAACCTTGCCCTTAGGTTGCATGCGTCTACATCACCAAATCCAGCAAACTACAATTAGATATTACATATCTTTGAGGTTGTAGCGAAAACTCCCAAACATACCACCACAAGATGCAGAATCATTTACATGTTGGCCCACAAGATGTTGTCATGGGAGCAAAGTAACATTTTTCTTTGGACCAGACTATGACACTACACATGAGGTTGGATCCTTGCCTAGCTACAGTGCGATCTTCATATTCTTGAAGGTGACGTGCCAACTTCTCATCAGCATCCATGGCATCCTGCTCATCTGTCCCCACCTGGTTAACTCCACTTGGATGCCCATTATTACCCTCCTGAATGGACAGTACTCCAGGTTTCTGGGATCCTATGAAGGACACCTCATGGGTGCGTTTCGCACACTCCTCAAGAGCTTCCAGCACAGGCAAACCACTGAACAGCTGGTCATCATCATCAGCTTCCACATCAAGCTCTTTGAGCTGAGTGGCAATGAACTCTCCTTGTGCAAAAAAGTAATCACGAGAGAAAAATTGGCCCACAGCAGTCGGTTTCCCAATGAGGGCACGTGATACTCGGGCATAAAGATCATTAAGTCCTAGGTCAGCATCCCCTCCAATTGCTGGGTTTAAGGCTCGGTACACTTCCACACAAACAATCGCTTTCTCATACATCAAGTTGTAAAAGTTCTTGTATGTTCCTGCAGGCTTCATGCAAGAATAATCTGCAAGGGCTGTTGAAAGTGTAATACTGGCAACTCCTTTGTCATAGCCTTCTATGGACCATGATATCAGCGGCCCAAATGCATCACAACGTACACTATTTACCTTGTCAAGGATGCCAGTTTTAGGAACCACAACACCTGAGATGTATATATCAAGATTGCCTACAACCTCAAGTGGTTGGACATTGCCCTCATCATCATGTACAACAAAATCCGATAATCTCCTGTCTTCAGCTTCTCCTCGAGCTGTTAAAAACAAGGCTTCTTGCTCATGTGTGGTAACCCTCTCTTCTTTGGGTATGACATAAGCGTCTTCAATTTCATAAGTCTTCTCTTTAAAATTTGTAGCTGCATTTGCTCGCTTGGGCCTGGTTCTTGTGTGGGAGGCAGCTTTCTCCTTGGACTGAAATTCATCCCCCTCACTGTCAGATGTCTTACTCTTCTTATTCTTCACAGCAAAATCATCATCACATTTTCCATTCTCCCATGACCGTTTTCGTTCACTGTCTGATGAACCTGATGCTTTCTTTTGGTGCTTGGTTGGATGGCAACCCTTGGGCTTGCTTGCGCCTGAATTTGTCTTGCTCGTGTTCTTATACCCCTGATCCTTCTCACCCTCAGATGAGGTTCCACAATTCTCTTCTGCAACATTGGAAGGATTGTGATTCCCATTAGTGGCAGGTTTCAAATCACGTTCTGAGCATTTCACAGTCGCAGCTTCCATGTGTTTTGCACCATTGGAAGGATGGTGTTCCCCATTAGTGGCAGCTTTCAAATTAATTTCTGAGCTTTTCACAGCTGCAGCAGCTTCCATGTGTCGCATGCACTCCTTCCAACTCCGAAGCTTTTCCCCTGCAAAAATGCAGCAGTACAGGAAAACAAAAGCTGAAGAACAAAATGAAGACAAAGAATCAACACAGGACAAGCATCTCTAAATAACATGAACCCATTCAAAATATCTGCAGCAGTTTCCAAAAATCTGAATGCTCAATTTAAGAGTCATCCACCATGCAGTGCTCATCAAATCACCACAGCACAAAATGTGAAAAAACCAGAGCAAATCCAAACAAACCACAAAGAACACTCATGTTGTAGCTGTAGCCACAACTGAAAGGATTCATCGTCCTGCATCAATTGTCACACCCATTCAATAAAAACCTTGGAACTGCAGCCGAATGAGCTTGATCTCTAGATACCATCAGAGTTTCAGATTAGCATGGAATTTTGCTGACCATGCTTCCATCTCTCTCTCTCTCTGTCTGACAAATACCTTTCCTCTCCGTTCGAGAGTCGTCCCAACAAGGACGCGGATCTAGAGTGCCTCTCTCTCTCTCTCTCTCTCTCTCTCTCTCTCTCTCTCCTAAAACCAAATTCTGGGTATAAGGACAGGGACAGAAAGCTTTGTAGACAGCACACATTGCTCTTGAAATCATTGCCCACTCATCAAATCACGCACTTACCAGTAGGGGCTAAGAAGGTGCGGGTGAGACGACCATTGGCGTTGGTGGTCTCTGAAACCTTGCCTCCAAACTGCTGCCACTTCACAGCCTGCGCACCATCCTCTTTCGCCCCTCCTCCCACCATCTCCTGCGTCCCGCCCTACCCACTATCCACTACAGCCCTCTCTTTTTCCTCTTCTTCTTCTCGTTGTCCTTCCACGGTCCCCCCCGGACACTGGAGCAAGCTCTAAAAACGTTCTTTTCAAGCACAGAATATTATCTCCATCGCCAGTGCAACACGACACCCAAAACACTCTCTTCTGCCCCCACTGAGATTGGAAACTACTTCACTCAAACGGTGGTGACCAGTCAGTCCTCACAAACACACTCTCCAAATGGCAATAACTCCAAAACTCTTCTCACACTTGACAAGCCCAACTCCCAAAAACCTCCAAACCATTCCATACACAACTCTCCTGCCTACAAACAAATAAACCAACAAAAAAAAATGCCGGAATTCAGGAACCCAATACCCACAACCCTCCAAAACTCCTCTAAAATCACAGTAGCAAGCATCATAATGGAATAGACTCAGAATTCTGCTTCAGAAAGGGGGGGTGGGAGGGGAGAGATTCTCTCAGAACGGGGAGTGGAAAAAAAAATTGTCCCAACACCCACAACACCAGGAAACCATCACAACAGCAGCAGCAGAAAAAGAACTTAGCCCGAGCACATAGATACAGGTCATCCAGATGTTCTCAAATTCGAAGGAAAAAATAGAAAGTGGCCACGTCAAAGAGCATTCCACGAGCAATTTGTGAACTACGCAAACAGGAGGGGAAAGCCATCCCACCAACAATTGCGAGCTAGGAGCTATGTTAGAAGAGCGAGCGAGAGCGAGGGAGGGAGCTGTGGGTTGCGACAACGGGCGACGGCGATGACGCCGAGTGTTCCGCAACCAAATCGCAGTTTGAAGGAAGAAGTAGGAAGAAGGGGGAAAGAAAGAAAGAAAAAGAAAGGGGGCCAAAAAAAAGCGCGCCAACCGATGTGTAACGCAGATGCTATGTCGGGTGCCGGTTTCAGCGTTCGCGGTTTCCCTCGCAAAATATTAAAGGTAGTCATAACAGCTCTGACATCTGAGGGGCTTTTTTTTTTTTTTTTCCTTGTTGAGAGAATTTGGGCTCCTCATTTGCATTAGAATAGTGCTTAAATGATCTTTTGTTCTTTCTTCATTTCCGCTCTTGTGCCACTTTTAGCAATTTATCTAGAATTTTTTTAAAAAAATTCCTGTGAAACCCATACTGTATGGTGCCACTTCTTCTACCACTTTAGCAATTTGACTCGATTTTTAAAATAAAAATCATGTGATAGCCATATGTTTCATTCCACTTCTTCTATCACTTTCAACAATTTGACTCTATTTTCTTAAATCCTGTGATACCCACCCAATGTCATTTCACATCTTCTGTCACTTTTAACAATATAATTAAATTTTGTTTAAAATTTCATGTGATACTCATTAGGTGATAGTGAAAAAATGAAAAAAAAAAGTGGGGTGTTTTGGAAAGTGAGATGCTAATTGGAGTGGGCATTTTGTTTCTCCAAATGCTTTGTCATCCATGAAGGACAAATTCCACTTCAAAAACATGCATGTCATGCATTCCTATGTCAATGCCTACAACCATCCTTATCAAACACACATACAACACGTGACACTGAAATTGTGTTGAAATGTACAACACATCCAAATAATATCATTGTTTTGGAGCCCATACTTACGTAAACCTGGTTTCACCATTTGCACCATTCACCTCAACATGGTCTTGTGAAATTATATAATGATTTATTTAATGTTTCCTCGGACAATTTTTTAGATTTTTCATGGAATTCTTCACATTGATGGGTGAATATTTCAACTAGAATGCCAAACTTACTAAACACCCTATCCAAAAATGCATATGTTTTCTCTCATTCATTGTTGTGATTCAAAACAACACCAACTCCAACCACTTGAAAACATGTTCAATCATAATCAAGACATATTGGTCGTCATATAATCAAATTCAATGGGCCAACAAAATCCAAATTTCCTAAATATATTAACCCCATGATGGGCAATGATTGTCAATGAAATATATGTGTGTTAAATGATGCCCAAATTTGATCATGCACCACACATCAAAAAACAAATTGTTGAACATGCAATTGGACTTCACAATCACTAATATTATGACTAAAAACAAATTATAAATTATTGAACCTTAAACAACCCAACTCCTCTTGAACATGTTGTACAAAGCTTTCATAGTACTCCAAATGTAGCATTACCCACATTCATCTATCATTCCACACCTATAGGAAGGAACAACATTTCCATCAGAACTTCTTGGCCCTATGCACAATCGTTCATGTTCTTTAGGTGTTAATCTAACTAGGGTTTCACATGCTTGCATATATGTAATAACAAGTGCATCCTCATGTATGCCTATGGCACCATCATCATTTAATTCAGCATTCACATCACAAAAATCCCAACACTCATGTTAATATGAAGTACAACTCAAAATTTCCCAACAATTAACATAAGTATGCAAAGGCATGTCAATTTGAAATTGCTTTCAAATTGACATCATCGTGCCAACAAGCCCCATTGGTAGCCTCCTCATTGGAACTTGGGTTCCATCTTAAGCCATTAACATCATGATTAACCTTACCAACCATACAAAAAATGTCAACATCAATATCAAGTAAAATAATGCCCACATGACTAACTTTTTCATGAAACAATTTACTTCCATCAAGAATTTCAAAGGTTGATGATCCATAACTAAAATGAATGGGCTACCATACAAATAGCACTAGAATGATGAAATTGCCCAAACAACAACAAACCCCCCCCCCCTCATAAACTATATTTAACCTTTGTTATATTATTGGACTTATTAACATAGTGGGTACCCATTAATTGCTTCAACCAATTAATAACGCACGCACGCTCTCAGGACCTAGGTTTCAGGACCTCAACGCGAGGTTTCAGGACCTGGCTCTCAGGACTTGGGTTTCAAGCCCTCAACGCGAGGTTTCAGGACTTGGCTCTCAGGACCTGGGTTTCAGGCCCTCAACGCAAGGTTTCAGGACCTGGCTCTCAGGACCTGGGTTTCAGGCCCTCGGTATTTGGCTCTCAGGACCTGGGTTTCAGGACCTCGAAAGCTCTCCATCCTACGGTTGTCTTATCTTTTTCCCGTCACTTTTCTCTGTGTCCACCGTCACTTTTCTCTGCGTCCAGTGGTCAGAGTCGGAGAGGAGAATCGGCCTCTGCATTTTAATTCACCGACAGAACCGGTTCTGCCATAGAAAATGCAAGCCGGTTTTGCCGGTGAATTAAAACGCAGAACTGTCGTGTCCACCAGCAGAACCAGTTCTGCCATAGAAAATGCAGGCCGGTTTTGCCGGTGAATTAAAACGCAGAACTGTCGCGTCGGACAGACGGACACGTGGACGTAGTGAATTTATATATAAGATATGCCACCATGAATTTTTGACCATCATCACTTAGTTGGGTAAACTCTAATCCTTGTGTAATTAGAACAATTTCCCTTAAATGGGTTGTCACAAAATGGGAGTCAAGGTGAGATGTGTTTTCAATTATTTAAAGTCATGTTTTTATGCCTCTCCCCAAATGTATTCTTATTCAATCTTCGTCAATTAGATCAAAGGTTTGGTAATGTTGTTAAACCATTTGATCAATTGCTGATAATAATTACATAAACTTAGAAAAGAATGTAACTAATTAAATGGTTTGAAGTGGCGATTGATGTGGTGTTGACACGTGGTTGACTTTTTCAATTGGAATGTCACTTTCAACTTATATTTGTCGATTACCATGGTTTTAAATTGGTGGTAAATCCTTGAACATGGATTTCAAGAGCAAGACCATACCGACTAGCTTTGAAATATCCAGATTATAAAAAAAATGCATATCCAAATGTTCACGTGAGGGTATCCAATACAACTATAAAAACAAATGGGGAAACATATGAAGAGTACAACATTAATGCATTTAGTTATACACTGAAAAATATGGCATTAAATTGGTGTCATAATTACATGTTATAATTTCCTAACTATAGTTTTTATGAGTTAACATAAGCATTTTGTAAACATCATTAGAATACATAAA
>Ga0116228_10001215_pt1 | contig 21149 bp, 18 predicted proteins | sample S1TSphfallax_2_FD_89694 | JGI IMG/M metagenome (GOLD analysis project Ga0116228, IMG submission 89694) | Host-associated microbial communities from peat moss isolated from Minnesota, USA - S1T2_Fc - Sphagnum fallax MG | ecosystem: Host-associated > Plants > Peat moss > Unclassified | place...
AATGTCATGAATAAGTTTGGTCATTTTTAAAAACAAAAGAATAAATTGACATGGAGTGAAAATGCTTGGGAGAACATTTAGTGTAAAATTTGAAACCTACTTGTGTCAAACAACCATTTTTAGAAGGGATATTAGATAATTGTCCAACCTATTTTTGATCATCATATTATTATTTAATTATTTAATATATACATATTAAAACCATCCAATATTAACTGTAATCCATTAGTTGAGATTATTACATATCTTATATTATAATTAAATTAATTATTTGAATAAAAGGTACCCTATTTTTCAAGTAATTAATTTAAAATTTTGACCCAATAACCAATATATCGCACCATATATTTTTACTCACGTGTTTTCTACTTTTTTTTTTTACTAGTGTCCACCTCGGGTTAAAATGCTTGGAAGAATGTGAAATTTGTAAACTTTGAAAATTCTAAGTAATACAATACTTACAATTGATGTTTAGTATTAACCCAAGTTAGTTTTGTCACTTTTGGTCATTCAACCATCATGCCCTAAACTACCTAAACAACCGGGTGATAAGCTAATCAAAGTGCAAGAAAAAAACTTCCTTGGGAATAAACCCATGTTAGTTTCGTGTCTTCTACATCTTTAGCCTATATGCCCTAAACTACCCAAAGAAACTAGGTAATAAGATAATCATTTGGTAAGAAAAGAAATTACCTCAAGTAGGAACCAGGGTTAGTTTCATGTCTACTGCCCATTCAACATTTATGCCCTAAACTACCAAGAACCAATTGTATGATAAGATATTAGCCTCTTACAAAGGTCTAGGTTAAGTTTTAAGGTTTTCAGATCAAAGGTTTTAAACTTTGTTGGAATCATCATTGGGATTTAACTAAATAATTGATCTTTAAAAAAAATTTAAAAAAAACTTGAAGAGGGGTGTTGTCCCATTTTAAATACAAAGAAAAATATAATATTCTTTATTAAAATAAAAAATTGAACCTACATTTGAAGCAAAAGTTATTGAATTTGATTGACTGTACATAATTAACATTACATAACTTATATAACTTTGATTTTTAATTGTGTGTATTAGTTGAACATACGAATGTATCACATGAATATTTATTAAATAAATTGTGTGTAAGGGAGATAAAATCGAACTTAATCTTAAACTAGTTTGATCAACTTTAAATTCTTTGTGAAAATGATTGAAACCTCTACAAAGAATCAGTTTGAAGACTGGACCAGAGGAGGTTCCATATAAAATTAAAAAAATAAAAAACGAAAAAAATTGGACATCTAAGGTTCTTTTGAAATAAGAACTGGACAACAATAGTCCAACACTGATTTTTGGCTGGTTGGTGGCAGCTATTATACGGTATACCTATGCAAAGGATTTTTCATTGGATGGCCCGAATTCGCCAGATTTCAAATTTAATTGCCAGAGTTTTATGATACCTTTCAGAAGGTAGCCAAGAATAAAGAAGGATTTTATTTTAAAAATATATACTTTCATATCTATTATGTAGCCAAATTTGGCTAAATTATTTTCTGGATGATGGCCACTTCAGCTACATCACAAAATCCTTAAAAAGAAACCCTGGGATGAGTAGTAAAAGCCTATATATACCAGGGTTCCAAACTGGTACCCGCCCAGCACTGGTAGTTTCAGGTGTGTACTGCCCGCGCAACCCGCCTGCCCTACTAAACTACCCAGAGCGACAGAGTAGGTTCGGCAACTAGGTTCGGTAAGACCGGGTTTCTCTCCCGGCACGTCCACGGGGCCTTTGCCACCACCGGCCGGTCTTATTCCTCTCTGTCTATTTGAACACTGCGAGACGAACACTAGAGAGTTCGAGAGTCTCGAGCTTTCTCTCTTTATCCCTCTCTCTCTCTCGTGTCTCCTCGTGTCTTCTCCGCTTCCCTTTCGGCTGTGATTTCATGGCCGGGAGAATTGCATAGTGTTGTCGAGAATCTCTCAGTCTTCCTGTCTGTTTCTCTTTTTTTTTCTCTTAAGTAATTTTGTCGCTGAATTTCTGTTTCCCGTGCTGCTTTGCGTTGGGAAGTTTTGAGCAAAAGCTCAGTGTTGTCAGTGGCAGTAATATCGACCAGAGATTTGGTGTTCGGATCGTGTGTTTGGTATTTGCGCCATCTCCATCCCTCGTTCGCTTGCTGAAATAGTTTTTTCCTGTGCAAGGGAGTTTAGTGGACGTTCTGAGCCGAGAGTTTGGAACTGTGGGGACTTGCTGTTTGATCGAGGTAGTTTTTCTTGTGTTTTGGAAAGCTTGCAGCGGTGTCGGATATTAATACAAAAGTCTATCTCGAGTTTTGTTCTGAAGGTGGCTTTCTTTGGTTTTTCTTTTAAGGACGGACTGTTAGCGGATTTGTTTTTCTCCTCCTCCTCCTCGATCGGCAGTTGATTGGAATTTTGTGTGCGACATGTGTACAGTGCCATCAGCTGCTACGTGACTTTCCCAAATCTTCGGTGGGACTGAGAAGTCTATGACGAAAGTGCTATCGAGCGTGAAGGTCAGCTTTGGACGATGCTGCGTCAGTGTTGTGATCTTGACAGGATGAGCGCTGCGATCTGTGGAGGAGCAGGTCAGTGATTTCAGACCTCCCTTTTCTCAAGCTTCCGTCCCGCCTGCAAGAAAGATGAGTGCTTGTAGATGGAAAAAAATTGCGTAGGTTGCTTGCTAAGTTTTGTCAAGCAATGTGGCATCAAAGCATCTGAAACCACGTCCTTCGCTGTACGCAACAACTGATTACTGAGCTTGCGTTGGAAGCAGCCAGTTGCCATAGCAAGTGATACGTACCATAATGCATAAGATGTGTTAGAAGGAGAGTTCTGTTGTCTCTAGTGCACGCACGTCAGGGCAAGAGCATACATATAACGATGCCTTTCGATGATGAAGATGTAACTGGTTGTGACCACACAGGTTCGAGTTCTTCTGGACTTGAGGATGCAAGAGCTCATGAGGCCATCACAGTTCTGATCAAGGTGAAAATGAGATAAGAGAGGGAGGAGGACGAGGTGCAATCCACAAGAAAGAAAGATGAGTGCTCCAGCAGCTGTGCGCACACGGATTGGGAAGTATGAAATTGGAAAAACTCTGGGAGAAGGTACTTTTGCAAAGGTCAAATATGGCAAGCATGTGGAAACTGGTGTGGATGTTGCGATCAAGATCATTGACAAGGACAAGATCCTCAAACACAAGATGGTTGAACAGGTTCATCCATCTGCTCAGATGCTTGTTGTTTCTCTTGCTCTTTTCTCCCCGTGGGTGTTGTGTGTATAGGGTTCTTTCTCCTGTCCCACATGCCAAGGAGAAAATCTGTTCAGGTTTGTTTAATTAGCACATTGTCTTCTGTTTCCACTCATGGTGTCCTAGACAGATATGGGATGGCAAATCTGTCACAACCATTTTTCTCCTCAATACCTGTAATAAATCAGTGGTATAAACTTTACATGTGCTGCTTAGAAATGTCCGGATGACTTCAAGTAAAAATCTGTCTGTTTGAGAGCTAAGTAAACTATCTAAAAGGTAACCAAGAAAATTTTCTTCTTTTAGGTTCTTGTGAATCCTTTTGAACCTTCAGTTTACACAGATGGTAGTGGGTTTTACTGTGGCTGCTTTTCTTGTTTGAGAGCTGAGTGAGTGATCTAAAAGATAATCAAGGAAAAATCTTCTTTTAGGTTCTTGTGAGTCCTTTGGATCTTCAGTGTACACAGATGTAGTGGGTTTTACTGTAGCTTCTTTTCTTGTTTGAGAGCTGCAGAAACCATCTAAAAGATAGTCAAGAATTTTTCTTCTTTTAGGTTCTTGTGAATCCTTTTGGATCTATGGTCTACACAGATGTAATGGGTTTTACTGTAGCTGCTTTCCTTGTTTGAGAGCTGAGAAACTATCTAAAAGGCAATCAAGAAATTTTCCTTCTTTAGGTTCTTATGGACTAACTTCTTGTGGATCTTCAGTCTACACAGATGTAGTGGGTTTTATGGTAGCTACTTTTCTTGATAGCTGCCCTTTGTTCTTTAATGTTGCAGATCAAGCGAGAAATCTCTACAATGAAGCTAGTGAAGCATCCTAACATTGTGCAGATCTTGGAGGTTGACATCTTACTCATTCTTTTAAAAGAAGTATTTTCAGATTTGTAATTTAGGATATGACATGTATGTAAGGGCTTCTAATGTTTTCAAATGTTCTATTGCATCCTCATGGTACAGCAATTGACAACATAGAGTGTGGTCAATATGGCAGGTACTGGCAAGCAAGACAAAGATTTACCTGGTGTTGGAGTATGTCAGTGGTGGTGAGCTTTTCAGCAAAATTGTAAGTCTGAGAACAACCTGCAACCTCTATTTGGATCATACTTTTTTTGAGATTATCACTGCAGGTAGATTTTACCGGTCACTACAGTGGGACTTGAAATTCTGCTGGTCTGAGTTTTTATGCCTGTGATCCTTTCAGCTAAACCAAGGCCGATTGAGAGAGGATCAGTCTAGGAAGTATTTCCAGCAGCTCATTGATGCTGTGGACTACTGCCACAGTCGGCGTGTGTATCACAGAGACCTCAAGGTAGGTATTAGAGGATCACAACTGTTTTTTTGCTCAGGAGCAGGAGTGTATGCAACTGCATAACAGCTTCCTTTTTGTGTATTTCTGTGGTTGTAGCATGAGGGGGAACAGATAATGGGTGATGGTATGGTATGATCAGGCTAGGGCCCTTAGATTGAGACTGTGGTGTGTACTAGTATGTTACCATATGGGTACTGATTAGGAATGCTCCACATTCAGCTTTCTGATTGTTACTTGTTTTTGTGAGTGGACAGCCTGAGAATCTGCTCTTGGATGCTGAAGGAAACCTCAAGATATCTGATTTTGGGCTTAGTGCCTTACCCCAACAATTTAGAGTATGACCCCTTTTTCTCCCGCAAGTCCATAGCCAGATCTCTGCAATGTATAAAGTTGTGACAGTAGCTCTCTTTGTTTAACTTTTGTGAATATCAGTGCATGACTTTTCACCTGGGTTGCCCATGATATTGTTCAGCAACCCAACCACCCATCATTCTCCTTCTCATGTGAAACTACTCAGAATTTCAATCCGGAACATGATGATGTTAAGAAATCATTGGGAAGTCTTGTCATAATGGTGTTGATCTTTTTTTGCAGGCAGATGGCCTGCTCCATACAACTTGTGGAACTCCAAATTATGTTGCGCCAGAGGTTCATATTAGTCCCCTATGACTTCTATTTTTGTGTAGCTTTTCAGTCTTTTTGCTGAGTCTGGTCTCTTGATCAAGAGTAGAAGACCCTTAATAGCATCTTGGTGCTTAGGGGGCTGACATGAAGATTATGATGGTCTCTGGCAATTGTCTTTGCAACACAATCAGAGTAGAGTTTCAGAAGAGATTGTAAATACTCAGATTGTTAGTTGGTTGGCTGAAATTTGGGACCAGTAGCCAGAACTCATATGTCCTAGGGTGAAGTCACTAGCAAAAATACTTGCTAGCTTTGTGCTAATGATCTTTGGATTTGACAGTATTCTTTACTGGTGGGTCTAGAAATGAAGTGTGATGACACTTTCATGTCACCTTTATTGAAAAACAGAAAACCTGTCAGGGGAATCAATTTCAATGGTACACTTAGCATTTGGTGTTCTTGATACTTCAGTTACTGATGCATTGTTCCAAACAGGTGATAGATGATAAAGGCTATGATGGGGCAAAAGCTGACCTATGGTCATGTGGTATCATCTTGTATGTGCTCATGGCTGGCTATTTACCTTTTGATGAAGCTAGTCTCATGACCTTGTACAAAAAGGTATAAAATGAGCCAGATTTTGTTTCATTCATCTTGTTTTGGATTTGTTTGGGTGAACCCATGGCATCTAGATCAATACCTTTGGGGATGATCTGGGCAGCCAATTGATTGGGAGTTTTGAGGCAGTTTAAAGTTCTCGACTTCTGAAACCAAGTCACAATCACATTTGGTTTTAGTGCAGACATTGTCTCCTCTAGCTATACCTGAAATCTTTTCTTTTGTGCTGAGGTGCAGATACACAAAGCTGATTTCACTTGCCCTCCTTGGTTTTCACCAGCTGCCCGGAGATTCATCTTGCAGATATTAGATCCTAACCCCAGAACTGTGAGTGTATAGGTTGTTCAAATACATTTGTTTTTAATATTATGCATCACATGTATGCTGAATTTGAGGTGTGTGTTTTTAGTTCCTTACTGTGTGCAAAATGTGCTCAATGTGGATATATTGTGGTGTGTGTTGCGGCAGCGGATAACTGCAGCACAAATTTACAAGACAGATTGGTTCAAGAAAGGTTATACACCAGCCAAATTCAAACAGAAGGATGACATCAGTCTTGAGGATATTGAGTCAGTTTTCAGTGAATCAATGGTAAGGTCTACATTGAGATCCCACATGCAGCTTTCTTTGCTGTAAGGCAAGAGAGTTTTTCTGTAGTTGCACATTATGTTGTGTAGCATACAACCCTTTCCTTGACATGTACAATCTTAAGTAAAGAGCTTAAATTATGTACTGATGAGGCAAAATAAGTCACTCATTACAATAAGTCCCCTTCATGATGTTGTCTCAGGATAAACATGAGCACATGGAACTGCAGAAAAATGAGAAGAAGCCTACCGTCATGAATGCATTTCAGCTGATCACTCTCTCTAATGGGCTGAACCTCTCTGGCCTCTTTGACACACCTGAGGTATGTAGTTATTAATCACTTACTTGAAAGTTGAAACATTAAAGAAACAAGATAAAGAAAGCCTAGATTGAAATTGCACACTGAGGAAGATTGATCTCTGATTCTGGTGTATGTGACACTGTAGGACCCAAAAAAGGGTGACACGCGGTTCACAAGCACAAAACCTGCAAATGAAATCATTGCAAGTATTAAGGAGGTTGCCAAGCCGCTTGGCTTTGATGTGCAAACATGTGATTTCAAGATGAAAATGAAAGGAGATAAAGAGGGTCGTAAGGGGCACCTTTCAGTTGCCACTCAGGTGGGTAGTAGATTCTGCTCTTACCTGGAAACAATGTCCTGAATATGGGAGCAATATTTGTGAACAGTTTTCTCTGCAGGTGCTCTGAAGTGAGTTCTCAAGCTGCAGCAAAGATTGCATGGATTTATTTACACACTTTTGCTGCCTTTTACACTTTTACTTCTCAGGGCAACAACCTGGTGAACTCCAGGTTGAACTTTTAAGGCTGGTTTCTTTCACAAAAAGAGCCTTCTAAACAACCATGTTGTGTAAGTTCAGGAGGACATGCAAGAAAGTTCAATTGTTTTAGTCTTTTTTTTTCCAGCGCCAGCATGTAGAAGAACATTGGTGCTAAAATTATGATGTGGAATTGCAGGTATTTGAAGTTGCCCCCTCACTTTTCATGGTTGAATTACGCAAAGCCTATGGAGACACTTTGGAGTACCATAATGTATGCACTTGTTCTATCTCTTCCTCTTAACTTGTTCTCTATTCTCAAACTTTTAGTTGCCTGCCTTGGATTGTTAGTTTGTTGCTTGAAGAGATATATACAAAACTCTTCAAATTGGTCAGAGCCATGAAGTCAGGTCAGGTGGAAGAAGAGTTGTGTAGCTGAAATCTGGAAGCTAGAATTCTAGAAATTCATATTTCCTTTTATATCACTGTGGCTGTTACAGACTGCTGCTGTGACTGGAATTTCTCATGTTCATTGGCAAGAGGGAAGAATGATTCAATGGAATTCTATGCTAATTCTACTCTTTTGTATATCTCCGTTGTTCTTTGTTGAGTCCTCTAAATTGTTTTCTCTTTTGTTTTTGTATTCTTGTGTTTGCAGTTCTATAACGAGCTATCCAAGGGCTTGAAAGATATAGTGTGGAGATGAGAGTTGGTGATGCCCAAATCAATGCAACAGCCAGTAGGACTCAACTACTTGGAAGAAAATTGAAGACTACACACGACTAGTGTTAGATTGGCAAGTATACCTGATAGATGAGACCTTTGTATAGCAAGTCTTGAGAAGGTGATTTGTAAGGATTAACAGCACATAACACTCTTCTTTCAATTGTGAGAATGGCTTTGACTTCTTAAGGCTTTTTACTATGAAGAAGGTGCAACATAAGAAGTTGAGTTGTATACTTAGTGTAATTAGGAGTTGGGTCATTAGAGCCCAGGTTTCAACTGTCCAGAAGGGTGAAAGACCTGGTGCTCTGCTGTTGGAATGTGCGATCAATGACACAAGAAAAGGTAAAGCTTTCATATCATCTCATGAGAAGGGAGTTATCAAGAAGAGCGTAGGGTCTTGTTTGTGATAGTTCTTTTGTTGTACGTTGAACTATCCCAAACAAGATCCCAGGATAAAAATTGACTTTTTTCTTTTGGTTGTTGGAAGGTGCAGGTCTGCTCTTCCAAGACCTCAGTAGTGTAATTTTACACCCCTCAATTGTAAGGGATGTGCATAATTGTAGCTCTACACAAAAGACCCACACCCAAAGCATGAGCAATTGGACAATGACAAAGTTTCAAAATTGCAGATTTCAGTCTAGTCGAGCATGACTAAAATTGTTAAGAGTGATTCGTTTGCATTTGTCAATCTTTTTATATGTGACACATAAGGATGATGTTACTCTCATCTTATTCTTCATCATGTGCTCCAGTCGGTGTGTCGAGTATCACAAAACAATGAGAATTCAGGTACTATTCTAGGTGAGTGTTAGATCATTTTGCAAGTGATAAAACTCTTGAAAGGTAGTACCATGACCTCATATCATTTCAACAATCCAGTTTCTTGTTCCGTGAGAAAATATGAATTGAGATGGAATTGCAGCAATTGGACTGACACAGAAAAGTTGGAAAAGGGGATTCCCTACAACTTTGCACCTCTAACAAGCCTGTACTTTTCTGATTTTTCCAACTTGTAGTAATAATATTGTCCAGGAAAAGTTGGAATAGTGTTTGGAGAGAATTGCAGCACTTAGTCGTTGTGAGAAAGCCAGTGTTTTGAGGTACTAAAACTTTTTAGAGAGGTACAAAGTTGTAACAAAATGAAATAGTAGCACAATTATTCTAATATTGACACTGCTACTGCTGCTGCAAACAAATGGTGGCAAAAGTCTTTCACTCTTCTTGACTGCTAAAAATGTTGACAATGACAACAGTTACAAATCACACTAATAAGCCTGTCACAATAATTGCACATGCTCATGACGTCCATATTCTCTTCAGACCCAAATATGAAAATGCTCGTAGAAGGTAGTAATGTCAGCCTGTTTTGCAAGTATTTACCTGGCTTGGATCATCTCTAAAAAGCACCATCCAGCATCTCTCTCTCTCAGATCACTCCGCTCTCTATAATTAAGTTTTTGTATAACTTATATTCAACATTGGGTACCTCAGATTTATGGAAACCACCAGGTCCTTAAATATAGAGCCCAGTGTCCACATTGACATCACACTTAAAAGTATAAGCAAGTACCATTGGTAGACAACATGAAAGAGCTGCACTCACTCTCTGAAACTGCCGTGGCAAACGTGCAGAGGCAGGAGCTTCCCCCCTCCCTCTCCTCCTGCTGCAATCCACATCGAGAATGGCTAGTCCACCACGATTCTCTCTTCAGAATCAGAGCTCAAGAGCTCAAGAAGACTTTGGTTGCTCCCATTTCAGTTTCTTCAGTCCATGCTGAAGGTGGCATTGCTTGTGCAGCTTGGAAGTCAAGTCATGGGAACAAGGAATCACTATTGTCTCAGAGGTCTCTACACAGTTCTATGATTTGAATTCGTTGTTCTCCAATGTAATGAGCCTGGTAAAGTATTCCAACTGTCAACTACTGTCCAGGGTGGTTCAAGACGCAAAGGTGACAATACTCATGTGAATATTCATTGTGGTCATTGCCAACATGATTTGCTGCTCCCTTGCTATAAATTCTGGAAGCTTGCAGAATTACACCACATGCACAATACGGTCATCAAAGCGCAGTGCAGAAGAATAGAATAATAGGGGAAGGAGGTACTTATGCCTTGATTCTGGAAGCAGTATTGCTGGTCAGTCATGGTCAAGCAGTTTTGAAACACTTTTTGTTTGCTGAAGAACAGGTCACTGATTCCCAAGTCCAAGATGGTGTATTTTTACACCACAAGCTTCCTAGTTGCACTCTCCAAGCCTCCTCCTCCCCCTCACAATTGCCAGCCTCTGCCTCCCAAGTATCATCATCCTCCCCTCCTCATAGGAGCCATCCCTCTCACAGGGAGCATCCTCCATATCCTCCTCCCACACCATCTCCACCACCACCACCACCACCTCCTTCTCCTCCCCCACCATCTCCACCACCACCACTGTCTCTGCCATTACCTGTATGACTATAGTGAGCTACAGAGCAGGTCCATCATACAAAGTTTCAGTCCAGAATGCAATCTGAGCTCTAAGCTCTGCAGAACACTGATACCAGCTGCTGAGCTCCTGTCAAATCTTAACTTCCTCTTCTCAGATTACTCAGATTCCTGCAAAATAAAATCTGACAACTTTTCAATCAAGTTGTCAGACTGAAAAGAGCCAACAACAAAGAAGTGGGCTATCAACAATTGTTGACAGATACAGATGCAGACATGTTTCTTCTCAGATCTATGTCACTCACTTCTCCATCGAAAAAAACAAAGAAAATGTCGGAAAGGAGGTGTTTCTTATTGATAAATTCACAGATATGGTAACGATTTCAGAAAAGCAGAGAGTTGGAAGGGTTCACCAGGATGAGAGGTCCATGTATGCTTTTGAGAGTGCACTATCTGCTTCAGTTCTATCACATGGTCACAAGATCCCAAAATATGAAAAACTGATTACAACACTTTGGCCTTAGATAGTGAATGGTGACAAACGGTTCCATATCTATGAAAATTGCAGAGAAATCTCCACAACAACAATTTGAAGGCAACCCAACAATGAGTGCAGTCATAGCCTTATGAGAGTTGCTCACAACATATCAAACCATCACCTTCATCAGGGATAGCAGTGATGAGCTGCCATGATTACTACCCACTGAATTCGTCAGCTCCCAACAGGGTACATAGGTATATAATAATCCACCCAAAATCTGAGCAAACTGTTCTACAAAAACTACACATTGAGTTTCTGTTGCATTTCTGGAAGCAACCAAAAGACTAAGTCATGATGTTGGCTAGCACTCAAGGGACATAGGGTCACATAAAATTAGGGTAAACAAAGTACAGATCATGACCAAAAGGCACACTGAATGCACAACTTAGATAGAGTTACAGGGCATCCAAGTGAATATGCCCCATAAGCATTACTACTGCACTTAGAAATTGCATGAGTAAATCAAAATTGACTGGAAATTTAGTTGATCTAATGTCTCACTTATCAGCCCTTATTTCTGAAACTCCAAAACAGTGCACTAGGGATTCTGCATTGATCTTGTCTTCTCCAACTCACTGCTGAGAATATGGTTCATTAGTGTCTGGACATTGCCATTCATGGCCCTGCAGCACCCAGCACGAATACCAATGTGAAAAAACCAGCTTGAGGGCAGAGCACATATACAAATTAAATTATCCTTACACAAATACCAGATTGAGCATGGACTTGATGGAATTTGACAGTATCTATGGGGGTTTTCTTTTACCTCCTAGCCCTGCGCCGAGGGTCTCTCTTATTATCCTGCAGAACAAACAGAGGAGAAGACTTCAGTCAGAAGATGCTCTGGTGATCGTGTTGCAGCATTGATTTCACATGCAAGGCTTCCTGGCAGATGTGCTTATGTTTAGATGTCCTCAATCTCCTCGCCATCGTTGGAGCATGAGTGGACACTCTGAAAGTTTATCAACCAAATCAAACACATTATAACATCTAAATCTCATCAATGATGCACACACCTGGCCGTCCAAGTCCTCGTTGCCTGGAGAATCCTGAGATGAGTAAAGCTCTATTTCTGCGAAAAAGGCTTCAAGCACAAATGCTGCTACCTGTAGCCATCCAACAGACTAAATTTATGCAAGCTTCTGATACACATGTACCTTACAAAAAAGTGGCATGCAGAGGGTTGCTATCTCTTTCAATGTGAAAAGGAGCCTAGATCAAAGCATGATGTGTGTACAGTCACCAACCCACGAGATTTTCATACCAGGTTGAATAGGAAAAGGACACCAAGGACATAGAAGCCCCAAAAGTAAAAGACTGTCCACCATTTGCCTGTCAACTGTGCATAGCCCTGCAATAGCCAACCAATTTCAATGTTTCAATAACACACATATACACAGATACCAAGACTTAAGCAGTGTACCTGACAATCCTCCTGAATCCCAAAAGCAATGCACCACTAGCAACATGATTATTAGCATACACAAACTTTGTATCTAATTTGAATCCTGCAGAAAATTGTAGACTAGGTAATTGACTGGTATTTGCTAGAACATACTATAAATTCTGCTGGATAGAAGTGAGAACATACATCCATCCATACTTGCCAGTTGCCCAAAACAAGTATATTGAACAGAGTGACCATGCCAGATGGAAAGTCATTGAAGTTGTTGACCATATAGCTGTATGTGGTTAAGTTCTTATTCCTCTTGCACATAGATACCCACTTCTCAGATGCAAATGCAGCTGAAGCATATCAGAGCACCCATAGGCCTAAACTAGGGATGAAGCAAGTTTCAGCTAAGAGACAAACTGTTATGATACTCAAAGAGTCAAATTGGAGGGGATACTCATTTATGGCAATTTCACTACCAGGTAGCTTAGGATTTCCTGCATAGACAAGACCACCAAACACCTGCATAACAACCACTTCTTTGCATTATCAGGATCATATAAGCACCAAAAGCATAGTTATGAGGAGCACAATGCTACCAGCAGAGTTCAAAATTGTGCAGCCACCCAATTGGCTGCACAAATGCATAGATTGTTCAGTTACACATTGATATAACTCTGCAGAGAAGAGAAGATCTCAGGATCAAACAGTGGGAGAAAATGTAAGGTTGTGTAGCTTCATGAGCACAAGTTGTGGTGCAAGAGTTACCACTGCATCCAAATCATCTGTAAGAGCTGCATCAAGAATTCCTGAAGGGCTTGGATGCTCAACAGAAGAATCCAAACTGGTAACTAGACTTTTGACTTAATAGTCTGAGCCAGTCTCTCGATTTTTGGATACATGGCAGTTATGGGGCACTCCTATATTGCCTTGGTCATTGTACTATTTCTAGAAATTTCCATACCATTTGCCCAGGTTGTCGAACTGTGGTCTTTACTACTCTGAACTGAAAGGGTTGCAGCATCCTAAGACATTTAAGTTGTTGGTGAGATGCCCAAACCTCTTTCAGCATTCAGATCAAAGAATGATGGCCATGACCAAAACAGAGTTGGGTACCTGATTGCCAAAGATGCAAAAGAGGCACATGGAGCAGAAAGTAACACCAAGATAAGGCATGACGCTGGGAATGAGCTTGAAAAAAGTTGAAACCAGGACTTTGTATTGCTTCACTAGCACCAATAGTCGTGTCAAACGCAGCAACCGTGCAATCAAGAGATACCGGATCCTGTTACATTAACAAATAGTATCAACCAGCAGTGATTTCAGCTCTTTGCTAGAGAGTGTCTATCAATACACCCATAGAATACAACCTTATATCTGATTTCTAGTTTATGATCACCCAACATGAAAAAGTATGTTCACTTTTCATATTGGGTCTGCACATGGCAATATACAGTATAATGTCCACTGAGCTGTCATCCCTGATTGTTGGCTTCACAATACAATTGCAGCGAACAGTTACAACAAGCTATGCACCTCAGCAACTATATGGATTTCTGTCCAGAAGACAGTGACATGTCTTTGTATCAACACAATCCATCATTGAACTCCAGTAAATGAAATTCACACAATGATATAACAATGCCACAAGTTGCAATGAAGTTTCCAACAATTGTAATAAGAAGGTCCAGGAAAAGCTGGTACCACTCCTCATTGTTAGATTGACTGGTTGGTAAAATAAATGTCAGAGTCTCCACCACCACTGCCAACAGTGCATAATCCAAGTCAGCTATCACAACTCATCCAGCAATTCATCAATACTACAGCATGTGCATTTCTGCACAACAATCCTTTTAGTTCTGAAGAAATGTGAGGATATGAATTTGAATGCAGAGACCTGAATCCCACTTTGACAGGTGATTGGATCTGATTTGACTCACCGACAGTCACAGTGATCACAAAGTCAAAACGGTTCTGATCTGAGCGCCAGTAGTTGTGGAAACCATACGCCACAACTTTAAGAACCATTTCCACCACATATAGCCATCCTGACCTCACATTCCAACAATCCATTCCACAAATGACTGGAAGTCTTGACCATTTGGAATGGTCAAAATTTCCTTTTCATAGCAACATACTGAGTTCCAATGCTACAGTTTTCAAGTGGAAGCACCTTGAGCAAACAGTTAAAAGAAGAGGTGACTTCAAGGCTGCCTGCAGTAAGTGACATACCCAAAGCCAACTCCACATCCTGCCATATGTACTGTGATGAACTGTTCTGTATGTCCAACTGAAATCCAATCCAACATCCATAATGCACTTTAGATAAAGATTTAACTTAAAAGGAGTAATTATTAGATACCACTTGTACCTTTGTGGCTTGCATCTGAAGCTCTCTAAAACTTGTTTATCACCACAACACTGCCCTTACACTCACAGGATTGTTCAATCCATGCTCCCATTTTGACAAGATAGAACTCTTTTGTGTTTTGTCCTACCATGATCCAATTAATGCACAAAGAATAACAATCAAAGAGGAAGTGGAACATACAGTGGTTTCAATAATAACTGTCACCAGATTGGCCAACAGCATGCCCATTATTATGTACTCAAAGTGCTTGCTCCTGACAAATTGCTTCAGTTCCTTGAAAAATTTTGAGTTGTATATTGTGGGGAAGTGCTCTATATAAGCTGGCTGTAACACCCAGTTCAAGATATCCCAAAGATCCAGTGAATGATTAGTGCCAAAGACCACTGGTCTGTGTACAAATCCCAAAACCTGAATTAAAAAAAAATACCTGCACAGCTTCACTAAGGCACCATGTTTCCACAAGACCAATTTTGAAAACTAGTCTGTAATTAGTCTCTGGACACAGGCTATAACACTGAAATGCAGTGAGCTCACCTCTTCTGATTTCTCAAACTTTAAGGATATGGCACTGCAGAGGTCTGCAAACTCCTCCTTGTTGATCTGGAGAAAATGGAATAGGCCCTTTTAATCCCTCTTCATCAAAGTTGCAACTTTAAACCAGCAAGGAAATCAATTAACTAGAAGAGTTGCAAGAGTTGCAACTTGCTGTATTCCTCATGATCACCTTGAAGTCTCCACTATCATCCAAGGCATAGAAGATGTCCTGCATATCCTCATCTGCAATTTGTGGTAATGTCCTGCAAACATCACCATTCCAACCAAAATTGAAGATCTTGAGCTCTCTCATTATAGACCTGGCCCTATGAGATACAGCTGACATTTAAGTGTTGAGGTGAATTATATAGTATCCATGTGAACCTTGCATGGTTCATGCAAAACTTTTTATGTAAAGAGTATGTTTGTACCTGTATGTATTCAGCTCCTTGAAAAGTTGTGCACATTGCCCAATTTCCAAATACCCTTTAGACTGCACGGCAAAATAGTGGGAAAAGCTTAAAATTCTTGCATATGCAAAGCTTTCCAATTTTAGCTCATGTAGATGCCACTAAAACAGTGAATTGCAGCACCTTTCAGATTCATTCTGTTGAAGATGATTATAGAATGCATATCACTAGTCTTTTGGAAAGTGGAATACATGAGAACACCTGTTCATCAAGAATGCCAAAAGCAACATTTAAGCCCTGTTGCCGCTTGTTGTCCATCTCTACCATGTTTTTGGCAAGCTGCAAGACAAAACATGTTATTCAAAACATGAACCCAAATTATTCAATCTTTCCATTAGAGTTTTCTAAACTGGCAGAGCTTGCATTCAGAAAGATTTTCAAATGTATGCTTTTTTGCCAAAAAAAAAGAGAAAGCAGACCTGGCCCTTAAAGCTGTCATAGACAACAGCAAGCACAAGATTTGTGATGAAGTACACTCCAAATAGTATGTACAGTATGAAGAACACACATGTGTACCGAGATACCCTGGAAAACAAAACCCTCAACATTTGAAGTTAGGTGTTCTAACAGCTACAGTTACTGTAAATAAACATTGTGCATTTAACAAAAATTGAAACCAGAGTAATTATATGAAGAAAGTGAAGAGAGTCATACTGGTATGCTGGCATCCACACATCAGGATTGTTTGCTGTTGTGAAAAGAATAGACATCTGGTACAGAGTAGTGCCATATGATGTGAACACAGTCTTCCCCTGAGCTGTATCCTCAAACAGCACATATGCCAGCCAGCTTGAAAACAGCAGAAATAGCAGCAACAATGCCTGCCACAAGGAGGGACTCGAGCATTTTACAACAAGAAGCAGAATGATTCATCCTTTAATAAAGGATGTAGCTTGTCATTTCAAAACTCCTTCCCACTAGCAGTAGGTTTCGAATGTTGTCAATATATGAACAGACTAGCAACATTTGGCTCACCGCAATATTAAGAAAGTCTGGAATGATGCCCATCAATGTCCTCATGCAGTCCCGCAGTCCTCTGCAATACCCAAAACTCATATCCATGAAATTGCAAAGAAAACTCCACAATAACCATTTGAAGGTAACCATTATGTCAGTTTTGGCCAAAGCCTACACAAATATGAGAATAATGAGTGTCTTCACAACCATGTGAGTGTATCTCATAAAGTATTAGACCATCACACTTATCATGAGTTGCAGTGACTGGCTACTATTACTCCCCACTGGCTTTATCAGCTCCTGATGGTGGGTGTAGACAGTATACAAATACTGTCAGCTAAAAATTCCAAGCAAATGATTACACAAAAAATCTGAATCCTGAGTTTGTGTCCCTATTCTGGAATTGACATAGAGTGCCGGTCATGATGTTAGCTAGACATAGCTAACCAAAATGTCAATACTTCTAACTCACACATTCTCATGTCAGAATTGAAACTTCCTGAAACAACGATTTGCCAAGACAACTTGCCATCTCAAGCAGTGTCCTTAGCATATTGGTATGATAGTGCAATGCTGAAGTTTCCAATGTATGTCACATGGAAAATAAGGTGAAACAGGTATTAAATCAGATGAATGGACTGAAAAAAGTGAGTCCAACCATGCTGACTGTACCTGATGCTCATGGCCACAATTATGACTCTGATATATGGAGCCAATCTGAATGGAATATTCTCAATGGGACCCCATGGAGCCACATAGAATGCATTAAATATGGTGTCTGCTGCTAGTAACACAAGCAATATAACCTGCACCCAATACAAGCTTGAGAATTTTATTACTCTTCAAACTGATTCCACCTTACCAACAGTTTCTGTTTCTCAGTTTGCAGGTCAGTGTCAATCTATGAACATGTTCTCTGAGAACCGAAACATTATAAAGCAGACCAGAACCAGTGCTGTAAGAAGTCAGCACTGAAAACTTCAGACACACCAAGAGAGCTGCAGCTGTCATTTGTGGTGGCCACTTACTTACTTTGACATTGTCAAGTCGAGACTTCCAGAACAGCTTGTTTCCTGTGAAGGTGATGGGGTATAATGTGTACACTGCAAGTACTATCCAAGAGACTAACTGCACAACACCTTGAACAAAAAAAGAGATTATGCACTAATCCAGATAGAAAACAACTGCAAAACATCTGTCTGTGTCTGAGCAGATATCTGCTCTCCAAAGACTCCTGCTCCTCCGCCTTAGATGAAATGAGCTCAAAGTGATTTAAACAGACAGACAACAGTTTAATTTTTCAAACCTCAAGAATGAGAGACTGTGTCCGTGTCAGGTAAGGCAATCCTCCCAAGTAAAATTTCTCTCTGTTCCCACAAGGGTCCGGAAACTCCTCTTTGCACCATAAAGGCACCTGCAACATCAAATCCACACAAATGCACATCTGTAGATGATATTTTTGCTTGCATTTGTTCACAATGGACAAACTATGGGGTTCATAAGACAACAACCTCCTTCATAAGAGATCCAAGAGATATTGCCATTCAAACTCCTCCTCTTCTTAAGGTTTTGTGCTGCTGCAACAAGAGAATCGATGATAGGAGAAGAAACTTTTATGAAGGCAAGAAGAAGATGCAACCTTACCTCGAAGAAGTTGAGCAACAGCAGGACTGCCATGTCCAGCGACCACAAGAGATCAAGTCCAATGAACCAGAAGTACCATTTGGCTGCTTGCTCGAAATTGGACTGCTCCAAGACCTCCAACGGCAATCCCATTCCATCTTCTGCCTACGAACATGACATGGGGCAGAGGAAAACGCACATTAAGGACTGACTGACGCAGGAGTTCGTCTGTTCAATGGCGGTCAGCAAATGATTCTGCAAGTGACAAAGCATAACAATTTCCTCGGAAATCTTCATCGCGTACCTGATCAACCATTGCGGCCGCTTTCTGGTACTTGTCTCCTGCGGTAATCGCAACTACTCTGCGCCCCAACACACTGGACTTTCTCTCCTCTTTCGAGTCACGTCGCCTGCTGCTGCCACTCGGAAGTAACGATTCCTCCATGATTCTTATTCACACCTGCCTCTGTAACAGCTGTTTCTCTCACAAGCTTCCGTCACAGAAAAAACAAAGTTTATGACACTCAGTAGCCGGAGGGAGAGAGGATCCAAGGTTTCAAGAGCTTCTGTCACTTATTACGGTGCAGAATAGCGCATCTCAAACGGCTAATGTCGCTGAACCCTTCGAAGCTTATAAGAGCATCTAAGGACTTCTTATTGTCAAAAAAACAAAATCACGAAGTGCGTTCTATTCCAGATTCGGAGCCCTGCTGCGCACCTTCAACGGCTTGTGTAGCGAGCAACAAATCTCTGAAACGTTCAAAGCTTAAGAGCATCTAAGGACTTCTTTTTTTTCGGTCACAAAACAAAATCAAAAAGTGCGTTATGTTCCGGATGCGGAGCACTGCGCATCTTCTTCAACGGCTTATATCACTCACAACAAATCCCCTAAAACCTTCAAAGCTGAAGAGAATCTAAAGAGACTGTTTGTTTGTCACCAAACAAAATCACGAACGAGTGTGCGCAAACTCGGAAGCTCAAGAAAATGTTCGTAAAGGACACAGAACACAATCCCTGAGCCTGCAAAAAATGTTGTACAGTCGACGTGCACAAAACTTGAAGAAGCTGACAAAATTCATAGCATTGCGGAGAAAAGAAAGAGGCCAAACTTATGATTCAGCAACATTTTGGTGGCGGAAGAAGCGGCATTGAATGCGGCGGAATCCGCCAGATGTTCAGAAAACAAGCATGATGAGTCAAAAGCAAAGCAAAAAAAGGAAGAAATGCGAAAATACCTGACTTGTTCTGAGAATGAGCAAAAAAGCACAATAGAGGAAGTAACATTACTGCCCAAAGCCAACGAGGACATGCGTACCTCGATTGTACTCCCTTGTACGTGTTATATGTACACTGCCTCCCTCCCTTCCATGATGACGATGACCATGCCATGCGGATGGCTTATGCATGAGCCTACAGCTCCCGCTTAGAATGTTGATTTGAACATGGATGAATTGTTTGCATATATTATAGTGTTGATGTGGATGAATGTCATCCATTCATTTGGATGAAAATGAATGGATGCATGGTCCAACTCATGGATGAAATTTATTCATTTGGAATGAATCCAACCGGCATTGGTATTGAAATATTTTACATCAACCTTTGTAAGGGGTTTCCAATAGGGTGCATTTATCGTAAGGAAAGTTTGTTGAGATAATGAGTATGTTAGATTTGAAGGAGGCAAGGTTTGCAACACATAAACACATAGAACATGTCTACAACTCAATGAAGGAAATTTGCCTCAATGCATTAAACTTGCCATGAGTTTTTTTTTTTTAATACATGTGCATGGACTTTAAAATTGTTTTGTTTTACCAAAGAATATATAAACTTATTAGTGAAAACCGACCAATAACATTGGCACAATTTGCAGACATGCAAAGAAAAACAAGACCAATTTGCCAAAACAAACAAAACACTTCAATCTCCCCAATCCTTGAAAGTTAAAAAAACCATTGCACACATGTCCATAGACCCAAAATCATCATGTGGGCTTGAAATCATCATGTGGGGAAATGAAATGTTATTCTTCTACATCATTGAAAGGCTCCCCATCATCGACACTAAAATCTATGTCCAAAAACATTTCAGCCCCACGTAGCTTAACCATGCAAATTTCAAAAGCTCTATCTCTAGATGCCATGAAGTCATTATAAATATCATTAGCCTCTTGTTGAGTAGAGTGTAAAGCTTATTACTCCATATGCATAGGCAAAAAGAAAGATGAAGGTGGACTAGGGGGTAAATTATCCATGTTGGACTGCACAAGCCCATGGCTCTTGAAACACCACACACAAAAAAAAAATGTCAACAATAAAAGATTTACATTTGATGACAACAACACAACGACAATAAATACCAACTGGGTTCTATTGCAAATAAGGGACATACTCATGATGAAGGCCTATTGAGGTTCAACCCAAACTTGTGAGCCACCTTGGGAGCAACTGGTTCCAATGAGTGTAAAGGAGGTTGGCTAATGGATGGAGTAACCAAAGAGTGCACCACATTGCCAACATTATGTTGTAATGCAAACAAACACACAACATATAATGTTTGGTCACCCTTTATGCCAAACACATGATAGCCTGATGCATGTGCATCAATGAAAGTGGCTTTCACATCACAAATGTTCAAAACGTGCATTGTTTTAATTTTCAAAGGAAGAAATTATGAATCTATCCTAGTACTAAAAATAAGAATTTAAAGAAAATTTTAAAACAAGCATGTCCCAATTGTGATATGTTTGAGAACTAGGAAGTGAACATGTATTTAGTAGCACTTGCATAAATGCATGACTATGATCTTGTGCACCCTTCCAGACTTCTTGTGGAGTTTTCATAGGCAAAACACCATCGAAAATGTGATTGTAGATCATGTCCAACTCTATTGGATTTAAAAATGGGTCAACTAGTCAACCATACTCTTGAAATTTGAATGATCCCTCA
>Ga0116228_10001216_pt1 | contig 21140 bp, 12 predicted proteins | sample S1TSphfallax_2_FD_89694 | JGI IMG/M metagenome (GOLD analysis project Ga0116228, IMG submission 89694) | Host-associated microbial communities from peat moss isolated from Minnesota, USA - S1T2_Fc - Sphagnum fallax MG | ecosystem: Host-associated > Plants > Peat moss > Unclassified | place...
AAAACACATAATTAAGAGTTAGAAAGGGCATTAAATGTTAAACATAATCAATTAAAATCAAATATTTATTTATCTTATTACCATTTAAACCCATAGTAATCATGACAAATTAATCATTTTTCCCTCATATGAATGTCAAGGAATTTAGAGTAAAAATTCATTTGATCCAATTTTAAGTTTTAATTTTAATTTAGGACATTTGAAAATGTACACGTATTGCGTCAAATGGAGTCAACTTTGCAAAGGACTATCAAAAGGACTCATATAACAAAAGAATTTTCATTGAAAAAAATATAGATGAAAATAACATATTTCCCGCATTCAAAAAACATTCATCAATATAAAAATGTGGAAATCTAAAACTTTAAAAATCCAAAGAATGTTTCAAAATTGCTTAAGAAGTTTAAAGCTTCAAGAGTCCTTATTGAATCTATAAAGAATTCACAAACTTTTAAAAATCCATATTTATTCAATAATGAAAAAAATAATAATGTGATGCATTGGGGTAAAATTCAATTATTTTTATATGGCATTAAGTTTATTTAGAAATTAAAAAAATATTATATTCCTACTTAAAATGGTCCTTTAAAAAATCGACAATTTCAACTTTGGAAGTTCACAACTAAATCATGTTTAATCAATTAATTACCAAATAAATACCTAAAAATAAAATGACTTCCAAATTACCTTAGGAGAAAAATTCATAATTGTTTTTAGAAATTATGTTCCAAAGTTTTGTTCCTAACCAAAAAATTCAAAGAAAAAAACAAATGTTACTTTGCTAAAAAAATTTCTAAATGCAATGATTATGAACATCAAAATATAGAATATTCTTGATATTTTTTAGATTTCAAAATCTATTAAACCTAATAAATCTATTCAAAAACAAATCTATGAAAATGTTCATTTAAGTTTTTCCTATGATTTTTCAAAGTTCGATGGGTCCATGAAAATTAAGGTATGACGTTCTTAGTGGTACCACCCAAGGATGGGCTTGCCCACAATGATTTGAACACTTTTGAAATTGAATGAGTTTTTAATTATTTTCACTTCTAGTGCCAAATGTTTTCAAATTTATTGTGGTTTTTAATATCCCTCACAATAAAAGCCATATCTTTTTATACATTTAGGTGCACATGTATTGGATCTTTTTAGGTGCATGTATTGGATTCTATTAATTTTGATTTAAAACATTTTCAATAATTATAATAGTTCCAAAATTGTGATGATGGTTAATAACAAACTTGTACATTTGATTCTAATGTAAAAACTTTATGTAATTTAAAAAAACATTGATTAAAATATGGGTCATATTTGGTTTTAATTTCAATATCTCATCAATATATATATAACATTTACAAGGTAAATAATTGTATTATATATATAATCAACCAATACATCAAAACATGTGCACACTATAGTCCTTGGTAAGGATTTTGACCTTGCTATCAATGGCCCCTTTTATTATGATTACATTCAAAATTAGACGAAATTATTTTTCATATATGGACACCATTTTGTTTATTGAATGTACAAGAATCTAGTTTCCAAAAAACATTAAAATTAAAATTAAAAGTAAATATAAAAAATACATTTGAAACTCATTGGTTAATGTGTGTTGAAATATATTTTTTCCATAAAACAATTATTGGAAGAAATATTTACAAAGTTAGGATATGAAGATCATCATATATTTGAACAAGTTAAAGAAAATCTAATTTCTTTTGTAAGAACCTACTTGAAACCTACTTGAAACAAAAAGGACATACACTCAAAAGCAGATGTTAAAAGTTTTTGTACTTTTTAAAAATTTACCAAAAACCTACTTTTACAATTGAAAATGTGAAAAAAATTCACATTAATGAGAAATTATTTTATCTTTGATTGATTTGTTGAAAACTTTCAATGTTTCACAATTTTAAGATTGGTTTTGTTGTTGTACTTTGAATCTATTTGCTCAAATTTTGACAAGGTAATCCAGTCATTCATTTTATCTTGTTTAGTTTTTCAATTCCTTTTGTGCACTTTTCAAAACAATGTTAGGGTTTTTGCACTTTTTTCTTTAATTGACTTTATTTAATGGGTAAGCCCAATTCATGTCACTAGACATCACTTTAACCTTTTGTAAAAGTGCCCCAAGACACCCATAACCTCACATTGAAAAAGGTTTCCTTCCTAACTTTTACATATTGATAATCAATTGTACACATGTTTGTGTTCATTTTACCATCACCAAACATTTGGACACAATGAAATGTGTGAATAAATTTCATATATGGCCAAATTTATGCCTTAAATTGAAATAAATGCATCATTCTAGTCTTGTTAATAAAAAACCAAACACAATTTTTCTCTACTAGGTGTTTGGTCATAGCATTTCATTTTTGCTAAATTTTTCAAATGCATTTGAGTTGTATATAACAAGATTTGATTAATCCAAAAAAATTGAAACTATGACTTCCAAAAATGTCCATCCTAATGTCCTTTCATCCTAGTTGAGATATTGACAATGGAATATGATGATAGTCTCCTATTAGTTTTAGAGTTATTCAGGTTCTTAAACTATTATATTTCATTAAATTATTTTATGAAGTGAGTAATCTAAACTAATGTTGGGGTTGTTATTTCTTTTCATAACTAATCAAGTGGGTTAATTGTTTGTTTTTTAATTTTTGGACCACACATGGTATCAATATCATTTAAAAATAAAAAATAAAAAATTATCAATTCCATTGCAAGATTAATAAACCTAGTTGAATGAAAATCCTTTAAGGTGTACCACACAGGATGAAAAGGGCTTAGTCTTTACTACAATCCTTTTTTACCTTATATTTTGATCCCCATAAAAAATAATGATTCAAAAGGACTATATTTTAGACTATTACAATTTTAGATTCCATCATAATAATCCATTAATGTGTCTTTACATTGTAAAAAAGACAAAAAAAAATAATGTTGTGACAAGATTTTGGTCCACCTTAAAGAATTTACACCTAATTAAGGTATATCTGGGATATTAAAAAGAACCAATGGTATACCCTGAGGTAGTTTTGAAGTAGTTTTAATAAATTGATATGGTAATGTGGGATTGGCTAAACAATGTTTAAATAATCTTAAATAGTGTGGAATCGATGCTAAAAAAAAGTTAAAAAAAGATTATTTACAATGCATAATTAAAAAGTGTTTAAAAAGATAATTTTTACTGATTAGATTATTTTCAAATTTAATCAAATGTTTGTTATGCATATAGGTTGACTTTCAAATACCCACCTTGAGAATAAATAATTATATTGGTAAAGTAGATTAGGTTTTAAAGTTTAATTTAATTTAATTTATTTATTTTGGTCACTTCCTATACACAACATGGGCTTTTAAAAAATTTATGGCTTTGTTTGGTGGTATAGACTAATGAAATTGTAGATTTGTTAGCATTGGCCACATATGAATTTCATTTTGCCCATGTCATTACAAGTTCATGATATTTACATGGATAGTAGATTTTGTAACACCTAGGAGTGTACCTAACCTTTCACATGCCCTTCTATGTGGCTCCAATTTTTGACCCAATTTAAGAATAATTGAAACCTAGGTAGGTTATTAAATTTTAGGGTTTCAAGATTGATATCCTACATGTAGATGAAAATTTCAAACATGTAGGTAAGTTATCAAATTTTAAGAATTCAATAATTGGCCCATAAGAATTTCTTGGTTATATGTGTTTTCCTTATTAAACACTTGTAGGTTTTCATTGGTAAAAAACCAATAACCTCCTATTAGGTTATTAATAATCAAGTTAGTCATTAGGTGTTTTTTCAATAATCAGCCAACATTAGTCTAAACACATTTTTCATAAACATTTTTTAGCAACATAAATAAACCTCCTACATGAATGCTATTAAATATACCCCTATTCACAAGTTATTTACCATGTGAACGTTGTATATACATATGTTTCATGTATTAAACATAATCAATTGGCAACATTTTTGGGTCATTTAGGAAATTGTGTTGAATTTACAATATTTTGGAGTTTAATTGCATTTTTTTCTAGGATATTCAAAACTTGCAAATTCAGCATTCAAATTAGGTATGACTATAAATCTCAATGGCATTAGGGTAAACTAGTCAGTGACCAAACACTTAAACACTCAAGGCAGGCCGGATTTAAGGGGAAAGGCTCTATCGTTTCTAGTGTCCAAACAAAACTTGAACCCCTCCTCTTGACACATTTGACATATTAACAATCATTGAAAATGAATTAGAAATGAAAAAATTATAACCCCCCAAATAAAGGGGGTCAAAAACTCAAAAAAACAAACCACCAAACACCACAAAGCTAATTTCCAAACACCAAAAAAATTCCTTGTATGTTGCTCTATTGCTATTAGTGTCGCAACCTTAGCCTTCGGCTCGCGACCAAAGCAAGGGGTTGCAAGGTTGTGGGCCAAAAGAAGGAAGCCCAAGAAGCAGGCTGCATGCTCCCGAGAGTGCAAGACAATGTGAGGGAATAGACCCTCAAACTCCCAAGGGAACTCCCACATTGGGAGTTGGAGTCCCGATGGAGTCCCGAATGTTCAGAGAGCAATAGCACAAGTCAAATCCCAATGGATTGATTGAGGAGTTTTTTATATCATTGGAAAGATATTGAAACGTAGATGTTAAAATGGGCTCGCATCACCCATTTGGACATTTGAAACACAAGTTATAGTCAAAAGAAGGGTCGAGAGTCAAATTGGCAGTTTGACTCCTGACCATTAAAAATCAGGAATCGACCCAATTTCGTTGCGTGCAAGTGGTGTGCGACACATCGTTGAAAATCTCTCGACAAGGGCTACAACTTCGCTTCATACTTCATCTCAATCCATGGTCTGCACGTAAAGTTATGGGGTCCCAAAGTTGCAAGAGTCCCAACTTTGGCAATTTCAAGACTCCCACTTGGGAGTCCCGGGACAAAAAATCATTTGGATGTGGGCTGCGTGGGCAGCCACAAAGTATACTGTAAGGGGGAAGGTGGTGGCTTCCCCCAAGTCCAGGCCGTGGTGAGTCTTGTGAGTCTGAGTTGCCCGTGGTTCGTCTTAGCACCAAAAGTGCTCCAACAATGCACTAACCAACTTGTTGTTAGGTTTTGTGTAGGTCTGTGTGAGTGAATAAGTGCTTGTCAATCTTCCTAGTCCCATCCCGGAGCTCCAACACGCCCCTCTACCCCTTTAAAGTGCTACGAGCTAGGGAGCATGCCCTAATTCCTGATTATTTCGTTATTTTCAATTTAGACTCACATTTGAGTCTACCAAGGAGCTTGGGAACATGTTAATTAGAGTTCAAAGATGATCTATAAAACTTCAAGTGGTGCCCCTCTAGCACTTTAATTCATTTTAAATGAATAATAAATAAAGAAGTTATGAGGTTTGAAAGTAAAAGGGGTCCAAAGAGAAGAAAAAAGAAAATAAAATGTGTTTTGTAAATTGGAAAGCTTATTTTTCTTCTTGCTAATTTTTCATTACTCCTTTTCCTTTGCAGTTAAAGATGATTTATAAAACTTGAGGTAGTGCTCCCAGAACATTTTAAATCACTCAAAATGAAGCACATATGATGAATATATAAATAAATGTTTGATCATAGGTAGCCGATCAGTGATGGGCTAGTCTATCGTAATCAAGTTGGAGAAATTATTCAAATGATATTTCATGGTTGGCAAATGCATACATTAAGGTTGTAAAAAAATCATTTTTATTTTAATTAAGTTATGCAATTTGTATGTAATAATATATGAGAAATTGCATAATCTATTTTAAATACTATATATTCTAAAGTAATGGAATAACATGTTGGGAGCTATTGACATAATAAAATAGTAGGTGAACAAACTTAAAGATTTTTTTTGTTTTTTCCTTGCTTTCATAAATTTGGGGAAACCATGCAATGAAATACTTTACATGTAGACCAAATTTTGTGTGATAAAATAATACAAATATGATTTATTAGACAATGTTCAGTTAAGGTGAATGAAGGATTTTTTTCTTATTGAATTGATGATTGTTGTGCTATTGTTTTTAAGTTTAGCATTGCCTATCCAAAAGATGGGAAAAAGAAATCTTTGTTAGTGAACCTAGTGTGAGGAAGGGGATTTTTAAATCCTTTTATTTTTGGGTTATTATTTGTTTTTTACAGATTTATCGCTTGAAACTAACTATACAACTAGATTAATGTGGTTGACCTATTTCTTCCCCCATGATTTGGCCCCTAGGTACCCAAGTATAATTCCTAATGACTAGTTTTTCGGCTATAGTTCATTGGAACAAAAAGGTAACATTTCGCATGGCTTAGTGGTGAACATTGATTTTTTTCCCCAAATTTTTTTTGGTTTTACAACAAAAACACAAAGGGGGAGGGGGGGATTTGGGATTTACTTTTCTAGTGTAAATTCACCAAATTTTTTATCTCAAAAAATTGGGAAAACAAAACTTGGTGTTGAATGTAAATAATTGAATTTGGGAATTTGTAAAATTTGGAATGGGCCAAAATTTCATGAAATTTTCTAGCTAATACTTCAACCAAAAAACTTGTTGAAAAGATTTTCACAAATGTAAATGAATCCATAATATGGTAAATAAATTCAAAAAACATTGATAACATGACATAAAGTAATATACCCATATATTAATGTTCATTAAAGTCATCCATAGGGTGTTGAAACTTGCAATGTTTTAGGGATATTGCAAAAAATAAGAAAAACAAGGAGTTCTTAGCTTATCAAAGTAGTTGAATGACACAATGGCTTTTCACCTTTCTATAGGGCATCATCCCATAGGCTAATGCTATTTCAAAAGGTAGTCATTTTCCATGACTGTAATAGGGAATTACAATACAATTGTAATATTGCCCAACCCTTACATAAGTTGATTTCCAAGTACTCACATGCCACTCATATGACTAATTTAACTTATATGCATGTACTATAATTGAGTAGATTAATAGTTAAGCCTGGTGATGAATTAAACCTCAATTATTTTGTAGATTTTTGATAGGTCGAGCTACCTGGTTTGTTGGCTTGGTTTGGCTTGGTGCCAAGAAGCTACCATCAAACTATGCTCCATTTTCCAGTTTTTGGTTACTTACAAGTTACAAGCCTTAAATGAACCAGCACCTACACCATGGTAAAAAATGGTGTCTTTGATGGACTTGTGAACATGCTAGTTGGGTCAATGTATTGGGTACTTATTAGAGTCCTCATCTTGGCCTGGTCCTATTGTTAGGTCCAAGACAGTGTTGGGTGAGTATCACAAATATCCTTAGGCATCATTGGGCATCCCATTCTAATCCCCTTAAGGTATCACCATGAGTGATACCCTGACTCAAAATTTAGCTACTAATTTTCATTAATGTGATAATCGGATTTGAAAACTAGTTTAAAATATATATATAAAAAATTGAGAATTGGGTAAGGTTTGACCCTTTACTTGGGTTAGAGTCTCAAGGTTTAGTTGCCATGAAAAATAAGGTTTAGGTTAGAGGTATTACATTCCAACAACTCTTTTTTGCAAACCTTAAAATTTGACATAAAATGGTTTTGTCTTGTTTGTGTTGTGGATTTAAATTCTAATTAGAATTTCTTTCCCCCCTTTGATTTTTGTTTTTTTTTTGTTTGCTTTATTGTTTGTCATCACACCTTGTTACAAGGCTATTCACCATTGTGCCTTATTACAAGGTTGCTCGCCATTGCGCCTTGTTGCTTGATCTATTTATCATTGCACCTTGTTGCTTGCCATTGTGTCTTGTTGTTTTGCTTTCTTGTTTTACCTTACTACTTGTGCCTTGTTGTTTTGACTTGTTGTTCACCATTGTGCCTTGTTGCTTTGCCTTGTTGCTTATTCCTTGCTACTCGCTATTGTGCCTTGTTGCTTTGCCTTGTTCCTTGTGCCTTGTTGCTTGCCATTGCGCCTTGTTGTTTGCCATCATGCCTTGTTGTTCATTGGCCTTGTTCACTGCACTTTGCTAGTCACCGTGATGCCTTGTTGCCAAGCACACCTTGCTATTCACTGTCACACCTTGTTACTCACCATCGCACTTTGCTACTTGTTGCACCTTGATGTTCACCTTCCTTTTTAAGTACCTCTTGCCACCCCCCCCCCCATTGTTGCTTCATTGCCTTGTTGTTTGTTGCACCTTTTTTTTGCCACGCCTTGTTGTTCATTGTTGCACCTTGTTACTCACCATTGGATTTTGCTTCTTGTCGTGCCTTGTTATTTACCTTTTTTTTTACGTACCTCTTGCCACCCCCCCCCATTGTTGCTTCATTACTTTGCTACTTACCTTCGTGCCTTGTTGCTTTACCTTCTATGTTGGTTAGTATTCCCTCCCCATTCTTTTGTGCAGGTGGAGGAGCTTGGAACAACATCAACTTAAGCTTCATCCAATAAAGATAATTTTTTTTTCTAGATTTTTTGAGTTTTTTTTCCTTTCCTTCGTATTTTGTTTGCATTTTGTTTCAATTTGTCATTTTAAAAAAGTTGAATATATATATAGTTTAGTTTATGAATTTTATTATGTCTAACTTTTTGCTTTGTTTGTTTATGTGCAAGATTAAAATTCAAACCTTTGATTTAAACCTAAAACCCTTAAACCTAAACCTTTTTTTCCATAATGAGATAAGAGAGATCAGTGAGTGATTTTTTAATAGTTTTTCTACACCCTAAACCCCATTGTTTGTAAATGTGTTTTTAAAACCTTTGTACCCATTTACTTATAAAAATGTTTTTTTCTTTTTTCTTTTGATTGGGAATTATATGATAACTTGTATGTAGAGTGCGTCTATTGAAGAACACTTGTTTTTTGCATTATCTTTGGACATAATCTTGTGAAAATTGCCAATGGAACAATCTTCTGCAAATGAGAATATGATAAGTGGTAACAATGAAACAATTGAAATATGTATGAATGATGTAGTTTTGGAAGGTAGGTTTGAGGAAAATTCAAGTGTCCAAACATAATCAAGTAGTAATCCATTAAATGATAGTGAAGATAATGAAAGGAAACTTGAAAAAATTGGATGTTCAAAGGAAAAATTGGAAGCCACATGGAAGAACTTCTTATGTTGGAGTTTTTATTATGTGAATGATAATGAAAAAGTTGATTTGGTAAACACATAAATAATGTGTTGCATGTTTGGAACTATTAAAATTTGGTAATTGGAATAAATTCAAAAATTCAAGCGAGGAAAGGATTGATTTTTTATTACAAAACCAATGGAATAACTCCTCTTAAAAAACATGTGGATGTAGACCATTCTCTTATTACACAAATGTTTGAAGAAGAAGTGAATAGTTTGTTGAGAGGTAATGATGAAAGACAACCTTAAAAAAAAAGAACACATTCATGTATAGGGTCAATTTTTAAAAACATTTCAATCAAAGATTCCTTCAAAAAAAAGGATGTCTCACAGACGAATTTTTAGAGGACATTTGTTTACATTAATTGTCAAGAACAACTTACCCATCTAGTTTTTAAAGAGTATTTGGCTCAGACATTTAGTTCTCCATTTTTGTCCAAAATTAAATTTCCTTTCCAAAAGGCAATTTTCACAAGATATATTGCTAGGGTTGTTGGAGAAGATAAATCAATTATATGTTGTTCCTACCTTGGTAAAACGTTATTTTGCAATAGCTAGCTTTGACTTTTGGATGTCTAAGGGAGCTTACAATGTGTTTGCATTGGTGATTAATTTTTTGAGTAGTGATTGGCTTCCAAAACATGTGACTATTGGTTTATTTGAAGCAATAGAAACTACGAGGCAAACCATGGCCAAAAGTTTGACATAATTGTTGGACAAATATGGTTTAATGAAAAAATTGTTGCTTGTATCAAAGATGAAGGACCTAATTTCAATGCAATGACTATTACATTGAAATGTGTTGTAAATTGTGAATTTTTTAGGTTAGAAGAGAGCTTTTAGGGTACTTGTTTTGGACATGCTTTTTCAAAAACATGTCAATATGGCATTGCAAAGAAAAAGGTTTGTAGAAATCTAAAATATGTTTCTATCAATTCTGCCCAAGTAGATTTGCAAAAATGCATCATTTGGCTTAAGAAGTCTAGGAAGGGCAGACATGAATGGAAAAAGGTTTGTGTTGAAACTAGAATTCGACCCAAAAAATTATTCACTACAATCAAAACAACATAGTTTTTTGAAACTCATTCTTATGTCAACACTTTACAATTTTTGTGCTAACTATTTGATAGGATAATTAATCAAGTTATTATTGGTTATTTTGTAGGTTTGTTAGTAAAATCATTATGTTTCAAAAGGCTTTACAATTTCAATTTGCCATTGTCCTTTATTATAGCAAACAAATTGCTATGAAAGTTGATGGTTGAATGCCTCCATCTCTAACAAAGTAGATTTCTCAGACTATTGTTGATTGTCTTTCCCTAATTATTTATGCCTATATTTTAAATCAGTTTTGTGGACATTGGTTTTTTAGTGATGCTTTAACTTTGCAATTTCCATGAGTTTGAAACTTAGGAAAGAAAATCAAGTTCTTCCTTCATTTGAAAGCCTAATAGGCCCATTCATGATTGGGGTTTCAAAAAAAAGGAAAATGATACATTACAAGAATTCATGATTTTTTTTGACTTGAAAAACTAGTAAGAAAAACCCAAAAGTGACAAATGTTCAACTTGACTAGAAGTTATATTGGACACATTTGTTTTAATTGGGTCATTTTGAAGAGGTCACTTTGACCTGGTCTTTTTGACTAATTGTTCAAAATTTGGGTAACAATATTTTGGTAATTAATTTTTATTTATTTACATACTTGACCACCTACCCTCCTAGTTATCAACCTACCTATCTATCGAGGCTTGGTAAGTTGGGTAGTTAGGTCACCCATTTGAATAATTAGCTAAGCCACCTAGCTAAAGTAATGGCCTAGATTGCAAGTGTGGGGACTTGAACTTCTCACCTCCATTTTGAGAAGTCAAGTCCTTACCATTACACCACCACCTTCATAAGGTGAAAATGTTTGTGAACATGTTGTAATAAACATGTTCAATTTCTTTTACACTATTTACAAAGGTAGATAGGAGGATAGATAGGGACATAGGAAGGTAGAATAAGAAGGTAGGTATGAAGGTAGAAGGAAGGTTAGAAGGTAACTTTGGTAGGATGTAGTTAGGAGTGTCAAACATACTAACTAGGATACCTAGGCTAGGCTACCTATGCTATGTATTTTATACTAACAAGCCTAGGCTATAACCGATACAAACACAAGCTACTTAATATATTAGCCTATGCTATATTAAGCTATTATATTAAGCTATGTATTGGCTAGTTGTAAACTTAGGTAGGGGCAATGTTAAACTACACGTGCCTAGGTAAGGTCTAAGTAAGGGCTATGTTAGGCTATTTAGGCCTAGGTAGGAGTTATGTAGGCTTAGGTAAGAGGTATGTATGGGCTACCTAGGCCTACTTAGGGGCTACATTAGGATATATATATTTGCTTAGGTAGGAGGTATTTATGGGCTACCTAGGCCTACTTAGGGGCTACATTAGGCTATATATATTTGCTTAGGTAGGAGGTATTTATGGGCTAACTAGGCCTATCTAGGGGCTATATATGTAAGGTTATGTAAGGATTATGTAGGCTATGTAGGCTTAGGTAGGGTCCAAGTAAGGGTTATGTTAGTTATGTATGCCTAGGTAGGGTTAAATAAGGGCTATGTTAGACTATGCTAGGTTATATATGTCGGCCTAGGTAGGAAGTATTTACGTTTCTGGGCTACCTAGGTTATGTAAGGATATGTAAGGGTGATGTCTAGGCCTAAGTAAAGGCTACATAGGGTTATCTAAAGGTTATGTAGTCTATACATAAGCCAAGGTAAGGTCTAAGTAAAGGGCTATATATGTTAGACTATGTAGGGCTAGGTAATAAGTATGTAGGGCCTATATAAGGCTATGTAGGGTTGTGTCTAGGCAAAGGTAAAAGCTTTGTAGGGCTATATAGGGGTTATGCACATTATGTAAGCCTAGGTAAAGTCTATGTAGTAGCTACCTAATTAGGTTTACATAGGTGCCTATATAGGGGCTAAGTAGGGCATGACTATTTAGGGTGTAAGCGAAATAACACGAGCCACACCCGCTTGCTTTTTTACTATGTGGATGCAAGCTATGGTGGCTCACTTTTGTGACAAAACAATGTTTTTTCCCTAGGTACCCTATATTCAAATGCATATGGTGATTAATATATCCTTAGATCTACTAATTGGGACTTGGATCTAAATCAATAATTTCATTATGAAGAGAACTATGTGGTTATTTATTGATAAAAAATCCATTTGTTAATAGTAATTGACTTTTGAAGTTGAAAAATATGGACTGATCGTCTGACTAGACATCACAAAATGAAAATATTGCTTAACATTTTTAATTTTTTATTAGGACTCAATATGTAATGTAATATAAGATGATAAATTCAGATGAGGAACCTTTTTTTTGAAAACTATAATCGTTTAATGGTTAGGGACTTTGAATGGTTAAAATTTGACCATATTTTTATAAGTCCATATGAATTGCAATTTTTGTTTGTTTTTCAATTTCTTTGTCCCAAAAAATATGTTTTTGAAAGTTTTAGATGGGGCATTATTCCTTTGGACTTTGTGGGTTTTCCTTTTAGGACTTCCAATTTAAAAAATGACATCAATTACATTAAATGTAAGTTTTCACATAGATTTGGGAAGGTTTGTAGGTGATTGAACATGTATTATTCAAAGATTAAGATAATAACATTTTTTAAAGTAACAACCATGTTCATTTGAATCAATTTAAAGAATCTTGTATGGACTTGTAGGGAATGTAATTTCTGCTGATATTGAACCACCGTAACTTGCATCTACCTGATTGCTTTTGTGATTGCCTTTGGGGAAATATTCCTATATAATATTCTTAGAATATTTTTGAAAAAGTCTTTGAAAAATATTTTAAAATTTTTAAAAATTTCTTCATAATATTTTTATTGAGGTTCATGTTAAAAATTTGGTAAAAAATGTCATCTTCAAAAAAATTGAAATCCATTTAATTTTTTTTTACTATTTAAAAATAAGTGCTATAATGTTTGAAGAGTGTTTTTGTTAATTTTTTATTCATTGGATCAATTTCAAATTAATTCACATGTTCGCATGATATATTAAAAATACAATTATATAAACAAATTTTATGATTTCAACATCAAATTAAATTATGATTTTAAAACATGAAAAAACCAAACAAATGTTACACTTGTTATGGTACATGTTATTGTGATTACACATTTAGGCTATGCAGGCCTATGTAAAAGCTTTATATATGTAACTAAGGGGTACACAGTGGGTACCTAGGCATACTTAGGGGCCAATATCATTGGGGTTATATTGTAGGCTTATGGAAAGGTTATGTAGGCTTAAATACAAACTATGTAGGCCTTATGTAAAGGCTATGTAGGCCTAGATAAGCCCTAATTATATATAGCCCTACATAACCTACTCCATAACCCTTACATTACCTAGTTACCAAATCTATACAAACCAAGGCTTACCTAGGTTAGAATAGGCTCACCTAAGATATAACCTAGGTTCAAGTAAACTCACATAGATGTACCTATATTGCTAATCTAGGTCTATTATTTATATACCTAACCTTCTACCTACCTTCCTTACTTTAATTTTCTACCTCTTAGTTACCTATTTATATGTGACTTGCCTATAACTTGTAAACATTTATATGTAATATTTTTTTTTCCAAAATTTATGATTGTACATGCCCCATTTGGCTCCATGTCTCATTTTATTACTCCTTTGTCTTTTTGACTAAAGGTGTACACATCTTGTCTTATTTGACTATAAATATTAATTGACAATTATCTCATTTGATTAGACCCATGTCCATTTTGATTAAAAAATAACACTTTTGGTCATATTTTGACTAAATGTCATATTTACTAGGTAGTAAAAAAAAGTCATTTTAATCAAATGAACCCATCAAAATCTACATGTCACTTTAACCACTAGGCGCCTTTAGTCAAATTGACCAAATTCTTAGTCAAAATGGACATGGCAATCAAATTAGATTGCTTGAAAAGCCATGAATTCTAGTAGTGATATCAAGATTTTTAGTTTCTCCAAATAACAACTACACATGAAAACAAATTTAAGTGAAGAATGTGGTGGTGGTGGTGGTGATTTATCTCATGTATACATCGGTGTGCATTTAAATCTTAGTTCGAACCCAAAAAAACAGAAAATGCTTAAATAAACATTTATAAACAATTTCACATTTTTTTTGGAAAGATTATTTTTTGCACATGTGACCCACATTTCAAGTTATAAATCTCAAGCTTAGTAAATATAAAAAATCAACCAAATGGCCTAAAAAAATAGTCCTTTTCCTCATAGCCCTAACAATTGAATTCTATTGTTTTCAAAAATTTCATATGGTTTATAATATGGGCAAAAACACACTAAGGTGTCATAATTTCAACATATTAAAATCCCTTTTCAAAGTTTTTTTCTAATGTAATTAAAAACTAGCTTAAAATATGAATATTTAGATGATATTGAAAATAACATTTTTCCATTTCCAATTTCAAATCATGGTGCTATAAGACATATAAAAAATATGTCAAAAGAAATTATTTTTAAATAATTATTTTTAAATGCTTAAAAGAGCTTTTAAAATAATTACAAATTTTAGAATTTAAAAAAATCTATGACATAATAAATTAAAATCACATTCCATTCATTCAATATATTTTTAGTTTCTTAAACATAATTCATCCAATGTCCCAAAATTTCAAACACGTAAAATTAACACCTTGTAAAATAAAAGTCATTATCCATGAGTTTTGCAAGTGTGACAAAAAATGTGGGCAAAATTCAAAAGTCTATTACTTATTGGCTATCCATGATTTTGATTTGATTTTTTCATTTTTGAAAGGTTGATTATGATAGCTTTAGATAAGTGAATCCTTTTTTTATTATTTCAATGGATCTTATTTAATTTATTTTCTTATACCAGAGGAATACAAGAAAAACTACCATTGTGACATCCATATAAGGTCACTGTAATGTACAAACACCCATATAATCAAATGCATGCAATGACCATGGCTAAACATAAATGTAAGCATCTTTAATTCATAAAAATAATTTGACATCAATTGCATTTCTTAAACCATTCCTTTTGATTTCTTTTATAAAGAAGTGTAATTTAGACATTTGATATATTTAGGCTTAAGGGAATCAAAATAACATTTATATAATTTCCAAATTTTTTTATTTGTTTTATTGATTTAACATGACACCATTTTATCTATTGGTAGAAAAAACTCTAATACAATTATAATGATGCAAATAAAAAAAAATCCAAATTTGTCCTTTCTAGTCTTTAAAAACTTAAACATTCCATTTTGGTACCTCAATCGTGAATGGATTATGATTCAGTTGTTAGTGATGAGTTATCTTTGTTAGCCTCTCACATTAGAAGGGAGGTAATCAATGTGCTAGATTCTTTCCTCTCATTTTTAAAGGTTTATGATAAGAGAAAAACCCATAATATGATTTCTTTGATGCAAGACCTTAAGTATAAAACCCTTTTGTATAGTATCCTCATTTGTTCAAAGGAGGAAGGTATTATTTTTATTGAAGAATATGATAGGAAATCCTTATATCCTATGTTGGTCAAATGTCATGAGCATTTGCATCCTTTGGTGAGGTCAAAGAGGAATTCTATTGACCATGATATTTTTTTATCAAGATTGCAATTTGGATATATCTGAATAAAATGCAAGCACAAGTGAATCAAAGGAAGAACTTGTCAAGAGGGAGCTATTGATTTTCAAGAGGTATCAATTGGATGTTAAAGACATCAAATGTCCTCTTCAATGATGGTAGAAACATGAAGCAATATTTCTTATAGTTGGATTTTTAGCTCAACATATTTTGAAGATTATTGAATACCAAATTTTAAAAAAAAGGATCTTTTCTTTGATTATAATTCTTACTAACCTTAGGAGATGTTGTTTGCAAATAGAAAATTCAGAAAAGTTGATTTTTGTCAACAAAAATTAGTTTAATGGTCTTAGAATAGGATGTAAATCTCCATCTAATTTACTAGAATTCTTTGAAAAGGATATAGATTTAGAACAAGAGTTAGAAGAGTTTGAAGGGGAATTTGAAAAGGATGAAGTTGTTGAAGTGTAAAAGTTCAATAAATAAATTGTTGGTTTTTTTTTAATTTGTAAAAAAAAATCTTATAATGTTTTCATTGTTAAAAATAAAATAAAATCAACAGTTATTTAATCTCAATTTTTAATTTTTAAAAAATTAATATTTGGTTTGTGAAAGCTAGTAAAGGATGACTAACTATTCTCAAATTTTCAAGAACTAACATTGTGAGAACCGGCCGGTTTAATTTGTTTAAGAAATTTTGATACCCCTACTTGACATAGAAATTCTTTATAAAAAATTCTAGGAAGATTGGACCCTTTTGTAAATTACTTTATGAAAGTCAAATTCAATTGGTATCATAGAATTATGATACCCACCCAACATTGGTCCAAGACTAGTTTCCCTTGGAATGAAGTAGGTATATACAAGTGTTGGTTGGTTATTGAGTTTTAACCTGGTTATCAACCTAGGTATTGATAATCTATCCTAGTAGGTTATTGATTGTTAATAATTAGTTAAATAACCTATTCATATGACCTAATTATCATCTAGGTAGATTATCGATCCTAAAATACTAAACATATTTATGATACGAAATAGAAATACAAAAAAAATATCAAACAATATTTAAAAAAAAATCTTATTGTTGGTTAATATTGGTAGGATAACTGGAACAATTATCAATCGATTGTTTGACAACCTACCCTTATGCATAACTAATAGTTATTACCATTTTTTTTTTGATAAACTAATTGGCATGCATTTTTCAAATTGATATTGATAACCTAATTAACAACCAATTTTTTAAAAAGAAACCTCAACAATTATGAAAAAAATCAATAACTTGCCAATGTTGATATAAAATTGGTATACAATTGATACAAGGCTAGAGTATTATTTCTTTAGTTTCTTATAGACTAGTAGTAGTATAAGATTTGTATTGCCTTACATTATTTCATTTGAGTCCTTGCTAGAGTAGTGTTGATACTAATGCAAGTTGGATATTTTATTCTTTTAATAATAATCAAGTCTAGATTTTAGAAATCCAATGATGGACAATTATGAAAAAAGGGTGGAGGTTTGGGTATGTGATTATTGGGTACACATCTCGGTTTTTTAACCAAAACCTAAACATGCATATTCAAGTTCTTTTACCAAAGTGCTTGACAAACCCCCTTTGAAAAATAGTTCCTAGGTCTTTAGCAACCTTGCAATGTTTCTTAGACATTTTTATTAGTGTTAGGTCACACAACAAAGACAAGACATTGAAGACATAATAAAACCAAAGCATTGAAGACACAATAGACACAAACATGAACAAGAAACATAAAAAGAACAAATAACACAATAACAAACCCACAAGCAAGACACCAAGACCCAAGACCCAAGACCAATGAAATCAAACATATATGAGTAAAAGACATGACTTTTCTAAATTGCATTTTGAAATTAAAACTCATTAAGCCCTTTGTAACACTTCATGAAAAAATTACCCAAAATCCACCACCTTGACACATGGTTCAATTCATCATCTTCAAGCTAACATGGAGTGTGACAACCACCCATACAAAGGAAAAATGAAAGATTAAAAGGAATCATGAAATCCAAAAAATCTTCAATCTCAATGTGGTCTTCAACTTTAAGTTTTAGCTATGCCATCAAATTAGGTTCCACTTCACATGTAGATGCAAAGTCAATGGGTTTCAAATAGTCAATCCGTGGATTGAATGGTTGGTTTTTGTTCACAAATATCAACTTGTCCATATTGTTTGTTTGGAGACAACATTTGCAAAATTTAGTCAAAATGCTAGCAATGGAAAAAATATGCATTATTTTGATTTGGTTGGTTGGGATGCTAATAATATATTGTGCTAGTATAGCAATGGTTGGAAACTTGGTTTTTTTTTTTGCACTACCAAGATAAGGTGCATTTACAATTTTCTACATCAACATGATAATGACAAATTTTCACAAGTTCTTTTAACACAAGGTTTTTATAATTGTTTGCATTTGTTCTTGTGGTATGAAGCAAATCTTTAGCATTGATTTGTGATTGAAGGTCTCAATTTCTTTAACACTAGCAAACATCAACAACTTGTTTGCTACCAGTAATAAAGGCAACAAAGACTTTTCATCATATTTGATAACAATAACAACATTTTCACAACCTAAATATGTGGTGACAAACCACATGCTTTTAAACCTTGAGTTAAACATCAAAGCCAACATATTATGACCTTGCTTCTTATCAAATGCATGTAGAAATGAATTGAAGGGTAAAATAACTTTTAAAACCTACCACTTCATGTGGACCATGAACTCTTTCAATGCCTAATGAAGAAATCCTTTTCAAAAAGGCTATTTAGGAACAATTTAGAATGTTAACTCTTCTTGAATGCATTAAAACAAAAACCATTATTTGCAACCAATTTGCTTTACAACCATATTGGTTACAACTAAACATAATTTCAAATGACATTTTTTAGTTACAAAAAATGGTTGTAAATGATAATTCTTCTTCTAATGATGTCCTAACAAGTCAATATTGTAAATTACAAGGCATCTACAAATAACTAGTCTCTGTGATTTTAGTTCAAAACACAACTAGTGGCAATTCAAGATAGAACTTTCACCATGGTTTCACATGCAACCTAGATTCTTGGAAATGGATGTACATGAGATTGTAACGCCATAAATTGTTGACTATAACATAATTTGTAATGGTGCTCCAAAAACTTAGGGCATTTTGGAATAATAATACATGATTTGCAAATAGATATGTTTGACAACTGAAAAAAAAAATAACACAAGTGATCCACATAAACAATTATAAAATAAGTAAAACCACAAAACCAAAAGTAATCAAATAAAGAACCATAAACCACTAAAAATGGTAAAAAAACCACAAAAAAAAAAGAAAGCAATCATAAAGTTACTTCATAATATAATAAAATTTAAGATGTTTACATAAGTTTGCAAGTTGGACCATTAATCCTTCACATAAACAACAAGGTGAAAATCTTTTAAGGTGTACCACATAGGACAAAAATGGCCTAGTCCTTACTACAATCCTTTTTTACCCTATATTTTGATCCCCATAAAAAATAATGGATCAAAAGTTGCAAAACATTTCAGAAGTACTACATTTTAGACTATTATAATTTTAGATTCCATCATAATCACCCATAAATGTGTCATTACATGGTAAAAAAGGACTAGGTGAAAAAGACAAAAAAAGGTGATGTTGTGACAAGATTTTAGTACACCTTAAAGAATTTGCACCCAACAATTTTTTGAATCATGGAGAATGTTTCAAACAACGTTTGCACTTTAGGAGTTGTAACTACATTATTTGTGTACATCACCTCAAAAAACCCAATAACGACATGTTTCACCTCTCAATCACTTGAAATAAAATTAACAACATCAAAAACATCACATGTGTTTCTTTTAACATCCATAAATCAAATGTAAAAATGTTTAATAAACAATTATCCAATGTAGACTTCATGTGTCCATAGTCATGGTTTTTTCAACCATGCTAGGTAAAATATCTTTGAAAAAAACATTTTTGTATGGGAAAACAACTTATGGACACAACTTATATGTTAACCTTTGGAACTTAACGGATTCAACAGTATTCATAGGTAGGAGCCCTTAACCACAAACAACAATGGATCTTCCAAAAAACCTACTTGTGTTACATCATATTTCTTACACATATTAATAGTAAAGAAAAAGCAAATATTGCAAGTTTGTTATTTCAAGTTACAAATTGTATTTAAAGATGAGTTTAAAACATAATTGCAAATATGGGGTTTTCCTCCTAACATTACCAAAAGAACCCCAAACATAAATATTCATGGATCTATGCACATATTAAGAGATAGGAGCAACACACCATTAAATTTGAAGAAAATTAATGTGAAAATTAAAATATAAAAATTTCAAAGTGTTTGATAAACATAGGAGCAAGATTGGGCATTTGGAATGCATCAATCTAAAGTGAAGCAACTCTTGCCTGATGCCATGGCAAAACTTTGAATGCCCATCCCCCCCACCCAAAAAAAAACAAGGAAACATTTCCCACACAATTGAAACTCCCAAGAAAAGATTATATTTTAACTATCTTGTGCCAAAATTTGAATTCATGAGGGGTTAAAATGAGTTGAATGGTTCCAAACATGGTGATTAGATTGCAAATGTCCCTTGTAACATAAATGAAAAATAGCCATCAAGTAGGCATTGATAGATTAAACTTTTAAAATATTATTTAGTTCAAGGATTAATATGACATTTTTTTCAACTTTGTTAAAAATACTACAAGTTTAAAGTAGGTTTAAGTAGATTCATGAGAATTTAAGCAAAGTTCACAATCTATTTTATAATCTTTAGGTAGGTTGTAAGAGATGAAGTATTACATTTTTTGGCTTTTTGAATTAATGGGGTTCTAAAATTTACTTGTGGCTTTCATCTTTTTCACACTCTAATAAAAATATGTCTAGCTTGTAGGGTGAAAATAGGTTTGAAAAAACTAAATTTACCAGGGTGCAATCACAATCAAATGAACCAAAAAACATGTTGGGCGATTGTCAAAACTTAATAAAAACTGTAATCTTGTTAGATATATTTTTGTGACGCCACTTTAATGCCATGCTAATCATGGAATGTTGTGTTAAACGACTAATGTGAATGTTGAGCAATTCAAAAAAAAATTCAAAAAAAATTATTTTGGGTTTTGGTTTTAGTAAAGGACCTTTGAACTTGAACAACAATTACATCAAAAGCAATCAATTTTGTAAATTACTGAGCTAAAAAATCCCTTTATAAAATAATTTTGATGAGAAAAAAATTGAGATGATGTTAATTGATTATCCACATTCAAAAAACACTCACAATTTGAAAGTTGTGAAAATTTGAATTTTAAACATTTAAAAATCTATTGA
>Ga0116228_10001217_pt1 | contig 21131 bp, 20 predicted proteins | sample S1TSphfallax_2_FD_89694 | JGI IMG/M metagenome (GOLD analysis project Ga0116228, IMG submission 89694) | Host-associated microbial communities from peat moss isolated from Minnesota, USA - S1T2_Fc - Sphagnum fallax MG | ecosystem: Host-associated > Plants > Peat moss > Unclassified | place...
GTTTGAATGGTTTAGTGTACCATACAGAGAGAACTTATCTTCTGGTGGTGCAATCATATTCAGGTGCAATGTTCAAAGTAGATTTGGAGAGTGCAAAAGTTGAGGTTGTAAATCTAAAGAACCTGTTAACATCAGTTGATGGAATAGCATTGCAGTTCAATGGAGGAGGATTAGCAGCTGTGTCACCACAAAAAGCATGGTTATTAATGGAGAGCAAGAACAATTGGGAGTCTGCTGCGGTGATTGATATAAATCCATTCGATCCTTCTGATTCCATTGCTGCAGTTACCATTCAAGATCAATACCAGATGCATGTTTTGCCTTTTTTTTGTTTTTGATCTAGTCAATGATGAAAAGGCACATAGAGAGGAATTTATACTAAGGGAGATTGAGTTCTCAAAAGAGGATTCAGAAGATGATACTTTGTGGCTTGGTCTCACACTTCAAGTGTTCTTCATTGTAGTTGTGCTAGCTTGGAGAATCCAAACTCCCAAACTATCCACAAATTACAACCAAAACAAAATTCTCGTCCCATCAATTGTTAAATTTTATGATTTCCTCATTTCTATAAACAATTTACCCTATCCTCTAATCCACTTTTTATTGATCAAAATTGTTGGTGCAAATTAGTTGTGATGCTCTTTGGTTTCGTGGGAGGAATTTAGGAGTTTTGAAATGCTTTTCATAGGTTGTTCAAAAGACTCTAATCCATAAACCATAGGAAGGGCTTAGGGTATGTATGATATTGCTCAACACAAACAATGTCAAAGATTTCCAAAAACTAATTTGAAGTTCCACTTCTTAGGTGAAAATCGCAAGATGAGGTAAAGGGCAAATATATGAAGATTCTTTTGAAAATCGGCACTTTGTACGCTGGACATTTTTCAATGATCACAACCATGCTTGTGAGTTTAATTTTTTCATCCCTAAAGTGATGATAACACTACACAACCATGCTTGCAAGTTCAATTATTTCATCCATGAAGTGACAACCACATTGTGCTTCATTTACTCACTTGAGCACGTCTTTGAACATTCATCTAACATTACAACCTTAACAATTATAGCACACGAGAGGAATTCATTCAAAAAACTTTGAGATCATGATTGGTCCAATAAACATACCAAGGTAGATGGTGGCTTTTAAATCCAAACGAGTATAGCTACATGGCAATATATTATATTTGAAGTGTAATGGCAAGTTGTGTATCATTGCATTCCAAGCACCAACATTGTGTGTACCTATCTATCTTGTTAAACACTCTCCAAGGCCAATTTTGTGATTCAAAGTCAAAAACCAACAATGCTTTATCTGTATCAGCTTCAATAGTTTGAATCAACATGGAAAGAAGTAGTCTATTTCTTTCAATTTGGTTTGTGTAATCACTAAACCACTTGTAAGCCGTTCATCTTTGATAAGATCAAGCTGAATATCCATTTAATCTATCAAGGTTGAGAACATTGTTCCATGTGATAAATGCATTTTGTGCATGTAATTTGCACAACACAATACATGCACCCCACATTGGTATTGAATTAACAATACAATTAAAGTATAGTACGATATTGCAAGACTTAGCTTAGTGCACCTTATGGGAAATGCACACACATTGATGAAATGCACATCATAAGAGCATTCATGCATATAGGTTCATAGAGATTGCACATTCTTGGAATGCTTAAGTTGCCATAAAGAACATGAGGGGACTCCACTTATAGGGGTCTCCATTGAAATCAAACATACCTAGTCCCCAAATGCATGTTTTTCCATGATCCACACCTTGATAAATTGCACAAGAGGGGCATCTTGAGATAAAGGTCCCTTTTGAGATTGCACATGGTTCAAATGCACACTAGGGTATATGGAAAAATAGTTATTATTATTATTATTATTATTAGGCACCTGGTTTTTAAAACATTGTGTTGTAGTAAATTATTTGGCACTTTAGTAAAACTATTACCATGAACCATTTTCAAATGTTTTGTAATAAACTTGCCACATGAAGTTATATGTTTTGCAAGAAAAATACATATAGGTATGCCATATGATAATGCTTAGTATTGACAAGGATGTAATAATTATATATTATATGTACATTTCACTTAGTTTGTCCAACAAGGTTAATACAATGGGTCACGAAACAATGTTTGCATACAAATCTAGTTACAAATTTCCTAATCTTTTACCCAAAATGTAATTTAATTGGGCTATTATATTTGCACATCACTCAAAGCTAGCTTTAGTTGGGACTCTTTGACTTCATATGGAAATAATTTTTAAAAAAAATCTTGAATATTTTGAAGAGAAAATGTTTCCAATCATAATAATCTTGAAAGATCTTTCATTAAATTGTGGATTAATTTTGATTGATTGACCTTGTTAAGGTTGTAATGGAGGCGGTAGTTTTTAATTAGGAAGGGGTAGGTAGGGAGGAGCATTAGGGCATGTAGTAGATTGGATAAGGAATTAGTGATGAGTTGAAATGAGGACGAAAGTAGAGATTGTATGTATGGTGTGTTGATGGTGTGTGTGTGTTTGTGTGTGTGAATGATGTATATCTAAAGGCTTTTCACAAAGTATCGGAGTAAACTTTTCAATCTATTTGATTATTTGTAAAGTGATGCTTAGTTGGGCCTCATAGCTTTGACCTTCTATTTGATCTCATATTTGATCCCTCATCCTTTATTCTGAGTTGTCCATGGTCAATAGGGGTCCAACATGGCTCAAAACAAGGAAAACCCAACATGATTACTCAAATTGAGCATATCAATTTTTTTTTCCACCCACGAGTTGTCCACCTTTAGCTTATGCTAGGTATATGGGCTAGGGTGCTAGGAGGCTATGGCTTTAAGGTGCTAATTGGCTATTTCTTATGCCATATGGCTATTGTCAATTGCATATGGCCATTTGTTATTGGCTATGGTTTTTATCTAATGATTATTCACCATTGGCTATGGTTATTGGTTATTGGTTATTAGTTATTTGCCATTGGTTATGGTTTTTGGCTATTGATTATTTACCATAGACTATGGTTTCTAGCTATTAATATTCACACTAAAGCTATTATGGCTATGGCAATTTTTATCCATGTCTATTGGTTATTCCTTATGGCTACTAACTATTGGTTATTTCTCGTGGTTAGGGCTACTGGCTATTTGTTATTTTAGGGTTTGATTTTTAAGGTTTAGGTTTGGGTCATTTAGGGGTTAATTTTTAAGGTCTATGTTTTGGCTTGTCAAGGTTTCAATTTTAGGTTTTGGTTTTTTTTCGAATGTATAGGCCCATGGGCCCTAAGGTCATTGGGGCCAAAGACTATGGGGCTTTATATAGTTGTATGAAGGCTAAGGTTAAGGGGGTTAGGTACATGGGGATTATGACTACTGGAGGCTAGCAAGGCCTAGGCCTATGATTAAAGCTTATATAGTCACTTATAACATTTAGAACCATGAGGTTTTGGTTTGTTTGTTTATACCATAGGGTTTGGTTTTGTAAATTAAAGGACGATTTTTAAAGAATGAAAGTTTTTTGAGATTAGGGCACTAGTTATGATGAATAGTTTCAAGCTAGGGTTTAGGGTGGGCAACATGGATGCAAGCTTAAAATTTAGGTCTAATTTTTAATAAAAAAATTGGTCCTCTCATCTAGGGTTTACAATTTAGGGTTTTTAGGTTTGTTTTTAAGGTTAAGGTTTAGGGTTAAGGTGTGATTTCCTTTTTAGTTTTTTCATATAGGGTTGAAGGTTCAATGTTTTTAGGGCTTAATTTTAGGGGTCGGGTTTAGGTTTAAAGTTCCATTTCTTTTTTGCTTTCAGTTTTTTCATCTAAGGTTGAGGGTTTATAGTTTTTAGGGTATAATTTTAGGGGTAGGGTTTAGGTTTAAAGTTTCATTTCCTTTTGGTTTTTAGTTTTTTCATTTAGAGTTGAAGGTTTAAAGTTTTTAGGGTCTAATTTTAGGGGTAGGGTTTAGGTTTAAAGTTTCATTTCCTTTTTGCTTTTAATTTTTTCATCTAGGGTCAACGGTATAAAGTTTTTTGGGCCTATTTTTAGGGTTAGAGTTTAGGTTTAAGGTTTCATTTCTTTTTTTCTTTTAGTTTTTATTCTAAGGTTGAAACTATAGGGTTTTAAGGGCCTATTTTTAGGGTTAGAGTTTAGGTTTAAAGTTTCATTTCCTTTTTGCTTTTACTTCTTTCATCTAAGGTTGAAGGATTAATGTTTTTAAGGTCTGATTTTAGGGTAGGGTTTAGGTTGAAGATTTGACTTACTTTCTTGCTTTCAAGGACTACTTTTTAATATGGAACCTAACATGACATTTGAGCATAATAAGGGAAGCGCCAATTGTGTTAAAGAAACTGTGCAAGTTGACACCCAAACAATGTTTGATGAATTTCAAATTGTATGTGAAACATGATAATGTCACAAAATATGATGTTTTTGTGTGGATTTGATTGAAAGCTACCTTGTGTGACAATGCATTTTTTTATTGCATCATGCATTAATGTTGTGCTTGCTCATGAGATATGTTGGTTGATGCCCAAAGAGCAAGTTGCCCTTGGTACACAACTACATGAATTACCAAGATGTATTGGGTTCATAAATAACACTTTGGTTGAGATTTGGAATCCTTATAATAATGAGGTGCGTAGGACTTGGTTCAATGGCTAGAAGACCTATGCAATGAACAACACAATATTTTGGACCATCATGGACTATTCATGTACATAGATGGAGTTTCTTTTGGTCTTATCATATGGGAACATTTTATGATATTTTTTCATCTATTGAAATGAATGCCACATTGCAATCATGGAGATGATTATTTTAAGTATCTCTTGGGGGTATCAAGTGTACATGGGTCAGGAAATGTTGTCATGTGCAAGATAGGATGGTGGAAACTTGTTCAAAATGTAAATCATGATGCAATGCAAACATTCAACAAAATGCATGCAAGTGGAGTGGGGGATTAGTGGGGTAAGAAGAAAATGGAAATGCCTCATGAAGAGGCTCAATTCATCAAAACCCAAATATGTAGATTCTTTCCAAGCCATAATTATGTTTACTAACTTCCTACATAAAAGGTGTATGGACCTTGCATATGAGGTGGTTGGGGACCAAAATTTCGATCCAATTGCACATGGCTAACATGGACACTTTTAATTACAAGTTCAAAATTGTCCTAACCTTTTATCTTCAAGCTCAACGGAACTAGAACTAGGAGTTGTTCCTTTAGAGATGGGTATGCACCATTCATCACATTTTGAGATCTCTTCAAAACTTTTCTTAAAGCATGACCATTAGTAACTAGTTGAATAGTTTGTTTCTTATTTGTGTTATATGTTGCAAAATGTACATTTTAAGAGGCAAACATGGTGTCAAGAAGAAAGGATTCCATTATTTGCTTAACTATTCTTTTTGAAGTGTTTTCATTTTATGTAAACATTCCAAGGAATTTGCAAATCAATAATTAGACTAATGATGGTTTTAGGTCATAATTACCATATGCAATTGTTATGGGCCCTAGTCACTTTAGACAAGTTGCATAAAATTTTAGTTGCAAAAGACAATACGTAATAACAAGTTGCAATGGTAGTCACATGAAGATGCAATAAAATACATGAATTTTTCATCCATCCAAACTAACTTACATGACATTCTCATTTGGTGACTAATTTTATGACAAAACAATGTAATCACATTATTTGTATTTATTTACATATATATTATTTAGATATTGAAATAGGAAATTTTTTAATTCACACCCTGGTCATGCTTGTCTTGTTTTTAGAGCCTGCAGGTCTTCCGCGTTTCTTGACCACAATGCGAAGAAAGGGTGTGAATTTAACCAAAAAAGGTGTGAATTAAAAATTTTCCTTGAAATATATATTTCTATTTATTTATTGATAATTCCATTAATTTCAACCTATACCATGATGACATGTGTCACTACTTAAGTTAAATTTTAAAAGTTAATTTAATTTTTTAGGAAACTCACCTATTGTGTTTACCTAAGCCCTTATAATATGCACCTATCCTAATTTGGTTATGTAAGTAAAGAATATTCAATCAACATTCATTGTTGACCATAACCCATGTCATTTGTGGGAATACTTGATTGTTGAACCCCAATAAGGCAATAAGTTATAAGTTGTAAGGTAGTAAATAATATGCAATATGCATGTGGGCTAAGTAGTAGGTTTTTATTATGCTAATATGTGATAAAGTTCATTACAAAAACTTTAATTTAAGACCACATAAGCATAAGATACATCGTTAGAACCCCCTGCCCCACCCCCCCCAATGAGAATTGTAGACCTACCCAAATGATTTGACCATAAAAACATAAATGTGGGATCTCATTATGTCATAGAGGAGTTCATGAAGCAAACAATAGACTACCCAAACCTTTTCAAATCAGATGATTAAATAACAACATAAAGTTGCAAAAATTTATAGACTTATCAAACATGTTTAAAGCTCAAATCTAAGTTCCTTACAAATCCAATATACATGCACAATCATAATAAAATATATAAAGATTGTAGACTTGCCATCTATGGTATTGAAGTTCAAATTTAACAACCCATTTAATCTTCCAAGGCCAAAATCAAGATGTTGAATGAAATATAGATTGGTGTAAACTTGTTGAAGGTCCCTTAAATGTCCACATAGTTAATTGGGTCATGGTTAAATTGCTCAGTGAGTTGCAGATTTGTACACATTTATTGAAGTTGAAACAATCACCCATGTAAGGGTTTTGGATCATAGGTAAGGTGACATCTAGGTTGTAGACCCCTAAACCCATTTTAATAACATTTTGAACCATAAACATTAAGAATCAAGGTGTTCAATGGGCTATAGACCTACAAACATTGAAATCAAGAGTAAATGCATGGCCATTTAGGCTTTCAAAATAGAATTAAAATTTGATTTAGGTTGTAGACCTTTAGAGCCATCTTGAAGATGAATTAATTAGTGGAAGAAACATGATCAATAAGAATCAAAGTGTTAAGCAAATTGTAGATCTCAAAAACATTTAATTTCAAGTTGGGGCATGGCCAATTACAATTTTAAAAGACCACCAAGGTTTGATTTAGGCTACAAACCCCTATAACCATTTTCAAGATGAATTAATTGGTCTAGGAAGCATGATCAATAATAATCAAGGTGCTAAACAAGTTTTAGGTCTCAAAAGCATTTCAACAATTAGGGCATGGCCATTTAGGGTTTCAAAACACCACCAAGGTTTGATTAAGGTTATTGACCCCTAGACACAATTGGAAGATGAATTAACTCAACAATGAAGCATAATAAGGAGGAATCAAGCTAGTGCCAAACAAGTTGTAGATATGAAAAACATTCAATCAAAACTAAGGCATGGCCATTTAGGGTTTCAAAGCACCACCAAGCTCTAATTAAGGTTGCAAACTTCTAAACACAATTGGAAGATAAAGTAATTCATTAATGAGTTTACAACCAAAATTTTAATTCATGTCCTCTTCATTTAACAAGTAAAGTTTTAAACAATTTATTTCAAATTGCAAATGTTTTTTAAAAGATTGTTTCAAAAGTCCTTGGGTTGCAATGTTGCGGCAATAAAAGACATTGTGATATTTCATAATTTTTAAGGCATGCCATTCCATGGATTCACCCACAACTTTATGGCAATATTAGTTTATTTGATGGAGACACCACATCATGGATGGGTCCATACACAATTTTGTGAAAATATGTTTGACCACAAATGCATCTAGTAGAGGAAGGAGTGGATGACCTCAATTTAGAAAAAAATTGTTTATGTGTTCATATTTTGGAGGGTGTTAATTTCAAGCTAAAATAAACAAAAAAAACAGTTTGCCTAAGTATAGTTTTTAAATGATTAAAATATATATATATAAACGCAAGAAAGTTGATTCAAAATATTTTTAAGTAGAAAAATGAAAAAATATGTTCATTGCATTTAGTTTATGGTAAGTAATATACAAAATTTAAACAACTTTGAACAACAAGGTTAAGGTAGGTAGGCTAAATTATATAAGGTATGTTACTAATTTAGGTTAAATAAGATAAGTTAGGCTACCACCTACCTATTTGCCCTTTTCGACCTACCTAGATCTATTACCTACCTACCTACCTATTAAAAATTATATTTATGAAAATCCAAAAAACTGATTTTAATCTAGGTATAAAATTATAAATTCAACTACTCAACCGGTCCATTGTTAGTTAATCATATTTTAGTCATCATTATTGTGACACTCAATCAATAGCATATTTTTCCTCTATGACTTGTCCTATATTACTTGACAAATTGTCCTTTATGATTATAAGGTGGAAAATGCCACATTGAACATTCAATGATTTCTTGTCCTAAACACCTTGGTCGACATGATTAAAGGTCTTTTAATCATATAATGTCTAATATGACTACAAAATTAGTCATAAATTAAAAAAATCTTTTAATGTTTTGGGTAGGAGGTAATAGAAGTTCAAGACTTTGTGGAGGCAAGTCTTGACTAAGAGTTTTTTTGTTTTTAAAAGCAAAACAACATCTTTTGTTTTTGGTTTAGACTTCAATCTCAATATTATTCTTCAAATATTTTTTCAACTTGATTAGTTAACATTTGAAGAAAATCACATAACTTCTGCAACATATCAAGATTGACCATAAGGATAGTAGGGCAACTTGAAATGTTAGGTGTTTAGTGAGATAATCAAAGAACTTTTCATCCTTTTTGCAAGATCCAAACAACTAAAACCATGGTACCTTAAACTCACCTTAAAAGAAGTTGGAAACATGAAGTGTTGCTATAGCAAATTCCTTTTCCTTTAAGCTTAGTACATTCTTTTAGAAATAATGGTCATTCCAATCCAAACTTCCCCAAAACATTGCACACCTTTTCCTCATTGACTCCTTGATGGCTGAAATTATCCAAATGCCTTTAAATGTTTCTAATGAGTATTGAGAAGTGAAAAAAAAAAGAAATGAGAAGTTATCAACAAAGAATAACCATTAGAAATTTGTGAAAAGAAAACTAACAAAGAGAGAGAAGTGGAAAAAGAAGTGAGAAGAAGAATTGGTTATGATAATAAAATTGCATGAAAGAGACAATGAGATCTAAAGGGAAGCATAGGTTTTGGGTTGCACACATGAGTTACAAACACAAGATGAACTCAATTCATGTCGAATTGAGGAGCGTTTTTGAATTTGATGTCATATTGGGCCCCTTTATATGGTGTTCATGTCAAACCTTTGATCCGTCAAATATTGGCTTCTCCTATTGTGTTTACCAAACTTTTAAAATATCTTTAGTGTGTAATGAAAGACTTGTAAACTTTCAATGTGTTTTTTAAATCCTAGCATTGGAACAAAAGGTTGGCATGGGAGTTCCAAAATAAGACTAGGATGATGTGTCTCATGTTCACATCTTAGTCACATATTTGCACAAACCAAACAAAGAGGGTGGTTGGTGCATTTGGGGTTGATTTTTTTCCATGAATTAACCATGAGCTCACATAGATTCACAAGACTCATCATAACTTGAACTTGAACATGTGAGAAAACACGAAACTTATATATGCTAAAATGCATTTTAATCTCATTATATAATTTTATCAAATATTACAATATTTAGAACAAAACACATTGAATTTCCAAGATCCCACAATTGCATTTTGTCATGGGTTGAAACATAGTAAAACAACCTAAGGACCATGCCAAAGTAAAAGTCCCTTTTCAAGGATTGCATGTGATATGTAGCATCTAGGGTAAAAACAAACTATAATGGATTCTTTTAGGTTTCACAAAGCAATTTTTTTATGGGTTGGATACATATATTTGTTTGAAAACCATATGCAAATTTTGAATACAAAATGGACTCAAACAAGTGAAACTTATTTCTTGAACACCTAACTTTGAAATAATTACACCTTGAAAAGAGTAATATTCAGTAAGGATGGACTTTGCAATCTAAGTAATACCTAAGTCATGGTTCATAGGAAAAATGTGTTCTGAACTCATTATTTATAATGGAATCGAAGATTGCTTTCACAATTTTGGGACATGATATTTTTAAGGGTTATGAGACTTAACCTAAAAAAAATTAGAAAAATTGAAATATGTGATGGGTGAAAACATGGTTAATGAACTCAACTTCCAATTTTAAACATGACAATTTTTTCAACATAAACACAAGAAAGTAGATTCAAAATTTCTTAAGCTTCATTAAGAAAACATCAATTCTTCCATTACTTGTTGATGGCAAGTTGAATACAATATTTGAAAAACATTAGTATAATAAAAGTAATAAATAAATATGTTTCAAATTGACTAGTCAATTATGGTGTTCAAAAATACTTTTACATTAGAATTGAATATATTTTGATTATAATATGGAAAAGTTGAATGTCCACAAATACATTTTAACATGTCATTGACTTGAAAATTTGTGAAATCTAGTATTTCACCTACTTTCATCTATTTAAACCTACTTGAAACAAATGATTCTTAAATATAGTTGGAACAAAGTTAAAGAACATGTTAATATTGATAATTTAACTAAATAATTTTTAAAGTTCAATTATGAAGGCCTACTTGATGGTCACTTTCCATTGATATTGGCTAAGTAATTTGACTATTCATTTTACCATACTTTCACCCTAAAAGATTTTATAATTGTTATTATGTGCAATAAAAGTCCATAGTTTTTAAATTTCACCCTCTTCATTTTTTTTTCTTTTAAGGTTTTTTTCAACATCCATCACATATCCAAAAGGATGTTTTTCATCACAAATATTCAATAAAAGTGTGCAAAAAGGTTAAATGTTGAACAATGCGTTAAAAGATATCAACTTTAACATCATTTGAAAGGTTTTTTTTCCAATTTTTTGCATTTTGAAATACATTAAGAAAACTCTCATGAGGGTGCATTCATAATCAAATTAGGAGCCATCTAAGGAGTTCAACACTACTTTAAATCTACAATTTCATATCTTTGCAACATTGTAAAGGGAGCATAATAATTTGGATTGTGAATTTTTTTTTTTGCAAATAAGTTCTGTGACTTGTAAAGTTTTGATGTTCAAAATTTCATATAAATTGATGATGTTTCAAAAGTGATAAAATATTCAAAACTTTGGGGTGAATAGTTTTTATTTTTTCAAACTTTTTATTTTTGTTTATCACATGTGCACCATTCCTTCTGAGAACACAAGGCCCTAATATTGACCATTAAAAAAAAAAAAACTTAAATTGATGATATTTAGATTTTTAAAACAAAAAAAAAATTAATTTAAATATGTTTTGGCCTTGAAAATCATGAATTTAGAACATGTGTTTTTAACAAAAAAATTTCATTTTTATGTGATAAAAAGCATGAACATACATGATGTATGACCAAGGTGTAGTCAAAATATATTTAAATATAGCACATTATTGCAAATTAGGTGCGAAAAATGCAAAGTTCAAAATAATAAATTCCAACACATGAAGAATGAAAGCACACTAGGATTGTGCCAAAAGCAACCATTGCAAACTCCAGTTCCAATGTTTTCAACTTACGTTTTTTAACATTTTTTCAAGTCTTATCACAATAGTATTACAATTCATGAAAAAATCACATCACAACTTGAAAACATTATAATTGTCGGGGCAAAGTTGCTTCATCGTTGCAATGGCACTTCATTCATTTACTACTATTCATGCAATGTTGGTGTTTTTTGGGAGGATGTAGATTTAGATTTAGATTATGGTTTTTCCACAAATTTGTCTCAAAATGTCTTGACATTGTTCCATTGATACTAGTTTTTCCTTTCCATTTTCCCACATTTTTTGTTTCTTCCAATTTATCATTGCACGCATTTTATGTTCAATGGGTGTGTTGGGTTTTTTGGGAGGAAGGATCTCGACAAGTGATGTTTCTTCCCAATGTTTTGTATTGTGCCAATGTACTAGTTTTGATGTTCAAGCTTTTGATCTTTTTTTTTTTCCAAAAAAATTTGTCAATTCTCTCAACATCATTGCAAATCTTTCCCCAGAGCTTGCATCACAACTTGAATTGAAAACATTACAAATTGTCCACGAATGGTTGCTTAGGCGTTGCGATAGTTGCTTAGGCGTTGCGATGGCATTTCAAAACTTTAAATAGTCATACTAAGCTTTGATAGCATCATGCTTTGTATCAAAATTTTCATTCTCTTTTCCTGTTCTTTATAATTGACTCTTTGATGCATAGATATGGGTAGAGATTGTAAAGGATTGTTTTCTTTCAACGAGGAACTTGTTGAAGGTTGCTGCTTCTGTAGGATACAGGTCTGCAGCTGGAGATTTGTACAACTTTAGTTTCCGGATGCAATAATATTAGCATAATTGTCTATAGACTTCTGTGAAGACATCAATGTTTGAGCAGGAACAGAAGAGAAGTGCGTCAACTTGTCTATGTTCTGTAATATTTCATGAAAGAATTGTACAACAACGGTGAGCTCATCATTTGTGGATGCGAAATCCAGGAGAGGTCATCTCCGTGATTGATGATGCGCAAGAAGAAAAGGATTTCTACAGACTTGTAAGTAAGTTGCATATCTAAGCCTCCAGATCTTGGGGAAGAAAATCAGTCTAGAGTGTCAAGAGAAATATAGTTGCAGATCCTCAGGATCTTAGCCTCAGGGAAGAAATTAAATCAGAGAGCAGACGGCCTCAAGAGAAACATAATAGTTGCAGATCAGCCAATGATAGACAACTTAACTGTGCGCGAGAGAGCTCTGTTGTCTATTATACATGATGACTGCAGCCTGGGATCTATGGCGTTGGAAGCAAGGGCGGAAGAAAGCAGAACAGTCTCTGCAGCAGATTCCACGATTTACAGTATAGAAGAAAAAAATTCATACAAACAGTCAGCGCAAGCGTTGTCAGGATGATGGGATCGGTGGAGATATGTCTGAGATCGGTGGAGACACATGAGGATCTGCGGCGGCATGATGCATGCAGAAGGTGAAAGGTTGATCGTCAGGTACTTAGTGACTCCCTTGTGCGTTGCATGCAATGCGTTTGCTCTTCTCCCGCTCTTCTGCACCTCTCCTGTGACCTCCAAAAATGATCCTGGGAACTGATATTATAAGATCTTGCAAGCAAGCCTCCGTAAGTATATCATTCCGTCTTTCGCATTGCCCCTTCCTGCTGCACCCTGTCACAAATTTGCCTTTGGATCATGGATCCGAAAAAATTCTCAAGAAAAGACTAATATATTATCACACTGAATGTCGATTCAATTCCAGGAGAGGAGGAGAGCCTGAGTCTCTCTAGAAAATGCACAGAATCGACACGGTTCCTGTACTGTGACGCTTCTTGCTATTCTTCCTCAGAGGAGTTCTCTCCCGTTCCGAACAGTGACAATTGCTGCCCCAGCCCTGCATTTGGTTCAGAATCTGAAATATTTTCAGAAGGAAATGATTGTTGACAGAGGAGTTTGATTTGTTCAGAAGACTAGCCTGTGGTTTCTCGAAGTAGAAAGAGTCAATGTCGTTGAGGTGAGGATTGTCGTCGTGCAAGGCTGCTGCTGCTGCTGCTGCTTACGATTCCATGCAGATCTGTGGATATTACTTTGCAGATTGCGAGGATCGTGATACTCTACTGTACAACACGCTTATTATTTCTAGATCTGTCAGACTACAGTTTGAGGAGTTCGTTGGCGCGCGTTGCTTGTGAATCCACAGTACATAATATCACGCATCTGAAGCTTGTTGGAGTAGGGGAAACGTCTGCTGCAGGCATGCACAGGAAGGACATGATCGACCTCGTCCCCTTGTCAAACGTGGAGAAACAGTCTGTGATCATGGAAAACAAGAGAGGTGAGTGCTCCTGTGTGAGGGAAAGAATCGTATTATTATTGTCAAGAGCAGCTACGATTGTTACAGTGTCCGATCTGAATCCTCGTTGCAAATCCTTGGAAGGATCGGTGGTACGTAGAGTGTGCTATGTTCAGCGATCTTGCATGTTGATTTCCTTGTGATGTGCGTGACTTGATCCGAGTGAGGAAGCAGCAGCAGCAGCAAGAACCATGGCAGAACCAGCCAGTTTTCCGCCGCTAGAATCGGGAGTGGCGATTGCGGAAGACGAGAATTTGAATGCATCGTCACAGCAGCAGCAAGGCTCAGATTCTTCACAGCAACAAGAGGCTTCAGACAGCATCTCACAAGCGTTTGTGAGTAGGGAAATCCTTACGGCTCTTCTTGCATCTGCCGCGGCTGACGACTCCAGAAACAGTACGATGAATACGGCGGCTGCATCTTTCAATCACCAGCCCATGGGCGCCCCCGACGCGCACACTCTCCAATCGTCCCTCCCTCTCTTGAGGACCAAAAGATTGGCCGCGGGAAGCGAAGACGTCGAAGATCAGTCTCATGAATGGAACGAGTCTTCACCACCGAATTCTGTGCAGGAGCTGCTGCAGGTGGAGAGCTCGCCTCAAATCACTGCTACTCCTGCAGGACCTGCTAGCAGCAGCGGAAGCAATTTTTCAGGAGACCACCGGCCGCAGCCTGAGATTTCTTCGCCGCCTCCTCCGCTGCAGAGCAAGGTTCGGAAACCAAACCTCCAGGCACTGATATTACCACAAGAGCTGCAAGCTGACAATGGACTTGAGCCATCTCTGCAGCACGGAAAATATCAGAACAACAGTCACGAAAACACTCCTATCCAAACAGATTCTCCGGGGAGGATGTATCACGTCATGAATACAACATGCAGGAAGCCACCCAGGCCACTGACTGCACGTCCCAAGACCCGTCTCCAAGATCCGCCCCCTCTCACTCCTGCTGTCACGGAGCACGTCAGTCGGCGTCGTTACTCTTCTATAGTAGGACTGGGAATCACACCAGAGCAAGAGTCGGCTGCCCTGTTTACCACGCGCGGGGTGCTCACCAGGCGCAGATCAATGCCAGCAGCCGGAGGACCCCCTGAAAGTCTTCCTCATTCCTTTGCTGCAGCCACTCCTATAGGCAAGATCAAAATGATTGCAACAAAGTTTTTCACTCCACGAGGACCTGCTGCTGCTGCACCCACCAGTCATCCCCCAATTCCAGAAGAAGAGGCAAGCATAATCTTACAGTACCCATTTCTGAATTTCTGCAAGGTATTGCGATCTGTTTCAGAGAGCGTCACAAGTCCTCTGGAGTTGAGGAATTCCGTACGAGTGCCAATGTTTTGGGTTGTGACCAGGTTGATCCATTGGGGGATGAGACCATCCCACAATACAAGATTTGGAAGGAGACAAGCAATGCATGTGTTCAGTGGACGCAATGGATTAGCTTGATGGTTGTGTGCGTACTGCTCATTTGCTCGGTTCGTCTCCAGTCATTGCGGAAGGTGTATTGGTATAACCTAGTTCTCTGGGAATGGCTCACCCTTGCACTTGTGGTGGCATGCGGTCGCCTAATTTCTGGATTTGCTGTCAAGGTAAACAGCCCCCCTTCAAACCAAGTCTTAGACAGATCATTGCAACTTTGTGTTGCATGCTGAGATTATATTGCATCATTCTGCAATGTCTGAGTGTCTTTTTTCTCTCTACTTCCTGACCACCTAAGCCATCAAAAACCTCTCTTCTTGCTTCAACTGAACCATTTCTGCTGTGGGTATCACACCCCTGATGAAGACTAGGCAGAGAGCCTGAATCCTTTGGGAGCTCTGTAAACAATGATTATTTGACTGTAACTGGAGATGGGTATGGTGACTTTGGGGTGCATGTAGCTGTTGGTGATTTTGATAGAGCACCACTACTTGCTGAGAAAGAGAGTGCTCTACTTTGTGTATGGGCTGCGGCATGCTGTCAAGAATTTTTTTTGGTTGTCATTAGTCATTGCAACCTGGAAGATAATCTTCAGGAATAACACTGACCAGGAAACTGTTCCTGTCATCACCAAGGTACTCACTCATTCAAATGAAACTTTCTCTACACTGTGAAAGAACTGTCAGTAGACCATGTTTGCACTCCCAAGGGACTGATTCCCAATGAGTTGCTGCGACTCACCCAGCAAGATGTGTCTGAACTGGTGAGAGTGGCAACAACAGTGAGCCTCACCAATGTGGAAAACATATATAGACTCCCTTCAGTTGGCAGCTTGTCACCATAGTACCCATTCTGACATCATGAAGGGATATGTGTGGGCTTGGGTTTTAATGCAATCATCAGGTGCTCTGGTGTTGTTTCACAGCCTCGGTGCTTTGGATGACAAAAGTTTTGTTTGTGAAAGTAGCAGCTAACAGCTTCCACCGTGCAGCATACTTTGATCGAATCCAGGATTCCCTCTTTCATCAATATGTGTTAGAGACCCTTTCACATCCAAAGATTGGTGAAGGGGATGACATTTTCACATGGCCTTATGACCTTGACAGTGAGCAGGACACAAGACCTCTGGCAAATGTTACAGTGAGCTAAATCCACTTGCCAGTAGTCTACTCTTTTTATGGAAATTAATTCCATATAAATCTGTTTCAAACTGGCAGCAGGATTTACTGGCATAACCATCATTGCTGATGGAGAGGAATTGATTTATTAATTGGTTTACAGGAGCCTGAACAAGGGCATACAAATTCACAGCAGTCCTCCAAGTCTTCCCCTGGTTTACGAGGCAGAGAACAGCCCACAAAACCAGTGACATCTGATGTGGAGTTGCAGGTCAGAGAATTATGTGGAGGCATGGAATAATGATGTGTTAAAAAAACCCAATAGATTAATCTGCTGTTTACTGGCATTGCAATGATCTGCTATGACATGAAGTTCATGATCAATAATTTAAAATTTTTATGTATGCAAATTTTTTGAATTGCACAGGAGGAAAGGAGGGAGCATGAGCACTCCATTAGTGTGAGCAATTCTCTAAGAAGTTCACCACCAAGTGATCCTGCAGGTAAGGTCGCTTTGAACTCCAGCCATTTGATATTGCAGACATATTGTCTGAGCTTTCAACACAACTGTTGACAACTTTCTGCAATATCCTAAAAGTAAAAAGTTGATCTTCAACCAGGATAGGTTATCAAGCATAGCCTCATATTCAGGAAGTACTTAACATATGTTGAATGAAGTTCCAATCAATAGATTGAATGTGTATGGGGAATCAGGTTCACCTGGTGGCCACAAGAAAGTGAACTTCAATGAGTTGCCTGCATCAAATAATGACACGACAAGTCCTGCAGAGGTCATCATTGCTCAAGACAAGCTGCAAGAGTTGACTTCAGATGTGAGTTTGCTGGCCTTGTGTCCATTTGGCAACATTCTTGATGTGTTAGCCAGTTTTATCGTTTGCAAAGTTTTAAGTCCCAAATAACCCCCACAAGGAAACAGGGTCATGAAAAAAACAGTAATAGATCAACACATTCTTCATGCTAGAACCCATAAGTGACCATTCCAAAACTCTGCTTCTGAATCGTGTAAATGGTTTAGACAGTGTCAGCATGGACTCTAAGGAGATTGATGAAGTTGGTGCGCACCCACAACATGACCACATTTTCTTCAATGCTGTCTGCTAACTGGGAAATCGATAGTGAAGCTCAGGCTAAGGCTGCAGCTAAGCAGGTTACACCCCCCTATAACCCATTTATGGCAAGAACTATTTTTTCCCCATATTCATGGTTGATGGAGAGTACCCCATAGGAATCATGCTCCTTTTCATCAGACATCCAAGTGCATGTTGCATACAGATTTTCTACAATGTCGCTGAGCCAGGGAAGACAAGTCTGTCACTGCAAAACTTTGTGGAAATGTTGCCCGAGGACAAAGCAATGAAAGCATTTGCATTGTTTGAAGTATCAGATGAAGGCACAATCTCAAAAAAGGCTCTAGTGAAGTGGGTGGTTAATGTGTATAAGGAGCGCAAGGCATTGTCTCTCACTCTTAGTGACAACCGGACAGTGGTTGCAAAACTTCACAGAGTGCTGGATGTGGTAGGAAAATTCAATTTGATTCAATCCCCAGGACTTCAAATGCTATTTACAGATGACAGCAGCATTTTGATCATGTGAAACTTTGGTGGCAAGGCTTTTTTAAGGATTTCCAAAGATTTTTAACTTTCCTGGTTCATATCGGTTGTGCAGCTCATGCTGGCCATTCTGCTCACAATCTGCTTGCTCATAATGGGCGTGAACACTCAAAAGCTATTGGTGGCCTTCTCGTCAATCTTGCTTCCCTCTGTGTTTGTATTTGGCAATGCAGCAAGAAGCACATTTGAGTCACTCATCTTCCTTTTCATTGTGCACCCATTTGATGTGGGTGACCGAATCCTGGTCGATGGAGTGTCCTTACTTGTTGAGGTCTACCCTTCCTGCTTTGCCTCCCTTTCTCTCTCACACATTGACACCCAGCTTCTGCACTAGTCTGGTTGGACTAACAGTAGCTTTCTTTTTGCAGGAGATGAATATCCTCAACACCATTCTTCTCAGGTAACAAAGTACTCTCAAACTCTGACCAACAATCAATGTAGGTTGACAACATATTAGAATTTCATGTTCTGACATTAAAGAAGTGTGGTCATGACATTAAAATAGGTTTTTCCTAGTTTTGATTTCCCTGATTTGCCAATGTCTGCTATAAACACAGTGGCTCCAATGAGAAGGTGTATTACCCTAATTCAATCCTGGCATCAAAACCCATTTCCAACTACAACCGAAGCCCAGATCAATGGGATGCCATTGACTTCCAAATCCATGCAACGACACCGGTGGAGAAGATTGGCATTCTGAAGGAGCAAATGGGAAAGTACATGGAGAGTCTTCCTCAGTTCTGGTATCCGACTTTCCGATTGCTGTGTAAGGATATTGAGGATTCCAACCGCATGAAGATGTCACTCTGGATGCAACACCATCTCAACTTCCAGGTACAGCTCCTGAACACACAACCCCACAATTCAAATCTCCTCTGTAATAATCTATATAACAAAGGTAGTGGTGTCTGTGTATCTGAATCCTTCATACCTACCTACAAACCTACCCTTCCCTCTCTTACAAACCTACTCTGTCCCTCCCAACCTCATTGACAAAAGAATGGAGTGGGTGGACAGATACACCATCCCTGGCTCATATCTGACAACATAAACCCTAAAAATTGGCTTAAGATCCTACAAAAGAAATTGTTAGATGCTTGTTCTCTTTAGATTTTTTTCAATTCTCAAACTTTGGAAAACAAACATACAACTCAATTCACATAGATCAATTCCACACTAGACACTAGTGAGTCGTCCTTTGAGAGACCCTGGATGAATTCACATTAGACACCATTCAGTCCTATTTGTTCTTTTTTATTATCCATTATTTGAGTACCATAATCAGGAAGCTGGTGAGAGATGGCAACGAAGAAGCAACATGATTTTGCACATGAAGGCATTGATGGAAGAGTTGAAGATTGGATTCCAGCTCCCTCGTCAAGAGATTACAGTCACAGGAATTCCTTTACTCGATGTCCCCCGCACCAGCAATTAACTTAAACTAACCCACTGGCCACCCTCCTCTCAACAGCTCTCACATTTGCTGCAAAACCCAAGTCCTCTCCGTTTCTTCCTCTAGCCTACTTTTCTTCTTCTCCATTCATTATTCTGTTTGCAATTGTTGCCTTTCTCTCTCTCTCTGGCGATTCCTGCCTGGACAATGCAATTAATTTATCAAATTTAACTTTATACTCTTCTGCAGTCTTCTTCTTATTTATGTCTACAAAAAACTGAAACACAAAATATTCATTTCGCATGAACCTAACCCTGCATTCATTTCAATCTCTTGTTGACTGTGCATTTTGTGATGAGTTTTATATGCAAGAAAGTAATGCTATAGTAATAACAATAATAATAAGAATAATAATAGCGATATTTCAGCAACTCCAATTAAAAGAGACTTGAAATAAATTATTTATACTCTAATTTTTACCCTTAGGGGGTATATTTGTATTGTAGAGATTTTTATTAAATTTCGTAGCCAATTACAGACCTCAGAATGCACATTCCACAACAATTCGTTTCAAGGGAGTAGATCACACAGTAATAAATATACAAAACATTCTGTTCATATTTTACACAGATTTTTTAAATTATTATTATTATTTTTTCTGGTCATTACATATTATCTCAGAAATGGTGCATTCTACAACATGGTAATCTTGAATTTTGACTCAAAATGGACTGATAATGCTCATTTGAAAGTGAATGATACAAAATACCTACCTACCTTCATATCTATCATGAAGATGGATGGATTTGCCCCCCACAATCATGATTCTTTATGTGTCTCCAAATTGTTATTATGTATCTCCAAATGTTCATAAGCATCAGACCATGGAGAGTAGGCAAATCTCTAATACCTATCTTCCCAGGATGTTGTCACATACAAGCTTCACCCTCGAAGTATCACACCATGGCAAAATGTGCCAAATGAATGTGAGCTCCTTATCATTCATTATCGTGCTTATGGCTATTGACATATCCATGTCCCATGCCAAAAATTGGAAAAAGGCTTGTCCAATACGTGATAATATCACAATGTTGTTACACATGTTTTTGTTTTGATCATACTTCAAGTGAGTCAAATTTTGAGCTACCTTGCAAGACTGGGTCATGAGTTGAATTCACCATCAGGTCATATAATTACATCTTATGGCATTCCAATAGTTGTAATTGGGTCTTCTGCTAATTAATGGAAATCCATGTGGATTCATGTGTGTGTCAAACCCGGAGGTGTGTTGGGCAATCGACTGCTCAAGTTAATGGTGAGTAAACAATGACCAATTATGAAAAGGGTGCAAATCCAAGGTGGGAAACCATTCAATTGCTGAAGTAACTTAATTGCCTTTTTTACATCAAAGTCTTTTATATTTTGTTCAATAATTTCAATTGGGTGTTAAAAAATTTCGGTACATTTATAAAATTTATGCACATGAAGGTGTAAAGTAGTGTTTTAAATTGAAGGCTAATTTGCATAATTTGAACCAATGTTTGCTCGCCTTTTGTGTCTTGCATTACACCATCTGCATCTAATTATGGTGACTGTCTTTAGCAGGGTTTTTTTTTTGGTTTCAATTTTAGTGATATCAAAAGTTTGGGAAACAAATTCAGTTTTTTCAAAATCAAAATTAGTAAAATATAGAATTTTTAAAAATTTCAAAAAA
>Ga0116228_10001219_pt1 | contig 21103 bp, 16 predicted proteins | sample S1TSphfallax_2_FD_89694 | JGI IMG/M metagenome (GOLD analysis project Ga0116228, IMG submission 89694) | Host-associated microbial communities from peat moss isolated from Minnesota, USA - S1T2_Fc - Sphagnum fallax MG | ecosystem: Host-associated > Plants > Peat moss > Unclassified | place...
ATTTTTGATTTGCATTGAACATGTGTGAGATCTTGTGCAAGGCAAAGTGCGGGTGTGTGGTTGTATGTTCACCCAATGATCCCTTTTTTTTATTGACTTTAAAAGCTTTGTCCATTGCATTGTGCATTTTGGTTGGGCCTCCCCTGCCCTTTAACCCTTGTTTGTCACATTGCATTTGTGGTCAACTTTTGAACCTTATGGGGATCCACTTTCTTCATTGTCCCATGGTGGGGAGAAGATAGCTTCCCATGATATTGTGTGGGATGCCTTTGTGTTTATCATGAGGGATGCGGGTTTTCACATTCTTTGTGAACAAACCCATGTTCTTTTGCCACCTACTCTTCAATTTACATGTTGGTGGATCGACATTATGGATTCAATGGATGGTGTCCAAATGTTGGTTGACATCATCATTAACCCCATTTGAATAGATTTGGTTTCACATGTAGCTTTATCTTGGGATAGTTGTAATTTAAGCCAAAGATAACTTTTATTGTGATTGATACCCAACGAACTAATTTTTCTTGCTAGCCATAAAGGTCTTGAGGTGTTTGCATTAACAACATGATGATTTTTTTCATTAATGTGCCAACATGGCATGGAGCACAAAAGGCTCTAGAAGCTCTCTTTTTTCAATTTTGTGTTGATTTTATAGGCAGAAGGTGTCGGTGGCATTGAAATGAGCTTAAGGAGCCTTTATTTTCAAAGTGTTGTTGCTACAGGTGAAGGTTCTTATAGGCTAAATGTCTTTTCAAGTGTTCTTCCCCTCTCCTTATCTAATATGTTTTTTATGGTGTGGGGGGAGGGGGGGGATTTGAGTATTTGATTTGTTCATGTTTCCCTTGCAATGTGCCCTCATTGGTGGTTCCTTCTTTTTGCTTGGCCCTGGGTTTTTTCAATCTTGTACCTTTTTTTCCCCCCTTTTTTGGATGTTTTGTTTTATTAACGTTTGTTAGGTTTTCATCAAATTATACACCATATTTTTTTTGTTGGGTCATTGATGAAGCTTGCAATAAAACTAAAATAGACTTTACACCTTTTTAGCCTTAGTTACACCAATAAATAAGTTTGCAACAAAGAGAACACTATTTTTTAAGAAGAAAATTCCAAAACGCTACATTCTTGCCATGTCTTTTTTTGGTCAAAATTTTGATTTAGCCAAAGTGGCAATGATTCACATGAAAACATTAACTAAAATTGGCTACAAGCCAAATATGAAAGTAGATTTTTAATAGTATCCTTTTATATTTTGGCTACATACTTGAACCATGTATATAAATTTGGCGATTGTTTTTTCAGTTTTGGTTGAATCATCGCTGTTGTTTTCAAAGTGTTCCTATGAAGTTCCTACTGTGTTCACATTAACTCCTCACATAATCCCATATGCTTTGCCCTAAGTTTTACTCTTTTAACTTATATAACCAGCCCAAAGGAGAAGATTGCAACATATATTTATTTTAGGACTGTCAAAAGGTTTTTTCTTTTTTTGAGATGGGCCAATCAAAGATGCCCACCATAAAAGAAAGAAAATAAAAGAACTTTGACGGTCCAACTAATTAATATGAGTCACAATATACTACCATATTGTATGAATAAGTACCCTACTTATCCAATTAAGGTTGTCCTACCACTGGTTAAGAGTTAATCCTAGGCCTCTCATTTTGAAAACATAGGTTGGCAATGACCTCAATGAAGTTTTTGTATATGGGTCTTATTTATCTTAAAGTATCTCTATTCACACCCCTTATTTGAGCCTCTATTAGAGAGGTTTTTTAATGGGTGAATGTTTTGTAAAATACTCAGAAAACAGTTGATTTTGAGGGTTATCTGTTCTCAAATTTCAAAAAAAAATCAGGAAAACTGCCCAAAATTTATATCATTTTTCATTGCGTAGTCAAGAATATAAAAGGATGTTTGTATTGTTTTGCTTATAAACTTCTTTATGGATGATCCTCACCGTAGCTCTAATACAAATTTATTGTTAAAAAAATGCACTCTATCTGTGATTAGTAATTACCACTTTCAATATAAGGTGTTAATTATTCCCTCAACCCCATACATAAACATAAAAAACTGGACAGTATAAACTGAAACCATTTAAATCTCACCACCTGGGCCAATCGTATGGTTAGCCCAAAGACCAGGTATTGCATTACTTGGCCGTTTTGGAGGGCCCTGTAATGTTACAAAATTTACACATCTAATTTGAGTTTCAAACTATTTAACTACTACACTAACTACTAGATATAGTGTGATTCATATTAATTTGATCTTGGATGTGCTCACAACTTTCTTTTTTATTTTAAAGGAGCCATATTGATTGGCCCATCAGCAAATTTTTTGGAACATTGGGCATGCCCCCAATAGAAGCACCTCTTTGGACCCCGGTTGCAAAATAGAAATAGATGTGCACCCTTTCACCTTTTTAGTTTATATACAGGGGAGTTGAACTTAGGGGATAAAACCCAGGTGCTATTGGGAACAAATTGGGAATGATCTGGGAACACTTTCGAAACTTCATGGGAACAAGGGAAAAAACAAAAAATCACTGCCCTCCCCCCCTCCCCTAAAAGAAAAAAACTGGATCATTCTTGAGTGCATACTGAGCCTTCCCATTGGCTGCATGAAATTTCAATTTCCAATACTGTTAGTCACCATTTTTGGCCTGGGCTAATGGCAGGGGCAGAGTTTTGGGCACATAGTTCATCCAAACTATATTGTCCAGGTCATTTTATTGCTGTGGGTGGATACTCTGGCCAGATCATCTTACTTAAAAAATCCAAAAACAATTCATATGAGAGAAACTACGCATCATATTATCATTGTATGATCACTGTAAGATTGCCTTTAGAGCAACAAATAAAGACACTACCATAGTTCCACAATTTATGCCCTGCCATTAGCCTAGGCCAGAATAGGTGATGAACATCGTTTGGAGTAGAAATTCTGCTCAGACAAAGAGAAATTTGCAGATGCACACAATAGGAACAGTTTTCCCCTTTTGGGGAGAGTGGGGGGGGGGCAGGCGGGGGCTGTGGAATTTTTGGGGTTTTTGTTATTCCCAATGTGGTCCAACCAAGTTCTCACTGTGTTCACATTGAGTTCTCAGTGGGTTCTCAACATGTTCCCAAGTTCCCGTTGAGTTCCCTAACATATGGTCAATAGCACATCACTTTGTCACATATGCTTTGCACAGCATTGTCCTCTTGGAACCTAAATGGGCAAATAGTGGGACTTATATGTGGAGTGAATACTTCAATATTAGGGGTTTTGAGAGTTTTAGGACTTTTTTTGGGCCAATGAAAGAGGCTGATTGCAAAAAAAAATCTGAACTTGTAATGAACCCCCAACTAATTAATATAAATCACAATAACTACCCCTAGTATATAATGGAGTTATTAGTCTATGTTGAAAATGGTGACAAACCGTTTTTTAAATAGAAATTCTACGCAAACCAATGGAAAAATCAAGGGGGCTTAGGTTTTTCCTTTTAGGTTTTGGGGGGGGGGGGATTTTGGTATTTTTCTCACTATGTTCCCATTAGATTCCCAAGTTCAAAATGCGTTCCCTAAGACATTCCTAATAGCATCTCAATTTTCATAGCAGATTGTTTGGCCAAAACAAGTACTCCCAATTTATAATCACATGGGGTTTTAAAACATTAATATCCACGTTGTGAAACCTTACTAGTTCTTGGAAATACACCAGTGTCAAGTAAGGACTCAAAAGGTATTATTATATTATAGGTAATATACTTATATTTATGTTGTATATGTAGAAAATGTTTTCCATTGTTTTACCACGGTGACTATGGTATCACAAATTACATAACAAATACCATCAAAATTTAATAATGCTTCACACCACAAGCAAGTTATCAATTTCCAAAAATGTGGTGAAAATAATTAATGGATTTACAAAAATAAATAAATTAGTATCTTATTCAATGGGAACAATACTATCGTCACATATAACAAAAAAATCTACATCTACATTAAATTCCTTGCATGGTTTGAGGATATGGACATCCTTCGTTTGAGAAGCTGTTTTCACAAAGCTTTACAGAGGGCAATGTGGTTTGAGCGCATGACATGTCTCATAGTTCTATATGTTATATTTTCTATGAAGCATTATATTTTGACAGCAAGATAACTAATATTATTGACAGCATTCAAAATAGAAAATCATCTCCCAAAACCATCAGTCTAATCATTTGCAATCATGCTTTGCAACTACGGATATCCATACTTTGCATTCAAACTTAATGGGCCCAACAATCTCATTTGTAGTGAAAACATTGTATTGTTTGCCACAAGTGAGGACATATTTAAGAACTTCATGTAATTCCCCCATTATTGTTATATCCTTTGGGACCATCTTGGGAAATCTAAAGATAATTCCAAAAGCTAGTAGAAAATGATACTTGCAACCAACGTGAATGAAACCAACCAAATCATTTATGGTCAGATGATATCCATAGGAAATGACTGGAATTGTGTGTTTAACAATCCATCACAAATCTTTCACAATGCCTTTCTAGAAATGTCAAATCAACAATTGAAGTTTGGTTGTCAATACCTGTATAAAGATTTCCCATGAGATGACTTAACAAACCATAGCATTCCATATTTCAATTTGGTTGAACACTAGATAATTGATTTGATGTAACTTTATTATTGATACATTTAGCTATATAGCAAGGTCATCATATGCACCACACCTTGTTGCTTTGGAGGTTGATCATAAATTTTCAATTACATAAGACCTTCTAACTAACGTCATTAAAGAAGTTGTCCTCAACATGCCATGCCAGGTGTCAAAAGGTCTAAGGTTAGTTGCCATGTCTTGCAAACACAAACATCATCACACACATTGTGCCTTATGATGTAAAGGCCTATTGAGGTCTTAGTAGTTGATCATGTCCAAGGTAAACTTGGCTACAAGGGATGTCACAAGTTATAGCCAGTGTTGGGTGGATAATTGGTTTTATAGTTAGAAACCTCTGGTCCCGGTTTCTTGAAAATTTAGAAATCAAACAGCCTCCGTTTCTGGTTGTCTGAAAAATCTGAAAATTTAAGAGGTTTCATGAAATAACCAGCAGTTTTACAGACGGTTATTTGACCAGTGCAGAATTGTGATTATATATCAGAATCAGTTCTTAGAATTTTTTGAGAACCATAGTTGTATATCAGAATTGTTTATTTGATTTTTGAGTACCACAAACATATATCTTAAAGAACCACCCTGATAACCACTGATTATTTGGTGCCATCTCTAAACCACCCAACACTGGTCACAATTTATCCAATTTTACAATTACTGGATGTGTGCTTAGGCCCATATAAAGACTTGTTGGGACTTTTGTAGTGTGTTTTTGAAGGTTATGTTATATGATGTAGTTTCAAAGATGGAGAAATGGAAATCCATTTTTAAAATAAATCCTGCAGGTGAACAATTACATCCTTAGGGTATTGGGAATTCTGAAAAACATTCCACATTCTAGAAAAAAACTTGATGTTACATATTTTTCTCTTTATCTTCTTTTATTACTTCACTAGACCTAAACCCATGAAGAACCCCTTATTATTTGGAAGATTCCAAGCTCATCTTCACTCAAAGGGAGGCATTTTCCCTAGAAGAGGCCCCCATGTGATTGGTGAGTTGCTCACGCTTTTCACCCCCAACGGTGAAGCTTTTTCATGAAGTGCATCTGTGGGCTTTATGAAAATTGTGAAGGCTGCTTGCACCCTATGTGGGCTATATTCTGATAAAGTCCTTGCCCTCAGGCTTTACCTACCACGTAATGAATAGGTAGGATTTTTGCGGTGTATGTGGGCCACAGTGAATCAGCACCCACCAGTGCAACATGAAGGATGGATGATAAATGGTCTGGAAACAGCTTTCTGTTGTGTTCCAGTTCCTTATGGTTGCCAACCATGGTGGTTAGCTCAGTGCCTTTTTCTTACTACCTACTTACCAAGTAGTTACCTATTTTCCTTCCTACCTACCTATGTGTGAGACCTATTTCCTTCAGAATTAGCTACCAAGGTAAAACCAAATATTAACTCAGTTGAGGTTCATCCATACCTGAGTAATAATGGGCATCTAGTGGATTGTGCACTGGTGGGTGCTGGTTCACTGTGGCTGTGTATGTGGAGGGCACCCGACCCTCGCTGTGTCAACATAGGATGGCACTTTGTGCAGAAGGTACCTCACTTTTTGTGCCGAGTGGTGTGCATAAGGTTGCCCACTTCTCTCAAATGAATCACAGCCTTCCATTTATTAAGGAAAATTCTACTAGTTTTTTATGCCAGATGAGAGGACCTGGAGAGGGGACTGTTCTGGGAATTCATGTTGGGCCCTCATTCCCAGGACAGCTCCCTTCTTGGTCCTTAACCTACAAATTCCTCTTCTTAGGTATCAAACCTTCTGATTTTGGAAACATATGAAAACTATGGTCACTGGGAATGAATGCATTGTGTGACCCATCTCCATGCACAAGGACATTTTTCAAATATGATAGAATGGCATCACAAACTTACAATATCGCAACATTTCAATAGAATTTGTGTGAAATTTCTTAAATAACATGTTTGTGCAAAATTTGTGGGTTCCAAATTATAAAAATGACACAAAAATAGATATATTATTTATATATAAATGATATGTCTTTTCTATTTGTGATGTCTTCATGTGAGAAGTATGCATAATTTATATTTTAACTAAATTTATATAATTATCATGATGTAATTTTGAATAAAATTATGTAATTTTTGTATATTAAATATGAACATTTTAAAAAGTATGTCAAGTTTCATCTATTTGAATATTTAAAAAATTGAATATGTACAAATATCATTCATATTAATTATAACACAAAATTTGTACAATTTTTGTATGAACTTATAAAAATCAAATTTTACATGAAATTTGTACAAACCTATGAAACTTTGTAAATTTGTGAGGGGTGCAATAGGATTGCTAGGAGCCTTGTAAGGTGAGAAATTGGATCATTATGTGGTAAGAGGTTTTATCTGGTGATGTTTATTTTTATTTTTTCAAATTTCTGATTTTGCATAATATTCAAGCATCTCTAAACAGATCTAACATTAAATGTCAACATGTTTTACACTGTCCAAAATGTAAAAAACTGGTAAGAAAAATACTCCCCTCTAAAATGCAAGTGGAAATATGGCAAAAAAAGCTTTAAAAAATTTCTGAAATTTGGTAATGTTTTCCCAAAATAGGAATATGAAATAAAATATTCCATTTTAATTTTTATTCTTGGCATTTGCACCGAATTTCTCACAAAACAAAAAAGGCTGATTCCACGATTGCCTGTTTCAGGGCATAATCAGTGTTCCTAACCATCAAGTCACATCAGAAAAGGAACATGGCAAAACCAAAAGTGGAACCAGCAGATGACTGTCTGTCCCACCTGGGAAAACAAAACCCTAAAGAAAGGCCACCAAAACCAAGGGTTCGTTAGATGACATGGAGGCGGAGCTATAGAAGTAGTCTAGGAAGAAGCCGGAGTAACTTCAGCAGAAATACAGGAGAAGAAGAAGGAGCAGCAGGCAAAGATTCAGCGGCAAGAAATCGAAGAAGTCACAAGCACCACGGCAAGTGCCGAATCAATTCCTACAGCAAAGTGACGTAAATAAACTGCCTTTTAGGTAGTGGCTTCCAGGATGTTGTCTGCGCTCTGCTGTGCGGGCAGTGTAATGCAGCAGCAGCAGCAGGTGGACGGTAACCTTTACTCTAGAATTTGCACCTGGAGATTGAAGCATATGTACGTTAGTATTCTAAAAAAATTATTAAATCTAAAAAAGCCACGAGTCGCTGTCATTTTAGCGGCCCCGCGCAATCTAAGGGAGCCAAGAATCAATGAGGAGCTCGTTCACGGGCAACTCGACGAAGAAACGTACAAGAGGATTCAATTCAATTCAATCCGAACGCTTGCGTGGTGCCCACCTGCTGCCTCCTGCTCTGTTGGCAAGAAGCTGCTGTGTCACCTTGAGCAACCACAAACATGCACAAACCGCCACCACTACAAGAACCACTTGCCTTGTTCATCAGTCCTATGTACTCAGTTTCCCTGTTCATAACTCCCCATCAATAATTCCTTTCTCTTGATCGTGTTCCGGCTTCGTTGATCTCTGCAAGTCCGTATGCACAATTCTAATTCTAGATCAAGACACAGCCCGTGAGCTGCAGTTCTTGTTTTTAGCTTTTGGTTTTGTTGTTCAAGTCCAAAATTCAAGATTGTGTGGTCAGTTCGATATTCAGGGGAGAGATCTAGATCAAAGTTGCTGGACAAAGAGGGAAAGCATTATTTACAACCAGAAGAAAGCTGTTTAACTTCTCGAGATAGATTCATGATCCCTATAGTCTGAAAGTTGGCGGTGCAACAGTATTTCTGTAGGCTCGTAAATAATTTGCTCTTGTCGTCAAGGACACAATCAACGACACGGACGAAACTTGACGCACTTGAATTTATATTCTTGAGTTTGAACACCTTGACGAAGTGGGTATGGATTTGGTGTGTTGTCAATTTCATTCAGGGACTATAAGCGAAGTTCAGAAACACGTTCCCAGCATAATTAACTCGTGTAGTATCGCTTCGGGAATCCACGCTAACTCATCAGGTCCATCAGATTGTAAGGTTAATGGATTATGTAGGGGAAGAGGTTCACAACACAGTTTATTCCTCGATGTAGCAAGCTTCAAGGCTCCTATGCAGAGGTATGATGGGACTAATGTCAAAAGCAGGGTATGGAGATCGCCAGTACCAAGGGGTGAGTGATCAGTACCCATATTGCATGCTCTGATGCTTGATGTTTTCTTACAAATTTTAATTTCCTTGAGATTTTGTTTCATTATGTCTCTCCGCCTATTTCGGCCTGTCTTTCTTCAGGTTCTTGCACTTGCATGGAAGCTTACATGATGCTGAATTTGAGTCTAGTTTTTCTTGGATGCAAAGCTTTTGATCATTAAATTTTGAGTGCCATGTTGCGCAAACCCAAGGGAAATCGAGCTGCGCACTTTTGACTTTGAGATGCCCAGAGACACTAGATGCAGTCATCAGGAGAAATAGTATGCATAAGTTATCTATTGCCAGAGTGAGCAGTGAACTTCCAGTGGGATATATGGTGTGTGTCTATACAGCTTGCAATGGATTTGTTATCTCATTACGATGTGGTTTTGGATTGCAACCAGATTTAGCTTCAACCCAAACTTTATGAAACACAGAGTTTGAGGTGAAGTTTTGCTTCTAGTCTAAGGGATCCATGTGCTAATCATTTGACATGAAGAGGAAGAACAAGTTTTTGACATGGGAGGTTGATTTGATCTCCATGTTGCAGCAACTATGGCAGAGCAGCATACAGAGGCAACTGCACCACTTCCTCCAATTCCAAGGTCCATACATGATATATCAAATGGAGACCATATTCTGGGGTTTGGCGCCAATCTGGCTGAAGACCACCCTGTAAGATTTTTTCATCTGGAATTTCCTTCATAGTGGAACTAGTTTTGTTGAGTAATTTTGTCATCACCTGCATGTCAAGCAATCAATCAACTTATGTGACCTCTTTTGACTTTAGGGTTACAAGGATACAGAATACAAAAGACGGAGGAGTCATATTGCAGACCTTGCTAAGAGTCATACTATGTGAGCATCCATACCATGCTTCTCATATCTGATTATAGCACACAATAGTTGCTTGATTAGGGTGAATTCTCCAAATGCTTTCTCATTCACTTTGTAATCACTAGTATCCATCATCATAACACTATGGGAATTTTACCATTGATATTTTTTCTTTCATGTTCTCAAAGTCAACTCAATTGTGGACATGATAGAACTTGGAGTCAAGTACAACTGTTTGGTTCTAATGCAAAACTGCCAATTGTCCTTAGGAAGATTTAGCCAAATCTGGCTATAAACCAAATATGAAGTATAAATCTTTAATTATCCTTCTATACATTTGGCTCCACACTGGAAACCAAATATAGGGAGATAGTGATTTTATTTTATTTTATTCTCACTTCTGGTGATTGAAAACCTTCAAAAAAACATTTTTGAATTTTTATTTTTAATTTCGCTTTTTTCGCGAAATTTCTCCAATAATAATAAAGGCTGTTCTAAAGAAACTATGAGCTACTTTGAAACACTTCAAACCTTTGTCATGGCAGTTGCTGCTATTACCATAGAAAAACAATTTGGGGTTTTTTCAAGGGTGAGAAGTTGTATGCTGTTCTAAAGTAAACATGAATGGCAGGGGTGAACCCATTCCAAATGTGGAGTATTCAGCAGAAGAGACACAAGTGTGGGGGCATGCTCTCAAGGCTCTGTCTGATCTTTATCCTACCCATGCCTGCAAGGAGTATCTCAATTCTTACCCTCATTTCAACTTCACCCCAGATCGAATCCCTCAGTTGCAAGAGCTTTCAGAGGTAGACTCCCTAACCTGTTTAAAAAAGTTTCTGAGGTAGTAATGGTGTAGTGACTATGTTAGTTAGATAAAGACTAATAGGTTGTGCTAAATTAAGGTTCAAACTTCAGGGTTCATCTATATTAACCTTTGTCATAGGTCTTGCACATTTGATTGAGTTGGGTGAGTTGTTTGTGACTTGACTTGTAGTGACAGAGTTACATTACATTTGCAAGTGTTGATGGTGAATGCCATGTGCTGAATTTTCCACATGTGTATGGGAGAATATGCTGTATGCAACAGGTTTTTAACAACTGGAAAAAGATGCTTTGGGGTGGATTCATTCTTGTGTTGCAGGTGTTGCAGCGTACCACCGGATGGTCTGTAAGGCCTGTTGCAGGCTTGTTACACCCTCGCAGTTTCTTGAATGGGCTAGCCTTCCGCACTTTCCATTCCACACAATATATCCGTCATGGAAGCAACCCTATGTACACTCCTGAACCAGACATCTGCCATGAAATTCTGGGTCACATCCCCATGCTTGCAGATCGCACCTTTGCCGACCTTGCCTATATAATTGGCACTGCCTCCCTTGGAGTTTCCGAGAAGGAGATATGGCATTTGACAAAGCTCTATTGGTACACAGTGGAATTTGGAACAGTGCAGGAGGAGGATGGAGTCAAGGCCTTTGGTGCTGGACTGCTTTCAAGCTTTGGAGAGCTCAAGCACATGAGAACAGGCACTGATGGTGTCATGCCCGAGTTTATGGAGCTTGATCCATTTGCAAAGCTACCAAAAATGAGCTACAAAGATGGTTTCCAGAAAAAATACTTCTTGTGTGAAAGTTTTCAAGATGCAGTAGCCAAGCTTCAAGCATACAGTAAGCAGATTTTGCGTCCTGAAGTTGAGGCCCTGATCCTGGAAGCAAAAAGGAGTCAACTTGGGAAGATGTTGTAGGTGCTGACAGTCCAGTGTATCTTTACATGTGATTGCCCTTTTTCTGTTCCAGATTCATTTGGTAGTTATTCATTTCCCTCATGCCTGGACAAGAGATTTCACGCTAAATCAGTGTTGAGGGTGTGTCCCATTTCGCTTGGTGTAAATAGAAAGGGGACTTAACTAATTGGAGGTGGTATAAAACTTTGGGGGCCATTTATAACAGTGATCACAGTTGTGTAAAGATTGTTCAAAAAGATTGACCAGGTTGTTTGTGGATTTGACATATTTGTGCACATCCAAAGAAGTGGTTTACTTGGTACCACATGGGGTCTCCCCCTAGGCACTGTTTACTGTCAGTATCAATGCATCAGTGTTAGAAGCCATGGAGGGGTAGATGTTGACAAGTTTAATGCCATAAGAATCTAAGGTGCATGATCACTCCAGTATGCATAGGTAGTCCTGTATTCAAACTGTTCATTGTGGACATTTGACCATACATGAAGCTATGAAGCATAGCTTCAATTGAATTTAGGAAACTATAGTGCTAACTTCATTCACAAGCTGCAAACTGAAATCTGTTTCCTATGCCACCTGCATCATAACCTGTTCTGCCTGTTTCTAATTTAAGTTGAAACATTTCATGGTAGCAGGTGATTTAGCAGATTTCATCATATATTTTCTTGAGCTTTCAAGGAAAACACCAAATGATCATGTACAGGCCACATGAACAATTTTACATTAATCTGATCAACTTTTTCAAATCTGACTATGCTCATCATGAATATGACTCATGCCCAGTTGGGTTGCAGCAAGAGGAAGACAATGACACAAAATGTCTTTGTATAGTATGTGTGTATATTGATGAGATTGGGCAGACCTATCCTTGGGTGGATATCATTAGGAACCACCTCCCCAAGGTGGTACCATTAGGAATCACTTCCCCGAAATTCAGGGAAAGGTGGATTTATTTTATTTAATTTAAAAAAATTGTTAAATTATTGGCTTGCACCACATGGGTTTTGTGTTTCCCATCCATATATACATTATGAAAAATTGTAAACACCTACATAGTTTTCCAAGATTTTTGACCTTTTATCATTAAGTGTCAAGTTGATCATTGTTAAAAAAAAATGATTTGGCAACTATAATCATAAGGTATAGCTCAAATTGTTGATTGAAAATTAATTAATTAATTACTACAAATTTGCAAATATAAATGCAATGGCCCTTCATGACCTCCTAGTCCTAACCTTCAAAAATTGCTCAAAAAATTGTGCTAATCTCAATCTAGTATTTATTATACAAACAAAAAAATGAACTATTTGAAGCCTTCCTAAAAAATAAAAACCACAAAAAAATGTGAAAAAACATATTCCTTTTGTGTTCTTGAACAAAGGAACCTTAAGTGTTATTTTTTTAAAACATTTCCTTGACCACTCATTGGAATATTCAAGTTATTTTTTAAAAATTCAGTTGAATTTCAAATTTTACATGATATATATATTAATGTAAAAAGTATATTAATTTTTTTTAAAAAGTGAGTCCTATGTTGTTCTAAAGTTGGGTGGCTCTTAAAATTTTGAGGTGTGACATTCCTAGTGGTATCACCAAATGTCATTAACTTCAAGAACTTTTCCATTCCTAAATATTAGGATTCAATTTGGTGCTACAAATTTTATTGATGTTTCTTTAATATTCCCTCCACAAAACTATTTATATTCAAATTAACCATAAAAAGGTAAAACATTAAAAATTGCATCACAAATTGTTTGAAAGAAGATATTGAAAACATGCAAAGGTTATAAATAACAGCTTTGAAAGGAAAACTAAAATGGAGGTAAGAAATAACAAACTTATGGCATCATATTAATAATTTCATGGTTATTAAATACCTTGGGAACTTTGATTTTTGTAATACTTAATTAATATTGAAATTTTCATTTTGACAATTAAATATTCTTGAAAATTCCATACTTTTCATAATAGAAAAAGTAAATCTTGGAATTTAAAAAAAAAAAATTCAACATCAAAGTTTTCTGAAAATAATATAATTAGTGTTGAAGCTATTGAGGTATTATGGTATGTATTCAAGTCACAGTGATGGTTCTAACTTCAATATTTGATAGTTAAAACATAATTCCAAAAATAATTGGGTTTTCAAAAACCTTTTATCAATGATTTATTATTCAATTTTGTGTTGTTCAAGTGGTAATCAATTATAAGTATATTTATATGAAAGTTGAAATTCTTAAGCACCCTTTCAAATAATAAGCAATTGTGGCAATGTTTTAAAATAGATGTAATATGTTAAATGCAAATTAGTATTCATTGCAAAAAGTACACAAGTGTAGATATAACCCAAATCACAGGATGAAAGTTTTTCATTTTTGTTGTTATACTAAATGTCCAACTTCCTTTGGTTCATCATTTTGAGGTAGGAAATCATTACACATTAATTATATATGATAATTTATTAAAAAGGTTTCGAACCTACTTTCTTCCATTTATGTGAAAACAATGATTGCAACTTCTCAAACTACTTTTTGTGTTATATTTAATTGTGCTTTCACCCAATATTGTTCAAAATATAATCATTTGATAGTTGCATTGAAAAGTCATGTCATTTTTAACAATAGTCATTTTATAATCATATAAATGACAACTAGAAGTCCACATCATTCTATCCTTTGTCATGAATGTCCTATGGATGAAAAAATATGTGAACTAATGAATTTACAAATTTACTAGTTCACATATGTTCACATAATATGTAATATTATCATCCATCAATGACAAAAGCAACTCATTTATGATTGTTTATTTTTCAATGTAGAATTAAAAGTTGTATTATATGAATATAGTCATTCATAAAGTCATTGAAGCCTCCTAGTCATTGTTTTCTTAGTTGCAAAGGGCAAGATTCCTTCTAGTGAATGATAGTTTGTGTTCTAATCTATCATTATGTTGTGGAATTAATGCACATAAATAATTTAATTGTCCAACAAAACATTACTTTGATTTGCAAGGCCTTGAAACATTTCTATAATTGTGACAAAAGGAATAAAAAAAATAGTTTTAATGAGAATTTGTTCATGAAATTTAACAAATACAAATAGGTAACCAAAAAAAACTATCTTCCTTATTAAACTTTTCAATTTTTCTTAAAGTTGTGGAGTTTAGATAGTACAGGGCGCAAGCACAATAAAGTAAATAGAAAAAGTAGTTATTTAAACTACAATTTGATCTACCTCCAAATATGGCCATCAAAGGATGTCTTCATTGACAAATATGGTAGATGCAATTACATAGGTGTTTGGTCAACTTGAGGGGTTTTTTTTTATGAAAAAAATTGTCAATAAAATCAAGTACTCATGCTGCTTGGGTGTATTCATGACTGGGGTACCAAAAAGGAATGACATGTATTTAAAGGATTGGAAAGGACAACTTTGGATTTTTTTTTATCTTACCTTATTATAGTTATAATGGATTGTTGTATGCCAATAAATAAAGTGATGTCTTGTTAAATAAATAAAAATAATTTAAAATAATTTAGATATTATGTAAATGTCATTTTAAGTCCTATAAACTAATTATATCAAATGTCTAAACTGCAAATTTTTTTCAAAGGAATCAAAAGGAATGCACAAAGTCATACAATTGATTTCAAACTTTTTGTACAATAAAAACATGCCCCTTTCTATGAAAGTACATGTTTATTATATGAACTTGATGAAAAACCAAATTATACAAAAATTTCAAAGTCTTTAAATTTTGAAGGAAAGGGCTATAATGGAAAGGACTATTTTTTTAACCATTTGACAAAAAAATTATGTTCAATGGGTTCAAAATGTTTAGCTTGAAGTGCAAATCACATGTGCAAGAAAAAATCTTGCCAAAAAACATGTTTGGTTGTCCATTGAAACGCATTTTTGGAATTTTTGGGAATTTTTGCATTTTTGGCTATAAACCAAAATATTCATACATAATTATGTATGAATGTGAAAACTCACCACTGACACATGAATTATCTTAAATTAGACTATTCAATTTTTTTCACTTAAATTTGTTTCAAATAAATGTTATTTGCAAAAAGTAGTTCCTTAAAGTCCTTGAGTTTTTTTCCTTTTTTAAACCCCAACCATGAATAAGCCCACTTTCATGTTGCTTTAGAACTCATCTACATTTGTCCAAATATAGCTAAGTATGTGCAAGGGCATACAACCTTAGATCTTCCAAAAAAACATATGTACCATGCATATGTACATGATGAACATTGCCATACCATCAATTGTTGATTCCATGTTGTCTTTTGGAATAAAGTATGTTTAAAGCGTTGAGAATTACTTATTTTCACACATACTTTTGGACTACTTTTTAAAGTCCAATTTTGACAAATGAATATGTTTTGGGGATTTCATTACACAATGAAGGGCAACATTTTTTTTTGCAACCAAAAACATGTCTTTTTTTGGGGTGAAAGGTGAAATTTATGTGGAGATTACAAAGTAAACAAATAATGGGTGAAAGTAAGAAAAAAGGAACCAAACAATGTGTGGAAAGTCCTTAAAAATTGTTTTTTGAGAATTTGAAAAATCACCATGGGAACACTATAAATATATTTATCTATTTATTTATTTGAAATAAATTTTATACTTTCAAAGTTGCAACTACAAAATTTTCATGAAAATTTACCATGTTTCAAGAGTCCTTTTAAATGTTTAAAGCACTCAAGAAAAGCATGTGGATAGGTGGTTTTTTTATATCAAAAGTCTTTTTCCCTTATCAAATGTTCACCAAATCATTTCAATTTTTGTGAACTTTAATATATTCCACAAGAAGGGATCCATCTGTTCAAAACATTCAAAAAATAAAAATACATATACCTTTTTAGATTTTAATACTCGAATGTCCTTTTACATTATTACAGTTTTGAATTTCTAATCATGGTTCAAAGTAAAGTTATAGATTTGACTATAATGTAAAGCTTGATGCAAAAATGTTTGAGTTTATCATGTTCTATGTCATATTTGGCCTCAAATTTGATATTTAGTTTTAAAAATTGTGTGAAAAATGCAATGTAAACCAATAGAAAACTACCACATGGAAAATGCAATCCTTAGAAAGGATTTAAACCTTTGTGCAACTAGCTTCTTTTTTCATGCTTTCACCTTAATGGCATGTAAATTTCAAAGGATACAAGTAACGAGTAGTTAATCTGAACCACTAATTTCAATCAAAAAAACGTAGGGTGGGTCCAAAATGAAGGTGTTAGGTTAAACATTCCCCATTGGTCTAACACAAGTCATTTAACAAAAGTTTGTTAAAGGGTTTGATCTCATGCAAAGTTTTGACCCATGCATGAAAATTCCAAAATTCGTTCTTTCACGTGCAAACCCACCTTCGACACCTCCTTCCCATTTGAAATTGATATGGAAACCCTACCTCTTCAAATGTAATCAAACTTGTAATCGACTTGTGGGAGATGGTATTCAAGGTGCATCACACATATTTGTCAAAGTTCAAATGGGTGCTTGATTAGTGACATTTGTTTATGAAGGCCAAAATTGGTTTGCATGCCCTAGGAAGGATTTTACAACATTCGACCAAAGAAGTACAAAGAGTTTTTGGTGTGTTTGAAGCACCTCAAGTTAATGCTAGACTTCTTCATTAAAAGGTGCTTTGAACCCTAATGTGCATTAGGTGTTATAGTTTTGTAATTACCAAGTTATGTTAAAACATTATTTCAATAGGTGGGAAAGTTTGCAAGAAGAAATCATGTGTTATTTATTTATGAGGGCCAAAATTGGTTTACATGCCCTAGGAAGGATTTTACAACATTCCCAAAGAAGTATAAAGAGTTTTTGTTGTGTTTGAAGCACTTGGAACTAATGCTAAACTTTTTCATTACAAGGTGCTTTGAACCCTAATGTGCATTAGGTGGCATGTAGAAAATTTCATCATTACTTTCCTTTCCATCCCATGCCAATTTTTCATCACCATATATTGATTGGCTAAGGGTTTCCCAAATTGCCTTACTAATACATTTTTTTGACCTTGACCTATGCACACTATCCCCTTTCAACATGACCAACAATATTACCTTTAAAACCCTATTACCAAAATTAAAAGCATGAATCCCAACATTTGAAACCAAACAAAAAATAAAGAATGAATGAAATGGATCAAAAGAATTTTGTTTGATTTGGTATTTCATGTAGTATAAATGCTATTTGATGTTGTATAATTGTGCTCCAGTTGTAATGGTCTTACCAGAAGTTAGTTAATTGAATGCTATAAAAACAAAATTCAAATTTTTTGGACAAGTTAATTAGCTCATGTCATGGCTACAAAATAAAAGTTTTAGTCCAAGAAACTTACAAACAAAATTTTGGTTGGTAGTGCAACACTTTGTAAGTACTTTGACGACTAAATAATGTTGCAAAAGCAAAACAAGAAAACAAAAACATTGTGCTCCTCCATAACACAAGAGTTGAAGTGGATATGGAAATTAAATTCAATGTTTTGACCTAATTTAGACCTTATTACAGTAGCAAAATGTTGCCAGCTCCTATTCAATATTTAGAGACAGAACTCATCTCACTTGCACATATGTTACAATACAAAAAGTGGGTAGAGGATGTAAGTACAAAAGCAAGGCCAGCAATGTGTTCCTTCAAAAATACAAGAGCTTGGCATAGGTTTCCATGCAACTACACATGGATTGAACTTGTAGTTATGACCTAATGCAAACCTTACTACAATAAAATGTTGCTAGCTCCTAATCAATATTCGAAGACACAATTGAAAATACAAAGACAAGGCCAAAAATGAATTCCTTTAGAACACAAGAGTTTAGAATATGTTTTTAAGTAGTTGGACATGGATTAAACTTGAACTTTTGACCTAATATAGATCATAGTATTGTAACCAAGCAAAACAACTAAAAATTGAAATTTGAAAACTTGAACCTTACCTTGAGTGTCCTTCACAATGTAGACCAGGAGAATGTTGCTAATTAAATAAACACTTGGAGACAAAACTCCGCTCACTTGCACAAAATAATGGATGTTTTCCCTTGAAAAAAGAAGAAGTTGCAAAATTGTAACAATACAACAATTAATAGAAAGTGATTTCAACACAAAGGTGAGGCCATTATTGTAGTCTTTTATAACACAATTTAACTTGAGACATGTTTTCAATTAGTTGGAATTAATTGGACATGGATTGAACTCAAATTTTTGACCTAATCTAGAACTTATTACAACAACCAAACAAAACAACCAAGAAAAGGAACAAAACTTGAGCCTTAGTTTGAAGGTCCTTCACAACATAAGGGTTTGGCAAAACATCACCATTGTCATCAATATTTAGTTCACCTACACATAAGAATTTAAATATCTTCCCTTGAAGAAAGAGCAAACTACTAAACTGTCACAAAACAAAAATAGGCAAAGAATGAAAGTACAAAGGCAAGGTGAAAATAAATATAAAAACTTTGGTTGAAATCCCAAACCAAGAAGCTCGAGGGTGGTGTTACCAAAAAAGAACTTGTAGACTATCCTTCATGATTTGACTTTGAAAAATTCCTCGATCAAGTTTTATCCTAAACTTTAAACCCTTGAAACACAACTATGGAACATGGGAGGCAATTGTAAGTGAAAAATGGAGTGTTTGGGAAAAGCTACATTTGTGCACTTGACAACAATTGAACTTGTTTTAGCAAAACGAAGAAAATAAAAAAGAAGGACAATGATGCCCTCCAACTTCTAAGGTGACCACTATGAGATTAGGTAGTGATCGAAATACACTACTAGAAATTTTGGGTTTTGCAACTGTTGTTTGCAACTAAAATTCAGTTGCATGCAACACATGCAACTGCAAGTTTGTGTAGTTGCCTAAAACAAGTTGCACATGACATTCAGTTGCATGCGATACTACGTATGCAACAAATACAATGTTAATATACATGTTCATCCATACATATTAATCCAAATGTAGTTGCACCTTATGTGCAACTCTCCTTGTAATTACAATGTAACTAATAAAAATATGACATGTGTTTAAAAATTGGACAACTAGCTTGTGGAGACATGTCACTATTTAATTATTTTTATGTTTTCAAAATTAAAAATTAATTGAATTAATTTTAGTCATTAAATTTTCTACCACTAAAATGATGACACGTGGCACACCATGGAACCTTCATTGACCATTTGACAAATGTCTTTTTAAAACACCAATTATATGATGACATGTGGCAATTAAGGCCCACCTACTTTTTCATAAAATATTAATTATTAAAAATTAAATCATCCAATTTATGGCTAAGAAGATGTTGACACATGTTGCATAGGTAGGTAGGTAATTATTAAACCCTATTAGGTAAGTAGGTTTATTTAGGTAAGTAGGTTGAACATAGCTAGGTTTAGGCTATATAGGTAAACTTAAAATAATCTGATTTTATTTTTAAGATTAACCATTTCATGAAGGTCAAGCTTTATTTGTTTACTCATCCCCAATGGCAGTTGGTGATTGGTTACTAAAAGGTCACTGCTTCTAGTTATATACTGAGCCAAATAGAATTGGAAGCCAAAGCATATGGGATAAAAAATTTCATTGCAAATTTCATGAACCAACTTAGTTGCATATTAGATGCAACTAATGTATTAGAGTATAGCAGCTAGAGGAGGGCTTTGTTGCTTTTGGTGTCCAAAAAAAATTTGAAGCCCTCCTCTTGGCGCATCTAACATACTGAGAATTGTCAAAAACAGATTAGAATTGAGGAAGTTATGGCCCCCAAAAGTAAAGGGGGTAAAAAACTTAGAAAAAAAACCATTAAACACTACAAAGGCCGATTCTTAAACACCCAGAAAGTTCCTTTTATGTTAGTTTTTTGCTATTAGAGTTCAAACATGATTTGTAAAACTTCAGATGGTGCTCCTATAGCATTTTAAATCGTTTAAAATGAATAAGAAATAAGAAAGTTATGAGGTTTGAAAGTAGAAGGGATTCAAAGAAAAAAAAAAAAAACATTTTGTAACTTAGAAACTTATTTTTCTTATTTTTCTCCCTATTTACTTTTCATCACTCCTTTTTTTTCCATTTAAAAGATGATTGTAAAATATTTCTAATAATTATGATTATTTAATGAAAATATGATTTTAACATTATTATATAGCTTAAACTAGTAATTAGCTTAACATGTTTGTGTACTTGTAAGTTAATTTGTGTAGCCTATTTACATTAATATTTTAACATAAATAATAAATTTAAAAATATAATACCTATTGATATTGTGTATATATATAATTGATTATCATTATAATTATAAAAATTTATTTGATAATTATGAATATTTATTATAAATTTTAATATTATCATATTAATTGATTATGAATAATGTTTTTTAATCAAATTTACATTTTCTGAAAAAGATTCCAAGTTAAATTAAATTAAAATGTTTTACTTGCCAAATTTTTTTTAATATATTTGACAAATAGAATTTAAAAACTTGCAATATATATTTAAACCTTGGTTTGATTTAGCTTAATTTAATTTAATATAATATAGTTTAGCCATAACTAATTTAGCCATTGTTAGTTTTAGCTTAATTTAATTCAGACATAAATATTTTAGCCTAACCTAATTTGGCCATAATTGGTTTGGCCTAATTTAATTTAGCCATAATTAGTTTAGCTTAACTTATTTTAGCCATAAATAATTTAGCC
>Ga0116228_10001220_pt1 | contig 21100 bp, 15 predicted proteins | sample S1TSphfallax_2_FD_89694 | JGI IMG/M metagenome (GOLD analysis project Ga0116228, IMG submission 89694) | Host-associated microbial communities from peat moss isolated from Minnesota, USA - S1T2_Fc - Sphagnum fallax MG | ecosystem: Host-associated > Plants > Peat moss > Unclassified | place...
ATGGGTGTAAAATTAGGAAAAAAAGTGAGCAAGGGTGGAGGCACTCTTGTTCATTATAGCTTTGTCTTACATGGTGTTATGGAAAAAAAATTGAGCGGTTATAGGGGGTGGAAAATCAAAACTCAGTTAATGGTTAAGGTTACAAGTTTAGGTGTAGGCTTTGTCTTTTTTTAAATTGGGTGGGTTGTGGTGAAATGGGATGGGACAAAGTTATAGTTGAAAATTTAGGGAGACTAGAAGAAGAAGGTTAGGCATTTAATTTCTTCCTTTCTCTAAAGGAGTTGCTCTTAGGTATAAGTGTTTGAGAATATATTAACAAGGGGTGTGTCACATTGTAGCCTTGCCATTTGCATTTTAAAGTATCTTTAAGGCAAAAAGACATTTATGGAAACTCAAATATTTCCCCATGCAAAAGTATAATCTTCAAAAAATCTTCATATAAAAATAGACCTATTACCTAGGGCTAAAATCCATTAAGTTACTATACTCTATCATGAATCTAAACACAATATCCTTGCCTTGGTAGGCAAGGCCGAAACTAAAAATTGCACTTTCTAGATGAGATGATCCAATATGCTTTAAGAAGGTCACGATTGTTTTTGGGGAGATTTTTTGATTTTTTGTTGTTCATCATGTGTTTAGAGTATGTTCCCAATGAATTTCCAATGTGTTTCCCAAGTTCTCAAAGGATGTTCCCAATAGCACATGATTTTAATTTAAGAATGTCGATATCCACATATAATCTAATAGGTACCCATCTTCTTAGGAAGTGGTATTACCCCAAGTTCAATATTTTGATCAATAATTTTCAAAAATAGACATTTCATGTAGCCAATTAGAAGGCTCAACACCAATTGTGAAGGAATTAGGTTTTTTCTTCTTTTGGTGTTGGGGGTATTATAATGTGAGAGATTTTTTTCTCTAGTTTTTTTTTCCTCATTATGTTCCCATCAATGTGATTCCTAAAAATAATATTAAAATAAAATTATTGGAGCACCCATGATTTATTAATTAATATCAAAAGAATGATATGAAATGTTGAGTAACATTATATTTTATCCCATATCTTTTGTTCAAAGTTGAATTGTCACTTCGATAACTAGACCAATCACTAAATATTTAATGTTCAAAGAAACATGAATCCATAAAGATGCCTTTGGAGTTCCAAAAGATGTAATACACCTCCACTGGATGCATCCCACACCACAAAAATTGTTCAAATCCATCAAAAAATGACCAAATACATCCATTGGAAATGAAGGGGGTAAGCATTCATGATACTAATTAAAATAGTTTAAGTGTTGAAGGTTAGATCTTTGGAAATTGTTCTATTGGGAATGGAGTTCAAAGAATTTTTGTGGAACTTCAATTTACACACCTAAAGCTTTTTAAATCACTCAAAATGGATAAAATTTTAAGAAGATATAGGGTTTGGAAGTACAAGGTTTAATTGTTTTTTTTTCTCTTCAGACAAGTTTATTATCCTCTTGCTTCAATTTTTGTTCTTCCTTTATTTTTGAAGTTCCAAGATGTTTTGTAAACCTTCACTTGGCACACCATGACCATGAAAATCTTTTCAAAAAAATAATAAATGAAAAAGATATGATAAATGTTTGATGACATAAAACTACCTTACCTCTCATTTCAAAAAATGCACTAGAAAATGTTATTAATATGATTATATTTAATCCCATATCATTTGCCCAAAGTTGAACTTTCACATGCACCATGTTCTATACTTTTCATGTTAAGAAATGCAATAACAAGTGTTGTTAATATAATTACATTTTATCCTCTCATTCAATTTTAAGAAATGTTAGCAATGTTTTTTGAAAATATATTAAGTAGCTAATTTTTCTATACTTTACAAATTTAGTTTATTTTAACTTACTTAAATTAGTTTAGATTAGATTAAAGTAGTTTAATTTGGTTTAGTTTGGTTTAATCTAACTTAGTTTAATTAATGACCCAAAAAAAAAAAAAAACACTTAAGTGAATTTTTTATTTTTTTCAAAATCAAATGCACCTAATGACCATCGAGTGGTTTACATTATGTGTATGTGCCCTAAAAATTACAAAGGAATATATTATAATGTTTTAATTGTTGATTAATGAATCTTAATTAAAATAGAACCTTCAGTTTTATTCCAGATCATTCTATTTGGGGGGGAGTATAATCATATTCATTTTTTCAAAATATTAATTAATAATAAAAAAATTAGAAAGAAACATGAACAAAATAATGAAAAGTGGAAAATGAAAAATATTTTTTTACTGTTGAAAACAATAAGGTGAAAATTAATGGGAAATTGTTTTATACCAACCCCAAAACAATTATTAATTACATTATGAAAGTTCAATACAACAAACTTAAAAAGGTTAACTAAATTTTAAATATAGTAATAAAATCAATGAAAACATTTGGAAAGGGTTTAGGATTTAGCATTTTGTTGTGAAACATGAGGTGCATTGTCCAAACCCATGCCATTACTTATCCCCTTCTTGCCCCCAAACCCCCAAAAAAAGGTTCAAGCCACAACAATGCATGAATTGAACTTTCATATTGGTTGCATGATATTTTTATTTCAAAAAAAAATTATCCATTTTTAATCTAGGCCAATACCCTTTTTTAAAAACGTGAGTATCTATTTAGAATACTAGGGTGTAGAAAATATTGAACATCCCCTTGTTTTGACCCCAATAGGAAAAAACTTTGACCTCTTGGGTTTAAAGTTCAAAATTTTGCTATGAACCATGAACTCCATTATTAAAATCCATGCCATTAATTAGCTATCAAATTATGAATAAGATTTTGTATATATATAATTACACTATAATGCATATTATGAAGCCTTCACTTTCATTCTTCATTGTTTTGTTTCTACCTTTCCAAATTTGACACTCTTATTTTGTTAATTTTTGCTACATATCCAAATGTGATTTTGGATTGTTGTTTTTACCATTTGTTGCATTTTTTTGTGTGCATTTACATTGTTACTTGATTTGTTTGTTACCAAATTGATTGTGTTAAGTTCTACTTAATTAATTTATTCTTCACAAAGTTTATTATTATAGTCAAGGAAGGTAGAATGGCATGTGTTGAAAGCATGGCACTTTGCATTCTATGGAAAAATTCAAGGATTCAGAGGTCAAGCGTGTAGTACTTGACCACCTCCACATGGTGATGTTCATGTCCATCAACCCAGATGAAACCATTGATGATTTCAAGGCACGTGGGAAGGAAATGGTGGTGGAAAGTTTTGATAACTTACAACCTGGTGTTGCTTAAACAAGATATTTTTGGGCTTATTATTGCCAACTCGGTAAGTAAAAGGTCCCCTTCCAAGTATGGCATAATTTAAAACCTTTTTTATATGGATGCATTACATGAATGCATGTTCATTTTTTATACATATTCAAATTACATCATGGGTTGAAAGTATGTTGTGCATGTCCATGCAAAGCTTTGAATGGTTGGGCTTTGTTAGGTCCCACACTCAAATCAAGACACACAAGTTAACATAGAATTTTATCATGGGGTTCTAAAACATTGGTTCTCTCATGAGACCAAAGGTTTGAAGGGGCTTTGCATCGACTAGTTAGTGTGGAGGCTAACCATAACTATGGCATGACATTATATGCACCAAGCCGAGATGAAGACACCAAGGTTCATAAAAAAAAGGTCATGGCATGACTTGTGGTGGCAAATGTTGACAAAGCTAGTCGAATTCCACACATTGATGTGATTTCACCCACCTTTGAGGGGGATGATGGTGATGATGTTTGGTGGCTGCAAAGCCAATACCATCCTAGTGTTACTAACAAGATTTGTGCCTCTTTCACCAAGTATCCTAGTTGCACTTGCAAATGGGAATTGCAAGGCAACTTTTGCAAACATCAATTGTTGTTCTATTGATGTGTATCAACCTTACAACGGAGAATATCATTGAATATTGTAACACATATTATGGAACTCATTGTGGTGGTTTGAAATGCATGTTTGTTGACCGAACATACTTACAATTGGATGATGGTGCATTTGAACGATGAGGATTGCAACCAAGATCTCGTCGATGAAGTTGACATTGTTAACATTAGGGGGTTCATGGCCATGGATGAAAATAATTGTTTTGATAGTGTTGATGTGCTAAAGGTTCATCTACACTTGTGGATTGAGCCTTAACCGCCTTGCATGAAACAATGGTCAAGATCACTGTGGAATGTACCGCATGTGCAATTGTCGAATTGTGTGACCATGCAACATCACTTTTTCAAGGAGTTACATCAAACATTCACCACCTTTGTTTGGTTTGAGTCAACGAATCCATGCACCCGGGAATGGTATTTCACCAGCTGGATGATGGGTTTAGGAATTCCATCAATCAGATGAAAGATAGGCACGAAACAATGATGGAACACCTAGATACCCGTACAAAGAGACTAGGGAATAAAGAAAGGTTTGTCACTTGTACCCATATTTAAACTTAATATATGTGTGATTCAATTTTCATTTATAGTTAACCCTTTACACCTTTCACCAAATCAAATTGAATTATGCACAATCTGCATTGGAAAAGAAACTCTAATGCATGCATAAAGCAATATTCAAATGATTTGGTAACCAATATGTGTCAATGAATAATTGTTCATCATAATTAAATGCAATTATAGTGAAATTTAAAACTCCAAGTAATGCATAAAACAATGAAAGTTTTTTTTATATAAATTTAATTCTACTATAATACCTAATATTATGTAATCCAAAAACGTACAATACCCCTTTTCAAGTATCCAAGAAATGTTTTGGGACCAATCAATTAGGGTTGGACATTATGAAAGGGTATTGCAATATCCGGTATTGTATAAAACAACACATGTTCATTCATTTTGGCCTACGTTATTAGAAGGGTATTGTTCATGACCAAAAGGATGGAATGAAGTTGTAGTAGCCTTTTCAAGGTATCCTGAAAATTGCTAAATGGTTAATCACATGGGTGAAAACACACTACAATGATCCTTTTTGGGGTGTCACATTTTGCTACTTTCCAAGGATGTGCATGTTTGAGTGTATCCAACCTCAAACTTTTGAAAGATTTTAACAATATTTTTTCATATTATGTTAGAATATAACCTAGGCAATTTATAAATTGGGATATTGGAGTATATTTGTCAAAATGAATGTAATGTACCTATGTATTCAAAAACACAAATATATTCCAAAAACAAAATGATTTTTAGTCTATATGAAAGTTGAGGGTATATTGAACCATGTCATTTCACATAATATGAACCATGTTTGGATACCAAGTGACTAATTTGTGAATTTTCATATCAAAAAATGAGTTTTTTGAACAAAGATGCGATAAATGTGTGATAAATTGAAATTTTGACAAGAAATCACATCCACATAGAAGATGACAAGCATAACTAGATGGGCCATTTTTTAATTTTGTTAAAATTGATTATTTTAATGACTAATGAAATTTTTTAATTAGTATAGTCAAAACGAGATTATGGACTTGTTATACCAATGTATATTTACATATATTCATGGATCTTTCAATATAGATGATGAAATTTATTATTATTTTAAAAATAATATTAGATAACATTAGTTATGTAAAAAAATTGTTATAAGGCCCAAAACCGACATTGATACCCAAAATTAAATGTACCATGCTTTTGGAACAATTATACTATATGTACTAGAATACTAAACCCACAAGTGCTCCAAAGGGGGTCACCGTATTATGCTTTCACCCACATATATTTTGACAATTAGTGAAATATTGCATAACCTTACCAAAAACCTAAAGGGAAATCAATACCTCAATTGGGGTATTTTATAAAATGCCATGGATTAAATCATTTTTTGTGTAAGCTATTCGAGGGGTATTGTTCATGGCCAGAAAGATGGAATTAAATTGCAATACCCTTGTCAAGTATGCCAAAAATGTTTTGGGGTCAATCACATATATTTCTACATTATGTGGGGTAGTGCATAACCTTACCAAAAGCTAGAAGGAAATCAATACATTAATTGGACTATTCTACAAAACACCATGGGTTAGATCATTTTTCACCTAAGTTATCGAAGGGGTATTGCTCATGGCTAAAAGGATTAACTTAAATTGCAATACCTTTATCATTCATGGCTAAAAGGATGGAATGAATTTGCCTTACCCTTTTCATGGTATCTTGAAAATGCCTCTGGGTTAATCACATATATTATGACAACTAGTAGGGTATTGTAGAACCCTACCAAAAACCTAGAAGAAAATCAATACCCTAATTGGCATAATCTGTAAAATGCCATGGATTGAATCATTTTTTGCCTAAGCTATCAAAAGGGTATTGTTCATGGCCAAAAGGATGGAATTAAATGGCAATACCCTTGTTCCATATCCTAAAAATGCTTTGAGGTCAATCACATATCTTTCTATACTATGTGGGGTATTGCATAACCCTACCAAAACTTTGAGGAAAACCAATACCCTAATTGGGGTATTTTGCAAAACACCGTGGGTTAGGTCATTTTCCGCATAAGCTATCTAAAGGGTATTGTTCATGGCCAGATGGATTGAATTAAATTGCGATACCCTTGTTCAGTATTGCAAAAATGCTTTGGGGTCAATCACATATCTTTCTACACTATGTGGGGCATTGCATAACCTTACCAAAACCTAAAGGAAATCAATACCTTGATTGGGGTATTCTATAAAACACCATGGGCTAAATCATTTTCCGCCTAAGTTATTAGAGGAGTATTGTTCATGGCTAGAAGGATGGAATTAAATTACAATACCTTTGTCCGATATCACAAAAATGCTTTGGGGTCAATCAAATATTTTTCTACATTATTTGGGGTATTGCATACCTTACCAAAACCTATCCAAAATAAAACTTATTAATGATTTATATTTAATTAATGCATGTAATCTCATGTTTATTCTATGTAAATTGAAATTTAAGGAATAACATATAAAATATTGGCACTAATGATCACTAATTGTCACACTTCAATTTGTATTCCTTTTTGTATTAAAATATGTTTTTTTTCATATTTTATTAAACATAAAACACATTTAAAGTTTATTTGAATAAATGAATGGTTGTTTATAATTCAAAAAATATAAATGGTGCATAATCTATCAATTTTTTTTTAAAATACTTTAATTGAGATCATGATATAAATAATTAATTAACATGTGATTTATTTATTTCATTTCTAAAAAATATAATATCACTACAACAAAAGGTGTCCCCTATACACCAAGTGATTTCACTAGATTTTGAATGAATTCACTAGTTGTAGTGAATAAGGACTTGTGAAGAAATAGTGAATTCATTGGTCTAGTGAACAAGGACTAGTGAATTACACCCACAATGTGTAGTAATGTATTTTCCTAATTATTTTTAATTTGGTAATATTTTAATTAAACATTATAGTTTAAAGTTTATAAATGTAACTATAATACCCTCATTGTGTTTTCATAATGCCATTAACCATGAAATATATCAAGTTTTTTTTTTCTAATATTTAATCCATGTTCAATATATCATGCCAAATTGCAGAATTGGTCACATTAATGGTATTGAGCAAAATGTTGAAATGTAAATGCAACATGCTTATTACTTTATTGATAAATCCATTGACAATGAAACATAAAAATAGAGCTTTAAGAATCTCTACTTAATTAAATTGTGTGGATTTATTAAATTTGTTGCATTCTTAAATATATAATATCTTAATAAAAAATTATGTTAATTTTTTAAAAATAAACATTAAATATAATGGAAAAACATTTTCAAACTCATAAATGGACCAATGCAAAATTGTTGGTATGTGTACATGAAGGTATTACAATATAGGCCACATTGATGATATACGGTTTATTCAACAAAGTTCAAATGTTTTCCTACAATTCCTTCATTTTTGTGATAGTTTTATTATGTTTTACCATCAATGTGACTAAGTTGACAATACCTTCATTTGTATCATGGTTTAGGATATTATCACAATATGGTGTAGGCATTTTATTTTTTAAAGTTTCGACAGGGCTATGCAATACCCATCCATGTTTCATGGTGAATGCAAATATCCCAAGATGATGTAGGTATTGCATTTAAACTCCATAACTTTGTTCAAGTAGTCCATTTTACCATCAATGTGAAAAACTTTGCAATACCTTCATTTATTTGAATCAATATGTCTAGCATGATATACTGAGCATGGAATAAGTATCTTGAAAAAAAGTCTTTTGTTTCGTGGTTTGTAATATTATTGCAAAATGATGTGGGTATTGCTTTCCTTCTAGGTTTTGTTAGGGCTATGCAATACCCTTCCAAATTCCAAAATATATGTTATGAAGCCCAAAGGTTTTATGGGAGACTTGGAAAGGGGTAGTGCATGTGAATTGAATATTTCTAGGCATGAACAATACCCCTCCAACAGCCCAAACAAAAATAATTAAGCCGATGGTGTTTATAGATTTCCCCGAATAAGGTATGGGTTTCCTTGTAGGTATAAACAATACCCTTCTAGGTTTCAATAGATTTGTGATGAAACCCAAAAGATTTTTGATGTACCTTAAAAGAGGTATTGCACACCCATTGATTAATTATGGGCACAATCAATTCCTTTCCAATAGCTTGGACTAAAATAATTCAATCCATATTGTTTATAGAACATTTTCATGAGGCTATTACATTTTAGGGTTATGCAATACCCTTCTAGGATTTGTTAAACATGTTATGGAACTCAAAGGATTTGTAATATAACCTAATAGTGGTATTGCATGTGCATTGAGTAATTATGGGCATAAGCAATACCCTTTTAATAACCTTGACCAAAATAATTCAATCCATGGTGTTTACATAATACCTTCATGAGGGTATTATGTTCCTTCTATGTTTTGTTAAGGCTATGCAATACCCCCTCTAGGACTTTTTTAATATGTTATGGAACCCAAAGGATTTTTAATATACCTTAATAGGGGTATTGCATTTACATTGAGTAATTTTGGGCATAAGTGATACCCCTCTAATAACTTGGACCAAAATAATTCAATCTACATAATACCTTCATGAAGGTATTGATTTCCTTTTTAGGTTTGAACTTTTTATTTTTGGGGGTAAAAAAAGATTTTTTTGAATGCAAGACTAGAATCATTATTTTGATAAATTTATCAAGCATACATGTAAGAATATGTGAAAATGTATTTCTAATTATTAACACAAGATGGTGCAAAATGAAAGTAAAATGCCTTAAATAAAAAAACATGGGTGACATGTGTCACAAAAATGTGTAGAAAATGCCCAAGTCCAAAAAAACCTTAGCCTAAAATGGGGAACATGTGGTTGCCTCAAAAATAAATTGCTACCCTAAATCTTGAAGACCAAAACAACACCCAATCAAAAGTGGGATAAATTATGGGATAAATTAATCCGTGTCACTATTGGAGGGGGAGGGATCCCATTGGCCCTCACGTATCATGCTGATGCAACCTCTACATCACCGACATGTCATCGCCTAAAAACCCCACGATTGGTTAATGTTGCATCCATAACATCAATAACAAACACCTCCTTGGTGGTGCTTCAAACCTTAAAACAAACAACACAATACAATAAGTATTGCATATGAATTTTTAAACTTTAAATTCAAATAAAATTCAATATAGCATTGTTGGAAGCTTATCAACTATGAATCATTTCTGAATCATGGTGTTGTGTAAGGAGGCCAATTTCCTTATGCCACATTGTCTTATTTGATGTAGACTTCTAGTCATGCTCCATCCAAGCACCTTTGAGTGCCTTTACATACCCAATTTGAATCATTCGAATCACAAGTACAAGGTCCTCATCGCCCTCTAGCTTTGCTTGCACATTGAAAAGGATGGCCCCAACACCCCATGCAATCATGCCAAGAAGTCGAAAAATGTGGTTAGAGGCTAGTTTCACAAGTGCGGGCTTAGGCACCTCATGTGTGTATTGCAAATAAACTTGGAGCCTATCCCACTCCATGAATGCATGCCTCCTAACCCTAGTAATAACATTTTGCTCATTGTGATGAACTTGTGTCAAAGGGTTGTTTAAGACCTGGGTATTCATGGTTGTGTGATCTTGAGCCTTCAAGCCTTCCTTCCAAGTAGCCATGTTTGGGCTTACTTGGCTCCATAACCACATTGTGGCATGCTCGCAAATGTTGTACCAAGTTGTACTTGGTTGTAGAGGATGCATCACACCCATCAACCCTACAAGCAAATTTGGGCCCATCCCTTGCCCAATGGACACCTTCTATGGCAATCAAGGGAGGGGCAACCACATCTAAAGCCAAAAAAATAAAAACAAGAATTAAAATTATGGATGAAAGTTCGCCCATGAACGATGAGGGTATTGCATAGAAGGATAAAGATTTAAAAAACAAGATGAAAGTATTATGAATAAAAATAAAAGATCCAAAACAAAAGACAAGGGTATTGCAAGAACCCAATGTTCAAAAAACTAATTATAAATTAAAAAATCGCCTACAAAGGCTTCAAGTATTGCTTATAGATTTTCACCAAAAAAAACCGCACCTGCCCTCTCACATGGAGAAGGAAGGTGGGCAAAGGTGGGGTTTAAGGAATAAAATTAATGAAAGTATTGCAACAAAAAAATTGACAAGAAAAAACCCCATCCATCTTCTCCACTTGAGAGGATGGGTGGGGCAATTGATTATAATAAGTAAAGTTCAATATGTCACCTCCATGACTCTCAACATGAGGTTCAACATCCCCATTTGCATTCTCATACCCATGAACTACAACTTCCTGCTTTTGTATCATGTCAATAGTTTTCTGCAGCTCAACTTCTATTCAAAAAACATCTATTTTTGCAGATGTTTCCCCGCCATCAACACTAGCTTGCACTTGCTCCTCAATATTTTCACTTGGAGCCAATGCAAATGCATCTTCAACACTAGTTTACACTTGCTCTTCAATATTCATACTCAGAGCCAATGCATGCGCATCTTGAACATTAGTTTGCACTTATTGTCCAATCACCCCAACTTTTGTATCTTCATTCATCACACCTCCAACACCATTTGTAGATTTAGTTAAGGCTTGCTAATTTGCTACTACATTCTTCATTTTCTTTTGAGTGTGCATCTAACAAAAAAAACCCAAAACAAAATGAGGATCAGATTAATTTTTAACTCTTTTACAAACACCAAAAAAAAACCCCCCCAAAGTAGTTGCACAATACTAGTAGAAGCCAAGAAAAACATTAATCCCTAGAGGCAAGAGTTGAAGAAACAAACACCAACCTCTTTACAAGAACCAATAAAGAAATTTTCAAAAAAACTCAAGTGGTAATAGTAGAGAACAAACGATTAGGGTGATGAGGTATCAACCATGAAAAAAAGGAACCACCATGATGAGTGCAACATTCATTATCATGGTTTCAAAGGTTGCATAAAAAACACACACACATGACGAAATTTTTTGTGCTTGTCATCTTGGTTTCAAAAATGGCGAAAATGGGAGAAAAACCACCATAATGAGCATGACATTTGTCATCATGGTTTCAAATGCTACAACACAAGGAAAACATGTAGAATGACGAGTGTAGCTCATCGTCTTAGTTTCAAAAGTAATTGCAATGAAAAAAAACTAGGATGACAAGCTATAACTTGACATCTTGGTTCAAAGGCTTGCACAATGCAAAAAAAACCACAATGACAAGTTTCTAGCTTATCATTGTGGTTTTAAAAGGTCCAACAAAAAGAAAGGATGACAAGCTATGTTTGTCGTTCTGATTTTCGAAAATAGATGGAATGAGAAAAGAAACGATGACAATGAGCTCGACATCGTTGTGGTGGTTTCAGATGTTCCAACATAAGAAAAAAAACCAAGATGATGAATGTAGCTTGTAGCTTGTTGTCATAATTTTGGATGTTGTAAGGGGGTAGGATGAGTACATGATTTTGGATGAACAAAACAAATAGGATAGGGGTTGATTAGGGAACTTTACAAATTTGAATTTTGAATTCTTGTTGTTTTAATCATGGTGATGTGATTTGGGATTGTTCAAAAGGGGAAAATAGAGGAAAATAGAGGAACTTCTTAGACACAAAGTTTTGGGAAGAGCAAGAGGAGCTATAGGTACTTGTTAGTAGAAAAGCCCAAATTTTATCTTGGATATACTAAAGATTTTACTTCTTGTTTTGGGAATCTTTTCAACAAAACATGGGATTCTATTGTATTTTGATACAAATTTACAATAATATAAAGAAGCACAAACTTATACAATGAATTTTACGTTCATATTGTTGTGTGAATTGTTTGTGGTATCAACATAAGATAAAATGAATTGTAATTTTTTTTTTGGAGTTTTTACAATGTATTTTGAAGTGCAAATACTGGTTAGATGAAATAACTGTGAATCTTGTGTTTTAATTAATGGTAGTGTTAAATATGTTGAAAATTAAGGTTGAAATAATGAATGTATGCATGTGAAATGTAAATATGTTGTTATAGTAAAATGAAATATTTTATAGGAATTAAGTTTCACATCTACCAAAAGTACTTGCAATGAAAAAAAACTAAGATGACGAACTACATCTTGTTGTCCTAGTTTAAAAGCTTGCACAATACAAAAGAACCCATAATGATGAATTGTAATTCGTTGTCTTGGTTTTAGAGGTTGCAACAAAAAAAAATTTAGACATTCGTCATTTTGGTTTTGAAAGTAGATGGAATGAGAAAAAAACCATGATGACGAATTCGGCGTTGATCGTGGTGCTTTTAGATGCTACAACACAAGAAAAAAAACCAGGATGATGAATGTAGTACGTGCACTAAAAAAATCAGGAAGTATTAGTTTTGGAAGTATTTGCACAAAAAAATGCAAGATGATGAGCTGCAGTTCATAGTCCTAGTTGAAAAACTTACACAATTCAACAAAAACCATGTGACGAGTTGTAATTCGTCGTTGTGGTTTCAAAGGTTGCAACAAAAAAAAACTAAGATGACGAGTACAACTTATTGTCTTGGTTTTGGATGTAGCTAGAATGTGAAAAAAACCACCACAATGAACGAACACTTGTTGTGGTGGTTTTAGATGCTGCAACACAAAAAAAAACCAGGACAATGAGCTATGCTCGTCATCTTGGTTTCGAAAGTATTTGCAATGAAAAAAACCAGGACAACAAGCTATAGTTCATCATTTTGGTTCAAAAGCTTACGCAAGGCAACAAATTTTTTTAAAAAAATTTACAGGTTGCATGAAAAAAGAACTCTTACCTTGGAAGTTGCATTTTAAAACCACGAGAAGCTCCTTGCTCTTTGCTCAACAAGTTGCTTCTTAAACCCTAAATTCAATTAGTGAATCTTTACTTGGTTTTCAAGTTTTGGTGATGGAGGGGAACATAAATGAGGGGTGGGTAGAATGGAGGAGGTAGATGGGTTGGGTGGTGGAAGGGAGGTAGGTAGGTTGGAGTTCCCAAAAGAAAATTTGGGTTCAAGGATTGTAGGAAGGAAAAAAAACAAAAGTGAGGCTTGGGAGAAAAAAACAGTGAGAGAAAAGAAAAATAAAAAAACATGAGAAATAAAAAATCCAAAATAAAAAAACTATTAATTAAGTAAACTGACCCCTACGGGACAGTTTCATCCCATCCATGAAATCTTAGAACGAGATTTTTTAGATGGTGCACTAGTGGGTGCTAGGTCACTCAAGCCCTATTTGCCCATTTGTCTATCCAAAGTCACTCCCTAGGGATAATGCCCCATGAAACAAAAAAGAAATCGTTGAAATCGTATTCACATTGAACAAGGTGTACCGATCCACTAACAAAATAAAATCCTACAAAAACTTTAATGTTCTGCATCAAAAATTTAACAAAATCAATTGAGTTGTTGAAATTCTAATGAAAAATGTTTGACAATATGTCCCCAAAAAAGAATGAACTCACAATCCACAATAACACTTGTTGAACATTTCAATATTGGGTGATTCCTTGATTTTTTTCCATAACCAATGGTTTTGGGTTTTTGGAAAACAAAATCCAAAATCGAATAACCACGGGTTCTAATTAGGAGATGGGCTATAGGTCCAAGCCAAAAATGGTGGTAGGTAATCTTAGGGAATTGTATTTCCATGCAACTAATGAGAAGTGAAGGGTGGATGATGGATAGTGTGCTTATTGTTGAGTCGGGTTACCAAGCCATCCAAGTGTGCATACAAGGGGATTGAAGACAACAATGCAAGGTTCATTAACTTTGACAAAAATCGTAGTTAATGCTAGCCCAATGGACAATTGACGTGCTCCCAAACTTCTTGTTAGACTCAACATGAGTCTAAGTTGGTCAAACAGCGGAATGGTTAAAAGCTTGGGGCATGCTCCTAGCTTTCAGCATGAAAAGGGGTAAAGGGGTGTTGACGCGCCCCCAAGTTCCTTGCTAGACCCCAAGAAGGTCCAACTATGTTAAAATGCATAAGTAGTCGGAACTTGGTGCCATTCCCAGCTTCCAACACTAAAGGGGGTGAGAGCGGCGTGCTAAAAGCTCCGGGATTAGACTAGGAAGAGGGACAATTTAGTTAGCTACTCGGTCCTGCATCAAAACCAACCACAAGTTGGTTAGTCTTCATTTTGGATCAACCTTGGTGTTGGGACAAGCCACGGGCAACACGGACTCACTTGACTCACAACGGCCTGGACTCGGGGGAAGCCACCACCTTCCCCCATATAGTATTCTCTGCGTTCACCCACAGGACCTACATCCGAATGGCTTTTTGTCCCGGGACTCCCAAGGAGGAGTACTCAAATTGTCCTGGTTTGGACTCCCAGGACTTTGGGAGCTCATAACTCCCAGCTCAGACCTCGTCCCAATCGGAGGTCTAAAGAAAACTTGTAGCTCTCATTGAGAGTATTCCAACGGTGTGTCGCACTTCACCTGCACGCATCGGTGCCAGGTCGATTCCCGACTTTTAGTGGTCGGGAGTCAAATTGCCAGTTTGATTCCCAACCCTTCCTTTTGCCATAACTTGTGCTGCGATATCCAAATGGCTCATGCAAGCCCATTTTCGACATCTAAACTTCAATATTTTTCTAATGATATAAAGAACTTATCAATGTAAGATGTTTTGACCTTTGCAATCAAACTTTGAATTTTTAGGAGTCCCAGTGGACTCCCAAGTCCCCATTTCGAGAGTGTGAGTGTCATCCTCACACTCTTCCAAAAGTAAGGTTGCGACAACAATGGTTCTACAGATAACCCAATTTTAAGTTACAAAATACAAGATGTAAGTGGCCGGTGTAGTATGGTGCACTCCTCCATCCGTCAACACAAAAAAACGAGGTTAGTAACCTTAGGATTTTCCTCTAATTTACGATACTATAAAATTTTATGATTTTATGATGACTGCGTGACAAAAGTATCTTCTAGACCCACATTAAGGCCTATTTTGACACACCCCCAAGCTCCTTGATAAACTCAAATGTGAGTCTAAACTGGAAACAATGAAAGAGCAAGGAGTCGGGGCACATTCCCTGGCTCGTAGCACTTTGGGGGTAGAGGGGCGTGTTGGAGCTCCAGGATGGGACTAGGAAGAGTGATAAACCTCAACTAGTCACATGGACCTGCACAAAACCAAACACAAGGTGGTTAATGTATAGTTGGAACACTTTTGGTGTTAAGACAAGGCATAGGCAAACTTGGATTCATAAGACTCACCGCGGCCCAGACTTGGGGGAAGCCACCACCTTCCCCCTTATAGTATACTTTGTGCCTCTCCACAATGCCCACATCCAAATGACATTTTGTCCCGGGACTCCCAAATGGGAGTCTCGAAATTGCCAAAGTTGGGCCTCTTGCGACTTTGGGGCCCCATAACTTTGCGTGAAGATCTCCAATTGAGATGAGGTCTAAAGCAAAGTTGTATCCCTTGTCGAAAGCTTTCCAACGGTGTGTGGCATGCCACCTACACACAAGGGAACCGGGTCAATCTTGACTTTTAGTGGTCGAGAGTCAAACTACCAATTTGACTCTTGGCCCTTCTTTTGGCCATAACTTGTGTTTCAGATGTTCAAATGGGTCATGCGAGCCCATTTTAGACATCTACATTCTAAGAGCTCTCCAATGATATAAGGAGCTCCTCAAACCATTCCTTTTTGACCCTGTAATTGCCCTCTGAATATTCAAGACTCCACCGGGACTCCACCTCCCAAAATGGGAGTTGCCTTGGGAGTGTGAGGGTTCATTCCCTCACACTTTCTTACACTCCCGAGAGCATGCGGTATGACTCCCGAGCTTCCGTCTTAGCCCACAACCTTGTAAACCCTTTTGCCTTGGTCGTGAGCCTAAGGTTAAGGTTGCGACATATTTTCTCTTGTACATTAAGAATGCATAACTCCATATTTCACTAGTTGCTTGCTATCATAAACTATTCCAACTGCAGACTGACGTGTTAAGGAAGAAAACTAAGCTAGTGATAATCTTGGACGGTACCCACGAGCCATACCTGGGGAGTTCCTTTTAGCACATATTAATGTAAGTAGGTGTGACAACTTACTGACATTTGTCACTTGTGCTATTGTAGTTTGTGACCTACCCACCTCAGGCCTGCACATTCAAACACAACTTGAGGGTTTTCGACATTTTAGGCTCATATGTACTTTCAAACAAGCTTTTCCAAGCTGCATTGCAATGCATTAGGGAAGACCTTAAATAAGCAAGGGGTTTTCATTGCATGCAGTACAATTTATTTATTTATATTTATTTCCTAATTGCCCATTTTTCTATCTAAAGTCACTTCTTAGGGATAATGCCCCACCAAACAAGAAATAAGGGAAATATTTTGACATTGAACATGGTGTACCATTCCATTAGCAAAATAAAATCTTATAAAAATTTAATGTTCTGCACCAAATACCTAACAAACACAATTGAGTTGTTGAAACTTTAATGAGAAATGTTTGACAAATTTATCCCCAAAAAAGAATGAATTCACTGTCCATAGTAACACTTAGTGAACATTTCAATATTGGGTGGTTCCTTGATTTTTGTTCCATAATTGTCAAATCATTTTTCTAGAATTTGAATCAACTTTTTGAGCAAATGACTTGGCTAGCATGTAATTAATTGCCAGTTATCCCTCTACATTGCACCCTATATGTCATATACATGGTTGGAATTTTGAAAATCCAAGTTGGTAGGTTGTGGGTGTTTTCTCATGTTTTTTTTGTTTGAAATGGGTTTTGAAGGGCTTTTTATGTGGGGCCTTGGGTGCACTAAGGTTGAATTTCTAATGATACAATTTCCAAAGCATTTGGGAAATTTTTTTTGCACAACAAAAATGAGTGGGGGAGGCCACGGGGGATTAGAGAAAAAAACATAATTTTTTTATTGCAATTTGTGACTAAAAAAGAGTTGCAACCAACACTAATAATTAAAATTACATGGATTGCATAAGTGTACACATGTAACATATATTCACAAATGCTAACCTCATTGTGATGTTAACACAATCAACAAATGAAATATATGATAAATGAATACCTACACTCTTATTTGCGAACCAATTATATAGCTTGTGATTACTTCCCATTATTTGTCATTAAATTGTAATTTAGTTATCATAGGCATGAACAACAATGTAATGCAACTTGAATTTAATATTGAAAAGAAATGAGATTGCATAAATATTGAAAGTTTACTATTGAATATGGTGTTGAAAAGTAAAATTAAATAAATAAAAAATGTGAAAAGACAATTTTTTCATTTCACACTTTAAAATGGGCCAAACAAATTCTAGTTTGGAATTGTCCAAGGGACAACTTATGAAACCTAAAATTGTCCTATTTAAATTAATGATAACGATTTTCTTACAACTTATAAATCAATGATATAAATAATGAGTAGGAACATGTGCATCATGATATTTGAATATTTTGAAAAAGAAATGAATTTAATTATAAAATATTTAAATTGACATTATATAAACTTGGACTAATCCCAAGCTCATTGGGTTCTTTTTTTTTTTGATTAAAAAATCCAATAAAAATCAATGGCCAACACCATCATGCGAAAGACAAAAGAGAAGGCCAAAGAAAGGCCAAAAGATGTGTAACTTGCAAGAACCAAAAAATGGAAAAAACCTTAGTCCCTTGCATGGTAGGAAGTTATTTCACCCACAACCCTTTTCATGTTGCTTGCATGCAAATTGTGAGATCTAATAGTAATAGGAGGCTTAAAACAAACATCTCTTGCCAACCAATCTTCCTTTCTATAGCAAAGGCTAAGCATGCTGAAAAACAATATTAGAATGCTGCTTGAAAAACTAAATGTAAAAGACAAGGATAAAAGACCTCTTGATCATCCATTGTGGAAAAGATGAACACATTCCTTAATGAAACGATCTATATCACACCCAAGTGTGCCATGCACATCCATGGCCATTGGAATAAAATAACGTTTGTCATGATTGCGAATTTTAGCAATGGTGTTAAGTTTCGCAACTGCACATGCTAGTCGATTAATGACATTCGTAGCCACTATCTCTCGTGTTGGATTCATAATTATCACATCAACAACAAAGATTTAATCCTCATGGGTCATGTGAACATCGACTCATAATGAAGCTCATGATGTAAAGGTGTACCACTATTCTTTCCATACATTGTGTTCACTCTCTTAGGCGAGGGCAAACATGATGTCTTTGATGGCGTCATGTGTGTTATATGTTAACCTCCAAATGAACAACGTGTTGAATGCGTGCCAAATACGTTTAACCCATGTTGACATTCACACATGAAAAGATTAGATGCTGAGAGTTGAATCAAACTAAGACAAAAAGACGACGTTGAAATGAAAATAGAATCTACGATGTGGAATGAATGAATACATAGCTTAACAATAATTATAGCCTTGCCTCTTTGCTCAAACAAGAACGAATACAGGCTCTGGATATTGAGGGAATGAAGTCATCCTCCAAGATAGACCTAAAGGTTGTGTCATGATGAATGCTTACAAACCTTGAACATCGATAACTACCAAATTGTTAAAAAAAGAGGTGCATTTGTAACTATAGGAGGAAAGTTATCCCCAATTGCATTGGGTTGGGTTTTAATGAAAACTGGAACACAAAATTGCATGGACCAATTGCAACAAAAAAAAATAAACAAAAAGATTGGGAAAATGTTTGTTATAATGAAAGTCGCCACATTGTGAGGGGAAACCAAGTCTACAATCATTACATTTAAAGAATATGATCCAATAAGCCTCCAAATCAAAGGAGGAATTCTACATTTTAGTACCCCCAACCCCCCTCTCCCCCAGTGTTTCCCCTGGGAGGTTATAATAGAACCAGTGGTCGAGCTTCATGCAGCTTCACTGAACTGTACTGTCCAATGTGGTGTGGAGAGTACAGAAGATCAGTCATGTGTGTCTCGGTGTTGTGTCGTTTCCGGAAGGGGAACATCCACGGAAAAATAGCATGGTAAGGTATCCTGCTATGTTCGATAGTTTTCAGTACAGAGTCGATAGCTCGCAACTCTCGGTTTTTTGAAGGTTTGCTATTAGTTTTCGACTCTGACTACTCTGGACTCTGCACTCTGGCAGCCGATGACCATATCTCTGGTATGCTACCAGCTTGCAAGCAACGTTATTTTCTAGGGCATCAACAAAACCACAATTGGTGATATTGTGCTAGATGAACTCCTACCGTCATGTTTTCTTGTTGGTTGTGCATTGATTGTTTGCTGAACACTTGGACTCTGGTGGATGAGTTCAAAAAATTGCTCTCCAATGTCACTTGAAGTTTTAGTTTGGAGAGTTCCTGAAATCGCATTCCAGAACGAGGGAGTCCTACCTGTTGTTGCTCAAGGACCTTGAACTATTTGAAGGCTTGTCTTCTACAGATTGCCTTTGTATGAGCAGGATTCAACCTCCCTCTATGTGCCCAATTTTTCAGGTACGAAGCATATGAGTTTCTTTTTGAAGAGATTAGGGTGTTGTTGAAATTCAATAGCAAGTTTTTAGCGTGTCATCTGTTAATGGCTATTCCTTCTTATGGTGCTTCCAGACTCAGGAATTTCAGATATTGTTCCTGATGATGCAACATTTTGGGGTGCTGGCCTCTGTTTCTTTAGGTATTTTTGGCTGAACATCTCTTGCTTAGGGTCTAATGATTTGTGAACTTTTTATCACATATGAGTAATTCTTTGTTTAAGAGTCAACAAATCTCCACTAATCATGCCAGTAGATCCAATCACCCAAGAGGCTACAAATTGACTCTCTATTGTTTGATTGGGAGTTGAGAGAAGAGTTCAACAATGTGCAACAGGGGTATGATATTTGTAACTGCACAAGTTTGTCAGGGATTTTCTCCCCCTCTTGTGTGGATGAAAGGAAAACGGACGCTTGAGAGCAACACCACCATTTGTATGGCAGCTCCCAACATGCTGTTTTTCACCTATCAATTCAATGAAGAATGAAAAGCCATTAGTTCTTGAGAGCAACACCCCTCCTCTTATATGTTATGACAGCCACTTATACAGGCAGTGAGGATTTTTAGATTGCTTTCAGCTCTTAAAAATAAAGTTGAATGGCAGTTTACCAATTATTGACACCACTAAGGCACATGGTATCTATGAGTGTTACCATATCGTGGAGTTTTGTATAACCGATAAGTGATCTTGATCATCATGGCTGCTAGTTCTGTGAGTTCCTTTCACCTTGCAGATTGGTCCAGTCTATGATACTAATTTATTTCCAAGCATTTGGGTTGGAATTGCCCATTCTATTACACTCAGAAATCAATTGGTGGCCTGTCCTCTCAGTGAATTTCAGATACTTACTGGTGCTGTGATTTGGACTTCGGTTATTGTGCAATGTTTTGAATGTGGAATTTTGGTGGCAGAGTGATTGGCCAGTGCATCAGCTATGGCCGCCTTCCGGAGGCAAGCAAAGCACTGAATTGGATGTGGTGTTGTTCCATGGGCTCCAATTAACTGCAAATGACAGTAATGATGCCTGGAGTAGCACATGGACACAACGAGGTCATGATGATGTATGTTGGCCTCAAGAATGGCTGCCGTTTGATTTGGGGGAAGCTG
>Ga0116228_10001222_pt1 | contig 21094 bp, 17 predicted proteins | sample S1TSphfallax_2_FD_89694 | JGI IMG/M metagenome (GOLD analysis project Ga0116228, IMG submission 89694) | Host-associated microbial communities from peat moss isolated from Minnesota, USA - S1T2_Fc - Sphagnum fallax MG | ecosystem: Host-associated > Plants > Peat moss > Unclassified | place...
TAAAAACTTCAGTTATTACAATGAGTCAAAAGGGTGATATGATACAAGACTTGCTTCATTGGCATGGCAAGCAACAATTTAAACTGTCAACAAATGAACCCTAAAATGGACTATAGAAAATTTCGAGGAGATGCAATTCAATTTGTCATCTTTCAACGATCTAGAGGCCTCTAAGAAACGAGTGTAGAATCTAACAAACTCGCAAAGCATCTTTCCAATTAGTTTAGATTTAATTACTTGTTTGGAACTATTATCATGGCATCACAACTACCTTGAGTCTCACATCTAGAATAACCATGGAGGTATGTGCCATGGTCATGTAGAAGTCAATATCTAGAATTGAGGGAGCTATACAAAATTGATAGCACAATATCAACTCAAATTACTTGTAACAAACATTGAGTTGTTGTGATGATAGTGAACAAAAAGAGACTAGAATTTGCGAAGTTAATTCTTTTGTTGCATAAGGAAATTTGAAAGTAATTTGCAAAGCCATCAGGAATTGCACAATTTTGCTGATTTTTTATCGAAGTTGCCAATAAATCTATCATTTTGTACCTATGTTAGGTGTAGGCAACATTATATCCCGTAGTTTCTTAACCTTTCTTGTTAGACCCGTGTATTGAATGCAATATACTCATTTTTCATAATGTTGCTCTAATTCAAGAGACCATTCACATTTTCAAATGTTGTTTATAAGACACCAACAAGATTGAAATTTGTGTGAAATATTTTCTATGTTCTCCATATGGCTAGTTCTAAAACATCTTATGTGATTTTGCAATTTTTTGAACTTTTTTTTTTTGTTAATGTGTAATATAGACAAGATGGTTTTAAGTCTCACTATATAAGTAGTTTGCACAAAAAAAAATGAAGTGCATCCACACTAATAGGAATCACATGAAGTGTAACTAATGCTCTATTTTTCATGTTTTAAACTAATATTTTAATCTAGTGTTGAAGTTGTTGAATTTATTCACATAACAATGTTCATAATATATCATGGGAACATGTGAATAAATCTGAAATTAATCTAATAAACAAAAAATATGCAAATGTTCTTTTAAAACATTAACCAATTTTTACTTATTTATAATTATTTTATAATACCTTGAAATATTTGAAAATACAAATATTTTAATATATTTTAATACAAAAATTAACATAATAATATTATAAATTGAACAATCAAGGATAAACAATGAAATAAGTAATTCAAAAGTGATAGGTGTGGCTCCTATTAATGTGGATGCACCTTTTAAAAAAATTGTACCTTATAAATCACAAGAGCATTGACCATTATCAATTCCTTATATTCAAGTTAGCACATTTAAACATTTGTGAACTCATTATTTGATAAAGTGTTCTTAGCCATACAATCTATGTGATGACTTTCAAAGCATAAAAACCATTTCAACTTTATCAATATATAAGCAAAACTCATGCATGAAAAAAAATTTACTATCAAGACATTGGAAGCCTTTGGCATCTTTTATGAAAAGGAAAGCATGGTATTCATCACCATGAATTTGAAGGGTAAAAGCCAAGTTCATCTCCAAACCCATATCCACTTTCATTACCTATTCCACCCAAGCACACAAGTTGTTTTATTGGACACCTTCCAACAACCAAATCATTCATCTAAATTTCTTAAGTTAATTTATCTAAAATTTTCAAGACTTTCATTGTGTATAACATTGTTTGTTTCTCAAAAGAACATTCATATATACAAATTTGTAAAAAATTTACATGTATAAGTTATGTTGTATTCAACGAAAAACTTGAAACCATGTTTAACAAATAAATAAACCACAAATAAATAAACCATGAGCCTAGGGATGGGATCTGTGAACATTGTAGATTCCTCATCATCAAAGCAATCTTCTTGATCACCTAGTTGTCATGTTCTATTTTTCAATTAATTGCAAGCTTGTCATCTTCACCATCATTATCACCTTTGTGATTAGATTTATGTTTGTTTAACCTAATTTCAACATCTTCAAAAAATTAAAAAGTCCAAGAGCTCCACCCATCCTCACCCATAGTTGACCATGTTGAATCATATTTAGTTACCCCATCAACATATGCAACATTTAAGTACGAATTCATTAAAGCAAATTTTTAAAGCAATCCAAAACACCAATTTTAATAATCTCATGGCCAAGTTCTTGATATTCAAACCTAATGCACAAGCTTATGAGGCTATTGCAACATTTAAATGCCAATTTACCACAAATGAACTTGATTCAGAACAATTCAAGGTTCCCACAATGTCATTGGTCATGTAGGTATTTTTTCACCTTTAAACACCATCCTATTCCACAAGCCTTGTATAGTTTGTGTATGTTTTATACACTAACAATATAACCATTGCCTATATATAGAACGTTTTGAGGTAATCAAAATTCATCTATCCAGTAAATTCTCAAGAAAATCTTTTATTCACCATGTATAAATTTGTTCCAAAAAACCAAGCACCTTGAAAAAACTATCTAATCTTGTGATGGTTCCACATTTGGTACAATCACAATTTAAATGGTATGGCAAAAAATGTTTTACCAATATTATATATAAAGATAATTACGACCACAACTTTATGTGATGATCCATAAGTTTGTAACTATATTAATGATCTATATAAGACTATTTTCTTTATTTATAAATCACTTCCATTGTTAACCAATGAGTTTGATTTTTCCAACATGGTATTAGATTGTCCATAAAAATAAGTTTCATGAATTTCTTATGGGTGTTTTCTTAAATATATATTACATTAAATGGGAATGTGAATTGTGAATACTTTGATTGTCAATAATTAATGAAAAGTGTCAATGTCTAAATAAATAAAATGAAGAAAATTTTGATGAAACCTATATGATTTGATTGAGATTATATATATATAAGTTTCAATTTCAAGAAATAATTACAACATTGAAATTTATTATAATGTTAACTAAACTCCTACACAAGACATTTTCACAAATTTTAAAATTTTCTTTTCATCACAATTTATAATTTATGTTTAGCATTAAAAGAATGGATTTATTTTAATTTTATGGTTAGAAAATAATGGATGTTCTAATTTTGCTTTAAATGCATGGATCCAAAAGAATGGATCAAAATTAAAGCTTGTCATCCCATAATCCCAATTGTTGCACAAATTGCTATTGGGATCCAAATTACACATGTTAATGGGGTAGGTTGTATAAAATTTGGGAAGAATGAAACAATCTAGCTCTTACAATTCTAAACAATTGTTTGGATAACAATGTCATTTTTCATGTACAATCAAAAGGGACATATAAGAGGCATGAGAAAAAAATTTAAATATGTTTGAGTCTAAAGATATTCTAACAAAAACGGGCTTGAAAAATTAATGATTCAAACCTTAGAATTGAAAGAAAGGGATAATATGACAAATTGAGATCACTATTTGAAAATTATCATTAACTAGAACATTGGTTTCTAATGATGATATTTTACTTTCATAATGTGAAACATGTTTATGAATTTCAAAACATATATTACTTTTTGGAAAAGGCAAAAAAATTTGACCTTACATGCACCAATAATTGATTTATCACAAGAAGATAAATTGTTGCACAATTTAAATTATTCATTAAATTCCCTATCTACATTATATGTAGGAAATAAACAAGCCTACCTTAAAAGAAAATAGGGAAATTTTGTTTATCCATCCAAAAGGAAATGACCTCAATTCCCTTATGATGGAAAGAATGCAAACTTGACAAAGAATCACTAATGTGTTTTATTGTCAAAAGGTTGGTCACGTGATAAAAGATTGTCCAACTAAAATAATAGTTGAAGTAGATGTTAAACAATAATCAAATGTTGCAACATCTAATAAGACACTCTATGTTGTGACCCTTTTAGAACAAGAAGCAATGATGACATTTGGTACATGGATATAGGTGCCACACCATATGTGACACGGTTTGCAATTCTTTGTGACATAAAAAAAAATTGACCATGGGTAAATGGTATATCTAAGAGACAGAAACACCCATAGGATACATGGTCATGGAGAAGTATCAATAAAATTGTGAAATGGCCAAATTGAGGACATCCCCAATGTATTGCATATCCTGGGCCTTAAGAAATGCTAGGTGTAATGGGTAGGCATACCTTTAAATCAGGAATTACAAACAAAGAAAATGATATTACAACACCAATTACAATTATTGTTAATAAAACTAACTTATGGCATCTACATTTAGGACATATTAATCAAAATATATAAAAATCCAAATTATGGGAAATGGTATAGATTCATTTAATGAAAAACATTTGTCATGGTGTGAAGCTTGTATTAAAAGAAAATAATACATGGTTGAATTCTTGAAATGGCTAACCACTCAAGGTATTGAATTATTATAATTAGTTCATAGTAATATATGTGGACCACTAAAGCCCCCAACACACATTGGAAACCAATGTTTTATAACATCCATATAGACAATAAATCAAGATACACTACTATAGTTATTTGTTGAAATATAAGTCTAAAGCCTTTGCAAAATTCAAAATTTATAAAGAACGTGAGAGGATATAAATATATTTAAAATTTCTTTTTTTGTAAACACATGGCATTAAAATACAAATTACAATAGTTGACACACCCCAACAAAAATGGGTGGTTAAAAAAAATATATATCAAATTAGAATCTCATAATGTTGATCATATATTGTTGGAATATGGTGAATCAAAAGCCTAGGTTTAGGTTGATAAAACAAGAAACAAAGTGCCTTCCATCTATTGGCACATTTGTCATGCCATCCAAAGGACCCATGCTTCTTGATGTTGTGGGCATTAAGGACCACCCGTATTCACCCACAACAACATGCTTGGGAGGTGGCTTGATGGTAAGCAAATTTGCAAAATGATGAAGATCTAGATGTGGTTGCTGCATAGCCTTTTGTGTATTTCTTTGCAGATGCATTCACAACACGTGTCTTTCTTTGCAGATGCATTCACAACATTGCCAATGCACTTAAATGAGCACCTAATATAACAATCCTAATATCTTTGAACTTCAACAACCTAAAATGTGGTTTCTACAACCTAAACACCCATGCAATAGTTCAAAATAATTAAAATAACAAAAACACCTTTGCAACTAAAAATCATCATCATAAAAAATCACCTTGATTGGGTTTAGGTGAAAAAAACCAAAAAAGTTGTGTGTGCAATTGTTATTAAAAAAATAAAATGAAAATGATACATTATATGACCTTATTTTATACACAACAAACCTAATCTTCATCAACAACAATGGTTGATCATCAAAGTCCGATTATTAGGCTAAACCAATGATTAGTTATCTTGGTGATATAATCTTCTTTCTATTGGTTCATGCACATGTTTGCTTATCTCTTAATGTTGTCAATCTACTCCAATCAATTTATTTTCAGTAATTTGAGGCATGTAATTATTTTTTAAAAAATTCACCTTCCTTCACACCTCAAACTACTATAAGTTGAAAATACTTTTCTATATTCTTGATTTATTAAGTTCTTTTAAACTTTGGATATGGAGTATATGTTTCATTGAATCAAATTTGATTTTGCATAGAAGCTTTGTAAACATGTCAGTTAATTGTTCATTGGTGGAAACATGAATCAATTTTATTTCTCCGCTTAGGATTTTTTCTTTTATGAAGTGATATTATGCTTCAATATGTTTTGTTTTAACACAAAAGACGTGATTATTGGTGAACTTGACATTACTTTGATTGTCACACATTAACAGAATTGCGTGTGTTCTAAAGAATTTGTCTCCTCTTTTAATCTTCATAGCCATGTTGTTTATTTAGCTCCATCCATGAGACATTTGTATTCAATTTCTATAGATTGGAGAGCAATCGTGGGTTGCCACTTTGAACACTAAATGACAGGTGAACTTCCTAATGTAAACACATATTCACATGTGGATTTTCTTGTCTCTCTATCTCTTGCCCAATTAGATTCGATGAAGCCACTAAGGTCATTTTGTTCACTCTTCCAATACATTATGCCAAAGTCCAAGGTCCCTCTCAAATATATCAAAATTTGTTTAACTGCATACAATTTGGGTTTTTATGGTCTAGCCATGAACCTACTAACTACATTGATTGCATAAACTATGCATGGTGTAGATTTAGTTACATAAATCAACTTGCCAACCATTTGTCTATATTGGGTTACATTTATCTCCTTTTCTCCCATGTCAGTTTTGTGCCTTCTATCATAGGTAATTTGGTTGGCTTCCTATTCATCATTTTAAATTGTTTCAATCTTTTTCTTATGTATGTTTTTTAAGTCATGAATATATTTAATGATGAAATCCTAAACTCCATGCCAAGATACCTTTGTAGCTAACTAAGATCGATCATTTCAAATGTTTGTTTGAGCTCTTCCTTAGTCGCAACCCTAGTTTTGGGCTCGCAACTAAGGCAAAGGGGTTGCAATGGTGCGGGCCAAGAGAAAGCCCAGGAGTCACATCACATACTCCCGGGAGTGTAGGAAAGTGTGAAGGAGTGAACCCTCACACTCCCAAGGTAACTCCCATTTTAGGAGATGGAATCCCGGTGGACTCCCAAAACTTCAGAGAGCGATTTCAGGGGGTCAAAACTCAATGTCTTGTGACGTTTTTTATATCATTGAAAAGATATTGGAACGTAGATGTTTAAAATGGGTTCGCATTGTTCATTTGGACATTTGAAACACAAGTTATGGCCCAAAAAAGGGCCGAGAGTCAAATTGGCAGTTTGACTCCCAACCACAAAAAGTCAGGAATCAACCCAATTTACTTGTTTGAAGATGGCGTGCAACATAACATTAGAAAGCTCTTGAAGAGGGCTACAACGTTGCTTCACATTGCATCTCGATCCGAGGTCTGCTCGCAAAGTTATGGGGTTCCAAAATTGTAGGAGTCCTAACTTGGGCGATTTCGGGACTCCCACTTGGGAGTCTTGAAACAAAAAAACCATTTGGATGTGGGCCGCGTGGAGAGGTGAAGAGTATACTATAAAGGGGAAGGTGGTGGCTTCCCCCAAGTCCGGGTTGTGGTGAGTCTTGTGTGTTCGTGTTGCCCATGGCTCATCCTAGCACCAAAAGTGTTCCAACTATGCACTAACCACCTTGTGTGGGTTTTGTGCAGGCCCATGTGAGTGAGTGAAGCTTGTCAACTCTTCCTAGTCCCATCCCGGAGCTCTAGCACACCGCTCTACCCCTCAAAGTGTTGTGAGCTAAAGAGCGTGCCCTGACTCCTCCTTCTTTTACTATTTTTTACTTGGACTCACATTTGAGCCTTTCAAGGAGCTGAGAGTGCGTCATCCTTGATCCATTCTATTTTTTCAATGTCATTTCTTATAATTAATAAATCATCTACGTACAACATGTGAAAAAAGACAAATTTTTCATTCTTCACGAAATACAAATTTTGATCAAACTTTATTTGTGTAAGTCCTTTTGTTAACAAATGTTCATCAATTGGTACCAAGCCCTTGAGGACTATTTCAATCCATAAAGCATTTTGCTAAATTTACAAACCATATTTTCCTTCCTTAGCTTTAGAAATCCTTGTGGCTACCACATGTAGAGCTCCTCTTGTAAGTTGCCATTCAAAAAGGTTGTCTTCACATTTAGTTGGTGTATGCCCCGCCCATGATGTGTAGCAATCGAAATCACTAATATGGTCAAGCCCCATTTAATAACCAGTGTCAAAGTTTCGTCAAAGTCGATGTCATGTTGTTTCTCGTATACTCATGCCACTAACCTTGCTTTATGTTTATGAGATTTATTATTTGCTCCAACTTTAATTTGAAGACCCACTTTGTTGTAATTGGCCTTTTGTTGGGTGGAATCAGCACTAAACTCCATGTTCCATTTTGATGTATTGAGTCAATCTTTGACCACATGGCCACCTAGCAATTGGGATCTTGTGCAACTTGTTTGAAGTTTGATGGTTCATCACAAATGGACTCCTCAACAAGTTCGGCAGATCCTACATAGTAGACTCGCATCCAATTAGGTGGTTGTGGTGTTCTTCTTGGTCGCACATGTTGTTCATAGTTAAGTAGTTGTTGTTTTTGGTATTTTGATATGTTCGATGACTCTAGAGGTTATGATTGATTCTTTATGGATGTTGAAATAATAGACGAGTTTATGTTATCTTGATTTGATTACTCCTCCAACTGGATCAAAGTTCCAAGATTGCATTGTTTTGGAACATCCCAAAATTCTCTTTCTTGGCTAAATTGATCAAACATGGATTGATCAAGCATGGTTCCATCAACTATTACACTCGGTTTGGTGGCTCCCACACATGGCTCCATTCCAGTGGCTTTCACACATGGCTACACTGATTTTTGCACTTGTGTTTACATAAACAAAAAACCCATTTTGTGTTCATTAAACCGTACATCTCATGAGATGATCACCTTTCTTGTAAATGGATTGAAACATCAATAACCTTTGGTTTGCTCATCATTGCCCACTATAACACATTGAGTTGCCTTTGAGTACAACTTTTAGTTGTGTTGTTATTTGGAAACGTGCATGAAAACACCACGCCCAAAAATATGAAGATGTTGTAATGTGGGTTTGCGGCCAATGGAAAGTTCTTCAAGTGATTTTCCTAAATTTGCCTTTTGTTGATATGAACTAGTTGTCCTTATGATAAAATAAATTTGTGCAATGTTAAGATATAAGTATTGAAATTTGGTTTGGATCTAAGTATTGAGATTATCGATGGTATATTAACCAAATGCCACCCATAGTTGCAAAATTGTATAAAGTATCATATGCCATTGTATTTTATTTACGTTCTTGACCTTGACACTATTGATGATGGAATCAAGTAATTCACCCAATCCAAAAACTATGCATAGTGTCACAAGGAAATGTTTTGAAACTTTGTTTTGGGTTGTAGTCTTCACATTGTTGATTGGAGAATCAAATATTGTCCACAAACATTCCATTGTACCTAGTGCCATAAATGACAATATTACAGTTTGTTTTAGGTCTTGGTATTCACATTGTGAGAAAATCAATTAATTCACATAATCATGGAATTATACAAAAAATCACAAGCAATTATATGAAATTGTTTCTTTGATTTAGGGTGAAGACCATTGATTGTAGATTCAAATAGTCCCTTAACCCTTAATCGCACAAAAGTTTACAATGGTGGCATGTAAACATATTGAAACTTGTCTTGGATCTTGGTCTCACATTGTCAATGAAACGATCACATCTCCCCGTGATCATAATCCTTAGACTATAAAATGATAGCTTTAAAATATATTAATATTTGTTTTGGATCTTTGTGTTCACATTGTCAATGATGGAATGAGGGAGGTCTCTTGTTGTAGAATCTACATATAATGTCCTAAACAAATTTGTCAAATACTATCTTTGACATTTGTCATAACATTGTCCACATTATTTTACATTCAAGAAATTGTGCCATATATAAATTCATTGGCATGTTTTGAATCTTGGTCTTCACGTTAGCAATGGAAGAATCAACTAGTGTTATGGACTTGCATAATTGTACAAGTATAAAAAATGTTGCATTAAGAGTTTGGAAGCCCAAATTCATCAATTGTCCCACCTTCTTGTATTGTGAGATTTTAAACCTTTTACACACGTTAGCATAAAATGAAAATAAGTTAATAACATCTTTTTTTCCAATTAAATTTTATTCTATTTATATCATTTGTCTTTAATGTTTCATTGGTTTGAGCTTTATTGTTCACACCCATGTCCCTCTTCACTTGCCCATTGACGAATATCAAAATAATCTTGGTTGTTTTTGCTATTGTGAACAATGGTGATTATAATTGGTTCACCACATGTCCTTATGGCCTTTGTCATGTAAATCATTGGTGATTTTTCATCTTGGCAAGAAAATCTTAACAAGTTATGGGAACGGACATAGTTGTTACATGGTGCTAAGGTAGTGCAATGTACCCTTACATCCTTTTAGTATGTCTATCTTGTTCCATTCAATGCAACTATATTTTATTATCATGATTTTAAAATGTGGGTTCACTTTGGGGAGGCTAAACACATATTCCAAGGATTTGATCAATTCCACCCAAGTAGTTCATGTTTTGACTGAGGTGCACATGACAACCTCACTAGACATTGCAACTTTTTGTGTGGAGCACCCACTATGAATAAGTACATTTTCCAATTCTATGCTATTAAATTCAAGTTAACCCTTAAATGTCAAGGCAAAGTTCTAAATTTCCTTTATGATGATGCAAGAATCTAGGCTAGTTACTTTTTGTGAGGAGATTTCTTTTGTTCAATAATTGACTCAATTTTAAGTGACTATTTCAACCATTGACTATCTATTTTTTTGCCGTATTTTCAATGCTAGCACCTTATGTCAAATCAAAGGGATTCATGCAAATTCCTTTGATAGACTTGTATTTGTGTAGAACATATATGTATGTTATACAAATTTGTTAGTTAAATAAAACATGATTTGGTTACAAAGTTGATGGTAGTATTCAAAGATAAGCAGTAAGGAAGAATCTTTAGACCATGAAATGATGTTCCAATGAAACTTAAATGTGTTAGGTCAAGATTTGTCTTGAGCATGATCAATCGTCAATTGCCACCTCGTATAACATGGATGGACAAGGGTTTTGATCTAATTATTATGTACTATGAATGGTGGTGTTCTTGATTTTCCTAGCATGCCTTTTGGATGGACAAACTTGTGTACTCTTGTTGTTTTATGTGTTAGTGAACTACATGGCATTTTTGTAAGCTCTTGGGTAGTATTAATGAAGTGCATGAGGTGGTCATTAACATGTACTAAAAAGTTCTCAAATACGAAGCACACATTCACAAACAACTATAGTTGCAGCCTTGGTTGGATTACAAATGCTTCCTTACTTGGACTTGTTTTCACACGATGTATTCCAAAATGTTCATGCAATTTAAACTTTGTTGGGGATTTTCTTTAAAAGGTTTTACTAGGCTAAGGCGTAGGCAACATACAAACGTTACAATATATATAATGAGAAAAGTATGATACCTCATTGTAACTTGGAGATGTATCACATCCTATAAGATCAACGGGTGAAAGCACACTATGGGGGGGGCATTTTGGGCACTTTCATGACATGTATGTAACCTATATTTATGCAAAATGTGTTGCATTTAATTTTGGGTTTCATTTTTGGTGTTTGGGTTTGATATTTTGATTTTCACAAAGTTAATGATATTTCATAGTATTCGAAAAAATTAAGATTAAATTCAAGGAATAATGGGTATATTTATTGTATATGCAGTATTATAAAACTTGTTTATGTTTTTGGACTACACTAGGCTTGGGTTTCAATTAATCAACCAAAATGTTTAAAATATTTTTTTAAAAAATGACTCGCCTCAATATCTTGTCATCTTCCATTTGAAAGTGATAGTTGTCAAAATGTTAATTTTCCACATACTTGTGGTCATTGCCCCCAAAAACACCCATTTGTGATATGATAATTATCAAACTTTTCAAATGGCTCACAAATTTATTCCAATCATATGGAATCACAATGTTTAATAGATATTACAAATTTCATAAAGACTAAAAATCATTTCAAACATTTTTTTGAATATATTTACATTTTTTTAGTATGTTGTGATGTATATATTTTTGGCACAAAATATATTCTATCATTACATCATATTATATTTAAAAATTTAATTTCTTTGGAATTTGACTTATTTGAGTTTTGACCTACCATATTATGCAAAAACATTGTGAAAACCTTCACAATAATGACATGGTTGAAGTTCAAACATGGGACCCCAAAAACAAATACAATTTGACAACAATTGTAATGTGTTTTCACCCTAATAAAACTTTTCCTTTCATAATAAGAAGCATACAACTCCAAATTACATAGAATGGGCATAAATGAATATTTGATTATTGTCATATTTGTATGGTGCCTTGTAACAATTGCAGTCTTGTTAAAATGTTAGGTAAACTTTTACATCCTTTGCAAAGCCGTGTATTAGTTATTTAGCCTAGTTGAGAGAAAAATTGTAACAAAGTTACAAACAAGATTATAATATTTCATCCATCCCTTGGTCCATTGTATCATCCATACACGCATGGTCTCACAAAAATAGTTGAACACTGGTCAACCTATTAACTATATGCCAACTAGAATGCCAACTAGAGAACCTATATGCCAAAAAAATATAACAATGGCCCCTTAGTCAAAACATGCATTCATTTGTTTACCAATAGAGTAAGTAGTTCAACTTAGAGACATTGTAAATATTCCATTACTAAATTTTTATTTATTTTTAACTAGCAAATATAGCAAAAAAACCCAATTTGAATAGGCATAAAAAAAACCACTTAATCATTTTGGACAAGTCAATTTTGAAATGTCTAGTGTGACTAGGGTGATTTTTTTGATTGGCAAAATATGGACCATTTGATTGGTCATTTTGACAGTTCAAATTTCATCCCATATCAAATTTTTTTTTATGGTAGGCAGGTAGATGGTAATTTATCCTACCCTATCCTACTTAACCTACCTTAACTTAACCTAGTATATCCTACTTAGCCTACCTATTGCAACCCTACTTTGAGAGAGTGAGGATGAGACTCACACTCCCAAAATGGGGACTTGGGAGTCCTCCAGGACTCCCAAAACTTCAGAGTTCGATTGCAGAGGTCAAAACACTTTGCATTGGGCCATTTTTTATATCATTGGAAAGCTATCAAAGTGTAGATGTTGAAAATGGGCTCGCATGAGCCATTTGGAAATCTGCAGCACAAGTTATGACAAAAAGAAAGGCCATGAGTCAAACTAGCAGTTTGACTCCCAACCATTAAAAGTCAGGAATCGACCCGACCCTGATGTGTTCAGGGGGAATGCAACACGCCATTGGAAAGCTCTCAACGAGAGCTACAACTTTGCTTTAGACCTTGTCCCAATCGGAGGTCTAAGCAAAGAGTTATGGTCTCACAAAGTTTGTGGGAGTCCAAACCGTGGTAATTTCGGGACTCCTCCTTGGGAGTCCCAGGACAAAAAGCCATTCAGATGTGGGTGCCATGGGGAGGCACAACGAATACTATATGGGGGAAGGTGGTGGCTTCCCCCGAGTCCGGGCCGTGGTGAGTCTTGTGAGTCCAGAATTGCCCGTGGCTTGTCCTAACACTAAAGGTACTCAAGAAATGCTACTAACCAACTTGTTGGTTGGTTTGGTGCAGGTTCGAGTAAATAATTAAAGCTTGTCACTCTCCTTAGTCCCATCCTGAAGTCTCATCATGCCCCTCTACCCCCTTTTAGTGCTGAGAGTTAGGGGCATGCCCCGAATTCTTCACAATTTCGATGTTTGAATAATTTAGACCCATTTTGGGTCTAACTAGGAACTTGGGAGCACATCACTACCTTATCTACTTCAACCCATTAAGCATATACATGGGTTATAATGTTAAGAATTAAACCCTTGACCTAATGATAAACCAAGTCCTTAACCAATGGACCACACCATCAAAAAATGTTCAACTTTTGTCAAATTTTTTATTTCACATGTTTATTTCAACACATCACTACAAGACTATGGGGTATGAAGGTATATAGGCTATAGGAGATGGGTGGGTGGGTTGGTAGGTAAGTAGGTGGTGGGTGAATTGTAAAATAGGTAGGTGGATGAATAGGTTAGTAGGTAGGTAGTTAATACATAGGTAGGTTATAAGTGGGTGGATAAGCAAATAAAAGTAAATAAGTAGGTATTAAATATAGGCAGGTAGTACATTTAGGTAGGTTGGTAGGTAGGTAGGTTGTAAGATTATAAGTGGGGGGTAGAAGGTAAGTATGTAATAGGCATAAGGTGTCCCATTTGGTTAGGAAAAATTGGTCATTTTGATTAATTGCGTCAATTTTTTAAGTTCAATTTGACTAGATGTCCCATTTGATTAAAACCCATTAGCCATTTTGACTAGGGTTATTTAACTTGATTAGATGTATTGGTCATTGTAGTCAATTTGATTGGTAAAAAAATACATGTTTTGAGCCTCGAGTCAAAATGGACATGTCCATTAGTAAAAAACGACCAATTAATCAATTTCAACCATTTGAAAAAGCAAGAATTCTAGTAGTGTTGGGAATATTTGATAAATGATAACCTAGTTGAAAATTGCTTTCAATTACATACCAATTTAGTTGATAAGTTGATTTAATTGGTAATTGCCATTATGTTATTTAATTTTTAAAAATCTCAATTGTAATATAGTTGCAAATGAAATGCAATTGAAAATTGTTTGGTTAAAAAAAGGTTGTTTTCTACTAATGAATATAACCTTATATTGGGAAGTTTGCAAGAATGTTCATTGATGATTTTAACATTTATAGTACTTATAAATGTCATTTGGAAATTTTGAAAAAACAATTCTCAAAAAGTTGATGAAACATGTGTCGCCTTGAATTATGCAAATACCAAGTTGGGTTTTACAAAATGAAGATTGTTGGGACACATTATGTTTAAGAAAGGCATTGCACCAAATCTTGAAAAAAATGTTACCATTAAAATCACACCTTTTCCATTTAAGTTAGGCATGACATTAAGGCTTTCTTTGGTGTAATTAATTATTACAAGCATTTTGTTAACTCCTGTGCTCTCATTGAAAAACCCTTTACCTTGTCTTTGAAAAAAGATGTCCCATCACCTCCCCAACACCACAAAATGTAAAAACTTTTGGAGACAAAGGAAAAACTACATAAAGTTCTTGTCATACACCCTCCCAATTGGGCAAAACCATTCCTTATGTTCATTGATCCGTCTAGGGAAGTAATGCAATATACTTTGTCTCAAGTTGATTACGATGGACTCATTTAATTTATTATGTAAGTTGATAATCACACCACCACAAAATGAAATGGATTGGTAGTGGTGTTTGCATTAAATAAGTTTTGACATTATCTTTTGTTTGCAAAGGTAAGAAATCATCACTGACCAAATCAAGCTTTGTGTATTTAATCAATAAATATAATGTTAAAAGATGAATCACATGTTGGGTGTTGTTTTGTTGCCCATGTAAGAAATTGAATTGGAAATCATTTATTGCTTTAGAAAAATGAAAATAAACATTGATTTTCATTTTCAAATTCTTGTGAAAATGAAAGGACATGAAGATGTTGTGGGAAATGATTTTCTAGATGCAATTTTGATAAAATTGATGTGGACCATGCAACACCAAAATATAGAAACATCATCAACTATTTGAAAACATGAAATTTCTAAAAGGTGTCATTAAGGTGGTATGTCCCAAATTGTGCATAATGTAAATTTTAAATTGCACCATCATGGGGGAATTCTTGTATTTCCAAGGGTGGGATGGTGTTTTGTGATGAAAAATTGGAAATGAAGATGCATGGCGAATGTTGTATGAATTCCACAATGGATTTAGTTGGGGATACTTGGAAATAACAACCAAAAAATCCTCTCGGTAGGTTATTATTGGCCTACTTAATACAAGGAACATACTATTATTGTAAAAAATGTTAAAATTTCAAACTTATGCCAATAAGTCTGCTATAAATGCACCTTTACACCTTTTTTAATTTGTTGTTAGGGCTTTTGAAAAATGGGGAATAAATCTTATGGGACCTTTGCCCTAAATTGTAAAGGTCATTGTTTCATTATTCTTGTTATTCAAATTTGTTGAGGTTTAACCTTTTAAAACTACACAAAAGAAAATGTAACTTTATTCATTTATGATAAAATTGTGATTAGGAACTTTGAGTTTGTTTGGAGATAATTTTTAATTGTGAACCCAATTCATAAATGACACAATAAAAAAATTCTTGGAATTTTTGCTTTTAAACATTACATCACCACATCTTACAAACCTAATACAAATAGGAGGATGGTTGGAACACGAGCCTAGAGCTTGAGCCTGGTGCCTATGTTAAAATAAATTCAAAAAAGGGTGAATATGTCCATGGATGAAAGATTCCAATAGGATGAATGATTTTTAATGGTATGGATGAAATTTGGATGCTAGAAAATTCAAGGGGTTGAACATGCCCAAATTCCATATTTAATAAACAATGTTTCACAACTTTCAATTTTTAGAAATTTTTATAGAACCACCTTAAGAAATTCCCAAGCAAACCAAATGGAAATGAGAAGGCAAATCAACATTATGGGCACCTTTTGATGTCCATGGTCCACAAGGACACAAAAAGACACATCACAATTTCAAGATGTGGGACAAACTAAGGGTGAATGTTTTCTATTTGTTAGGAATGAAAAGGATGTCATTGAAATGGAGTGTGCAGTGCAATTTTTAAAATCCAATTGTAGGGAGAAGGCACCAAGTTTTTGTAACAAAAGGTAATGTGAAACACTAAATTTTAAAAAGAACCATGTTCACAAGGTCATTATTGCAATCTTTTAATAATTATAAGTTTGTGTATACAACCCACACAATGGATGTTAACCAATGAATGCAAATGAAGAATGACTAAAAAATTAAACATCTACTGCATATTTATGGATATAAATGAAATTGATAGTATGAATTCCATCCATTGGGAACAAAAATGTTTATATCACCATTAGGCCAAATGTGGTTGAAAGCAATGTGTATAATTAACACAAGCGTGATAGTGAGTACATTTTATTTAATTGGGAACATGCAATCTAAAAATGATTCAAAATACATCCCAATGCAACTTTTTGAATTACATTCAGCCATATGGACATCTAAATTGATGTGGGGAAAAACCTTCACATGGATATACAAGATTTGAGAAGAAAGCCTAAATGGTAGGAACATAATATAAATTGCATTTTTTAGGACAAACAACATTCAAAAAATGTTGAAATCTTGATTAGTCTTGGAAAATAAAATGTCATTCAATGTTTTGTTTCAAGTTTCTTTGAATGCAATGTGAGATTTTTATGTGGAAACTACTTTTCAATTCAACAAACAATACCAAAAGACAATGAATAAGAAATCCATATTGAAAGAAGTTGTGTGACAACATTTGGAATACTTGAATTTTTTTATGGGGAAAAAAAAGTCTTTTGAAAGTTAAATGCAAAGTCCAACATCCCATGTGACAATAAAAAACCACACAATTAGTTTTCATTATCTTCTAAACCAATACAAGAGACATAATCCAAGGCTTCGTGGTCTATGTATTGGAGAACACTACCACCATGTGGGGAAGTACTAGCTGGGGATGGGGAGGGTGAAGGTAGAGTAGTGTAAGCAACATCAAGGGCCTTTGCATAAACTAAAAAAAAAGGACTACTAAAGGCACTTTGAAGTAAACTATGTTGAAAATGAGAAGACCCAGTCCTTTGTCGAAGTGGCATCACATCACTATACACCAAAAACAATGTAAATTAGAATACACAATGTCACTTGTATTGACTACAATTCAATAGAACAAAATTCGAGATTCACTTACTTACAAAAGAGATTTTGGGGACCATGATTTATTATTGGGCCAATGTTGTCATCATCATCAAACATGTGATCCTAATCATCGTGTTTTTCATTGAAACCCTCATTAAGACCATCATAGGCTAGTGGCTTGAGAACATTGTCAAAAATATCCTTTTCTCCTTCTAATGCAAGCACGTGTTTGTTTCCATTATGACATGCTCAAATAGAAGTTCTTGCCATGAAAGAAAAATATTGTAAACCATTCTAGAAAGAATTGTACTTGAAGAAAGAGAAGAGAGTTTCAATTGAACATGGAAGCATACATGTACTAGTTATTAAATCTACCATATTATGTCCAAAAACTCAACAAGCTTGAATGAATGCACATAGTAGGACAAAGTCCTTATCTCTTGGTCCGCACCATGGAACACCACCCTTTCAAAGAAGCTAGGTATGCTTGTCAACATTATTCATCAAAACGCCATTTGTGGTCACATCTAACCCATAGAGGGACAATTTTTCATCCTTATTGAATATGAAATCCTTTGGTCAAGTCTTTGCAAGTTATTAGTGGAGGAATATGAATGGACAAGCATGATGGCTCTACTCATCATAGTCTAAACAATAACACACTGAATTGAACAAATTAGTAGTTGAACAAATGAAATCGAAGAACTTCCATTGACATGAAAAAATTGAAATGAACACAAGGCCTAAGGTTAATGTCCAAATGGAAAAGTGGAGCATCTTGCATTGAAATTTCGAAGTAGAATCAAAAGGAAAATTTTAAAATGGAAAGAAAAAATACCATCTTCAAAAGATCTCTAAGATTGGAGAGCTTGAAACCTATGTTGACCACCCACCATTTTTGTTGAATTTTAAAATTATTATTGGAGAGGAATCCCATGAAGTCCCCAAGGAAACTTGGGTCATCTAGGTAGAAAACAAGAAGAGTTCCATCATCATTTAGAAAAAAGTTGCAAAATGAAAACAAAAACTTGAGGAAAGATGGATTCTTCTCATTCCAAGGGGGTACAAAATCTCATGGAATAGAAAGACCATAAATAGGTAATCCTTATAGAAGGTTGGCAAACACCAAATCAATCATGCATGTAATGTGATGCACACCTTTCAAGTAACAAGTGTAGCCAACACTTGCTTGCAAAAATGAAACACACATTGTAAACAAAGATCCAATTCTAGACATTGTTGTTTCAAAACAATAAAAAATGTTATGTTGGAAAGTTGACAAACCACATACCTCCTTGATGAATTGTTTTAACTCATGAACAATAAAAGGCCACTTTCATGTATTTGCTTTTGTGTTGACTATGGATGTGAAAAAGGTGTTCAAAATCTTCTCTTGCATCTTGAACTTGAAGTTGGGAAGGGCTAAACTCATGCAAATAAAACCAGTGAAGAGTGAGGGGGGCAAACTACTCAGCACAAGGATGGATGCATTACGCATAACACTAAATTGGGGCCTATTTTCGTAGCTTCTTTTCTATAATGTTGGAAACTTGGTTCAAAAATCTCGAAGGCATCATCATCATGTAATGATGAAGTGGATTGTCTAATAGGGCCCCCCAAGCTTGCGTTCATTTTTCTTTGTGACAATGTTTGATCCATATGTTTGACCAATAGTAAATGACTTTCTTTTGGAAGTAACTTTTTGAACTGCAATTACCTCCTCTTTAGGTTCTTCCATCATGAAAACCTAGGTCTAGTTGTTCATGGAGAGACATCTCCTTGAACAAAATCTTCAATTTTGGGTAGTCAAGGTACCACCCACACTACAATAGGTGGTTGGAATCCCAATCATTAGTAATCTCTTTAATGTACACAATAGTTGAAGAATTTGGGTCTACCCTTTCCAAAAAAACCTTGGGCATCTTTTTGAGGCAATTAGTAGGCAATACAACAAAATTCAAGTACCTAAAAAAGACAAACAAAACAACATCCCATTAGATTGAATAAAATGAACACAAAGGATCCAAAATTCTAGAGTTGAAATTGAGAACCCTAAACCCTAGTCATGAAATGAATTAGAAAAGAAATAAAATTTGAACAAACAATTACTTGAACATGACTCTTTTCAATGCTTGAGTTGATCTAACTTGTTTCTTCCATTCCCGAGCTTTGTGAATGCCATTTGGTTTGTTGAATTCCTTGATAAAACCATGATTCCACAATTTTTTTCCTTCAACTTTCAATGTAAACATCCAATGACATCACATGTTCAAATTCAGTGGGGGGATTGACTGTGACTTATAAATCGGTTTCCAATTCTTTGAAATTTCCTATAGTAGCTTGTGTTAACTACACACATGAATAAAAGTGATAATCTCAAAAGTATACCGTGTATGACACCAAAAATTAGAAAAAAAACAAACATAACATGAAACAACAACCTATGCCCAAAAAGCCTTGTGGAGCCAATGGGTGAAATCCAAGTTGGATGTATTTGGAGGTGGAAATTTCAAGCTTTTTCAAACCATGGGCTTTTAGTTCCACCATTGCAACCACTATACTTTATGATGCAATTCCACAAAACTTGCTACCAACAATTGCAACTTTTCCAAGGTCATGTCATGTTTCATGGCATTGGAGTCATAATGATTTAAAATCTCCTTCAAAAACTTTGGACCCAAACTTGGATCCGCTAGGGGATATTTTTTGCCAAAGTGGGTATCAAATGACGCACACATGTCATTAATGGCTTTATGCATGAAGTTTGCCATAATCTTTGGAGACCCATCTTTTGGATTTGGCATCGACTCATAATATTGCCTAGAAGCCAACTCTACAACTATGGCAATCTCTTGTTACATAGACACAAAAAAATTGAACATCAATAATTTTGCATGTTTGCACTTATTCAACAAACTAGAAAACCAAAGACATTGAACACAATGGAGACAAACAAAAACCAAAAGGGATGAAGTCCATGTTCTCTTACATTTTACAAGTAATCTAAGAAGGCTTCATGAGTGAAAGCATACCAAGTACCTACTCTTTTGGCTTCAAACTTTTGGCATGTTGAATATGGGATAATACCTTTGAGATCAATCAAAGGTATTTGCGCTATGATTTGCATATAATAAAACACATGAACCAATTATCCTTTGACATGATTAAACTTGATGGACCTATTAAACAACCATCAAGTCATTTCAAAGGAAATTCATACTTGTTGTCACAACCATATCCAAGAATGAAAAAACAATTAGGAACCTTGCTTATTTTAATTCATCATTGCTATCAACAATTTGACAACCCCCCTTGTGTTATTGAAGATTATTGAATCCACATCCACATGCCAATTCTCTTCATGCTTGTGCACACGATCAATGAATGGCAACCAAGTTTGAAATTTATGGTTGCCATCCCACATGGAAAAATCATATTGAATAATTTTTTTCAAATTTGGATCAACTCGAAGATACTCTTCAAACTTGGCATTATTTGCTTGCCTATGAATGTCCCATGAACTCAACAACTCAGGAGTGACCATCTCTTGTACTCCTTTGTTGTTTGTGGTAGAAACATAAAAGACTTTATTTCCCTTTTTATAGCCCATTTGAAAACTATGTTCCATTTTTTTCACATCAACAAGCAATGTTGGCCTCACAATAAACATGGAGATCATGCGACACA
>Ga0116228_10001223_pt1 | contig 21094 bp, 10 predicted proteins | sample S1TSphfallax_2_FD_89694 | JGI IMG/M metagenome (GOLD analysis project Ga0116228, IMG submission 89694) | Host-associated microbial communities from peat moss isolated from Minnesota, USA - S1T2_Fc - Sphagnum fallax MG | ecosystem: Host-associated > Plants > Peat moss > Unclassified | place...
TACGAGCAAAACAAAGAAGACAAAGAGAAAGACCAAAGGAAAATCATGTCATCTAAGTTGAAGAGGAAACTTATTTATTTCCTTTTCTAAGTTATCAAATTTGGTGTTTTTTTATCCCCAGTTGCTATGAAGAACAAAAGAAGAAATATAATAGCTTCTTTTATTTAAGTGATTTTTGCTTCTTCTTTTTTTTTTCACTTTTGTTGGGGTAGTTCCCAATATTTGGCATTTTTTATACAAATTAAATATAACATCAGCTAATCTACTCATAATAAAGTTACAATTGAAATAGAATGGTTTCATTCTTTTTATTAATGGGATATTTATTTTTATTTTTTATCCTATCCTAGTTTCAATTACTTTACAAAAGTTAATAAGCCAATAAAATTGATTGCTTTTGCATCAATTCAAAAAAGGGTATACTAGTTTTGATTGGCTCACTTATCATAGATGTTGTGGAAAGGGAAAAAAGATTTTTCTCTCCCCCCATCAAGAACATATTGTAATTTATCTACTTCCAAAGCATAACAATATATTCTTTCGTTTTGCAGCAAATTTTTTTTTTATCAAAACTAAAAACTAAAAAAAAAAGAAAAAAACAATTGAAGAGAGCTACCACCAAATATTTGATCATAGCTTTTGACCATTTTAACAATCAAAGTGGTCATTTTGCACTCAAAATCCAATCAAGATGTCATCTCCCAATTAACAACTTCATGACAAAGTAAGAGAACTAGGATTAACATAAAATTTTGGCCCTCTTCTCACAGCCATCAACTCTACCCTCAAATCCTTGCCATATGATTAAACTTTCACCTACAAATCTTCAAAGAACCCTATAGCCAAATATTAAATTTCCTCCTATTTTATTTTTCTTTGGGTCAATCCCATCCTATGTTTTGACTATTGTCCTTAATTTCAATGAAAGCCGCAGGTATGCTTTCGGTTATATTGTCTTTCCTGTAACTTTATACATAGTATGATTTTATTGGTGAGATTATTTGACCATTATTTTGGTGCGAGCTGTGTCTTAGATTTTCAAACCTGGCTAATTTTCAGGGGTTTAGGGTCATTGCTTTAAAATAACTTTAAAAAAATTCATCTTTGTAGTGGAACTCAGTCCCCTAGGTAGAAGAACTTCATGTTTGAAATTTCAGGAGTCTTACGAAAGCAAAATGTACTTTTTGTTGAAGAAAAGTAACTTACACTTTTCTTAAATTCTTGAAATTTATAAAGCTCTTTAGGTCGGGGAACTGAAACTCTTCCTGGATTTTGGGGCCCAAGGGTGCACATTAGTAGTCAAAGATTATGATGATGAAATCTTAGAAAAACCATTTTTTAAGAACTTGTATGGTGTACTGTACTTTTTTAAACTGAGTGACCATGTAATCAAATTATCTATAAAAGTCCTCCTGAGTCTCATACTCAGTCTCATCCCTTTTCCTAGTTTCATCTCCTTTTTCAGTTTTAGTCCCCAGAAGTGGAGGTGAAATCTTGAAACTGGTGACTAGACCTGAAAATAAGGGGTGAAATAAGATTTGAACCTTTTGTTTTGAGTTTTTTCATTGTTTGGGCATACTTGGGGGACTTCTTTGGAACTTCTTTTGACACTTTTTTTTGTTTGGGCACACTTGAGGGATTCCTTTGAAACTTTTTTTGGCCACTTTTTTTTTTGTTTGGGCACACTTGATGGACTCCTTTGAAACCTTTTTTTATCACTTTTTTCTTTTTGGGCACACTTAGAGATTTGTTTGAAACTTTTTTGGACTTCTTTTTTTGTTTAGGGTTTTTTTTTGATTTGTTGGTAGTTTCTTTTACAACTTGCTTTAAGGTTTTTTGGGGAGCTTTTGAGGGGTTTTTTCAGAGTTTTTTTTTTAAATTTTATGATTTCTTTTAATGGTGAAACCTTTTCAAATATAGAATTTTGATAGTCTACTTGATGAGAAGATGTTTTAAAAGATGCATAGGCAACATCATATTATGTTCACACTTACAATTATTGACATGGACACATTCGAATTTTTTGATGTGAATGAATTAGAGCTAAGTTTTGGGCAATTGATCAACTAGGACATAAATGTTTGGAATCTACTTTGCCATAGTGTGAACAATTTCAAATTTATTCAAATTTCAGTTTGTCAAAGCTTGATGAATTAATAACAATAATGATCCCTACCCTTCAGACCCATGCAAAAGCTATTGGCAAGACTTGCATTGCGACAAGGTGATCAACTAAACAAACTCAAAAGTAGTGACCAACTAAACAAATCCAAAAGTAGTGACCGCCCCAGTCATCGTGTACATGAAACATGCCAATTAATCCCTCACCCTTGAGCCTTAAACTACACTATATATTTATATTTTTGTAATGGGATGTTCCAATTTAGCACAAATTTTGGCAGGTCTCTATGTGGCGTAAGGCCCTCAGTCAAGGGCACAATCAGAAGCAAGGTCCATGGTCCACTAGTGAATTGTGGGGCCCTCATTTTTGATACGGCCCTCAACCTCAAGCCTTAGTTTCCAGTTTTAAATTTAGATTTTGGTAAGGCTCCCACCAAGAAATTTGTTTGGACCAAATTAAAACTTTTTACTCATGACAAGGGTCTCTGACAAGGGTCTCTATCTTTCATTGCCTTCCAGGATTTAAGGTGCTTACAAGGTACCTATCGCGGAGCCTAATCGAAACTTCCTGGAAGGATCCTAAGAAGAAGGACCCTTCCAGAAGACCCTTTCTTCCTTCCCCATCTCTATGAATATTTAGGGTTTCGCTCACCGACTTGGGTTTTCCAGACGCGCGGTCGAATGTGGTGTCGAGAAGGAGGAGCACGTCGTTGAAGGAATTGAATACACGAGAACGCAGAAAACAGAGGGGGCAGAAGAAGACGAAGAAGAAGATCCAAGACAGAGATGGTGGAGCAAGAGACGGAAAACGCCGGAACAACAGTTCCGGTTGGAGAAGTTCCGGAAGATGCTAACCAGCGTAAGTCCTTGATAGTGCCCTCCTTGATCGTGGTAGGCATCAGGTTTTAATTTTCAGCCATGCAAGTCTAAGGGTTTGTTTGTTAGTTTGTACACTGTTTCTGCTGTATGCTGTTGGAATATGTAAGAGTTCCAATTTCATGATGAAGGAAGGTTTTGAGAACCAAACTATGGTTTTCTTCCAGTTTGATGTGTCGAGGTTGTCTCTTTGATGTAATCACAACGATATTCTTTTGTCGAGTCTATCTTCTTTCTGTAATTGTGTCCTTGATCGGGTGTAGGTTTTGGTTTCAAAGCATACAGTGTCAGGGTTTGCTTGTTAATTTTTGTGATGTTTCTCCTGCTTCCTGTCGTGATAGTAAGAGTTCCAGTTTTATGATGAAGGAAGATTCTGAGAACCAGAACTATGGTTGCGTTACAGCTTGATGTGTTGAGGTTTGTTTTTTTATGTAATTAGAACAGTATTTGTCGACTCTGTCTTTCTTTTTGGCTCTAGATCAAGGATTATAATTTTTGGTGTGGACTCATGCCAAGTTTCAGGTGGTGTTTCTGTGCAACCTTGATTTGAGGAACTGATAGCTTTTCTGGGATGGGACTGTTATGCAGATTGCCCGGGGACAGAGGCAGAGACAGCAGGCAAAGCATCAGCATGTGAAGGGTGCCCTAACCAACAGATATGTGCTACTGCCCCTAAAGGTCCTGACCCAGGTATGGATTGTTTCACCCATGGCTAGGCATTTGTGGAAGTGAAGTTTTGACAGTGATGGTCGCCTTAGCTTGGCTGTGTTTTTTCTCAGTATTTCTCCACTAGAGTTGTATGAGGAGGCACACTTGATGATGCCTTTTGTACTACTATGGTGTCCAGGAGCAGTTAAGTCGTATGTATACCACAGGGTTACCTGCTTTGGTTGCTTGACTGAGGCAATTTGCTTATGCTATGGAGTTCACCAAGCGGCTGATTTTTTGCTTCAAGAATCTACCCAAAGAAGCCCTCTTTTTAGGAATTTAGGGAGCCAACCTTATTGTTCTTGCATTAGTCATATCATTAATAAAGAAAATATCTTTGAGATGTCTCTTGACCAGTATGTGGCAGAGGAGTGGTGGTTGCCCTGTTAGAGTGTTCAGCTGTTCGTAAATCTCAATGACCTGATTCCATATTAGACTGTCTGTTTTCCACTTTTTGAGAGTATGTTACCTGGCGTTTGGTTGAAACAGATTTGGCAGCAATTGAGGAGCGGATGAGTAGTGTGAAGCACAAGGTGCTAGTCTTGTCTGGAAAAGGGGGAGTGGGGAAGAGTACATTTGCAGCTCAACTGTCATTTGCCTTGGCTGGACAGGACAAGCAAGTGGGCCTTCTAGACATTGACATCTGTGGCCCTAGCATACCTAAAATGCTGGGTCTGGAGGGACAGGAGATCCATCAGAGCAATCTAGGCTGGTCACCTGTGTATGTGGAAGATAATCTTGGAGTCATGTCCATCGGGTTCATGCTTCCAGACCCTGATGAGGCTGTGATCTGGCGAGGACCACGTAAGAATGGATTGATAAAACAGTTTGTTAAAGATGTGGATTGGGGGGACCTGGATTACTTGGTGGTAGATGCACCTCCAGGGACCTCTGATGAGCACATCTCCATCATGCAGTACTTAAAGGCCACCAATGTGGATGGAGCTATAATTGTCACAACCCCTCAAGAAGTTTCACTTATTGACGTTAGGAAAGAGATAAACTTTTGTAAGAAGGTAGGGATTCGTGTACTTGGTGTGGTAGAGAATATGAGTGAGCTTCGGCAGCAAATTGAGAGTGCTGAGTTCAAGATCACTAACTCCGATGGTGAAGAGAAGGATGTGAGTGAGGAGCTGCTACATCAATTAAGAACCCATGCACCTCACCTGCTCTCAGCATTTGTTTCCACTACAGTGTTCTATGGAGGAGCAGGGGGTGCAGAGAAAATGTGTAGACAAATGAGAGTTCCCTTTCTAGGTCGGGTGCCTTTAGATCCTCAGCTTGGAAAAGCTGCTGATGAGGGCCGCTCATGTTTTGAGGATGCAAAATGTGTTGCTAGTTCAACAGCCCTTAAGTCTATAATCAAACGGGTGCTGCTGGCAACTGAAAAGAATGGCTGAGATCCTCAACCATTTTTTTGGGTGACTGTCCCATGTAGACCCCCAAGCTTGGGGTGGTTGCTGATTTAGAACTGTTCATGCTTGGATATCTGGAGGAATGTTGCTACTGCAGCCGCCTGTCAGTTCACTTGAGAAGGTTCCATTTGCAACTGAAAAAAATTTTTGAAACCCTTTTGTCCTTGTGATTCGAACATTCTATGAGCAGCAGGGTGTGTATTTTTATTGAAACTAGTCTTTACAGGTGTCCTATATTTGGTTCTATTTCACTGACTCCTTATAAGGTGAACCCATTCTTCTCATCTTGTTTCTGGTTTTGCTAGAACTTACACTAATCTCTGGCAAGAGAAACATGAGCAGACTCTCCTGCAGGAATTGTGAAGTGGTAAACAGGTGCTCAATCTGAAACCCCTTGCCATGATCTTTTTTCTTGAGAATAGAGCACGGCTTTTGAAGGAGCCAGGTGAAAAGTCTGCATCTGGTAGTCATTCACAAGTTGCTGCATTTAATTGAGGATGAGTTTCTTCAGGTTTGTTTTCCTGTTCTTTCTTTAGTGCACTGTTGACACTTTGGTTTCTATGCTCATTACCATCCTGCTAGACATGCATGTAAAAATTGCAGAGGTGCCAATTCACCACAATGAGGAGTGCAAGGTGCTTCCGTAAGATTAGTAGGTTTGCTGGAGGTCTAAGCATGAAAAGGAGCAGAAGTGGCAATTGGAGAATTGCCCATCATGATTGCCAAAAATGTGAGGTGTCATTTTAGCCCACAAGGCCGGTGCTGGAACACTTGGGCCTTCAGTCTTTACTCACCCCTTGACTAGTGTGTTCAGTGATACATTTCTACAAACATAATTATTGTTCGGTAATTCATGTATCGTTTCTTGGGTTCTTATCCTAATACATTAGAATGAATTCCACATCAACATTGTTCATTAGAGCATAGAATTAACTTACACATGTTGTAACAACACTATGATTCCTAATGCATGCAAATGTAAAAAACAAGAAGAAAAGAAATGTTCATCTCTTCCAGCTTTTATTAAAGATCCATTGAGTTGCACGTGTATAATCTATTCTCCTCACAAGATTCATAAGAAAATCTCTTTCAAACAACAATAACAACTAATGATGAACAATTATCAACAACCCTTTCACTTCGCTGAATATTCTTTATTTAGTCCAAAAAGTAGTTGTAATTGTCGAACTAATATATCAACTTGCTTTATTGACTTGTTTAATCAACTTATCAATCAATTTATTGTCAAACCGACTTTTGTCATATTTATTTTCCTTGCTAACTATATCAATTTGTTACAATATGTCGATTTGCTAAATTGTCATGTTAAATTGCTACTATTATTGCAACTTTACTTAAGGCTAGATATGAACATTTCTTAATCTAATAAATTATTTTCATAACATTATTCCCTTTTTGACTATTGTAATATCCCCACACACCAATGAAGCTTCCACACGTTGATTTTTACATCTTCAAGTTTGGTAATTATATATTTGGGTAGGAGTCAACAAATCTCATATTTCACTATTTGAAGAGTTTGCATCTTTTGACTTTGTCAAAATAGGTCCTCCTTATAAATAATTGTTTGTTTGGGTGCAATCACAATATCACATACCATAGCAAGCGTAATGCTTGCTTGATTTTTTCATGTTTTAAAATCATAATTTAATTTGATGTTGAAATTGTAAGATTTTTTTATATAGTTGTATTTTGAATATATCATGGGAACATGTGAATTAAATTAAAATTAATCCAATAAATCAAAAATTAACAAAAGCATTAATTAAACATTGTAACACTTGTTTTCAAGCAATAAAAGAACTTGTAAATGGATTTTTCTTTTAAATGACATTTTTTGCCAATTTTTTAACATAAATCTTAATAAAATAGCATAAAAATTTAATTTTAAAAACTTTTTTGAAAAAAATTTCAAAAAAATTTCAAGGGTTTAAGGTTTAGTAGTCATAAAAAGTAGTCAAAAAGCAAGCATGTGTAGCTCATGTTATCCCATTTACACTTGTTCTACTTTTCTTCAAAAGATGAGGTAAGCATTATTGATAATTTGTCAACTTGTTGATTCAAGCTCACTTTGCCAATTTCTTCACTAGATGTTAAGTGTGGAAGATGGCCACTTGTAGTAGTAATGGATTTAAACCCATATGTGCATTTTTTACTTGAAACTTGATATTCTCACAACTTACTTTCCATTTTATCGCCTCCATTACTTAGTTTTCCAAGTCCATCAAATAAGTTAGTTCTTAGTAATGTTCCATAACATTCTTCCAATGTTTTAGACTAGTTTTACTAACTCTACTAATGACATGATCATGAATGGTTTTTCATGCACATCATTGTGAAGGTTAGTTAGTTAAATGTTGTGGTTTGATATCAATAGTAGTAATCCTAATAATCACACTCCAACTTGCAATTATACCTCAAACCATAAACACCCAAACATCTTACTTCAAACTATATTACTTCATAGCCACGAAGCTCATGGTACTGCATGTAACAACAAATAATGTTGTATGCTAGGTATTTTCTCCACTCTAGATTTTTTATTTTCCATTATTATTTGCTCTCCTCACAAGAAAACCTCTCTTCAACAACAATAACAGCTATGACAAACAACTAGCAACAACCCTTGAACTTTGTTGAACATTCTTTAAATTGTTCAGAAAGTAATTGTAGCCATCTAATTAACTGTCATATTGGCTTGCCTAAACTATTTACCAAACTATTCCATTGCAGTCAATTTATTGTCAGGAACTAACTTGTCATATCAATTTGCCATGCTAGCTACCTTGTTAAGTGCATCAATTTGCTACTGTTATTACAACTTTATGTAAGGCTAGATATGAGCATTTCCTAGTCTAGTAAATTCTTTTCATGATACTATGACAAAGGGAGTTATCGTTGTCAGAAAGAACCCCTCACTGGTAGGAGTAGGCTAATTCACTGTCTGTAGTGAATTAGCTTAGTCTTATCAACAGGGTTTGTGCTGCCCCATTAGTCTGCTACATCATGACTAAAAACCAGGAAGACACTAGTGGGAAGGGAATCCAGAGTGAGCAGAGCAATCTGCTTCAGCTTTTTCAGCCTTCCATCCTGTTCTGTCTGCATGTTGCAACTAGTTCAACCTTCCAACCTTTACACTGAAGCTGTTCAAGATGCCATGCAAGTCTCAGCCTCTGCAAGTTTCTTGAAAAAGCCAGGTACAGCAGTGCTTTCCCACAACCCTTGCGAAGTCCTCTCTGTAACTATCTTCAAATGTGCCATAAGCTCAAGCATCAAGCTTCTCTTGCATCTTTGTCTCGTATCTCTTTCTCCAACCTGGCACGCTCTGCTGCCTGCAGACACTGAAGTAAATCAGCAAATTTTCCTTTACCCCTTAACAAGTACAAGATAACACAGATCTGTGAGATTCCAGAGAAATATCCACACTTTGAAGATGAACATTCTGTCAGTTCAAGCAAAACCAAAACTAACACAGGAATACATGTAATCATAACACTATGGAGTAATCCATCATAATGGATGTAGTGACTAGCTGCCATGACTCCCCACTGACATCATCAGCTCCTGTCAGTGGCTGTAGATAAGTATATAGTAAATCTGCCAAAAGTTTGGCAAACCATTATACAAATATCTGCATCCTGAGTTTTCTATTGCAGTTCTGAAAGCAACAGGAAGGCTCAGTCATGGTCTTGGCTCAAACTCAAGAGATATGGCTACTTTAGAAAGCCAATAATATCCTCAATCAAGCGGTCACAAGCTTGTGAGAAAAAGCGTCTTTTCAGTTTCACTTGTACAAGCAAGCATCTAAGCCTAAGGCATAGAGAGGCCTACATAGAGGGTAGTGATTGGGGCCTCCACCACCGCAAAGTGCACCACTGGTGGCAACTTCTTGGACACAGCAGATATTAAAGCCAGTGGAAAACATATCTATGAGATTGCAGAAAAATCACCAACACCTTGCAGCTAACCATTCTATCAGTTCCAACAAGACCAAGACTAACATGAAAAGAATAAAAGAACTCATAACCTTATGAGAGTCACTTGTATGAGGTTAAAATTGCAACTGGAGTGGGCAGTACGAACTGAGATGGCACAAGAGTTTCCAAACAGAAAACAAGATGCCCATATGTAGAAAGAGAACCATGGCACAGCCTAGGAGTTCACCAACAGAGCGGCTTTGGAGGTGGTCAGAGACTGGTCACCTCTGAAACAGAACAGGTATGAGAAACTCCAGTTTGCTCCTGGTGTTTCTCAAACCTGTTCTGTTTCAAACATGAAGTGCAACATGAAGTGTATACACAAACAAAGGAGCAAAGGAGCAAGACGTACTTGACGCATCTTAAGTAGCGTAACATCTTCAAAGGAGCGATAGCTGGCCCCTACTAAACCATTTGACACTCTGGTTGTAGGTTGTGATGCAGCCACAGGATGCAACTGCTCTGAAGTTACTGAAGCTGCTCCAGTAGTTACCGTAGCAGGTACAACCAGCAAAGGGTTTGAAATATTTCCACATGGTCTCTGAGTTGCCGCTATCTGCACAGTACATAGCATACTCCCAATAAATGACAACTTTCCAGACACATCCCCCAAGATTTTCTTTGCATGGGGAAGCCAAACCACTAATGAAAGCACAGGAACTGCAACATGAAGTGCATGGGTACACTAGAGCTCTGGAACATACCACTGCCTCTTTTGAACCCATAACCAGCAAGGCAGAGCTTTTCGTTCGGGACTTTCCTTGCCGGATTACTATATCCTCTACCTCACCAAACTCTTTAAAAATATCTTTAAGTTGCTCTGCAGAATATCCCCCACTCCCACCCTCCAGACAAGCCCATGTCACCTTGATGGTCTTGTCAATATCTGAGGCATCTATATGATGAGCTGTCCCTGGTGAGGGCACAGACAAATTCCTTTTGTCAGAAAACAATGGCACTTTTTCATGCTGTTGGGCACGCTGTTTACGGATCCTTGCAATTTCCACTTTTAATCGAGCAGCCGCCTGCTCCTCCACCACTTTAGCTTTCTTCTCTATTTCATGTGCACGCTCCCGATCATGTAGGTCCTGCATCATTTTCTGGCGCTTTGCACTCAAATGATTTTCCTTCTGCAATCGCTCCTTCTGCAAACGAAGCAGCTCATCATAGGCTGCTCGTGCCTGCTCATCGCCCAGCACATCATAAGCCCTCTGCAGACTCACAAACTCTGCAGCTGCAACCCAAGGGAGTCACAAAATTCCATCTTAATCAAATCCCCTTCAGCTGACAACATGTGCCAACAACCCTAAACTACCAACCCATATCACCTGGCAATACAGCAGAGTATATCTCGACAGAAAGAAAAAAAAAGCACTGATTAACAGTCAACACTACAGATCCCAAACAATCCATGTGAGTAAGAACACATGAGTCAGGTGCGAGGAAAACCCTAATTGTTGTGAGCAAACAATAATTCCAAATGAATTAACGTTTTCTTGATACAATCTTTTTACATGACAACACAAGTGATGAGAAAGAGCTAAAAAAACAACACGAGAATCACTGCAGCAACTATACCACAAACCATATACAACCACAACAACTATTGTGCGCATCCCGTGTCTAGGTATATATGCTACAAACTCCAACATGATACTGAATCATCATCAATCAATTAGGTTACCCGAGAGAGCAACATCGGAAACGCCTTATGTGAACTGGGGGTAAGAAAGGAAATGGACTCTGACATGAACTGAATCCTCGTCTATCAATTACAGGAAGAACAACATAAAAAACACCGCATACAGAGACTCAGGGTGGTAAGAAGGGAAAAATCGACAGATACCTGCTACAGGATCGTCCCCTCGCTTGTCAGGATGACAGAGCAAAGCTCTGACGCGATACGCCTTCCGAATCGCGGCCTGTGGAACTTCTGGCCCGCTCGTCGTCAAGCCAAGCAACAAATAAAAATCCTCTTCCATCGTCAGACCGCCAGGCCTGTCCGCTGCTACTCTCTCTCTCTCTCTCTCGCTCGCTCAGATTTCTGGAGTCCGAAAACAAATCTCTGTTCTCTAGACACCTTCGGCGATAAACCCTAACCCTAATAAGGGGGATCGAAGTATCCAGAATTAGCTGTTGTCGTGATAGTAAGAGTTCCAGTTTCATGATGAAGGAAGATTTTGAGAACCAGAACTATGGTTTCGTTACAACTTGGTGTTTCGAGGTTTGTTTTTTTGATGTAGTTAGACAAATACTTGTCGACTCTGTCGTTTTTTTAGCTCCAGATCAAGGATTGTAAATTTTGGTGTGAACTTATGCCAAGTTCCCGGTGGTGATTGAAAGCTTGGAAAAGCTGTTGATGAGGACCGCTTATGTTTTGAGGATACGAAGTATGTTGTTAGTTCAACAGCCCTTAAGTCTATAATCCAACGGATGCTGCTAGCAATTGAAAAGAATGGCTGAGACCCTCAAGCCATTTTTTTGGGCGACAATCGCATGTAGACCCCCAAGCTTGGGGTGGTTGTTGATTTAGAACTGTTCATGTTTGAATATATGGAAGAACGTTGCAACTGCAGCTCCCTGATGATTCACTTGAGAAGGTTTTATTTGCAATTGACTAAGATTTTTTGATGATCACTTGTGAAAGATGAGCAAATGTAGGATGTGGTATTTGTCTTGGTATATCATATCCTAGGATTGTACATCTTTTTTAATGATGTCAGTGTGATCATACCATTAATGATTTGGGTTTTCATTTGTTATGTCGGTCATGTGTGAGGGGAGTGCATTGTAGTTCATGATACATTTTAAATATCATTGGCACTATTGTGTTGGAAAATGGAGCTCACATGTAAAGAAGGGTTTTTCATTTTTTCCTTGTCATACACAGAGACAAGTGGATATTGTCATCACCATGTACAATTTTAAACTTTTATGGACATTATTGTTGTCAATTTAACTTGTACAAATTTGATGTAATGTGCTTCAACAATGACAACACATGCAGTAACAACAACAGTTGCCATTCAAGACAAGACATAATTTTAAACAAAGTGAATGCTAAGAGATGATTTCATTTTCTTTGTCATAAAGACCTATGGTTGTTTCCATTCTCATTTTGATTCTTTTTTTATTTTATGCATACATGCTAATATAGCTCAGCATCAACAGACCTCCTTGGTGTTTTCGATGCTTATATCTTATTACGAAAAACAAATGTCAATAGCTTTTCAGTGTGTGGAAGCCATTGCAATTCTTTCACAAACTAGCACACTTAAGCACAATTTTTCATCTCTTCCACACATATATTAGCTAATGCATTTCCATCATTAGCTTAGTTGTGGCAAAGGATGACCTTTTATCATTAGGTCTTTTATTTCATTACCATTATTTTGATTGTTTTGGTTTTCTTATGTGTTTATAATTGCTTTGTCATGCCTTGTATTTTTTGTGGATGGATTTCCATCCTTGTTTATATATATATATTATTTTTTCGTTTTTGAAACCTTTTTGTGGAGAACATTCTATAAATAGCAAGGTATATTATTTTCTTGAAACTAGTTTTTACATATGTCTTATATTTGCTTCTATTGTGTTGATTACTTATAAGGTGAACTCATTTTTCTCATCTTGTTATGGTTTTGCTAAATTTAACACTAATCTTCAAATTACCATTTGGAAGTTTACATTTTTAAATATGACATCTGAATATATTGATGAGTGCAGTAGGTACTCCTACTCTATGACTAATGGGAACTTGTAGAACCCATTGGGAACTTGAAGGGAACTTAATGACAACACATTGGGAACTAGGGAAAAATGAAAAAAAAATCCTTCTCCTCACCCCTTTCCCCAAACTTCAAAAGAAGAAATGCAAGGCACCTTGAGTGCATGGTTGGTCCTTCCCATTGGCAGCATGAAATTTGTCTTCCCAAATGAATTCATATTTGGCTTGGGTTAATACCCCTTGCAAAGAACACCCAACCTATTTTTCAATGAAATTTAAAGGTTATCCGCCATTGAAAGAATTTTTGTATAGACCATTTTAGTACTCCAAATATAAAACTATGATTCTCACTAAAACCTTGAAACCCTTTTTTCCTCACATGATCACTGCAATTGATTAATCAAAGTGAAGAGACCCATAGAAGTTTTTAGTGTAAAGGCATGTCCAAGTTTTGAATCTAAGGTAAGTGTTCTCCAAATTGAGGTTTTGAAATGTAAAAATGTCACCTAATCATGGGGTTCTTCTTTCTTTTTCATGCTTACTAGTGTGGTTTATCTTGTTGGCCCAAGTGTGAAAATGTTTTAAAATAAGGGAAACTCAACATATGGAAATTGTTTTGTAAGGTTTAGGATTTAAGGTTAAATTAAACCTTAAACCTACACCTTATATTTAATTTTTCAAGAATTAAATATGCGCAACAAGTGTGACCAAATTTTTAACTGATTTTTCTTTTCAAAACTTGTTTTTTATAATTTATTTGAAATTGCAACGACAAAGATCACTTAAATTTTGATATCTCTCACATCTTAAGTCAAACTTACTAATTAAATTCCATTAAATCCTACTCATTGAAATCTTTCCAACAATACCAAAGGCACATCCAATTTCCTCAGACTTTGAATTGAATGGTAGACATTCAAGTGTGACCATGTTTTCAATTGGTTTTTCTATTCAAAACCTAGTTTTTGTGTGATTTATTTTTATTTTCAATCGCAAAAATCATTTGAAGTTCAATATCCCCCCCATCCTAAGTCCAAATCTTATGAAACATATATTCATTAAATCTTGCTCCTCGAAATCTTTCCAACAACACCAAACTCACATCCCAATTCCTTTGAAATCTTCATTTACGATTTAATTATATTTTTAGTGAAAAAATCATTGAATATTTAAAAACTTTTACATCCAAGTTTAAACATCATGAAACCAAGTTGATGCACCTCTCCTTGTCAAGAGCTTTCCAAAGGTATCAAAGACACGATCTAAAAGCGCCCCAATTTGGTGGATTTCATATTTACAAAACAAAATAAACTAGCTTGCTTCATAGATAGATATGATGAAGGTAATTAATTGATCAAAGTGATGGGACTTGTAGAAGTTTTTGGAATAGATGCATGTTATTAAAATCTAATTTAAATGTTATCCAAATTAGGAATTTAAAATGTAAAAATGTCACCTAATTGTGGAGATTTTGGTTCTTTTTCATATTAAAAAACTTTCACATGCTTTTTACTCTTCCTTTTTCAAGGCCATTTCTTCTTTCTTTCCATTCAAGTTGTTCTCTTCTTTCCCAAGCAATATTCAAAACATTATAACATTGCACATCGTTCCATAATGTTTGTCAAATGGGATATTTGGCTGCAATCATTTCATCCCCATCAACATATTTATATTAGCATTCATAATTACAACCATGTGGGAGCCAACAAGTTCACTTGGGGTATACAATATGTCCTTGTTTTCGTTTTATGGATTTACATATATTTGAATTTTCAAGTCTTATAAATGTATTTTCTAAAAAATCATGAAAACTTTATAAAGTCATTTGAACCTCTATTCAATATTTGTGCATTGGAGAAATGGAGATGTTGATGTTAGGGGAATGTCTACTCATTAAGGGATGTGCCATATTTTCATATTAACACATGCAAGAAAATATGATGTAAAAAATCCCTCATTTTTTAAATGTAAATTTAGGTGAATTACAAGCAAAATCTCACATAGGACCTTCTAAGTTGGAAAAGGTCTTCACTACTTTCTCATGGTACCTTCCATTATTATGGAATGTGAAAAAACATAGATGCCTCACCACACATGTGTTAAGTAACATTTACAAAACCCAATATATAACACCATGAGTTAATTAATCATTACATTAAAGATTGTAACTAACATTTATCTATTGTAATCTTGACAATAATTATAACTAACTAATGATTATTGTAATCTTGATGCAAATTGTCCTCATAGTGGTAACAAGACTAGAAGCTTATCTTTACTTCCAACATTCCCCCTTAGTCCTACTATTTTGAACATGACAATTCAAAGAAAACAATGCAAGTTGAAGCTCATGATTTCTTTATTTAATTTTCTACAAGGCCTTAAACTTGAACATGTTCTTCGATCAACAAGAGATTCCCCTTGTATGTGCAAGCTCCCCCTAAGTTTAAAATAATCAACATCAAAAACATTGTAGCTAGTTTCAATATTGATTTTGGATTGATCTAATTGTAACTATTCCTAAAATATACTCCTCAATAGAGCTTACATGCCGAATTGGGACAATCTTCATTCATCCCATTTTCACCATAACTTTCCTTTGACACAATTCTTCCGATGTGGTATGTTTCATTGCATTTCATAGCTCAAGAAATCATGGCTTTGGTATACCTTTGTGTTGATATTAACCAACTAGTCATGTGATCTTATAAATACCAATTCAATTTTTTGTTTCTTCACTGGATTTCTAATGAAATGGCATTCATGTTCAAGATGCTTAGTGCAAGCATTTTGAATAGCATTATGGGCCAAAACAATGCAACTTTAATTATCACAATACATGACAAGAGGTTTTGTTTGTGGCATTCCAATATCTTCAAAGAAATTTCACATTCATAATGTTTTTTTTGTTGCTTCAACACAATTGTGGTGTTCCACTTTAGAAGTCAATTGTGCTACCTCATTTTGCAACTTGCTATGCCATGAAATAGGCCCATTTCCAATGCTAAGCATCTCTCATTTGGATCTCCTTAAAAATCACTATTGGTGTAATTTGATGGAATTATTCTCTCCCCCTATAGTTAGAGAATGGGAAGGTTTGTAGTGCTTTTAAGATAGTGGAAAACATGAATGGTAGGGATCCATATGTGTTTCATGAGGAGCTTAAGTGAAATGAATAAAAACACCAATTACATATATAATGTTTGAGCAAGTGTTGTTCAAGTGAAGAAGTCTCCTAGTAACAACACCATAATAATTTCAGAAGGGTTCTAACCAGTGTTGGGTGGTTCTCACTTTTCTCACTTTTTTTGTGAGAATCAACCAGTTTCAGTTCTCTCATGATTTTATGAGAATTTGATCGATTCTTTAATATATAACTTTTTTGGATTGGCGAGAACCGGTCAGATTATCAATTTTTTTCAAACTCACTCGATTCTCAGATAGGGCAGTTCTCATGAGAACAACCGGTTTTCACAACCTGATTATTAAATTTTTCATTAATTAAAAAATCAGTTTTAATAATTTAATTACTTCATCCAAGGAAAAGAGCAACAGCATGTGAGAAAAGTAACAGCAACAGGAAAAGAATAAGAGCAATGGGAAAAGAGTAACAGTAATATAGAGAAGAGTAATAGCAATAAAGAGAGAAGAATAATATTGAAAGAAGAGTAATAAAAGTAAGAAGAAAAAAGTAATAGCAAGAGGCAGACCTTTTTATTGTTTCAAATTCCTCAGGTAAGGTGCACTGGCGAGGATCCCCAGCTTTAATTCGCATTAAATGGTGGCTGTCCTGGTAGAGTTTTGTTTTGAATCCTGCCTAAATCTAGGCGAGTTACACGGACTCACTGTCTAAATCTGGCGATTTTTTTTTTTCTAAGAAATATGGCGAATGTTTTGAAAATTTTCAAAAAAAAATTTCTTTGAAGAGTTTGCACTGGGCTTTCGTTTTTTGGGTCGCCAGTTGGCGAAATTTCGCCCAAAAACAAAACACTGGCAAGAGGAGAAGAGTAGCAGCCCCAAGTGAGAAGAAGAATGAGAGGAGGCAATAGCAGCAGCCCCAAGTGAGAAGAAGAATGAGAGGAGGCAATAGCAGCAGGCCCATGTGAGAAGAAGAATAAGAGGAACCAATGAACCAAATTTGTTTAAGACCCTGAAACTGGATGGATTTTGGGTTTTCATGTGAAAACCCATCCAGTTCTTTTAAATCTTTTTTTAAAAAAAGTTTCGATTCCGGTTCTCGCGGTCAGTCTCAGGAGGATGAAAACCTTAAAACTGATTTTCAGCCTGCCTTTCACCCAAAATGAGCACAGTCGATTCTCAATGTGAGAACCGAACTGAGAACCGGATTACCCAGTGAGAACCGCCCAACTCTGGTTCTAACCAGTGTTGTCTAATTCTAGTTCCAATTTTGGCTAATTATCAGTTACCTGGACAGCGGGTTTTAAATTTTGAAATCCGGAAAATTCAGAATGAAACCAGAGGTGGCCTCAAAACCGGAACCGGAACTGAGAACCGGCCTGTAGCTAGAACTGAACCAAACCCCAACTTATATAGGTTCCAGTTCTTCATTCTAAACAAAAAATGAATAAGTAAATAAATATTTTCAGATTGGGGTTAACAATGAAAATATTTAATTGCTTATTCATTTTTTTCATTTTAAATTGAAATTGAATGAAATGAAAAAATGAATTCATAGGGAAAAAAATAGGAAAAACGCTCAAGAAAGACACCAAAATCAGTTTGGGAGATCCAATCAGCCGCCTATTGGCAGAAGCAGTAAACTTGGGTTCCAGCGAGAATTCCACGTGCCTGCATTTCAAAGGAACTGAGGTTCCACGTGCCTGCGTTTCAAAGGAACTGAGATTCCACGTGCCTGCGTCCAAAAAGAACTGAGATTCCCCTTTCCTGTGCCCAAAAGGAACGGAGATTCCACTTCGCTGCGTCCAAACTGAACTGAGATTCTACTGGCAAGTTCCCAAAAGTAACTGAGATTGCACTGCCCTGCGTCCAAAAAGAACTGAGATTCCACTTGCCCACGTCCAAAAAGAACTTCTATTCCACTTGCCCGCCTCCAAAAAGCACTGAAACTCCAACTGACCCATGTCCCAAAAAGAAAAAAAAGTAGACTTCAATTGGGTGAACCATCACCTACACTGGTACAGTGCCAAAACCCCCCAAAAACTTTTTGGGTTGCTACTCGTGTTTTGTTGTTTTGCTGCCCCAGAAAAAAAAGGTTTTCTTTTTCCTTTGAAAAATTACACTAGTTTTGCTAATTTTAACACATATATCGTAGGACTTTTGTGAATAAATTGGCCCTGATTTCCCATATTTCGGAATTTAAAAAAATCATCAGATTTCTACAACAGGTTTCAGCATAGTAACAAAAATATAATAGGATTCTTAATTTTTTGACTTTCAAAAGCCAAAATTGGCTAAATCTTCTTGTAGATGATCACCAGTTTGGCTAAGTCACAAAATTGAAGAAAAAGACCTGGTTTGTATAACAGTACATCAAACATAATTTGGATAAAGAAATTGTTATAAAATTTGAAGTTCAACACTTGATGTTTGCATGCAATTTGTGTCTCATGCTAGTTAAATCAAACTTTCCACTCTGTAGAGACCTTAACTGTGAACCAACTGTAATGAGGTGGGTTAAGATACTTTAACCCTGTGATCAGCTTTGATAGTCAAGTGCCAAATTGAATTCATATTAGAACAAGGCAATTTTCAACACCTTAACTTCTTTTTAATTTTTTGCACATGATAAATCCTAGTATTTCAACAACTTGTACAAGGAGTAATTCAAAAACTAATTTTTTTTTTGAGTGATGATTGTGTATTAAAAGAGTATGTTGGAGATTACGACTTAAAGGAACTTTTCAAGGAGAGTTCAAAAATTAATTAACTGTTTTTGGGCCACAATTGTGACATGTGTTAAAGAGGGATGTTGAAACCTAGGACTTAGAGCTTCTTTTCAAGGATAATTCAATAATTAGTAAACATTTCTAAGGGTGATGCTTGTGACATGTGTTTAAGGATAATGTTGAAAACTAAGATTTTGAAGAGCTTTCTATAAATGACAAGATTGCACCATTAATGGTCAAGTGTATCATGGCTTCCAGCTTTGTGTCACTTCAAGATTATTATAATTGTTTTGGAGTTTCATACTATGTTTTTTTTTGGTCAAATTAATTATATATAATTATTTCTGAAATTTCATGTGATTATGAGTTTTATGTGTTCCCACTTAAAGACATATGGATTCAACAATTATTGTGTTTCACATTTGCCAATTTGGAAGTGTCATCAAAGTAGATTGTTGTCTTGAAATTTCTTACACTTTCAAAAAAATTCTCTTGAAATTTATGAAGGTTTTCGACATCTCAAATTTTGATTAATTTTTATTGAATCTGAGCACAGGGTAGAGTATAGTTGCTTACAGGTTTTCCTTGATCTCATGAGCCTATCACAGTTATGTAACTTAAATCCTGTTACAAGTATGTAATCACATTGGACATCAAAATCCCAAAAATCCAACCCTCCTCCCTTTCCTCAAACTAAAATATACATAGTTGGCCCTCATGCTGCTTCATCTCATTGGCTGCCAGGAATTTATGCTATCATTTTATTGTCTTCATCACCCATTTTCGCATGTCAAAATCCTTCCATTAGCATGGGTACCTATTTCTTTTTTCACTTTTATAAAGAAGAAACTCACAATCTTCTGCATGACTCAGAGCCCTGGATTTAGTTATATGGCCATGTATTCAGCAAGCAACATTTGTTTGAGGGTTTTTTGTTTTGATGGGTGTTACAAGGATATCAACTATTGAACATACCAGCTGGTACCCAGGTTGGATTATTAAAAACAATGAATAGTACATATCTTTGTACTTGTACTCAATCTTTTTTAAAATTTTCATACCACCCGGGTACTGGATGTTTTTGGGACTTTCATATCAACCCAAACCTAGTCTTAGGGTCCAAGGCTGATTTTTGGCTGGTAAGAGGTAGGCATATACTATATACATGATACTTAGATTGCTAAATATAGCCCTTGTTTTGAAACTAGTGTTCTCTGAGGTCCTTGCCAGGCAAGTACTGGTTCAATGCTAGCATTAGCTCATGTCCCTAGTACCAGGCAGGTATTGGTACAAGGCTACCTTTGCCTCAGGTCATACCAGTCTTGTTGGTTCTTTGATACCAGGAAGAGCATTAATCAGGATGAGTATGAGTCTGATACATAGGGTGTTCTTAGGAAGGGCTATTAGTCCAGGCCAAAAATAGTGGCAGGCAATTAATAAGAAGTAGCTTCATGGAGTGAAAGAGCCTTCCTTTTTTTTTCTTGTGGGTGGCCGGGGGAGGGGGCGAGGGACGGGGTTTTTTTTTTCAAGTTGTGTTTGGTGTGGAGAGTGGAGTATCCACCGTTCAACGACTTACCTACTTTGGTTTTTACCATGGTACCAATGTAGGTGCTTGTTCACCCACCTTACTTCACTATATGACAAAATTGGAAATGAGGGGGAGGGGGCGGAAGAAATAAAAAACAAAAACCACCTTCTTCTAACTTTGGTGACCTTGTTAATTATTTTAATGTTTTTTCTGCGACTTTATTGCGTTTAAAAGGGAAAATGAGTTGACTGTGTTTACACTTGGGACCAACAACAGATGTTATGTTATCTATGTTGTCGAGAATTAAAACGAAAGTCGACCCTGCACGACCCGTTTGTCAATACGTAAAAAGAACAAAGGATGCTGCCCATGAAAGTGTGCAACAACTCAGAGTCTCAGACTCTACTCCGTGGCTGCCACGCTGAGAGCCAGAATTGGCACTTGATGCCAATTCTGCAATCGTGCTGATTCTGACTCTACACCTGTAGTTTTTATTGGTAAGGTGAATGGCCCATTATGCCAGGCAAACCCAACCTCACTGAGGGCCAGCCCATTTCTTTACTGGAGAAATATTGCCAAAAAGAGAATTTCAAACTTCAAATTGTCAAAATGAAGTGATGTTGGAGGTTTGCAATCCAGAGAAGTGGGAAATCAAAATTAGAAAGTAATCACTAGGTCTTTTTTAATATTTGGTTTTCATTGTGTAGCCCCCCAAAAAAATGATGATTACGGATTTGTACTTCATATCTGGTTTATCTGATTTATAGCCAGATTTGGCTAAATCTACCTAGGGATGATGACCACTTTTTCTACAGCTTCCTATGGATGATTGTACTTTGGCTACAAACAAAAAA
>Ga0116228_10001226_pt1 | contig 21087 bp, 17 predicted proteins | sample S1TSphfallax_2_FD_89694 | JGI IMG/M metagenome (GOLD analysis project Ga0116228, IMG submission 89694) | Host-associated microbial communities from peat moss isolated from Minnesota, USA - S1T2_Fc - Sphagnum fallax MG | ecosystem: Host-associated > Plants > Peat moss > Unclassified | place...
AACTTCCTTCTCCAGTAACCCTTTCACTACTTTGCGAGCTAACTCACATCGCACCTTGCGATACGTCCACCACCGGAAAGTTTTGTAAAAATTTGTGATGAGGTTTGCGATACATATTGAAACACAAACTGCGAGGTGCCACATACTACACGTTGCGATGTGTTGTGGATCTCAAAGTCTGTAGCGATACTTTGTGTATTGTAAAGGTTGCGATGTTTTGAGTATGATTCAACGTTGCGAAGGGTGGAATATCGCTACGGTGGATAGAGACTGAGCAGATCGCAAAGTTTTGTTTGTTGTGTATTTCGCAAAAGTTCTGCGATGATTAAAGGTTCATTCTAAATTTGCGATGAGTGGTGCGCCACAAGTTGCGATGCGTTTTGCATCGCAAATTTGGCAGATTTTTTTTCCTTCGTAAACCCTTCAGGTTATTTGTTTTTCTTTCGCAAAACCTTCAGATTTTTTGTTTGGCCCTTCGCAAAAGGCCACAATATGTAGTAGTGTTTGACGTAAACATCCATACTGATTACCATAGTTCAAGGATACATTTAATGGGCATCTGAAAGAAAAAGTGGAACCCCCATAATAACAAGCCATGAAGTGGAAGCAAGGGGCATGGAGACTGAACATTGGATTGGAGAAGGTGGATGACCAAGGTCTACCAATTACCCTTCCAAGGTCCATGGGGTGAAACATAAGTCCATTTTATATGACCTACCCTATTTCAAAGTACACAAATTATGTTAACTACCTTCCAAAAATTTAGAAGTTGTGAAATGTGGCAACAAAGTTGACAATAAATCTTAACTGAATTGAAGCATACATACAAGTTGGAACACACTCCTTTTTGTAACTAATGTTGTTATGTTTGTATTTTCATAGTTGCGATGTGGTCTTGCAAATATCACTATAGTTGCAATGAAGTTGTGTAGAGGAACCAAGGCCAACTTACTTAGCTAAATCAATTTGAGTTGATGGGATTATGGTAGGATTTGTTGATCATGAATTGCCTAGATGTTATGCATGCGGAAAAGAATGAAAATGTAATTTGGACCATTTGTGGTGAGAAGGACAACAAGGAGGTGAGGCAAGACTTAGAGGTGCAAAACCTACGCTCGCACCTATGGCTTACTCGCAACCCACAAAACCCATCATCATGGATGATGCCACATGCCAATTATGTGCTAAATGAAAGGGAGCTTTCAACTTTCCAAAGTTGGTTTGCATCCTTAAAGGTACCATTCAAGTATTCTGCCTTTTTGATTAAACATGTGTCAACCAAAAGGTGGGCTAGCATGAAAGTACGTGATTGGCATGTGTTCATGCAAACCTTACTCCTTTTATGCTTAAAAGAACATCCAAAAAGCCATCATGTGGTTAAATAGGCACTACTACAAAATGTGGGTGCATTTCACTAGTCCTCGTTCATCACACCAATGAGTTCACTACTTCCCCATTAGTCCCCATTCATTACAACCAATGAATTCACTCAAAATCTAGTGAAATCACTTGGATACAGGGACACCTTTTGTTGTAGTGAGGGTGTTCTGATGGATATGTGCAAAAAGGTGAAAGCATGATTGAGTGCATTAAAGTATTGTCCCAAATGACAATTTTCCATTATTTAACAAAGTAGTCCACACTAAGATGATATATGAATCTAATGGAATTTCAATGATAAAATCATAAAACACATGAAATCAACCTTTTAATTCTAGAAATGGTTTAGATTTGGATATCATCACATTGTACTTTGATTGTACTTTGGCCATAGCACCAAATGTTTCAACAAACAACTTAATGTAAGACATGGTGTTAGTGCCACCAAACTTTGATTTTTTTAATAAATGAAACATTTCCACAATTTAAGACATCCATATGTATCTAAACACATAAAAGTTGGGGTTTTCTAACATCATAGTAATTTGTGATAATTCATTAAATTAAAATTAAAATTAAAATTGTTCATTGAAATGAGTACATAAAAAAAATTATATTTTGAATTTAATGTTTGAAGATGAAATGTTCCTATAACTATCCTTGAGGGAAATATGTTATTAGATATTTGAAATTCAAATGCATTATTTGAAATGAATGTTTTCAATTTAGAAGCCTAAAGGACTATTTTTTTCAAAAACTTCATGTGTTTTAACACTTACACCAAATTAGTTCAAAATTGACATGCTTTAGGTCATGATCTTGAGAAATCATGTACAAAAAATTAGCTTTGGATTCATTGAAATTAGTTGCACAAGTACAATGGACAATCTAATAACTTGAAAAACTTATGAATAAACTTGGTTGAAAGATTCAAATTGAGTATGCATTAAGGTAAATCAATGGAAATTTCATTGGAAATCAATGTTAATATGGTATTAAATAAGGTTAAACCTTAGCACATGTTTTTAACATCTTAATCATTCAATTTGAAAGTAAAGTCACATTGGTGATGGCTCCTTTGTAGTATTGCAAGTATGTCCAAAAATTGTACACTTAATCATGCTTTCACCCAAAAGTCATAAACCTTAATGAAATTTTCATGTTTAAGGAGGATGTTGCATGTTGGAGATGGTGATGCGGCCATCTTTTTTTGACGTGATGACACATATTGTGATTCATCTTGTCAAAGAGTTTGATTTGTGTGGTCTCGTCCACATTTGATGGATGTATTACATCGAACATATGAACAATGTTTTAAAGGGTTATGTCTGTTGCATGAAGTAGCCTGAGGGACGCATGGCAAAAAGTTATGCTATGGAGGAATCAATAGGATTCCTCATTGAATATATGCAAGGCTTCATTTTGATGGGTCATCAAGTGTGGGATGTCGAAGAGGAGGGCATTACTAAAGAGGTGCTCAAGGGAGCAGGTATATCAATTGACTTGGGCTTGGCTATTTGGGACATTGCCCACCGTTATGTCCTCATTAACACAACTACAATGGTTGTATAGGTCAGGTGCTAAATCAACATTGGCTACTAGTATCAATAGAGTTGCATTGTAGTTCTAGACATGAACTAACATTAGGTTTTATCTCTGAAAATACTAATTTGCAACGCAAGTTGCACGTGAGGAAAATATAAAAACATAGTTGCATGTGTTAGTGCAAACCTAATTGCAAGGAAGTAACATAGGCATGTAGAGTTTGAAAATTTTCTATAGTTTAAAATTTACATTTGATCATGTGGATGGTCTTTAGTAAATACAAAACAAAAAAGAAGGAAGTGAAGGAAAGGAAGGTGGAGGGAGAAGCTAGTTTCCCTAATCTTACAGAATTGGTGTAAAGTGTTGTGAAGGAAAATCGACATTATGGGATGCCCATGGAAGACCTAGATGTAGAGGTTCTAAGTTGCCCTCCAAAGACGACCACATTGAAGTATCAATGGATGAGGCATACGGCAATCATTTTCAAGTGAGTGATTGTAATATGGAAAGCATGGTTAATTTTGATTATGGGGTGGCATCAATTTTTGGCCAACAACAAGTTCATGCAAGGGATGGTGATGCAATGATAAAATATGTTAGTGTTATCAAAAACATATTCAAACTAGATTATGGACCCATTTCAACTCCCATCATTCTCATGCAATGTGCATGCACTGCAACAAAAGGTTCCCTATACCCCAAGTGATTTCATTGGATGTTGAGTAAATTCACCGGTCATAGTGAATGGGACCTAGTGGGGAAGTAGTGAATTCACTAGCCTAATGAATAGGGACTATTGAATTACACCCACATTTTGTAGTAGTGATGGGGTTAAGAACGAAAATGATGTGAAGGGGAATCCACCTATAGACATGATAAGGTGGGGTTCTTAGTTTATAATTTCCAATATATGATGGTGGAGGATGAAAAACCATTTGTTTTTCTTGTCCAAGTTCAACAAGTGTTTTTCATGGATGAAGAACAAAATCCTTCGTGGAAGGTGGTGGTTCAAAAGGAATTTCGATCATCCCACATCATGACAAATACTTGTGTTACTTTGAGTGGCATTAATGATGGTTGTGCCACGGCTAAACACACCCATGATACACCCACCAATGCCACAAGATGCAACCTTTGTGGGCACCAAGGAGCTATTGACAAAGGAATTGGTTGTTATTAATTCTACCTTTGTTCATGTAGATTAGAAACATTATAAGTGTATAAGCTTGAAAACCTTAATGTACATCGAATATATATACTTTAATAAAGTTATGGATAATTGTAATCAAGTTTGATGCTTGCAAATTTACACTTTATATGAATAGGTAATACTTACTTAGTGGCCCTACAATGCTACATATGAAACACCTAATGGCGCTATTGTGACCAAGCAATGGCACAATTAGTGGACACTAGTGGTAAAATAGTGGCAACATAATAACCAACATCTTGTACCAATAGGCTTCAAAGTCAAAAACCAGTTGCAAGCTTCATACTTAATGGACAATGGGAATTTAGACACATGGTGTGATCGCATGTATTAATGTTATATGTTAGTTGCAAAGTAGTTGCTCACTATATAAATGCCTTCCAGCAGTCCTACCTTAGTTGTAGTATGCAACTATAATGCAATTCTTCAAAAAATCAAACATAGTTGCCTACATATGTATATACAGTGTGTATAAATAACCATATAAGTCACTCGTTCACATTGCAACTACCTAACACCTAGCCTATTTTCTAATGTGGAAATTTATTTTTTAATTCATTGTGTTTATAAAACATAGTTGTAGAGGAGTTTCATTATTGAGATAATAGTTACAATATAGTTGTTTTGTAGTGGTTTTTGAGTTCTAGTTGCAAGGTAGTGTGGTCTCTATGAACATAATTTTTCATAATGTTTTACATATTGCTATCAAATTATGAAATCTATAATGCAAAAAATCAAGTAACACTTAAACAACTTCTAGCATTTCCAAAACAACCAAAATACCAAGATGGGAAGCATCCTTTACAATCCCACTTTCCCTTATAACCACTACTACCACACATTTTTTTGTAGATGTAACAATATAAACACTTGTTAAAATGTAATGTTCACAATACATATTACATTCTATCCACCTACATAAGCACATGGTTTCAGTAGTCATTAACATGTGCTAAACCTTTTGTCATGGACACCACCATCACTTGTCATTTACATCATCACTTGCACCAATATAATTGCCTACATCATCATTTGCACCATCACTTACACCAACATAATTGCCTACATCATCACTTGCATCATCATTCACTAGTTATGAAGCTTTTCAAAAAGCTTCCTTGAACTAGGTCCTCAATGGGGTACAAATAGGGGTAGGACTTCCCATGCCTTTCAGTCTATTCAACATTAGTTTTTGGTACCTTTGTTTCCATATGTTATTAGAATAAAATTTTGATTGAATCATCTTCTAACATATACCATGTTTTTGCCTTATGTCTTTATGTTTCTAGTCTTGGATTTAGATTTAGGCTTGCATTTCTTGTGATTTTTTTCCTTGTTGCATCATTGGTTTAGTTCTTGTTCTTGTAGTTTTTCATGCTTGTGACACCTTTGATAAAAAATAAAGTTTCATAACCTAAATAACACCAAACCAAAAGCACATCTAGCTAATGGAAACTGCTAATACCAACACAAAAAACATTGTTCTACCATTGTAGTCTACTAAGTATGATTGTGTTGCTACAACTACAAACCCATTTCATAATTAATGTTTTTGTTATCAATTAGTTTTCATAAGACACCATCTTCTTGGTTCTTCCACTTTTGTGAAATGTTAAACACCAACAAACTATGTTGATGTTGATATAGTCCACCATTGATTACATATCCCAATTCAACAACCCAACATGTGTTTGCAAAATTTGACATATGTAACATTTTTAATATTGCATTATATATGCATGGACCATTATGATTTAAAAAATAATTAATGCCAAAATAGGCAAAATAAATAAACAAAAATTTAAAAATCAAATTTCATATTTGGCATGTAATTTGTTGTAGGTTTCATATATATTGTATAGGCATAGAAGATTATGATTTTTAGAAACAAGAATGCCAAAAGAAGAATTTTATTTTCAAAATGGCCAAAGGCCTTTTGCCCTTTTGCCCCCCTTTCCCCCCAACCTACATGCATGAAGTTTTTCTGATGATGGGTTTGAACCCACACCCTCTTTGGGGGGAAGAGGAATAAGTTAACCATGAAGCCACTTTATCACAAGTGTAACAATAATATCCACTTTGCCAACATTTGGGATCAATAAATTGAATTTGGATGAATTTGGATGAATTTATTTGATGAATGTAATGGATGATGAAAGATGAAATAATACCAAACTATGAACCTATGTTTATCTCATGGCTCATAGTTCATGGCTCATCACCTAGTTCCACTCATTTAAATGTTGTTCCACAAATCACGATTGACAAATGACAATAGGAAAAACCACATTGTACCATTGTAGCCATTTTAACATTTTTTTGTTTGGATACTTATGGTTTTCTTTTTAATAGTGATTAAAAAACAATATAATAGAAGAAAACCACAAATTAGGATGGAGACACCCATAACCAAATGGCCTTTTGGATCAACCAATGGCTTGTGTTCAAAGTGGGTCAACACCTTCCAACGTTCATAGTCAACTCTATGATCAAACACTTGGTGATAGAAAAGAAAACCCCACCAGTTTTGGATCAATTGTGTTGGGAAATGGAGGTGGGTTATATGCAACTTGAAAGAAAAAGGATTCCACTAGTTTTGTAGTAGGCGTGTTGGGAAACGGGGGTGGGTATACCTTTTCAAAAAGAAGGGACCCCACCAATATTGGAGTAATTGTGTTTGGACATGGGTGTGGGTTATATCCATCTTAAATATATTAATATATATATTGAAAAAACACCCCACCAATATTGGAGTAGTTGTGTTTCGAAATGGGTGTGGGGCTATACCCATCTTTGGAAAAAAAAAATCTCTTATATATAAAAAACACCCTTCTAGTATCGGAGGAGTAGTAGTGTTTGGAAATGGGTGCAAGTTATACCCATGTTGAAAAAAAAAACCTATTTTAAATAAAAATGCACCCACCCCATTACTATTGGAATAGTTGTGTATGGAAGTGGGTATGGGCTCTACCCATTTTGAAAGCCATTCTTTTTTTATGGGAAAAAAAGGATTGACACATGAAAAAGGGTATTGCTTACACATACAATTTTTCATATTAAAAGGTCATTGTTTGGTTGTGGGCAACTAAAGAACTCATAGAATGCACAAGAGATTTGGGAGAATGTCAACACATCTAGATGTGTGGGACTTTAAATGTTTGGTTACAAGAATGATCTTGGGTAGGCTTGCCAATTTGGGTTCCATTATAGGATAAAAATTATTTAGTGTTGTGGGTGATTTATGAACCTTGTGAGAATTGAAGATAAAAGTCACACAACTAGTATGGACTTGGGATACCTAAATTGTAATACAAGTTTAAAACAATAAAGGAAGAGAAAAAAAATCCTTATTTCTTATTTTTATTGTTAAAATGTGAGTATGACAATTTCAAATTTATAATAATTCATTCCATTCACATTTTGTAAGCTTTTATCTCTTTTCAAGTATGTTTAAGCTTCCATAATATGTCAAAGAAGAAATTTGAACATTCTTAGAGCTTTTAGTGCATGGTGTAAAAATGTTAATATCAAAAGTAAAAGAAAAAATAAATGTGAGGAGAACCAATCACATTGCACCTAATGCAAAATTATTAGGATAAAAAATAAAAGACAACAAAAAGGAATCATTCCAATAGGGAAAATACCAAAATTAGAAGAGATCATAGAAGTGAAACCAAAAGACCAAATTGATGAGTGCATTATTACCCTAAATAAACAATGAAAAATATACAAGTTCATTTACTATTGTTGGATAATTAAACACGTAGCAACTTTGTAAGCAACAAGTGCTAGAAGAGTGAGGTCTATAGGTTCTTGCAAATTCAAGTGAATTGCAACTTGAGATTCACACCAACAACCTACACAACAATCATAGATGAGAATTCAATGTGGGAAGACTTTGAAGAAATTTGGAATCTCATTTAAAAAACTTTCAAGGTCTAGAAACACATGTTGCTGAAATATTTTGAAGCCTTGATTGAGTTTTTATGGTATTGCTTTGATTTAAGGAAGAACAAGGGTATACCTTTGGTGGGGCGCAAATGTGAACCCCAATTTAATGAAAGTTAAGATTAGCAAAACCACAAATCAACCATGATATTCAACATGCCTTGGAGGAGGAGTTGTTTGTTGAACCAACCAACTAATAAAAACAATACACTAATGGCACGTCCACAAAACACAAGCCATAAATCATTGTGAGAAATAATGTCTTTTGCAACTTGTTCAATGCAACTAAAATGTGTTTAACACAACAAAAAATGTGTATGATGCAATTAATCATTAATTGCATTAGCTATTTTTCAATTGCATTAGACAAGTTGCAAGGGACACGATTTTTCATAATGAATCAACAAGGATAAAGATGATCACAACTAAAAATTAGAAAAACAAATGGACAACAAAAGGCCTTTAAAAAGTTGTAGGTGTAGTGAAAAAATGGGTCACATCATTGAAGAAGGCCAACCAATTTTGGAATATAATTTTCACATCTCTAATGAATTGCTTCAACAACAAGATTAGATTTTTAAAACATGGCCCACTAGGTGTGTTAATCCATATGATAAGGAAGTAATTCTCATAGATTGGATACTTGGTATGCAAGAATGTGGGTTGTTAATCACATTATAAGAATTTAAATTAAAAGTAACATAATTCATCCAAACCCACCCTACAACATTCAAAGATAGAATATTAATATTTGTGGTGATATTGGTGCAAACATAAATATCCAAGACTAACCACTATATTTTTAGGACTTGAAGTCTACGTAACACAAGGATGTAATTCATCTTATCAAAACCTAATTTTTTTCACTACTACAAAAAATGGGGTGCAATTTACTAACCTAAATCACTATGGGACTTTAAAGTGAAATAATTTCATTGCATTTTATTGATTTCACCCTGATGAAAGTTATTTCATTATAATATCATTATGTAGACATCATGTTTTAATACTAGTTAACATAATTCACTATCATAATTCACTATAATAAATAGGTTTATTTTTATGTTTTTAAAAATATTCTATCTATGTTACCTTATGATATACACTATATTATTTTAAGCTACTTTAGTTATTCTAACTTATATTTTATGTTATTATAAGCTATTATAATTTATTGTACCCTAAATTATTATACGTTATTTTACCTTAAGGTATATTAAATAGTTTTTTATAAGCTTTTAAGTTATTTTAAATTTAAATTATTCAATTAACTTCAGGCTATACCTTAGGTTATTTAATTCTAAATTAGTATATGTTATTTCAAATTATTAAGTTATTCAAAGTCATTCTACTTTATGTTATTACAAATTATTTTATTTTAAGTATAATAACTTAAAATAATCTAAAATAAAATATAATGACTTAAGGTTAAAATAACCTAGACTAAAAAATAATTACCTATGAAAAATAATTTTAAATATTGTACAATATAATAACTACCAATAGATTATGATATTATAACATATAATATCCAACAATAATTTATAATACAATAATCACCAATAATTGTAATATAACATATAATAACCAACAATAAATTATAATACAATAACAACTAATAACCATTAATAAAATAACCATCAATAACCACCAATAAAATAACCACCAATGGTTTACAATGGAATAACCACTAATAGCCATTAATAAAATAGCCATCAATGGCCATTAATATAATAACCACCAATAACCACTCATATAATAACATTAATAATCACCAATATCCATTAATATAATAATCATTAATAACCACCAATATCCATAATAAAATATCCATCAATAACCATTAATAAAACGATCATCAATAGCCATTAATAAAATATCCATCAATAGTTATTGATATAATAGCCACCAAGAACCACTAATATAATACCAATCAATAACCACCAATATCCACCAATAAAATAGTCACCGATAATCACCAATACTCACCAATAGCCACTAATATAATAACCATTAATAAACACCAATATCCATAATAAAACATCCATCAATAACCATTAATAGAATAACCATTAATAGAATAACTACTAATAGCCATCAATAGAATAACTATTAATAGCCACCAATAACCATTAATAGAATAATCACAAATAACCACCAATAGCCATTAATAAAATAGCTACCAATAGCCACCAATAGAATAACTACCAATGGCCATTAATAGAATAACCACCAAAAACTATTAATATAATAACCACTAATAAGCATTAATAGCCACCAATAGAATAGATACTCATAGCCCTAATAAAAAAACAACAAATAACCATATATTAGAATTGCTTAAGATTACCAAAAATCATCTAAGGTGAACAAATTTATAATGTGAAATAACTTATAATAACCTATAATTGTCAATAATAACATAAGGTGAAATAACCTTCAATAACCCAAAATAACATAGAATAACCAAAAAAATTTATAATAGCTAAAAATAGCCTAACATGAAATAAGTTAAAATAACCAAAAGTAACTTAGAATAACTAAAAGTAACCTAAGGTGAAATAGCCCAAAAAACCCCCAAAAATTGAATAACCATAATTAATCATAAATAATGTAGGGCAAAATAATTTAAATTAATGAAAAATATTCATATATTAATTGAAACTAATTTAACATAGGTTGTATTATTATATTAACAAAAAAATTATCCATTTTTTTTATTAAAAATTTCAAAAAAGGTCATTGATATGTTATTGAATAATATATTCAACTTTTTTTTTTGTTCAAAATGATTAAAACTTTCAAAAGGAAATAAATGTAATTATGTACATTATTGATTTTTTTAAAAAAAACTCGAATCATTTCATTTGAACATAATCTCAATAAGATATGAATTTTCAAAATCTACGTTTTTGTAATGTTTAAAATGAAGTATTTTATAAATAAAATGTAATGTTACATATTATCACAACAAGTGGGGTGGCTTGATGGTAAGGGTGTTTGCTTCCATTCCAAAGGTGAAGGGATCAAAACCTCATGAGTGGTGTTGTGTGTGGTCAACAATGGTATGTTGACCGAATATTGTTTTATCAAACTTGTATAATATGTGCCTAGGTTGATTACGTGCCCTATGTACCTAGGTTAGATAGTGACACGTGTCAATAAATAATAGGTTTGAAAATAATGAAATTATCAATAAGATTACATATTAAATAACTAAATTTTAATTGATTTTCATGTTGGTTAGTTAATTAAATAGTAAGTGAATGGTTTGGTAAATTTGTATTTCACTTTAAAATAACCTTGTTTCACTGGGTATTAGTGAAACAATTCATTGTCCGTAACAATTGGTCCCCATTCATTAAGGGGTTAAACAATTTCCTAAGTAAAAATGTCCAAATTCACTCAAAATCTAATGAAACCCATAATGAACTAGGACCCATTTTATATTAGTGCTTATACAATCAACATAATTGCCCTACATATTACATATGGAAATGGGATGAAATGGGCATCCAATATGGGCAGGAATGAAAAGTTCGAGTGTTGTCAAAAAAAGGTTCACAACAAGTGTACAACATCATTCCCAAGTTCAAGGAATGATGGTTGATAGTCAACTATGCCATATATGTTGTAAAAGGGTTTTTACTACAAAATTACATCTTTGGAGCAAAAAGAAATAAACTTGATTCAATTAGATATTGTAAACCAAAAACATGCATGGTAGGGATGTTATTTCATGAGTGTGTGAACATGATTGGTGAATAGGTGAACATGAATAAGTGAACATGATTTAATTTGGAATATTATGTTGACGTCAACAAAATATTTGGAAAATATTATATGAAACATGGGACATAATATTTGGTGATGTGGACGAATATTTTTTCATGTGTTCATGGATTAATGATATCTATGGATTAAAATGTGGATGAAAAATGAAAATGGATGAACTTTTTATGAACATTGGCAACAATTTTTTTTTTGAAAAAAATGAATAAAAATAACATGATGGAAAAAATTTATCTTGGTTTGTTTTGAAAATTTGGACACATGAAATTCTAAAGTCATATTTCATGTCATACTTTATATTAGCTTAATATGAAATATATTAAGCTCTATAACATTTAAACCATAGTGTTAAATTAAATCCAATTCAATGGTATATAAACATGTTGACCCACCAAAGAGGTATGTGCCAATCTAAATGCTACATGTTCACCACCAAAAGGCATGTGCCCATTAGGAATTAAAACAATATGAAGTAGCCCATGACATTTTACAATGTCTATACCATTTAAAGTTATGGACCATTATTACTACTTGTACAATCAAATTGCATTATTTCCCCCTCTATTACTAATTTGCATGATCTATACTTCAATTTGCATTTATTCCACCCTTACTACCTAATTGCATCCTTTTTACCTCTAAAATGTGTTTGTAATTCTTAAACTTCTATTTTACAATGGCAAGAAGAAAATTGACACCAATTGTCACACCAAACACCTTGGAATCTATGATTGAATGAATATATGTTAATCTCAAGCATATTAGATAGAATATGTGATATGATAAAAAAACAATTATTGGAATTTGAATATCTAAAAGATGACATTCGACTAGTCCTATTCTGGCATTTACTAGAAATCAAAACATGCGGAACATAATGGAAAAGGGCAGTTGACAAAACAAATAAATGGGCAGCATGGCGATGGGCGAATGTGAAAATAATTTTTTTAAAATCTTGTATTGCTCAAATAGAATGTAAACATTTCCAAGGAAGATATGGAAGACTACAATTGGGTGATGTTTACACATGCCATGGATTTCTTCAAAGAACATGCAAATTAGAAGAAGTTGATTCCAAAACATTTTTTCACAAGCTTATTGAACAATTTGTTGATAAAGGATTTGGTGGCCCTTTGTAGCTTTCTATCAACATAATTCATGAAACCCCAAACATAATTGTATGTAACTATAAACAAGCAAGCTTGGGTGCCACAAAATTTAAGAACAAAATGTTAAAACGTCTAATGAATTGTTGAAACCATGAAACATGTGCAATAGTAAAAAAAAAAAACGTGTCAACAAATGAAAGAATAACCAAAATCCCATTATTTGCATTAAATTGTGGTTTAGTACATGTGTTAACATGAATATTTGCTCAAAATATGTGATCTCAAAAGGAAATATTTAGTTATGAAAAATAAAATAAAATGAGGGTCGAATTTGAAGTTGCTTATTGAATAAATCCTAGTGACATTTGAAACAAATAATCGTTGAAAATATCATATCATAACAATAAATGATTATTGTAAGCAAATACATGATTTTGTGGTTGTTGAAACATAGGTAGTTGTTTTTCCATTTGGTGTCATTTTGGCATATGCTACTGTTTCAAACTCACGACTACCAACCAAATGATCCAATTAAAACCAATGGTTGCCATGCTAGATTTAAATGTGGAATTTGAATGGACAACTACAAGTAAGTCACCAATCCAACATGTTTCCAAATGTGCGTTATTTTGTGCATTCATGTTAGTTCAATCAAAGAAACCTAGGATAAAACTTTTTCATTTACATCATGTCGTAGTATCCATATCCACAACACTTTTGTTTAACACCATCAAAGTTGGATTTGTACCCATTTGTGGAAAAAAAAAGTTGAGGAGTGTAGATGAAGAGTTCCAAACAGAGGTTGGATACTAAGCATCTACTACCCACTTAAGGATTATAAGATATATGGGATAATTATCAAAATCTTTATTTTGGAATTTTTGAGTAGCTTGCCATAACCACCTAAAAATAATCCATGGCAAGCAGACCTAAGAAATCAAAATTTCAAAACACATTTTCATTGATAGTGCGATTACCTATTGGGTTTCCAAGCTCCCAAAAAACAATTGAATCTTTTTTAAAAATGGCCAAGAAATGATTCAAATGCAAAGGATTATCCATATGAAACACCAATATTTGTTTATGGCAAGGAAATGGACCAGCTAGTGGAGGCCAATATAATTAGTAGCTAAGTGGAAGAGGATTCAACATGCCCAAATGGTGGAATGACAAAGTTGAATGACGAAGAAAAAAATGATGCCAGAGACACCATGCCCAAAAGATGTCGTGACAATGAGGAAGAAGAAGGCACAAAACCGACTACATTAAAGACAAAAACAAACTAATGATGGAAACAACACACCCAGAGAAATTGGTTCTACTCAATATGTCTTACATAAAGACAAATGATATCATTGATATTCATAAAAAATAGTAGCATACCGCCTAGGATAGTTTATAATCCAAAACATGTAGTTGTCAAAAATTCCATTTGGATGTGAAGCTTTGTTGATTGGAGAGAACCATTTTAGAAGTTTCAAAGTCGGGTTTTATGAACATTAAATGTAGATAGAACTATTGAAAGCCAAGGCTTGAAACATCATAGAGTTGATATGTGTCAAAGTTAATTTTGGTGTATGTAAATTTTTTTTAGGGAAAACAATGGAAGTTTAAACTAACGATAAACTTTTAATAAGATATAATTAGTTGGCTACAAGCATGCAAAGTATAATAGGAAATCATTTGCTTATTAACACAATTTTTTCTAGAAGAGGACGATGTTTGGAGTTCTTTCATTGCATGTGAAAAACATTGTTCAATGATGGTGAGTGGAGAAAACAAGAATTTTCATGGAAGCCCAAGAGGTATGTGCAAGGCAAATATCTGCGAAATTACATGATATTCCTTCTCAATACAACCTCTTGGAATTGGGGCATGGAGCAAACCCTGAGATAACATTCCTTGTGGAATTCCACACCAATTGATATGGAATGGTTTAGAAAATATATAATCAAAAGGAAACATATATGCAAATGTATTCTTATGATGGCATTATTTAAAACACAACAAACTATGATATAATATCATAATTGTTGCAAGGAGGACTAGGCATGTTAGTAATATGGTTTAATATTCAATAATTAGATTTGAGATCTATCCTCATGTATTGGAATTTCACATAGGAACATGGAAGTCTGCATTACATGGTATCTTGTAAAATATGGAATGCATCACTAAGGCCTGCTTTACACTAGGAGTCATGGCCATGTTCAACCCAAATCCAATATTCCTATTGGTGCAAAAATTGAAATCAACCCAAGGGCTTTACACAAGGAGTCAAGGCTAAAAGAAAAAAAATCAATTTGCTGCAAGCTACTAATAAATGCAAAACTTTATGTATTGGTCCCAAGGCTAATAAAAGGATACCATCAAACTTGGGAACCCAATTTGTAACCTTTGAAGCCAATATTGTTGCATTTATTAATGCCTTGACATAAATGTTCTAGCATTTATTAATAAATTTGGGCCAAATTACAATCCAAAAAAGCAAAAAGTTGGCCCTATGTTTTTCTATCCTTTATTCCTAGTGTAAAGTGGGCCTAAAAAACATTAACTAACTTGCTTGGACACTTGAATTATTCTCCATCCTCTACTTTTGACATTGAAAGCATGGGAAAAACGGGTGATAAAAATCAATACACAAGATGATACACTTTGGTCGTTATGTAGTAGGGTGTTTTTGAATCAAAATTTGAAAAACAATGTAAGGCAAATTTTGCTTTCCTAAATTGATTAAGAATATGCTTTCAAACATTCATCCTTTTGCAAGTTAAATAATTTATCAACATAACACCATACAAAGGATTTATTTGATTTTTTCAAATAATGCCATTTTCCCATCAATATTCATTGGAAACAATTATATTTATTCACATGTATATTTGGTAGGGCCACATGTGTGTGAAACATGGAATGTTGGTTGTAATATAAAGAATGCTAGATATTTACAATGGAAAGTATATGTTGGAAAGTAAAACATTCACATTGGAATGGTGTTGATTGGAAAGGGGCAAGAAAAATAGAATTGCCATATAAGGAAGTGTAGCGAAAGAATCCAAAAGAGAAAACATCTTTATTAGAGCTCTCCACCCAACCTGAGGATTGCACAAAGGCTCGTGACAGAGCAATCCACCATTGAGCTCAACACATAAACAACATGTTTCATTCCAATGCTTCATCATTTATGAAAGTTCTGATTATATGATCATATAAAAGAGGATTCCTAATCTTAGGTGGTGAAACCCTAGAAGCCAAGACTTGGGGCTTTAGCTTCAACATATGAAGGTAATATAAAACCCCTTAAGGGATTAGAGTGGAACTCCTCTATTGCCAAAAAAGGTAGCATCTTGGACAAACTTTTGCATTTGAATGAAGAACATCAAAGCTTTCAAAGGAAACATACATGAATGCCATTCAAAATTCATCACATCATTGAATGGTGAAAAATTTATTTGTTCAAGTTTGTCATGGATGTGAGGAGTTCAACAAAACCATGTGAGGTATCGAACACAATAGAATCCATCAAGTAGTGTTGTTGTGCACATGCTGGATGTAAGGTAACCATGCCTATAGCTTAGCTATGGTCGCCATCCCACACAAAAAAAAATGTGCCTTGAAAGAAACTTGAGATTTGAATCTCCAAGAAGGACGGTTTCAAAATTTTCATTTTTTGAATGCCAATGGGCATTCCAAGAGTCAACATAGGAATTAACAAAATTCTTCCACTCCTTTCCAATTTATGGGAGATAGATATAATACCTTATCTCCCTTGTGGTATTTAATCCGAAATTCTTGTTCCATCTTCAAGACATCTATCTTGAGGGCATGATTGACAACAAACATCGAACTCATCCTACACAAAAGGATGTTCATCCAAACCTTCCTATTTAGCAATATCTCATGCTTGTCAAGGATTTTAGTTGAATTGAACGTATGTTGTTGGATAGTTTGAGTTGTCCTATCAAAAGACATGTTATCCATGGTCTTGGGAGCTTATGAAATGTGTGAACCCTAAAAGAAAGAAGGAATTAATCACTAATAAACAAAGTGAGAATTGAAAATAAGTGATGGGGAAGTTTAACCACTAACCTCCATTGCTTCACTTGTGGGAGTCATCATGAAAGCCTCCCTAATGGCATCCTATAAAACAAAGTTGAAAACCTTTAGACAACTCATATAATATGGTTCCAATATTTCCAAATGAAATGGGAAAAGATTAGAAATTACAATCCCATTGGAGTTCAATTTAAAGCTCTTGCAAACAAATTTAATAGCCAAAAAGAATGAAAAGTGAACTTGAACTCCACTTGGCTATTTTTGGTACCAATAGTAGTTTGGAATCGCTTGAAAAAAAAGAAAAAAAAACTAAAAGAAAAAAAAACCAAAAAATAAAATAAAAATTCAAACTTGAATTTTGAAGTTGTAATGTGTCGCCAAGTTACTTCCAGTGCCTACAATAGCATGGAGGTACTTGTAGATTTATATTTTTTTTAATCAAAAATTTAAAAACTTGAGCTTTAGTTTGTCACATAACACCAAACTATTTTTAGGGTTAAAACTAGTTTAAAGGTACCTCCAAAAAAATTATATAATTTTTTTCAAACCAAACTTTTTTCTGAGCTTGAGTTCGAATTTGTCATGCACCACTAAACTAGTCTTAGAATTGAGACTAACTTAGAAATACTTGCCAGAAAAAACCCTAGTTTTTTTTGCACTTGAACTTGGGTTTGTCATGTGTCTTCGAACTACTTTCAACGCCTAGCTTTGCTTGAAAGTACTTGCAATTTATTTTTTAATAATAAAATTCAAACTTGAGCTTAGGTTTGGCATGCACTGTTGCGTTACTCTTGGAGTAGCTTAAAGTTACATGTGAAAAAAAACCAAAAAAAACCAAAAAGAAAAATTTGAAATTGAATTTAAGCTTGGTGTCACAACCCTAGTGTCACAACCTTAACCTTGGGCTCGTGACCAAAGCAAAGGCTTGTGAAGGTGTGGGCCAAGTGTGAAGGCTGAGAGTCACATTTCATGTTCCTGAAAGTGTGGGAGAGTGTGAAAGAATGAACCCCCAGATTCCCAAGTGAACTCTCACTTTGGGAGTTGGAGTCTTGATGGACTTTTGAATTTTCAGAGAGTGGTAGCAGGGGTAAAAACCCATTGGATTGAGGAGTTCCTTATTTCGTTGAAAAGCTCTTGGAACATAGATGTCTAAAATGGGTTCGCATGCCCATTTGGACACTTAAAAACACAAGTTATGACCAAAAGAAGGGTTGGCAGTCAAATTGTCAAATTGACTCTCGACCAATAAAAGTTAGGAATCCCCTTGATTTCCTTGCATGTAGGTGGCATGCCACATACCATTGGAACATTCTCAACGAGGGCTACAACTTTGCTTTAAACCTCATCTCAATCGAAGGTCTGCACACAAAGTTATGGGCCCCCAAATTCGTGAGAATCCTAACTTTGGGAATTTTGGGACTCCCAAGACAAAATGATATTCGGGTGCTGGTCCCATGGCCAAGCACAAAGTATACTATAAGGGGGAAGGTGGTGGCTTCCCTCAAGTCTGGGCCATGGTGAGTCTTGTGAATCCATGTTTGCTCGTGACTCGTCCGTGCACCGAAGTGCTCCAACTACGCATTAACCAACTTGTTATTTGGTTTGCACAGATCCATGTGAGTAATTGAATTACTTATCAATCTTCCTAATCCCATCCCGGAGCTCTAGCACAACCCTCTACCCCCAAAATGTTGCAAGCTAAGGAGTGTGCCCCAACTCCTTCTCCTTCAGTTGTCTTCACCTTTGGATTCATAGTTGAGTCCATCGAGGAGCTTGGGGGTGCATCATTTGGCATGTGTTGTTGAACTACTCTTGGCATTGAAAGTAATTTAGAAGTACTTGTTAAATTTAATTTTTAAGTAAAAAAAAAATCCAAATCCAAAAACCAATTACATAAAAAATTAATTAAAAAATTCATTACTCGATTGACTGGCCATTCCATTAAATTGACACTAGGTGGGTCCCAAAAAATTGAAAAAATTAGGTTATTTGATAATTATGTGTAAATGGAATTTTCAAATTTTCAAATTAACCAGCCTGTGGAGATTGAAAAAAAATCAAAAATCAGCCAACATTAGTTTTTACCATGGTACCAGTGTAGTAGGTGCTGGGTGGCCCAAGGCATGATCTTACACCCTTGAGCTAGATATTTTGTGTTTCACTACTCTTTTTTCCATACTTCACCCCTACCTTCAGACCCTCCTTCACACCTATTTTTCAAAAATCTTGGTTTCAGTTCCAGATATAAATAGAATCCAGGAACTTGGTTTTGAGTCCAGTTCCTAAAAGGTTTTGGTTTCAGTTCTAAAACCAGTTCCAAAAATTAGACCTAGTTTTAGTTTGACTCTAATTAATCAAAACTGAGTACCTGGTCAACACGAGTCTTTACATTGGGAAAACCCCTTGGCGGAGGGATGTGTGAAAGTACAGGATCTGCCTTGGCTCTCGCCTTGCATGGGTCCCTTATTTCCAAATAGCCTCTTCCGCGAGCTTCACCTGATGTAAAGCACTCCAAGATTTTACTGACATGTAAAGCACTCCAAGATTTTTCTCTTTGAATTTGAAGTCACATCCTCGCATGGAAGAATTGTTCCTCAGTTGAAGGAGCCTTTAGCTAATCACATGCAGGCCCTCCACCATTTGAATTAAAAAACCTTTCATAATTTACACTGAGGAGGCCTATTACCAGGCACCTGGCTCCCCTATAGGCCTTCCCAGGGGGAGCAGGCATGTTCCCCTGTACAGGAAATGGGGAGCCTTAATCTTACAGAACAACAACTGAAGATTTTCAAATCTGGTAAGATTTCAAGGGAACTCGTGCAAATTGTACTCAAAAAAGTAAAAAGTAAAATATTCTCTCACATATTCATTATAAATTTGCCAAATTTAATCACTCCCCAAAAAAGAGTTTGCCATATTTAGACATGTTCCTAGTGAATTAAGTTAGGTTTCTATGCCGGATTTTCTGTTGTTTTGAGAGTTTTCCAATAACTTGTTGCCAGCAATACTAAATCCTTTTTGGGATGTTGCCAATGGTGCTCCATTACCAAAATGAAAAAAACAGACTGAGGAATGTGCATAAAAGGATCATAAATTGAATCTGTCATCTACGTTCATGATTCAATACAGAGTTGTACTCCACTTGTTCTTTGAAACTTTCCACCTTCTTTTAGGTGAGACAAAAGAAACTAAGGCCTGCTTTACACTAGGAGTCAGGGCCAATGTTCAACCCAAATCCAGCATTCCTATTGGTGCAAAAGTTTAAATCAGCCCCAAGGGCTTTATACTAGGAGTCAAGGCTGAAATAGAAAAAAACTTTTCAATCTGCCCCAAGTTACTTTATGGCCTCATATTGGCTCCTAGGCTGAAAAAAGGATACCATCAAATTTGGGAGGCCAATTTGCAACCCAAAAATGCTCAAAGTTGGCTCCAAGTTTTTTTGGCCCCAACTCCGAGTGTAGGGCGGGCGTAAGTCCAAGACCAAGAGTAAAGTCAATTTGCGTGGGGTTTCAAATTTTCTCTTACTTTTAGTACTTATTAACAACTTTTTGTTGGTGCCCTATTTTATTGTTCTTCCGGAGCCAAGCCAACGAGCATTGCAGGTGTGTTCTGAGTTCTGACTGCATCTGCTTACTCTAAAGTGAGTGACTGGAGTTTGAGGACAGCATAGATGGAAGCTTGGACCACATCATGTAAAGGTCTGTACCTGCTGATTTCTCAGGTTTTGGAGCCTTCTTAAGTGGTAGAATCAGCTGCCATGACCGATTCTGTTATTTCCTATGTACCTATCCCTATTGATGACCTACTTAAGCTATTTTGCTACCCAACAGATTTCTTAGTTGACCAACACCCATGGCTTGGTGATCAATAGAGCAACATTAATGTATGGGGTGGCAGATCATGTCATTTTCTTGACGACATTATATGACCTAATGTTCCAATGATGACCATACATGCATAATGGTGACCAAAATATGTCTGCTGAACATAAATTTGTGTGTAAAAGGTTGAATCTGCCATCCCAGACTTTATGTCATGGAATGGTCT
>Ga0116228_10001228_pt1 | contig 21078 bp, 14 predicted proteins | sample S1TSphfallax_2_FD_89694 | JGI IMG/M metagenome (GOLD analysis project Ga0116228, IMG submission 89694) | Host-associated microbial communities from peat moss isolated from Minnesota, USA - S1T2_Fc - Sphagnum fallax MG | ecosystem: Host-associated > Plants > Peat moss > Unclassified | place...
AATTTTTTATGTGTAAGGTTTTAGGGTTAAGATATTTTTATTACAAAGTCATGATTTACTTTTTTTTATTTTTTGGATTAAGTTCGGAACTTGAAACCAACCAAGCCTCTCAACCACTAGCACCTCCTTGTCCATTTAATTTGGTTCAAAAGGACAAACAATGGATGATAGTTAGGTCGAAATGAAAATGTAAAGTTGGCACTTACATTATCACATATTGTGCCAAATGGTTCTTGATTAAACATTTGAAGAAGGTGGCAAAAAAGGCCAAACTTGGGGAGCCTCCAACTTTTGAAGAAGGTCCTCAATATCAAAACCATGCTAAAACAAATGTTCGCATCTTGGGAGATGTCATGGTCGTGCAAAGGCGGAATGATCAAAAGGTTGTTAGTTGCATTTATGCCAAAGCCCAGTGCAAGTGGGATAAGTTAGTAATTATTACAAAACCATGTCCACCATTACCAAAATCAACTTTGGTCAAATTAATTTCAAAGGAACTATTGCAAGTGTTGGGTCTTAATGGTTGGGGTGTGGGAAGCGTGCCTTGAAATGCAACATCACGAATGGAGAAGGATGAAGATTTACAAAAGATGATTCAATCAACCCGTTTTGCATATGCATGACAATTGAAGATGGCATGGGATGTCAAAAATTGGGATCAAGAATCCACTAAAGTAAGTCAAACACAAAAGTTGACAAATGTATTTAATTTCCATGAATCTAGAATGAATCATGGAAGGTAAGGAATAATAATAATCAATTTTTTTTTTTAATATAATTTTGTTTCATCCAAGGTGTGTTAAAGTTTAATTTGGTGGTTTTTGGGTGTTTATAAGGTCAGGGCACAACAAAGGAAGAGTTTGTTACAAATGCAATTTAAGTTGAGATGCAATGTCGCCATCTATACATTATTCGTCATGTAACAGAGGCTACAAATGCAACAATTGCTTACTAAGCTAAACATGGAATTATAGATAACGATATGGTTTAGGGTTTCCACTTTATATAGTTAGCTAGGTTTTTTTAACCTTTTTATTTTTTGGACTACCCAATTTTTGAACTTTGGTCCTTTGATATATTATAGAGAACCCTTTTTTTCATTGGGTTCTTTAGCAATTTTTGATCCACCCATTTTTGTACATCTTTTATCAATATAATATTTTCTTCTAGTCACACTTGTTTTATGGGTATATGGTTAATCATATATGTCTTCTTTTTCATAATCTTCTCAATATTTTAGATGTAAAAATAAAACCTTAAATAGGCCCATATGAATAAGTAACATTAATTTGTCTAAAGTTTACAAAGATCGAAATGAACATTGTGCAATACCTACATTTAATGTAATAGGACTCACATCACCTAAAATTAAAACAATACGCACATTCTAAACATGTAATACCTACATCATTTTCTATTCTAAATTTTATAATGTCATTTTCAAATATGCAATACCCACATATAGGTCCCATAATAGTCATTGATTTTTTACATTCATTATAATACTTGCATATAGGTCCAATTAATAGTCGTTGGTTTTTTACATTCATTACAATACTCACATTTTTGTCATAAAATTAATTCAAAATAATAATTAATTGAAGTATATAAATAGACATATTTTGGGTACCCAAACACTTATTAATTATTTTGAAATGACTTTACATGCGGGTATTACATTTAGGGTTGGGTCTTCATATAAGGTTTGCCTCAATCACTTATGGATTATTTTATAATGAACTTACATGCAAGTATTGCATCTAGGCTTTGGTCTTCATTCAAAAGCACACCCAAGTTACATATTGGGTATTTCAAAGCAACCCCACATGTGGGTATTGCATTTAAGGTTGCCCTTTCACTACAAGTTTTTCCTAAATCACCTATGGGTTATTTTGAAATGAACTTGAATATGGCTATTACATTTAAGGTTAGGGTTTCATATAATTTTGCAATATCCACACATGTACTTACTTTCACCAACTAAAAATTTAGCCTTAATTTTTTAAATAATTAAATAAATGTGTAACAAAACACAAAAGAAGGTATGTCTCTTACCATTTGTTAATATCTCCAAGCTAATTTTTTTCACTTTCTTAAAAATATATATATTACATTATTTTTCATTTGAAATTCCCCCCAAAATGCACCCTAGATTTATTTTAATTATTATAGACTTGTAAAAAAATGTTAATTAATTTATATGTCCCAAACTCTAAACTTGAATCATAATCCAATTGTATATACCTATAACAATTATATGAAAAAATGTGGTTTCTTTTGAATATGTTTTTTTGGTTCAAATTTAATATGTTATAATATAATAAAGAATAGACATTAAACTATCATAAATGCTTGTTAAGCTTATGTGGCCTAGGTTAGTAAACTACCTATATAACTAGTATGTTCACTTAGTAACCTCAACCACCTTGAATACCTACCTACACCATCTAAGATATTAACCTAGAAGGCCTACACTAGTGAATAAACTACATAATAAGACTATATTACATAGGTAGCATATTAGGTAGTTAGTTAGGTTACTTAACAAGTAGCTTACTAACCTATTACTCATGTTTAAACTAGATTGTTTAACTTGGTCAACGTCAACAATTTAGTCAATCTGATAACCTTGGTGATGAGCTTTTGTTGAAGTTAAGAATTTGTCAAGGTTATGGATTCTTGGTTGTTTTTTAATGAACAATATTATGTTTCTTCGATAATTGAATCATGTTTTAGTTTCTGAAGGTGTCAAAAACATTACATAACAACTTGGCCCTCATAAAGCTTCCAAATCCACACAAACTTTGGCAAGCTTCTAAAAGCTTATGAACATTTTCATACCTAGCTATTAATATTTTGGAATTTTTAAATTCGCATTAAAAACAAGGTTCATTAAAAATAATTGTTATATACATAACCATGGTTTTAATATATATATAAATCAATTTTTATATTATTTTAAATAAATATGAAAATATTTTATGTATTGAAATGAATCAACAATATAATTCCATAATGTCATTATTTATATATAATGTATTATAAATAACAATATATTTGGACCATTATGTAAACCAATATTATACATCATAAAAAATAAAGTTTACATAAAGACTTGTGTTATATATGTATAAAATATAAAATATTTTTGACCCACTATGTGATTATTTTAACCAAAAACTTATTTACTATATATCGGAAAGTATAAAATAAAACTTCAATCAAACATAGGATTAATATATCGGAGAGATCATTCTTATTATTATGTGAAACAATAAAAAATTAAAAATCATGTGCTTTGATTTTTTTAAAACATAGTTTTAAATCCTATTAAATTAAAGACTTTATATTTATTATTTTATAAATGATTTTACAACTTTAAAAGGGACTATATATATGAATATATTTGAAGAAATTTTAAGCATGAACTTTTAATTTTTTTGATCTTGACAAACTTTGTATTGCATTTAAGGTTGGGTTTTGACATAAAGTTTGCTTCTTACCTTTGTTTGATCTTTCCAACCTAATTTTTCCAATCTCTTAAAAAAAGATGTAGAATGAAATTATATTGTTTCACATATGTCTAAACCCTAGAAATTTCCCCCCAATTTAATCTATGATTAAAGAATTATTTTACATAATTAATGAACTATCAACAATTTTTTTCATATAATTAAATAATGAATAGACAAGTATTTCAGATTATTTAAATGATTTATTATCAAGAATTAAATAATCATTTATTTATTATCAAGAATTAAATAATCATTTATTTATTTTAAATAATTAAATAATCATTTGGTTTAACTTTATTTACATGGATAATAAAAAGTTGGATCTAAAAATCAGATTGATTAATTTGATACTTGATTAATTAACTTAATTTTTAAAAATTTAATAAGTTATTAAAATCAATATTTAAGATAATTATTCCACGTTACAAATTGTAAATTCAACTTTTCCATGAAAAATTATTGCACCAAAATAAGTTTGATCACAATTGTCATTGTACTATTTGTTCCACAAACAATACAACCTCTAATCAATTTCAATGAAACAAAGTAAAAGTCATGGAATTCCTAATCAACAACCCCAACCTCTATACACACGTTTGTTAGCATACTATTTTGAAATTAATTAATTATTTTGGAATGACTCAACATGCAGGTATTGCATTTAAAGTAGGATCTTCATTTAAAAAGGCCTTAACCCCACGTATGTTATTTTGGAGTGACCATGAATGTGAATATTGCATATAAGGTTGGGTTATTTCAAAGTGACTTTGCATGTGGATATTACGTTTAGGGCTAGGTCTTCATTTAAGGGTATTCAAACCATCTCGATGGGTTATTTTGAAACGACCATGCAAGTGGGTATTACATTTAGGGTTGATTCTTCATTCAAATTTGCAATACCCACAATTCTACTTACCTCTACCAACTAGAATTTTGGGGCTTTGTTGTAATACATGCATTTGTACTTACTTTTACCAATTAGAATTTTGGGGCCTAATTACAATACTTGCACTTGTACATACTTCTACCAATTGGGATTTTGGGGCCTCGTTACAATACCTGCATTTAACACTAATATTATTAGAATCCTTGTGTTTTTGCATTTCAAATTTTTTGTGCTTATTATTTGGAAACAATAATAACCTTTGTGGCATATTAGACTTCATGTGTGTATTGAATACATGATGTTCAAAAAATTTGGGCTATAGTTTCTTCCATACAAAATTTATTCTAAAAAAAAATTTTACCTTCCAATGGTAATAATCTTGATTATTAATTGACATATTTATTCATGACATCATTTAGTACATACATTTATGTGATTGGGCATTGTTTCATGCCAATCTTTGAACTATTTGACACTATTTCCCAATCCATCTTCTACACAATGTAACACCAATCTTGGGTGTAAAACTGCATTTGCCATTGTGAGGTGTATGTTTTGAATATTACATGCCAAAATTCTCATGTGTGAAGTGGCATGTTCACAAAGTGTTACATCGCCTTTTTTACATTCATTTGTTATCTCTTACATTGTAATGACCAATTATGCAAAAGCCCTTTCCATTGGGGTTGATGAATTTATTGTGTCATTAGACCCTACAAATGGCATCCATAGGGAGATCACTTTGCTCCATGTTCATGAGCCCATCAAATTCCATGATCCCATCATCACCTTCAAGATGTTCATCTTCATCATCATCATTGGACTCCATATCATTTGGAATATGTCATGGGTCCACAAACATGTGACCCAACCTTCCACAATGTGATCCATACCATGTTCCATAGTAATGAATGATATCCTCCTAAAAATTGTCTGTGCATGTGAGAATGACCACAATTTGGTGTTTACACATGTTCCTTCACAATGCCCATTCACATGTGCAACAAAATATTTCAATGAATGGGAATTTCACCACGTAAATAACATTTGGAAGGCATTGGCTCCATACACCCCAAGCTCCATCACTCTCAAAGGTTAATTGGTACACATGGGTGAGTGGAATAAAGGCTACCTTTTCCACACTTCGTATAATAATGGCCTCCATAACCTTGTTTTTTATGAAACCTTTTTTTTTCATTTCCAATGTGTGCATGTAGTGGCATGCAATGGTTGTTGTCAATTGCCACACCAACCAATCAATCCTACGCCCTCTAAGGCCTTTTGTGTCAAAAGTAAATCAATATTTCAACGCACCATGATATGATTCAATGTTCACTTTGGTGTCTTGGTTGGAATGGGGCACTCTTTGAACACCCACCATCCATAATTCTACAAACATAAACACAATGCATAAGGATGAATAACATTATTACAAAAGAAATTTGAATACAAAACCATCATAAATATTATCACTTACCAAATTGATGTTAATAAATCCAAAAGTAATTTGCCCATGCATCACCAAGCATATGTTCCTAAAGGCTTTATCTCACAACAACCCTTCCACGCTCTTTGAAGTCATCAATTATTTCTCCATAATTGATGGACATATACATCACATTATGAAAGTCTTAGAGGATTCCACCCCGCACCTCCACATATTTGATTTTTTCAGTAGCACGTAAGCACCATGCTTTGAAACATGCCAACAAAAAAGGTAGATAGGAACCTTGTCCATACCCCATACGACCCTAATAAAGACACATATGTAATAAAATCACCATGAATGGATGGGGTCGGTACAACATAAAATGCATTTGAAGTAATAATTTTTTTTATGAAAGATATTTAAAAACACCTAAGGAAATAAACACAAAGGAGGTATTAGGTATATAACTAACCATAATGCCTTCAATTCTTGAGGTGCATCATCAACGAAAAAACATGTTGGTTTTCAATGTGGCATGTGTGATAACATTTTATCTTTTAATGGTTTCAACCATTCCATCAAATCCTCAATTGTTTGTCTACTTGTAATGATCCAGGCTAAAGGGACACCCATGCGATGATCATCAAACCCCATCAAGGTGATTAGATGGAATTTCATGTCATTTGTGCCAAATGTGGCATCCATAGAAATGGCACCATTACGACCATATGATAACATGGACTCACATTGAGTTGGTGTTTGAATACCTATGGTGAATGGGACTGGAGTCTCATTGATTTCACCAACATCTTGGGGAAAAAACACATCTTCTAAATGTTGGAGAACCCAAGATTGAAATTAAATTGTAAGGTTGGTGTGTAAACACCAACTCCCTTTCTTATGTTCCGATCCAAATATGCAATGTCTTGAAGCCAAATGAAATCATCTTATGTCATGTTTTGACCCGCATTCACACATTCCCACCAAGTTGCTTTGTGTTTGTCATATATTTGTATGGCCATGTAACCTAAGTTTAGTTGGGCCCATATGTGGTCCTTCAATGCTTGTGACATGCGTGGAACATAACAATACATACAAGAAATGGATTTTGGGTCATGCTTACCATGTGCAAATGACCCATCAGTTTGTGTATGGGCCTTATGATAAATTGTGATCTCAACCACATCAGGTTGTGTGTATAAATGTTTGATTGAAAATGACATTAGACATCCTTGTTTAATAGATTGAGTGTGGGTTGAGTTTTTTCAATAGTCTTCTGGTCCATATCCACATTGATACCTAAACCAAAAAACTCTCAAGACGTAAATGATTACATTTTTGGTATATGAATTTAAAAAATTAAGAAGGTTAATGCCATAAATGTTTACCACGTATGCCCGAAGTAGTTTTTGATAATTGGTTGCTTGACATTTGTTTGGCTTGGAAAGTTTTTGTAAACATTCCATTTCGCATGGGTGCTCGTATCCCCTCATTCACCTTCCAAGAATTCCAAGATGCAAGCATATGGAACATAAGCAAATTGAATGGTCACTTTATTTTGCCCTCCATGGTGTATCCCAAACCTCCACACCAAGTCCTTATTTGAAAAAGGGGACTTGGTGGGGTTTTCGACATGAATGGAATGGGACTTTGGAAGCCTTCCCATGATTGAAGGAAGTAGGACAAATTCTTGCACCAAGAGAATTTATAATTCTATAAACATTCATCATTGAACAAAAACCCAAAATGCACTACATACATAGCTCCTTTAAAATCGATGTTGTGACTTGGAATTCCCATTACAACACCCATATCATGATATAAAATACCTACTATTCCAATGTACATCACATACAATATTTACATCATGAACCCATATACTAAAACAAACTTTGGCAATACCCACATTAAGCTATGAAACCTTCCATCATTGAAAATGTTCACATATGCAATACCCGAATTGTACCTTAAACCCACATAATGATCATTAATGCACATTGTTTGAGAGATGCAAAATGCAATACCTACCTTAGGCCATAAAACCCACGTTGGTTGTGGGGAGTAAATGCATTATTCGCATGTGGGTATGAAAAAATCAAACTATAAAGAGATATTGAATATGAAATATCAAAATAAAGGTATAAAACATTTATTTATGGTTGTATATTTAATGAAACTTGACACCCATTTCATATCCAATAACTAAGAAATGAAAAGAGGTTGAATTGTGAAAATATAAACACAAAACAAAAGAAGTAACAACAGACAAATGCATATATTTAGAAATAAAAGATGACAACATTCCACCAAAGTTTGTACTCCCAATTGAAAATGCAACCCTAAAAGATCATAATTCGTACAAAAATGGGTTAGAAAATATTGAACTTTAACACCTATGGAACATATGTAAACAAAGGAAATTCATAATTATGGTATAGATCTAAACAAGTGATAAGATTTTAAAAAATTGATATAATGAGCAAAGTTTAAAGTATGAACCTTAAGCCCTAAAATATATTAACCAAATTCCTATACACTAAATCATAAAGCGTAACCCTAAAAACCCAAATGATATTTTTCCATAAGCCCTATTATAACCCTAATTATACAAACCCTAACAAAAAAAAAATCCTATTGATATATGTGCTAAACCCAAAAAACTATACAAATTATATAATGCAAAACCAAAAAAGAAGATATGTCTTTTACCTTTGTGTGATCTCTCCAACCTAAATTTTTCCACTCTCTTTGAAGAAGATATAGAATGAAATTGTATTACTTCACATATGTGTAAACCCTAAAAATTTCCCCCCAAATTTAACCTACTTTAGGTTAATTACTATACCATTGTGAAAAACTTACTAATTAATTAATGTGTCCCAACCCTAAACTTAAACCATAATTTAGTAGTACAAACTTATAATAATTACATGAAAAGATGTATTGTAATGTCCATTCCATAATAAGTTAAGTAAACAAAATTTAATAAAATATGCATTAACTAAACCAAAATGGTTGTAATTATGGCATTTTTTCCACTATAAATTGTTTCTAATACTTACATATGGGGACCTATGTTCATCATCCATGAATTAGGGCGAACCTTAATAAATTGATAGGTAGGATTGAAGGGGGTGGAGTTGGAAAAAATGAATAGGTAGTTTATTAGGTATTTGGCTATGTAAAAAACATAGATAGGTAAGTAAACATAATGGATAGGTAGGTAGTTGGGTTAGTAGGCAAGTTAATAAGTAGAAAGTAAGTTCAAGGAGCAAGGTAGATAGGTTACTAAGGTAGGTAGGCATGTAGGTAAACAAATTAATAGGTAGGAAGAAAGTTACACTAGCAAGGTAGTTAGGTAGATAGGCAAGTTAGTACATAAAATACAAGTTACCTTATCAAGATGACTAGGTTTATAAAGTACTTATGTCAATAAGGTGGTTGTGTATGTAGGGTAACTAGGTCAATAGGGTAGGTAATTAATACAATGGTTACATTAATAGGGTATGTAATTAATAGGGTACCTAGGTTAGTAGGGTAGGTAGTTAATATAATAACTAGGTCAATGGGATAACTAGTTATTAACATAGTTATGTCAATAGGGGATAAGAAATAAAGTACCAAGGTGGGTGCAGTACTTATGAGGGTAGGAAGGCGAGTAGGGTAATTTTGTGTGAGGTCAAGTCTAAGGGAAACACAACCAAAAACCCAAAAAAAAAAAGTACAGTGGTCAACAATAAAAAAAATATGGACTGTGATGAACCCCATCTGGCGTCGAATGAAAGAATGCAACCCATCCAGTGGATAGAATGACCAATTGGTGCATTGGTGGTTGTTGGTTCATTGTGGTCCAAAAATGGAATCAAATAACTGGTGGTCATCAAGGTCGTCCTTGAATGCCTATATAACCACGATTCCTTGATAACCAAAGAAATAGTTTTAGCATTGGTTTTTAGAAAATTTAATGACCTAGTCTAATATATTAAAGTGACTATAGTTCTCAAAAAAATAAGAACCTTGCAAATAACCTCATTTATATAAAATTGTCAACTATTTCATAAATAACGAAGGGCTTTTGAAAGACTTTTGGTTCTTTGTTTCAGGAAAGTTTTCAAGAAGTTGGTTTAACCATTGAAGGTTCTTTGATTTTTACACTATTAAAAAAGTAAACCAGAATCAGCGGGTATTAAAAATTCTAAAATGACCACTCGACCTTGCTATTAAAACCCCAAGCTTATTGAAATTTCAAATTCTATAAATTAGCAAAAAGTTTTTAGGGGAAATTTCACACTATGGGCTAACAAAAAAACAAGAAGATCTATTTAAAAGTAAATTCCAAAAAACATGCCTCCACATTTCAAAAGACCTTTCAAGCAAGCATTTCATTTTTCTAAATGCCCTGCAACTTATGAAGGACAGGTTCCAATTGATAACATGCATTCCAAATCCATTGACAAAATTGTGTTCATGCTTTATAAAATTCTTGGGTTCCTTTTATGTACTAAAATTATCACAAAGATCCTAAAACCTAGGAGATAATTACTTTCACCAAAATTAAGGACGACATTCAAAATGTCAAAATGTAGGTAAGGATTATGCCAACAAAAAATAATAGATGAAACTTAAATTTCCTTTTCAACCCATGATGATTTGAGTTTCTTTAGTGTCTTGTGTCTTGTATGTGTTTATATGTTGATTTAGGGACTCCCTATGTTACTATGAAAGATTTAAAAATTACACAAAACCTTTTTAAAGGGTTAGCTACAAATTTTTTAAAGTTAAGAGATACCTAAGGATCAAGTAGAAAGCTATTTATGGTCTATCTAGGAATCATCCAAGGAGACACCTAGGCACTTACCAAAGTTATGGGATACCTAGGAAGTTACATTGAACCTATTTATGATGTTAGCTAGAGTTTTTTTTAATTAAAGAATAACTAGAAATTGCTTAATAACAAACTACTAATGGAAATAAGTATTTGAAATTGGGTTATGTGATGAACTTTCTAGCTTTCATCCATCCTTATTTTATCACATTTAAACTAATTGGCATATTCCTCAATCCCCCTTCAATACCAAAACCAAAGCCAAGAACATATCTACTTCTTTCTTTCCATATCAAATGCCTAGGTTTCTTTTAGTGTTGGGTGGGTATCAAAAATGAAAGAAAATTGGCCAAAAGTTCAAGGTGGTCCTCACTAAAACAATTGTTGGATATCACTTAAAATGATATCCAAATTGATATCTAACCCATAGGGTTTTATTGCGGTGAGAATCAACCCTTAATAAGACCCTAACCTTTTATTTCAATCTCAAAAAAAAACCTTGATAAGGTATTTAAATAGAGCAAGGTACAATTTTTAATTTTCAACTAAGTATCCTAGGTTCCCAAAAGAATAAATATATGGTTTCAAGTTTCTTGTGGTGCCTCCACAATGGTTTGAATGCTAAAACTTTTTCAAAAATTTTCATTCTCCAAAAGAAAAAACTTGGGTCCCACTTTGTTATACAATGTTTTTGGTGCATTAAAGGTTAGAACTTTGTGATGCTCTAAAAATTCAAGTTTGTTTTTAAATTTGTGGCTTATAAACATTATGAGAAAATCATGTTTGTTGCAACTTGTCTATTTAGTTGTAGTCTAATTGCATCAAACAATTTTTAATTATAATCTGGTTGCATCAAACATTTTTTAGTTACATTAGACAAGTTGCAATGGACATAATTTTTTCATTGTGAAATTGAGGTTTTTTTGGGTTTGTTCAACTTGTTTTATGTTTGCTATTTGACTCCTCTTGTAGTGTTGCTCTTTGACTTTTCTTTTGACTCATCATGCCTTGTTATTCACTCCTCTTGCATTGATGTTTAGTTATTGTTTTGCTCTTTTCTTATTGCTAGTTGGCTCCTTCTATTGTTCTATTTAGTTCTTCTTATTGTTGGGGTGACTCCTTTTGTTGCCACTCAATTTCTTTTATTATGTTGTTGGGTTCTTTTTATTGTGTTGTTCAATTCCTCATGTTATGCTACTTAGTTCCTTTTGCTGTTGTTCAATTCTTTTAATTGCTAGTTTATTTCTATTATTGTTATTCAGTTCCTTTTCTTGTGTTGTTCAATTCTTCTTCCTATTATTAAGTTTCTCTTGTTGGTACTTAACTCTTTATTATTACTTGATTCCTCTTGTTGGTATTTTATTTTATTTTTGTTGTTGTTCACCTCTTCTTATTGTTGGCCAGCTCCTCTTGTTGTGCTACTTGGTTCCTTTTGTTATTAATTGATTCCTCTTGTTGCTAATTAGATCTTTTTTTGTTATTATTTAGTAAATTTCTTATTGTTGCTTAGTTCATTTTATTATGCTACTTAGTTCCTTTTGTTGTGTTGTTCAGCTCCTCTCCTAGTTTTACTCGACTTCTTTTAATAGTATTCAATTCCTTTTGGATTGTTGCTTGGTTCCTTGTGTTGTTGTTTACATCCTCTTATTTTTATTTGTCAATTTGGTATTTCCCCCAACTTTTTTTTGTGTAAGTTTGGGAGTGAAGAGCTTGGATCCACCATTGATTTGTTTCTTCAAATATGACTTTCAAAATATGCTTGTAATTTTATGGTTTTTTGTTTGGACATTAATGTCCATCTTTCCATTTATTTTGGTGAAACATTTTTTTATGTTCCAAGTTCAATCTTTGTTTGTTATTAAGCTTTAAACATTTCAACATTAAAAAAAATGTTTGTTGTTTATAGGGTTCATATATTTTTTGCATTGAATTGTAGTTTGCATATTCATTTTTTACATGAAAAGATGAAGGTGAAATGAGTTATTTTGACCTTGTAAATTTTGATACTTAATGTTTCAAGTTGTATTGTATGTTTTAGATAGTTAAATTAATTTGCAAAAACTTAAAACCACACATTGGTAAATTAATTGTTTATTTCATTTTCTACATTCTTGTTAAATAACATTTTTGAAAATTTGTTGAAAATTGGATTAGTCAAGGGAAAATGAAAACATAATTTCAACTAATAATCAAACATGTGAAGTTTTTTTCAACGCTATTCCTAAGGAAGAATTGTCTAAAGGTTATCGTAGTTTGGAAATAGAATTCAACAAAATTCCTAAAAATGAAAAAGAAATAATGAAAATGAACTTTAAAAAGTTGCATGCTTAGAAAATTAAATGGATGTCTCATGGCAAAAACACATTTTGCTAGGCTTTTTAATATGTTAATGATAACAAAGAATTTGGTTGACAATCTTAAAATGATGCATTGAGTTTTTTGTCACAACAATTCTATAAATTCATTCAATCCTAGAACTCAAACAACAAAAAATTTAATTTCATATTACAAAACAAGTAGTATAAAAATTTCAAAAAACGTTTGAATAAAAACCATACCATTATTATAAAACATTTGAAAAGGAGGTCAATAGTCCATTAAAAAGAATTGTTTAAAGGCAACCAACAAAAAAAAGGTATAACTTGTTTAACAAAAAAAATTCAAAAACATTTCTATAAAAAATGCTTTTAAGAAAATGATTTGTAACAAAAGAAATTTTGCAACATTAGGCCTTTTAGTTTTCAAAAATCGCTTGCCAATGTAATTTGTGGAAAGTATTTGGATGAAATGTTTAACCTTGCATTTATGCCCTTGAGTGATTTTTCCTTTACATCACAAACTTTCAATATAATGAAATTTTAATAGAATATATGCAAAAATCCTAAAACAATATGTTTATGCAAAATATATGAACTTCAAAGTATAAAAATGACACAAAAATATATGTATTATCTCTATATAAATGATGTATCTTTTTCTACTTATGATGGTTTGATGTGAAGTATGTAGGATTTACATATTAACTAAATTTGTGCAATTATTGTGATGTAATTTTGTATAAAATTAAGTGCATGTTTTGTATTAAACATGAATATTCACATATGTCATTAAAAAACAATGTCTCATCCATTTGAATATGTAAAAATATCATTTGTATTAACCATAACATAAAATTCATATGAATTTTGTATGAATCTATGAAGCTTGATAAATTTGTGATGGAAGGAAAAAAAAAATTGAAAAGTATTCCCAAAGTTGGTGGGAAAAAAAACAAAATATGTTTTGCCAAAATTTGTACAATGTAATATTACAACAATAAATTTTGATGTATGAATTTGGTTGTAATGACATTTTTCGTAATGATAATTTTTTTAAGGGTTCATTGGTAGCCAAAGGATGTCATTATTGGTTTGTTCAGGGCAATAAAAGCTACTAGTCAAACCTTTATAAGAAATTAGATAGAATTGTTGAATGAATATGGGTTTAGAAAAAAAAAAAAATCCTTATATAAAATATGAAGGTTCAAATTTAAATGATATCACAATTGCTCTAAGATCGATTATGAATTATAAATGTTTGGGTTTGGAAGGAAAGGTTTTAAGGTTCTTGTTTTGGCTCTACTTTCTTATTAACATGTGACAACAAATGAAAAATGTGTCAAAATTTCCAATATGTTTTTATTAAGTTTATTCAATCATATTTGCAAAAATTTATAACTTAGCTTAAGAATTATGAAGAAGGTAAACAAGAATGAAACAAGGCTTGTGAATATTTTAATATCCATGCAAAAAATCTAAACACTTTGTTTAAGACAATGTAATTTTTTTTCTTTTGTCATAACCTTAACATAAAGTTTGCAACTAAATGTAAAGTGCAAGGGCCCATGAGACCAAGAAAATGTGTTTAGGTGTGAAACACATTTTCACAAATGGGGGATAGTGCAAAAGATGGAGCCCAATGACTCTTAAATTCACTTTCACTTTGGGAATCACATTCATGTGAAAGTCCTAAATGTTTAAAACCTTGGTTAAAAAAAAAAACAAATACCAAATTGGCCCCCTAGATACCATTAAAAAGGTTTTGAAATGTAAATACCTAAAATGCCCTCACATTGTTCATTTAAACTTGAAATGCATGAATTATGCTAAAAAAAAGGCCAAGAATCAAATTGAAAATTTGAATCTTGATCACAAATCCCATTAGAGTAGTGGTCAAATGATCTTTTATTGGGGCATGTAATTCACTATTGGAAAGATCTTTTTGAGGGCTATAAGATATTATCTTCGCATGCTCCAAATAAGTTTGTATTGAAAAATATATGAATATCTAAAGTTTCAAAACAAAAATAGTCCTAATTTTGGAACTTTGAAAGATGACATGCCCCAAATTCTTTAAGGAATTCAAATGTGGGTTTCAAATTAAAACAACGAAAAAAGAAATGAACCAGGATATGTTCCTTAGTTCGTCGCACTTTTGGGGTAAAAGGGCATGAAGAAGCTTCAGGATGGGACTAAGGGGAATTCATAAGAAATAATTCAAAATGAAACCAACTTGCACAATCAAGGAAAAAGGAGGATTAATGCAAATTGACCACCAGTGGTGTGACGAATTTAATAGGGACAACTTCAAACATAAGTTTTACATGGTTCACAACCTTTGGGAGGAGGCACCACTCCCCTCCCTATATTATAATCTATGATTATCTACAGGGGCTACATCCAAATGACATTTTTTTTTGGGACTCCCAAGTGATCAAGAGTCATGGTTAATAGCTAATGATTACTAATTAATAAATATTTAGTCTGCCAATGAATAATAAATAATAAATTATTCACAAATTAAATTTTCTAGTTATTATTAATGATTAATTAAAATTGATTTATTTTTACTTAATAAAAAAGTAAATTTCGTATTTTATTAGTTTTTCTAATACTTAATTTATTATTAATAATATTTCTTCAATATGAATTAGTAATTTATTTATTATTTTAATGATATTTATTCTACTATGTGATAGTTAATATTTATTAATCAGAATTATGGTTAATATCTAATAAATATTAATCAGTTAATGTTAGTGGTTTATTACAATTCATTTAATATCTACTAATTAAGTTGATAAATTAGAATTCTATTCATTTATAGTTAATATTCATGAATTACCAATTAGTTAATAATTTATTTTGTTAGATAATCAACTAATACATAATTATTTTATATTTAATTAATTGATCGCTAGCAATTTAAAAGGTTTATTTTTAGAAGTAAAAATAATGTAAGTAATTGAATAAATACAAAATTATTAGTTTAGAAATAATTGCAAAATAATTAGATATATTAAAAACTTAAATGATTAAATTGAGACTTGATTAATTAAATATAAAATAATTATTTCTTGAAATAGTTTATTATTAATTTTGAATTATTTTTCTGAACCAATTGATTAGTTATTGGAAACCATGAAAAAATAATCATCAATCTTATTTATAAAGTTATTAAAATAATTTTAAAAAAATGTAGTAAATAATTTTGTAAGTGGGTGGGTGGGTAGATAATTAATTATTAGCTAATTAATTAGTTAATTTGTTACTTATTTCTTACCTATTTAGTTGAATATTTTTCCAAACCAAAAGCAAGCACAAAACTTGTGGAAGAATCATTTTTAGTTACAATTGAATTTGCGACTAAAGTGTAATTAAAAGGTTTAACCCATATGTTTTGTTTTTTAATGTCATCTTACAATATATATAAAAAAGGTGCTTTCTTTTTGGATTCACACTAAAAATCATGTGCCATTTATGATGAGCTCAAAGAAGCTTAACCTTAGAAGTAAAACATAAAATAAAATAAAAGTATTTACATGGTTACTTTACAACCTACCTATTTTTCTACCTTCTTACCCATCTATTTACCATTTTACTTAAGTAGTTAGGTGGGTAAGTAAGTAGCTTAGGTAGGTATGTATCTTAAATAGGTAGGTATTTTTTATGCACATAGTTTTACCTACCTACCCATCTATATAAGTAATTAAAATAAAATAAAATTCCAAAATTCAATCATTATGCCATGTGGCAACTTTTTGATTATGCCACATGTCACAATATAAATACATTTAAATTGAATAATCATAATGGATGGTTGAAATCAAGAATTAAATAAAAATTTATTTTCATCAAAATTTATTCCAAATGCCATGTGTTAAATTTTCCTTTGTCCAAGTGTCATCATGTAAATAGTTGAAATCAAACCATGTTGATTTTTCCTCATTATATTTTATATAAAATCATATACTAAAAAAATTCCAAGTTTTACCATGTGTCAAAATTTGATTAAAGTATGTGTTGAAATTTATGGTCATCCATAATGGATGGCTTAGATTAATCATCACAAACTTCATGGGTCATGATTTGGTAATAATAGTTGTGTGAAATTTGTTTTTCATAGGTTCGTATGAAATAGTCACGAATGTCTATCATCTACTTGTACTATTTGAACATCGATGTCGTGTGCATTGTTTAAACACAAATCTTATGTGTCTATTCGTATTGTTTTCCATATTTAAATTATGCATGACATTCGTTTGTAAATGATATGAAACCATGAAATAACAGATTTCGCACAGATTTGGAATGAATCCATGAAATTTATAAATTTGTGATGATATTTCAATAATTAAAAATGTTTGCCCAAAAAAATATTATGTTGACAAATGGCAATTAGTGATCGGGTTATTTATTAGTTGTAAAAGAATGGTTAGTAGTTGCAAATGTTATACATTAGTTAAAGGATAGAAATGTATATGTTGATAACATATTTCATCCATGTGAAATGTGTTAACATCACATTAAGCCATTATTTGCAACTAAAGGTTCAATGTGACTTCATTTATGCAACTAAAGGATTTTTTAGTTGCAAAGTTGATTGTAATTGTTTTTTAAGTCACAAATTGTAATCACAAATTAACATTTTTCTACTAGTGAAACCAAGCCACTTAGGCTAGGCCAAGCCCCCTAAGCTAGGCCAAGTAGTTTAAACTAGGTGGTTTAGTAATCTTTGCAATTTAAGATACTTAATTAGGTCACCTAAGTAGCCAAGGTAGCCTAGGTTGTAAGTGTGGGGACTTGAACTCCTCACTTCCACATTGATCAAGTCCTTAACCATTGCACCACCACCCCATAAGGTGATTTTCTTGGACAACTTATTGTAATGAACATGATTTTGAAGCAACATATTAAAATCAACTTCCATGACTTTTCCTTCAACATGTTGCACTAAATGAACTTGAATTTATTTACACTACTTACATAAATAGATAGGTTATAGGTAGGTTAAGCTAAGTAGGTAAGAAATACCTATTAATAAATGCTTATACTTGAATAACATGTAGGTTATAGTCTATTAAACCTGATAGGTACCTACTAAGTAAGCTACCTATGCTTATGTTATTTAATAGGTTACATAAATACTTATTAACCTATTATTAGATTGAGCCTATGCACATTAAATAAGTAGCCTAACTTATTAGGTAGGTTTAAATTTAAGCTATTTACTTAATACTAAGTTAAACTATCTACCTAGTAGCCTAGGTGGCTTAACTTAAGTTAGTTACATACCTGCCTAATAGGCCTACATCACAAATTTAACATGTGACAAATGAATAATGAAAATCTTGTGAAGCTTGTTCATTCATAGGTTTGTACATTTTATGTATGAATATCATACATTGAGAATATGTTTGACACACGGATAAATGTGTTGGTGAATGAAGTATGAACCTATGAATGAATGAATGAATGTCACACAAATTTCACATCTTCTAATAAATCTATGCTTTAAATCTATTTTCAATACATAATATTAGTGCGTGAAACATACAAATTATGATTGAATAAATTTTGCACAATTTCCATTACTAAATCATGAAATATTAAGTTTATGATGTAGGTGGCCTTGGTAGCTTATGTTAGGTTATATACTTACATATTAGGCCTAATTTAGGCTAACCTAAACTACCTAGGCCTAGGTTAGGCTATGTACTTACCTAGGTAGCCTAGGTTAGGTTAGGTTACGTACCTAAGTAACCTAAGTACCTACCTAGTAGGTTTAAGTAGTTTAGGTTAGGCTACCTACCTACCTAATGGGCCTAGGTGGCCTATGTTATTTACCTAGTAGGCCTAGGCTACATACCTATGATATGCCTAAGTTAATAGGCTACCTACATGGTTAATAAGTTTATTTAATAAGCCTAGGTCACCTAGGATACCTACCTAAAAGGCTTACACTACCTAATCATAAATTATTTAATAATCTTAAATTATGTCTTAGGTAACCTATTAGGTAGGTCTAGGTTAACCTACCTAGTTAGGTTACTAACTAGGTTATTACCTAACAAGTAGCCTATTAGCTTATTAACCATGTTAAGTTAGATAGGTAGTCTAAGCCTAGCCTAACCTACTAGTTATGTTAGGTTAAATAAGTAACTTAAGTTTAAAATGTAGGCTAAATCATCAAATGAGCCATGCTCATTTGAATAAGTGTCAAATCATAATGGTTCATTTGACTAAAAGTCAAATCATGATGGTTAATTTGATTAAACCCTATCCATTCAATATGGCCAATTTGATGGACATTTGTCCATTTTGACCAGATCTTCAGCTTAACACTAGGTCAGAAATGTCATTATAGTTGAATGTATTGGTCACATGTAACATGTGTTTTTTATGCCCCAAACCTTTAATCAAAATGGACATACCCTTTGGTCAATGTGGACACTTTGGTCAAGTTGGTTTTTTCAAAGGTCATGATTTCTTGTAATGTTCGATGATGGTGTATGTGTAGCTACATTGCAATCAAGAAGCTCTGATGATGGGATTCTTGTAATCATGTTATAGTCAAGAAGTTTTGGTGATGGCATTCTTGTAATCACATTGCAATTAAGAAGTTCCAACAATGGCATACGTGCAATTATGTTACAATCAGGAAGCTTTGGCAATGGCATATTCGCAATTATGTTACAATCAAGAAGATTTGGCAATGGCGTACATGCAATTGTGTTGCAGTTCCATTCGAACTTTGCTAAGAAGCTCCAATAGTGGTGCTTGGATTTCAAGTGCAATAAAGTTTTTTGAAGCTTTTAATTTACCTCAAACTTATGGTTGACTTTGGGCTAGATAATTTAACATTATTCCATAGTTCATTTTTAATTTATTTTAGTAACATTTTACCACTCTCAATTAGTTTACTTCTTTTGTTAACAATGCATTGTCATTGAATGCCATGTCGGATGCCACATCATTTTTAATGGTAACCATAACATTAGGTGTGGATGCTAGTATTTTAACATTTTCTTAAAAAGTAGTTATCATTGTTTTAACAATAGGTGTGAACATACCTTTATTAAACAATTTAAAAAGATATATGAAGATAGAGTCAAATATTTGAATTATGCAACATCATGAGCCAACACATAAACTTTCCCCCAACATGTAAATTAGTAAGCATGTTTAATAACTATTGAGAAAAAATAAACGAAATAATTATTTAATGAAAAGAACAATAATTCATAGCATTGGTCTATCCCTGAAAGGAAAAACTTAAACTAATAACAAGTGAAAAGATGGAAAAGAAAAGAGGCACTAGCTAACAACAAACCAAGAAGTTACTAGCATTGTGCATCAAATTAGCCTTGATCATGATATTAAAACAAAAGAAGAGTTATGATCAAACAATTCTAAGCAAATGGGATTTGATAGCGAGTCAAGAATCAAGATCATAGGGAACTAGGTGGATGTATTGAATGTGGCAACAAACTTCTAAAAGGTCATGTTGAACATAGCTGAATATGAACCATGCAATTTACAATTCAGTAGGAAAGAAGGAAAAAATAGGAGGAAAAAGTTTCATACACAAAACAAGAGGATTTAATCAAAATCTCTTTAAGTAATGTCAAGGAGGTGCAAATAGTTCTTTGTCCAACTGAAATGGAACAAAAGTGTAAGCATAAAACTTATTTCCCTTGAAAACAAAGGGATCACATTGGTTGATGGTCAAAGGGTAGATATGTGGGATGATCAACAGGGGATCTAAAGCAATGGGTGTTGAGATGATGTTGACAAATGGTGACTTTTAGGTGTACATGTTTAAATTAAGATACACAATACATTAGGATGCCTTCTTAACTTCGCACAATGTAAGGTACAAACATTTTATTTTTACAAGGTATAAATATATCAAGGCTTAATTTATGATTATTAAAAAAAAAGTATATATAATACACACCATGCTTACACCCAATAATAGTAAATAGTACAGACAAAAAAGTTTGGTTTGAAGTATGGAGGAGATGTACAACCTTTGCAAGGTATGGGAAATTTGTGTGGCACAATGTGCCAAGTTCTAGCTCATGATGAGCACTTCTTCCACG
>Ga0116228_10001229_pt1 | contig 21076 bp, 17 predicted proteins | sample S1TSphfallax_2_FD_89694 | JGI IMG/M metagenome (GOLD analysis project Ga0116228, IMG submission 89694) | Host-associated microbial communities from peat moss isolated from Minnesota, USA - S1T2_Fc - Sphagnum fallax MG | ecosystem: Host-associated > Plants > Peat moss > Unclassified | place...
TACCAGCTTCATTCAATTCATTACAACAGCAAATATTGGATGCTGCGGAAAAATTCGCTACCGATGCTCAATCCTTAAGTGCTTTTCTGACATCTTTAGTCCAAGATGTAGAAAGAGCCGCTACCGAACCTTTAGAAATCTTTCCCGTCTGTCATCACTCCCCAGCTTCCGCTTTACAGATGATACAGCGTTTAGTCCGTCAACCACCAAAAGTCATTTATCTAGAATTATGTGAAGATTTACTTCCATCTGTGGAAAATTTACGAGATTGTAAATTACCTATTGCTTTACAAGCGTTTGCGTCTGAATCGGAGACTTTTTCGCCATCATTAATGCCTTTAAGCGTTGTTGCTCCTTTGACAGAAGCATCTGCTGAATATCAGGCTATTGCTTTTGCTTTACAACATCCAGAAATAGAATTAGTGTTTGTAGATCGGGCGGTTGATTTTGTTATTCAATGGGAATCATTAGAAAATCCAGAAACTGAAGCAATACCTCCCACCGAATCAGCTAAAATGCATGGTAGTGCATTAGGTGTAGAGATAGGTAATCTCATGCCTACTTATGAGCAATTTCTCTCGTTCTTACTCAGAAACTCGAATACACGACATTTCGCAGAATGGTGGCAACAATACGTAGAACAAGCAATTATTGGTGTTGATTATGAAACTTACAGACAAGTAATGTTTCTCATTGGTAGTTTAATGCGACAATTAGGGAAGAAGGATCAAGACCGGGAAGTTGATCGCCAGAGAGAAAGATATATGTGGACTAGGATTAAGCAGCATATGGGAGCGAATCAGATTTCTCCCCATGAAGCCATTTTTATTTGTGGTGCTGCGCACATAGTCAAGGAAGTTGAGGAGTTCGGAATAGAAAATGATACTTTGTGGAATATTCCTGACCGCACACCAACAAAATGGCTTTACGGTTTAATTCCATCCAGTTTTATCGCGATTGAATATCAATTTAATTTACCTGCTGGTACTGTTTCCTTAGCGGAAAGTTCTTGGAAGAAGGGTTTAAAAGTAGCTAATTTAAAATCTTTTCTGTTACCGTCAAAAGGTGGGAAGACGAAAACAGTCAAACAAAAAGCAATTTCTCCTCCAGTAGTTGATCGGGGCGATCGCACTCAACTCCCTACTTTAGAATTGGCTGGCTTTCTAGCTAGATCACCCCAATTCGCGGAGGAAGATACTGAACAATTATTGCAATGGTGTGCTGATATTGTGGGGTTAGCTCGGAAAAATGGTTATTTATCTAGTACAGCTGACTCCATCGCTATTTATCAAACTTCCTTATTATTAGCGGGAATGCGCAATCGATCGCATCCCACACCATTCGATTTCCAAGATGCGGCGATTACTTGTTTGGAGAAAGACCGTACTCCCAAAAAATATAATATTGCGCAACTTTGTCAAATTCTTTTGGGAGGCGATCGCGTTGGTGTTGTCGGTTATGCGTCTTTACCACCTTTAGCGCAGAATGTCTATGACCGTTTAGCACCTTTACAAATTAACTTACAAGCATCTACTAATCAACGTGCTTTGATGGATTTTAAGCAACATCCCGATTGGTTATCTTGTTCTGATGTGCTTTGGCGATTACACTATTTATTGGGCGACCAGATAGTACAACCGATTATGGGCGATCGCAGACTGGGATTTAAACCAGTCCAAGAATCCTGGGAAATTCGCATTGGTAAGTACCAGGGACAAATCATCATGTTAGGTTACGAAGGTATCACCATTGAGCAAGTCTTAGAACAACGACTCAAGCATTTTGCATTTAATCCCCAAGCCAAAGCAAGTGATGTGTTAAATAAAGCGGAAGATAGTCTTTTATATTTAACCAGCCCTAGACTAACACAGGAATTAGGAGAACATGCGATCGTTCTACTCAAACAAGAAACAGGAGTAGAAGACGCTCCCCAAGTATTTGAATGTGTACGGCGGTTAGTCCATTATTACCGCGCTACACCCACAGGCTTACCAAAGTGGATTCAGGATTTCGTCACTACAGGTTATGGACATTATGCGACCCTAATTCCCCAAGCCTTTGGGGATAGAGGTACAACACCAGAACAAATTGCTGGAATGTTAAGTTTTATTTTCACCCTAGAAAGTTTAGCCCTTTCCTTGGGTTGTCATCGTTCTCAGTTACTGATTGGAGTCCAACAAGCTGCGGGAGGATTAGACGATCCAGCGAAATTAGGTTTATTGTGGACATCTGAGTGGTTGTTATCTTTGAGAACTTTAGAGGAAATTCGGGATTTCTTTGACCAAGTGATGAATAACCCCATTTTAACTAAAGCTTTCCCAGATTACTTGAATGGATTCATTTTAGCATTAAACTTCGCACCACGCATTAATCACTTTGTTGTAGAATTATTAAGCAAACTATTTGCTGCTGTTCCAGATCACATTTTACTTCCTTGGTTACCCAATCTAATTCTGCGCTTACGACCCCACGCTCAGATTTTACCAACTCTAATAAAAGAAGCTTCGGGGAATTTTCCCAATAACTTGAGTGGTTTCACCAATTGGAAGCCTTTATGGGTGGACAAAAAGCAAGATCCTGCTATTTCAACAACTACTGAATCTACACCAACGCTAAGTGAGGAACAGCTTGAAGTGAGGAAATTGTTGTTTAGCCATAAGTCAACTACTAACGCTTTAGCAAAATTATTGCATATTGAAGACATAAACTGGGAAAATATAGAATCGAGATAGAGAATCCCACTTGAACAGTAAGTGACGTAGCAATACGGTTAGGATAACCTAAAAAAGGAAATGTAGGTTGGGTTGAGCAATCTAACCTACGAGATAAGTAGGGAGACAAAATAAATTCAAACTATGGGATAATAAGAGAGTAGGGACAAAAGAGTAACAAAAGGGACGTAAAGATGGGAGCAAGACTAAGGGTAATGATGCGCTAACCCTGTAATTTAGCACCTTTGATTAGATCGCTCAATGTAATTTCTGGACTTTGATAAATAACATTCATTGCACTAATAAAGTCCCGGATAATTTCTCCTGGAGTAAACAAGACTTCTCCTCCTAGATGACCAACTGTCTCCTGGACAAATCCTTGTATATCAGCATTATTTAAAGTCTGATTGTAGCTGAAGTTAAGGGCATGAATTTCTGCTAGCTTTTGCAAAAGTAGATAAATTTCTTTTTCTGTCAAAGGGTTGAGGCGAATCACAGGACCTGTATATTCTTGAACATGAGATTGGGCGACAAAACGACTTTCTTTTGTACGTCTTCGCCAAGCTTGGTCAGCAAAAAGTCCCCGATGGGGATCTTCCAGAAATTGAGTTGTACCACCGATGAAAATACCTAGATGTTCTGCGTTACATTGCATAGTATCGTTGAACATCGCCAAAAGTCTATTATAATTTTTCTCCCGCGTAACTGTAGTAGAAATCTGATATAAATTTACAGCCTCATCCATTAAAATTAATAATCCTTTATAGCCAATTTCCGCGACAAACTTAGATAATAATTTAATATAGTCAAACCAAGTTTCATCATCTATAATAACCCGTACACCTAAAGCTGCTTTCGCTTCAGTTTTCGTATTAAATTCTCCACGCAGCCAACGGAGAGCAGCATTTTTTAAATCTTCATCATCTAGACGATAACCGCGCCAATAAGCAACAATTACACTCCCAAAATCAAAGCCATGGACTAAATCTTCAATATATTGAACTACTTGGCGAATTTTACTTTCTACTTGGTCATCAAATCCTGGATCGTTGGGACGCATCTCTAACTCTTGAGCCACTTCCTGCTGGATTTTATTAATCCATCCTTCCAAAATTGAGATAAAAGCACCACCGTCAGGACGCGTTTTTGTAGAAAGACGACTCATTAATTCCCGATAAGTTGCTAAACCTTCATTATTCGTTCCAGCTAGACGCTTCTCAGAAGATAAATCAGCATCAGCTACAGCAAACCCTTGTTCTATAGCTAATTTTCGCACCATTTGGAGCATGAAGCTTTTCCCTGAACCATAGTTACCAACTATAAATCGGAACGCTGCGACACCTTCTGCAATATCATTCAGATTTTGTAATAAACTATTGAGTTCTTTTTCTCGACCTACTGCTATGTGTTCCAAACCTATTCTAGGAACTACTCCTGCGCCTAAGGAGTTAATTATGGAAGTAGATACTCTTTTGGAGATTTTGAGTTTTGTCATGTAATTTACGACCCTTGATTTTCGTGCAGAGCAATCATTATTTTGACATTTGTGAGATGTTCTGGATAAATTTCCGGAACATCGCCATTTGTCTGAATGATCAATTCGCCAATGGTATTATTCGCTATTTCATTGATAGAATCAATTAATAAATTTGGCATAGTAATATGTGCTTCAGCAATTTGCTTGATCGTAGAATTAGGGTTATTCCCTGCGATCATAGCTTTCAAGACATTTATTTCATATGCAGGTAAGGTTGCTAAAAAAGCAGACCATTCTGGTGGTAATTGCTCCGGTTTATTTGTTAGTGATTCCCATAATTCATTAAAAGGGTTTAGAGTATCATCATCATTTTCATATTCCCTATCAGTTGCGACTACTATTTCATCTGCTGATTCTTGGTTCAAAGTCTCTACTTGTTGTAACAACTCCCAAACTTGATTTTGCAAATTATCATGCTCATCTCGTAAAATTGAAATTTGATCTTGTAACTGACGTAGTTCTGCTTCCTTATCCGATGTTTGGCTTTTGCAACTATTTTCTAATTCCTCTTTTGCTTTTTCTGTAGCAGCAAGTAACTGATTTTGTCCAAATAGTTCCTTCTCTTTTTCTTGATTTTCTAGGCGTAACTCATACATTTTTTCTTCTAGCTTTGGTTTGAGTCTACCTAAAAGACTTAAGTTACTTTCTACTTCCTCTTTTTCTTGCTTCAATTCTTCAGTTTTAGTTTGTAACTGCATTACTTCTGAACGTGCTATATTACAGTTTAATTCTAAGCGGCGTTTTTCCGATGTCAAGCTAGAGCAAGAGTTTTGTAGTTCTTGCTTACTAGTTTCTAATTTACACACTTCTATTTTTATGTTATTTGCTTCTGTCTCTAATTGCTTTTTTTGCCCAGAAAAAATCCCTATATCTCTATGGAGAGTGTCTCTTTGATTACGACATTCAATAATTTGATTTTGCATCTGCTGAATTTCGCTATAGAATACATCATAATGTAACTCGATTTGTTTAACTTCACTAGCAACACGAATCTTTAAGCCCTCAAGCTCCTTGATACGGTTATGTAGAGAAGCTAAAACTGTCATTTGATGACTTTTCCGGCGTTGTTCAGCAACTAATACCGCTGTATAAGTAGATATCACAGTTACTATACCTGTAACAAAGGCTTTGCTGAAATCGATCTTTGGGACAAGACTGAGACCAAAGCTGAGACTAAAAGCAACTAAGCCTAAAATCAATCGATTACTCACTATTTCTGACTGCATATTACCTAAAGTATGCTGCGACGATTTAGCAACCCATATTCCCAAATTCGTGCTTAAATCTATATTATAGGCTAGCGTTTCTTCTCTGAACTCTGTCACCATAAATGCAAATTTTATTTCCTCTACTTCCTCTAAGTCTCAGTTACTAGTTAGTATAAGAAGAGGCACAGTAGTATGAATCATGGTAAATACAGACTCTCCCACAAACCCTATCCAAAGAAATATAGAAATTACACTATCACAAATAAATAGTCTGCTTCAGCCTCATGGTATTATTGCCAGTGCAGAACGCGAACAAGACTGTTTATACGTTTTGCTTGAATCTGACTATGTACCAGATCGCCAGACAATGGTAGCTCTGGTTAGTTTAGGAATTGCTAATCTGGATGATGCTACAATCGCCAAAGTCTGGATTTACGGACGACCATTTGGGGAGAGATTTACCACTTGGAGCCATAAAATAGAATTGAGTTCCTATCCTCATGGTTTCCAACCCTATCGATCTGATAGTAGCGTCAATAATTTCCTCACCGCAAAAAAAATTAACTCTCATAGTTCAGATGAAACGCCAAAATCCCCAAATTCCCAATTCCAAATTAAAGCAGACCGGTTTTTAGTTTGTGGTTTAGGTAATTTAGGACAACATTGTGTTGCTTCCTTAAAGTCATTTTCTAGCACAGAAAATGAAACTAAGATTATCGCGATCGACTTCAAGCAACCAGACACTTGGGTAATTGAAGGACTGTCAGAACTTCTATCCGAACCATTGATTTTAGGTGACTGTCGCCAAGATAAGGTCTTGGAACAAGCCGGGATTAGAGATTGTCGGGCTGTAGCAATTGTTACGAGTGATGAGAGTACAAATATTGAAACTGCGATTGTAATTCGTCGGCTCAACCCTAAAGCCCGTTTAGTTGTACGTTCTGGTAAACAAAATTTGAATGAACTTTTACAGCAAAAACTTGACAATTTTATTGCTTTTGAGCCAACGGAACTCCCCGCTGCTTCTTTTGCTTTAGCGGCTTTAGGTGAAGAAACTTTAGGGTTTTTTACTGTAGGAGAACGCCAAATGCGGGTGATGAAACAACGAGTCCTTGTAGGAGACTACCGCTTCGAGAATTTTCCCATCTACCAATTACACAAGAAAAATTATCGTTTGCTTAATTATCCTCATACCACTGATTCATCGAAACTAAAAACTCCTCTGTCTGAGTTAGATTCAGACAATTTAGTCAAGCCTCCGCATGATAATGTAGTATCTGAGACTTCTTCACAAGCTTTTTATCATTGGATTCCCAGTCAACGTGTGCGAGCAGGAGATACAGTTATTTATATCGAAGAAATAGAGCAAACATTGACTGAACTAGCACCACTTCCCGGATTAGAGAATTTAACTAACTGGAAATCTCTCCAAAAATATTGGCGGGCTAATTGGCGAGAAAAAATGTCTCAAGTTAAGGACTGGGTGAGCCAAGACCAAACACGTCGTATTGTCGCTACTGGTCTGGGAACTGCTTTAATTCTAGGTATTGTTGGGACAATTATCCTGAAATTCTCTGTCCCTTACCTAAGTTGGCAAACAGCTATTTCCCAAGCTATCATCCTTTTACTGGGAGGATACGGCGATGTTTTTGGTGGTTTGGACACTAGACAGGTAATTCCTTGGTGGGTACAGTTCATTTGTTTGTGTATTACTGCATTCAGCCTTTTATTTGTTTTAGGTGCTTTAGGATTACTGGCTGATCGCCTTCTGAGTACAAGGCTTGATTTCTTAAGACCGCGTCCCGCCAGTCCTCAATCAAATCACATAGTACTGGTGGGTTTAGGTAGAGTAGGAAGGCGAATAGCATCATTATTAATTGATCTTAGACAACCTTTTATTTGTTTAACTGACCAACTGGAACAAAAAGACTTAACTCCTAATGTACCAGTTGTCTACAATCAAATTTCTCGCGGCTTGAACGAAGTTAACCTATCCCATGCTAAAAGCGTCATTGTTGTTACAGATGATCAAATGCTCAATCTAGAAGTCGCTTTGATGGCTCGTGATGCTGCTTTAAAATTCAATCGTAATATCAATTTAATTGTCCGCAATTATGATCAGCATTTCAGGGATAATGTTGCGAGTTTACTACCAGATGCTAAAGCGCTTTGTGCTTATGCTCTCTCAGCTGAGGCTTTTGTGGGAGCTATGTTTGGCGAAAATATTCTCAGCTTATTTCGTATGGAAAAACAGACTATTCTGGTAACGGAATATACTATTGAAGCCGGTGATACTTTAAATGGCAAAATTTTAGCTCAAGTTGCTTATGGATATGGAGTAGTACCGATTTATTATCAATCGACCCAGGATGAACTAGGTAAAATTATTCCTAGTGATGAAACAAGGCTGCGAGTTGGCGATCGCCTAGTTGTGTTAGCCAGTATCAATGGTCTCAAAAGAATTGAATGGGGCTATATAACTCCCCCACGCAAATGGGAACTACAAGTGCTAAAACCGCTGAATCTGGGACTCACCCACTATGCTGGAGATACACTAGAAAACATTTCCGGTTGTAGTTTATCTCTAGCAAGAGAGTTTATGAATAACCTTCCTGGCGTTCTGAAAGTACCAGGTGTCATGGAGTTAATGCTTTATGACCATCAAGCTTACCGCTTAATCCAAAAGTTAGGTAAAATCTTACCTACACGATTAGTTGCTGTTGATCAAGATAACTCTCCCAATCTGGATTTATCCCAAGCACCTTAAAGATTATTTAGTCCTTATTTATCCTTTTAGTAGTATTCCAACCTTGAAAATATCCATTAATTCCAAGATTAGCCAAATTCTGGGTTTATTATGCGCCTGTTATTCATGCTTTTTGGGAAATTATCCTGCGATCGCTAAACCTCTACCACATCACCAATATCACCTGCTGAAAAAAATTTCCCTTGGTGGAGCAGGTAGTTGGGATTATCTCACTTTAGATAGTTCTGCTCGGCGCTTATATATTACCCGATCCACACGGGTTACAGTGCTGAATGTTGATACAGGCAAAGTTATAGGTGAAATACCAGATACTTCTGGAGTACATGGCGTAGCGATCGCACCCAAATTGGGACGCGGTTTTACTAGCAATGGTCGCACTTCTACTGTAACTATTTTTGATTTAAAAACTTCACATGTTTTAGGAACGGTACAAACTGGAGCTAATCCTGATGCGATCGCCTACGACCCTTTCTCAGAAAAAGTCTTTGTTTTCAACGGTAAAAGCAACTCAGCCACTGTTTTTTCGGCGCAAAAGGGTGAAATTCTAGGTACTATTCCCTTGGGTGGTAAACCTGAATTTGCTGTTGCGGATGAACTAGGACAGATTTATGTCAATATCGAAGATAGGAACGAACTCCTAGCTATAGATACCCATAATCTAAAAATTAAAGCTCGCTACCCTCTCCAACCTTGTTCTGAACCAACTGGGATTTCCCTAGACAAAATACATCATCGCTTGTTTATTGGTTGTCACAACAAGCTGATGACTGTAGTAGATGCTAAATCTGGGAAAATTAAAGCTACTTTACCCATTGGAAATGGTGTAGACGCTACTGCTTTTGACCCACAAACCAAACTGGCTTTTACTTCTAATGGTGATGGCTCACTCACGATTGTTCATGAAAACTCCCCTAACAAATTTACCCTTGTAGGTGATGTACCTACACAGCTTGGAGCTAGGACAATGGCATTAGATTTAAAAACGCATAAGATATATTTGGCGACTGCCAAATTTGCACCTACGACTGTTCCTGCTAATGTAGAAGAGACTCCTAGACCAAAACCAATTCCAGGAACTTTTGAAATCTTGGTATTTGGCTATTAATTTCAAACAGAGAAATTATTTATTCCTGATGACATATTCCTTTAGGAGGTGTAGAGTAGTTGAACATTCGCTCATTTACATTTGAAGCATCTATCTATGGATTTAAAAGCTAACCGTCTACTTTTACTTGCTCTTTCTTGTAGCATAGCTGGTGTGGTCTTAGGAGGTACTGTAAGTTGGGCTGAAAGTAATCTTTGTTTGAAAGACACTAGAATTACCAGTGAATGTCTCACCCAAGACCCTATACAAAAAACTTTGGAAGGAATGAGTATGGGATTAGTTGCTGGAGTAGGCGCAGCTTTTGGCGCAACATGGAATTTACGTCATGAGGATTAATTGGGTATTTTATTTATGGGAACAGGGATTACTGAATTTTAGGTATCAAATAGATTCTCTAAGTAGCTAATTTGTAGTAGACTATATCTTAATTAGTCAGCTTCATCAACTGATTGATAACCTAAATCAATCTCCTTTCAATGTTGGACAAGTGCTCGAACTAGAGGACTTTACACCAGCACAAGTAGCCGATCTCAACCAACGTCATAATTTTCCCCTCAATCCTCAACAAGTACAGCAGTTAATTGAGTTGTTAAATGGACATCCCTATTGAGTCAGGTTAGCATTATATCTGGTAGCTGAACATCGCTTTTCTCCCAGGGAATTGTTTAATCAAGCCATTGCTGATAATGGACCCTTTAGCAACCACCTGCGCAATCATCTATTTCGCTTACATAGCAAGCCAGAATTAGTTCAAGGAATGCTTCAGATAATTCGCCAGAAAATTTGTGAAGATGAGCGCGTTTTCTTCCGCTTGCGAGGTGCAGGTTTAGTTCGTCGGGAAGTAAAGACTGTTTTACCCCGTTGTCAACTTTATGCTAACTTTTTTCAGGAACATCTTCATGGCTGAACCGGGCGTAGCTAATTCAATGTTTAACTTCACTTAATCTCTTCAAAAAAAACAGCTGTCGAGTCTTTACATTGATTTTTCTAGAATGATGAGATAAGATTTGGATGTTTAGATAGCGTTCACAATATGGCTAAAGATTTGTTCCATTAATCTGTAAAGACAGCCTTAATTAAGGATGGGAGGAGATTGTAGAATGGCGACATTAGAAAACTATCGTCAAATCATCCGCGAGATATTGACTGAACATACTACAAACAATGACCTAAATATCGAAAGTCAAGTTATTTTTGATACAGAACATGATCATTATCAGCTAGTGGATCTTGGTTGGCAAGACTTACAGCGCATTTATGCTTGCTATGTTCATATTGACATTAAAGATGGTAAAATCTGGATTCAGCGCAATATGACAGAAATTGATTTAGGGGAAGAATTAGTTGCTAAAGGTGTACCACCATCAGATATTATCTTGGGTTTACATCCTCCTTATAAGCGACCTTATACAAAATATGGTGTTGCCTGAACTGTCACAGTCTGTGTGTAATTGTTCATAATAGTTAACTAATCTTACAAATAACAGGGTAGCTTGAATTCAGTAACTTACATTTTTGGCGGAACAGTACAAGCTGGTGGTGGAGTATATATCCCTCGTCAGGCAGATGTCCAATTGCTCAAATTATGTCAGGATTCTGTTTTCACCTATATCCTCACACCCAGACAGATGGGTAAATCTAGTTTGATGGTGCGGACGGCGGAAACTCTGGTGGAACAGGGAATTCGTTCGGCGATCGCCGATTTACAAGAGCTGGGTACGCAAGTTACCGCCGAACAATGGTATTACGGTTTTTTGGTGAAACTGGATGACCAACTGATGTTTGAGACCGATGTGGTCAGTTGGTGGAGCGATCGCCAACATTTAGGAGTTTCCCAAAGATTAACACTGTTTTTTGAGCAAGTCTTATTGCGGGAAATATCTGAGAAAGTCGTCATTTTTGTGGATGAAATCGACTCAACCCTCAGCTTGGATTTTACCGACGATTTTTTTATCGCAGTGCGTTATCTCTACGTGGCGCGAGCGACCAAACCAGAATTTCATCGTTTGTCATTTGTCTTGTTGGGTGTGGCGACACCGGGAGATTTAATTCGAGATGCGCAACGCACACCTTTTAATATTGGACATCGGGTTGATTTAAGAGATTTTACCTTTGAGGAAGCTTTACCTTTAGCAGATGGATTAGGATTACCGAGTCAACAAGCGCAGGAAGTATTAAGGTGGGTGTTAGAGTGGACGGGAGGACATCCATACTTAACCCAGCATCTTTGCAGTAGTTTATCCCAGGAATTGCAAAATGGGAAATCTGTAAGCGATCACAATTTGGTTGAGCAAGTCGTCAATAGGACTTTTTTCGGTGCGATGAGCGAGCAAGATAATAATTTGCAGTTTGTCCGGGATATGTTGACTAAGCGTACCGTCAGGTCGGCGCAGCCATCGCCAAGTCTAGAGGTTTTAGATATCTATCGTCAGATTAGATGGGGTAGGCGTGTTGTGGATGAAGAACAGTCTATAACTAAGACTCATCTCAAACTTACAGGAATTGTTAAATCTGACCAAGGAGTTTTATGGTTAAGGAATCGTATTTATGGACAAGTATTTGACTGCAGGTGGATTAATCAACATTTACCCTTTAATCTCAGAGATAGATGGGAGCAAATTAAACCAGCACTTCCTTAACTTCCTGTATAAAAATTGATGTTCCATATTACTTATACATTTCGGGAAATTGTGCTTGTAATTTAGTTAATTTGGGTAAATCGTTAATTACTACATAGGGATAATTTGGATTACGGTCAATGAAATGCTGATGATATGCTTCTGCGGGATAAAAGCTTTTTAAAGGAACAAGCTGAGTTACGATGGGTTGCTGAAAAACATGCTTCTGATTCAGTTGGTTTACATAAGATTCTGCTATACGCTGCTGTTGGTCATTGGCAAAAAATATCGCTGATCGATACTGTTTACCAGTATCAGGACCTTGACTATTTAGCTGTGTTGGGTCGTGCGCTACCAAAAAATAGACCTTTAGCAGTTGTTCATAGGATATTTGTTTGGGGTCATAAGTAATCTTGACTGATTCAGCATGATCTGTTAAACCTGTACTCACAGTCTCGTAATTTGCTGTTGTGGCGCTACCACCAGAAAATCCAGATACAACTGCTGTGACTCCTTTCAGGTGTTCAAACACTGCTTCCATCCCCCAAAAGCATCCACCTGCTAACACCGCTGTTTCTTGTCCTTTTGGTGCAATACTCGCAATATTTGTATTTCCAGGTGTGTTTGTTGGTATGTTCGCATTCGTCAGTGTGGTTCGAGATATTCCATAGGCGATGGCTACGCCCGCAAGCAACGCTCCACTAGCAAGCAAAAAGATAGATAAATTGCGGATATAATTCGACATAAGATTTCTGAGAGTTCTGTAGTTAATCAACTTGTTGGTAATCATGGTAAATTATCTCAACTATGAACTTGGTGAGAGATAACTGAGAGAATGATTAAATATGGTTAAAATATCCTGTGAACCAAAAACCTAAAAAAACCAAATTCTCTCCCCCCGAACCCGCACGGGCCCAGAGGGAGAGAATATGCATCCTGATAATCCCCCTCTCAGCGCTATCTTAATCTGATAGGGAAAAGATTATTGGAAGATGCTTTTATAGTAGCTCCAGTCTTGGCTACTTCTCCTCCTTCCAAAGATAGATATTATTAACCAGATCAAAATTCTCCTGAGAATACCTTTTGGGCGGGTCCTGTCATATAAATTCTTTGGTCGATCGCAGACCATTCAATTATCAAACATCCTCCAGGTAACTCTACAGTCGCCGTGCGATCGCACAAATCATTCAATACCCCAGCCACTAAAGAAGCACAAGCACCTGTTCCACAAGCTAAAGTAATTCCCGCACCTCTTTCCCAAACGCGCATTTTCAAGTAATTACGTTCCACTACTTGAATAAATTCCGTATTGATTCTTTGGGGAAAAACAGCATGATGTTCAAATTGTGGTCCAATGATTTCTAAAGGAATTGCTGCCACGTCTTCTACAAACGTAATGCAATGGGGATTACCCATACTTACACAGGTAACAGACCAAGATTTACCCGCTACATCTATCGGCTGATTAATCACTTTATCATCCGTCGCTGTAAGAGTTGTAGGAATTTCCCCAGCTAATAATCGGGGTAATCCCATATCCACTTTAATTTGACCATCCAACATCAGTTGAGGAGTGATTATACCAGCTAAAGTCTGAATCTGGTATGTATCTTGAGTGCGAGATATACCTTCTAACTCCGTTAAGAAAGCTGCTAAACAGCGAATACCGTTACCACACATTTCTGGCTCCGAGCCATCGGAATTATAAATGCGCATGGAGTAATCAGCGCCATTTTCACCGGGTAGAGCAAAAATTACACCATCAGCGCCAATACCAAAATGGCGATCGCACCAGCTAACAGCTTGGTTTGGTGTTAAGATAGGAGTGGATGTGGCGCGGTTGTCAACCAGAATAAAATCATTCCCCAAACCGTGATATTTAGTAAATTGGATTGCCATTTTTCCCATAATGAATTATCAATCAAATTAATCCTTCTATATATACATCGTTAACCAAAATGGCGACAACTGAATTTGATATTTCACTCCCCAGTATTAAACAACTACAAAATTGGATTAAACAAACAACTACAGTTGAGTTTAAGCTGTTATCTGGTGACTTAATCACAGGTAGGGTTTTTTGGCAAGACCATAATTGTGTATCTATTTTGGATGGTGATGGTAGACAAATTACTGTATGGAAGCACGCGATCGCCTATATGAAGGCAGTATAAACTAGGGTTGGGGAGTGAGGGATATCAGCTGTTCTATCTGATTGAGAGCAGACAACTCACCACACAATAAAACCAGATCTCCTGCTTCTATATTCGTGAGACCATGATCATGAGTCAAGCGGATAAATTTGCCATCTCGCCGAATTGCTTGTAATTTTAGGATATTTTGGGGGTTGGAAGTCAAATCTGTGATATTCTTAATGAATACCTCAGAATTAGCTTGTGCTTTTACCCATTGACAAGCAGAATTTTCGCCAGGGACAGCTATGTTTCCTTGAGCAAATTCAGTCAGAGCAGCTATTTCCGTATCCTCTCCGACCAATAGTAGGCGATCGCCTGTTTGGAAAATAGTTTGATTGTCTGGATAATCAATTTCCACACCGCTATCTCGCTTTAGAGCCATGAGAACCGCTCCGGTTAAGTATCTTATATTTGCTTGCTCCAATGTCATACCAATCAAAGGAGAAGCAGAGGGTAAGTCATACCAACGCCGATTAAGTTCGCGGGTAACCGTTTCCAAATACTGGGAAATTTCCGCTTGAGTGCGTTCAGGTCGCAGTTCCGCATAGCGGTCTTGGCGAATTTGCTGCATTCTTTGTTGAATCTTGTCCAATGGTAGACCAACACCAGTTAACAAATAAGTCGCCATCTCCAGACTAGCTTCAAATTCTGGTTGTACTACTTCCTTTGCGCCTAGCTGGTAAAGTACTTCAATATTTTTATCTTGAGTAGCGCGCACAACTAAATCTAATTCTGGCGAAATTTCTAAAGCACGTTTCAAGCACAAGCGAATACTCATCGGGTCAGGGAGAGCAACTACCATTCCGCGAGCGTGATTGACTCCCGCAGTTTCCAAAACATGAAGGCTAGTCGCACTACCATAAACATATGGTATACCATCTTCCCGGAGTAGTTGAACACGACTTTCCGATTGATCGACTACTACTATAGGTAATTCGTATTGCTGTAGAAGCTTGACTAGATTCTGTCCAATACGTCCATAACCACAAATAACTATATGATTATTTCCTGGTAGGTCACTGGACAAATCATGTACAGAATCTTCTGCTAAATAGCGTTTTAGCCAAGGAACTGATTCAGCGATATTCAATAATAAGGGGACTAGTCTCAGCAAAAAAGGGGTAAACATCAAGGTAACTGCTGTTGTTCCCAAAATCAGGAGGTATACATTCCGGGAAACTAGCCCTAAAGTCTGACCTTCACTAGCCAAAACAAAGGAAAATTCTCCAATTTGTGCTAACCCTAGTCCAGAAATTAAAGCCGTTTTCCAGGAATAACGAAATAACTTGACGAGTGGCGTGATAATTAAGAACTTCCCCAAAAACACCAAAGCTACTAAACCCAGAATCACATATAGATTACGCCATAAAAATATTGGGTCTATGAGCATCCCAATAGAAGCGAAGAATAAACTGGCAAAAATATCTCTAATCGGTTCAACAATAGTCAAAGTCTCATCGGCGTACTCTACTTCAGAAATCATAAGTCCGGCGACAAACGCCCCCATTTCAATTGATAGACCTAGATATTCTGTTAGAAGAGCAATGCTTAAGCATATTGTTACTACTCCTAATAAAAAAAGTTCCCGGCTTTCAGTCCGAGCGATCGCCCGTAATAAAGGCGGGATGATCCAAATACCAGTCACAATTGCGCTAGCAGTAAATAAACCGATCTTGACCAAAGCGATAAATAACGCCATCCCAATGGTTTCATCTGGCTGATGAATTGCTGGTAAGACTGCTAGCATCAGTCCTAACGCCAAATCTTGGACAACTAGGATACCCAGCATCACTTGACCATGAACGGTTTCCGTTTCATTACTTTCCATCAAGCACTTGAGAACAACTGCTGTAGAAGATAAGGAGAGAATTGATCCTAAGAAAACTCCTTTAGCAGGTAAGAATTCCCAAGCACCGATTAATCCACAGAGTAGGACTGTGATGAGAATGGTCAGGCTAATTTGGAGTAATCCTCCGCCTAAAGCGATCGCTCTGACTTTCTTCAATTCCGCCAGAGAAAATTCCACACCTAAAGCAAATAGTAAAAAGGCGACTCCAAATTGAGCTAGTGTTTCTACTTGTACAACTTCTTTAATCAGCCTTAATCCTGATGGACCGATGATCATCCCACCAATGAGATAACCTAGTAAAACTGGTTGTTTCAGTAGGGATGCGAGCATTCCTCCACAGGCGGCGATCGCAAATACTGAGAATAAGTCAACAATTAATCTAAAATCTTCTTGCACAAGTTTTAAATAAAATTAAAGTTTATTCATGGTGAAATTTTCTAGAAAATTGATTTCTGTAGATTAGGAACAAGTTTTTCCGCTCTGATCAACTTTCTTTCTAGACACAATTATTAATTTTATGTCAATTTGAATTAATCAACTGTAACAAATTTGTGAAAAATCTGCTATGTAACGATATACTTAGCTTATAGTTGTTAATGTGGGCGATCGTTTGCTAGGATTGTGGGGCGATCGCTAATCTTCTGTTTCATGGCGTAAGATGATAAATTTTTTCAGCTACAAAGCTCTACAACAACATCTAAACTCACACACGTTTAAGATATAGGTAAGAGATATATTTAATTATATGAAAATGTAAAATATCTTAAAGCTATCTAAACAGAGTAAAGACGAACAATTCCACCACAATTTTTGCAGTAATTGTAGCTGTGGAGCTAAAAATTATGTAGTAGATCAAAATATAATCGTTCAATATGGTCATACATCATAACATCATGGTTAACCACCCCATGCTGGTATCAAAAACTCAACCTCCTCAACCACCAGGAAACTTCTATTTTTTAGAATACTTTTACATTCTTTTAAAAGGTGTAAGTACATCACCTCAAAAAGAAAAAATATTTGACCAATTCTTGAATTTAAAGCACCAGTATCGTCTGGGAGAATCAAAGTATAAAAAATTGACAGAATATTCTAAAATTTCAACTAGCACAATGTCTCGTTACAAGTATACTTTTGAGCAGGTTTTAGGTGAGGCAACGGAATATAAACTTATTGCTGATCATAATGGAGTAATCTCACTTACTGAAGCAGGAATAACTCTGATCAGAAAATCTGAAATAGAAGGTGCTGTAAGTTTTAACCAGTATCTCTTTGAACTTATGGAAGAAAGGCGCCAACAGCCATTTCGCTATCTAATTGAAACTTGTTATCAGGCAAACCCTCGTAAATCTGGTTTGCTAATATTTCCAATATATTCAGCACACCGCTTAGGGATTGAGCGAGTTTCAATAACAACTTCCAAAGATATGAAGAAATATTTTTATATGCTGAAAGATAGATTAGAGGAAGATATACATAAGCATCTAGGAAAGCAAATTTATCTTGAAGAAAAAAATAATGAGCTAATTCGTAAGCTAACAGAAGATGGACTGCTACCTAAAGATGATGCTGAACTGTTCGAGCAAACAAAATATAATGTTATTTTGCGAAGGGGTAGAGACTTCTGGCTTAAATATTTCTTAGTAGAACTATACGGTTATCAGATATCTTTAAATTCCTTTGAAAGATGGGCTTACAGGGGAAAGCAGATTGGGCTACTTCATATAACTGAATTTTACCCAGATATACATTTCAATGGTAGAGTAGTTTATCCTTTATCTGTCATAAAAAACTCTAGCAATTCAAGTAGATTTCAGAAACTTTATAAATATTCAGATAATATGCAATTGTATCTGCATCAACCCTCTTGTGAGGATGAAACTAACCAAGAAGAATTTGTTAAATCCCTTCATCAGGCTTATCTTGATGTGCGCCAGTTGGCTAGAACATATTTTGTCAGTTTGCCAAATGTTAGAGAAAGGGTATGTTATAATATGAAAATTACCGAATATCTCTTTGATAATTTTTTAGGTTACGTATATCATAACAAACGTCTAAGACTGAGCATATCTTTGGAAGTCGATAAACTACCAGATGAAACTAAAGTAATGTACTTACGCCGAGAACCAGTAATGGTTGATGGTAAGTATCGTAACATAATTGCCATTGATTTAGCATGAGGAAGAGAAACAACTATGGTGGATATTAGCAAATATTCAAAGCGCCCTAAATCAGAACTAGTTATAAATAGGGGAAGGTATGAGCAATATAACCTCAGGGAAAACCCATTTCCTTCATCTCCTTTCGTGAATCCTAAGTCTAATGATGCGCGAAATAATGGTGAAATTTATGAGCCATCTATTCGTGATAAGGAGAATAAATCTATTGAAGAAAATTTTTTCCAAGTTCCTCAAAGCGATCCTAACCATTTAAGGCTAGGATATATTATGGATACTTCATATATTGGTCGTGGAAATGGCAAATCTGCTTTTTTGGTAAATCTGCAAAAGAAAATTAATCAAGATTTTGGCTTATCTATTTCTAATGAACTTAATAAATGTTTCGCCATAATTATTGTACCTGAACCTGGAGGAAAGACAAAAACTTTCGAGAGTTTTATTGATCTTTTATTTGAAAGTGTACTTGAATCTAAGATAATTGATGATAGTCTTTTGTCATTACATCTAGAGTCAATTATTAATTTGGATGAAACCTTTAATCCAGGAGAATATTTTTCCGATGAAAATGATTTAAAGAATAAGCTTCAGTCTCCTAATTGGTACACAGAAAATAATTTCGATCCCCGAAAAATTGCGCAACAAATTCTCGCCAATCCTTATTTACAAAATCTACCTCAAGACTTTCCTCTATTCTCATATACATTTTTGTTATTTCAACCAGTAAATCAAAATGATTTCAAAAAATATTATCAAAATCTTAAACGTGGTAAAGCAAAACTTGAATTTATTTTTTCACATCTTGTAACTCTGTTTTTAGCAGCAGGATTTAATGGTGCATATATATTCGTTGATGATTTTGAGCGAGTTCCTGATTTTCAAAGTGAACGACAGAAGAGGGATTTTGCCTTGGAATTGAGAACTTGTCTTTTTGACGGACTTTATACAAATTCCAAGGTAGGATTCTATAACCTAATACTTGTTTTACATGCTGGAGTACCACGTTTAATTCAATCAGCTTGGGAGCAGAGTGGTTTGGAACAAAGATCCCCAATCTTTTCTAAAGTAACATCAAAAAACGTCATTCGTTTTGAAAAAATAAATCTGGAAGATGTCTACTCACTTATCCAAAAATACTTACAAGCATACCGGATAGATCAACTAGATTCTGATAAAATTTCACCTTTCACTCAAGATGCTATAGCTATGATAGCTGAATTGAGTGAGTTTAACGCCTCTAAAATTTTGAAAATGGCTTATGAAGTTCTTGAACGTGCGGTGGATACAAATACTGCACAAATAAGTTTGGATTTTGTATTAGCAATTGATGAAGCAACCCAACTAACTGAACAACGTCAAGTTAGCGGAATTTCTGAGGCTGAAACAAAGGATTTAATGAAAGAATCTGAGTAAATTTAGAATTAAGTTTAAAATTAAGTTTAAAATTATGATGAAACAGTATTGTCTGAATAGGGAAGAGTTGTCTAGATTTGTGGAAATAGTATTTGGAAAGGCTAATTTACAGACAGAAGAAAACCTAATAAAACTATTGATCGAAGAATGGGAAAACTGGAACTTAGAACTCGTTTGCATGGCAACTCTTTTGACTCAATTTCTGGATAATCAACAAAATCAGTCAGATGATATAGATGTTTACTATATCTTGAAAAAGATTTATTCTTTATCCGAAGAAAGAGGCTTATTTTCCGTTGAAGAAATTGATGAAAGGTTTATAGAGCATATGCTGCAAAATGTTCGTAGAAATAATTTAAGTATTGAAGACGATTTAACCGAGATAAGGAGAAATTTGGGTGAGCGTCAATATTGAAAATATTATACAGAAAAGACGATTTGTGATTGATACAGTAGCATTAATTTCATATTTTGCTCACATCTTTACTCACCACCCAATTTTTGATGTCAAATCAAAAATATCGCCTAAAGGATTGTCATATATAGATACAGCATTTAAAGATTATAATAGTAGATATCTGATAATTATCCCAAGTGTCGTTTTCATAGAAATATTTGATAAGTGGTTTCGTGGGAATAACATAGCAGATGAAGAATTTAGAGCTATGTTTATCGCTGAAGTGTTTAATCCTATCAAGTTAGCACCTAATATTGAAATTAGAGAGTTAGATTTTGAGGTTTTGGAAAGTTTTTTAGATTTAAAGGATGAAAATGCTAGGCTGGAAAATCGCGACAAAATTGTTTTGGCTACAGCAGTGGTTCTTAAATCTCCTTTGATAACATCAGATACAAAGTTAAAGGAATTTCAGGATAAATATAAAGTAATTTCAGAAATTATTTCGTAAATGCTACAGGTGTATGAATAGACTAGTTGATTCTAATCGATTTACGTTTTTGCAAGGTTACAAAAAACACTCTCATATTCAAGTTTGATTCTTCGATACGCTTTCATGGCTCTTTCGTAGTCAGGCGATGGCGCTCCGCGCCCGCCAAAGGTATCGCTAGTCTTATGTTTCTCCAAACGCCTTGAACTTGTATCTTTGGTGAAGATACCGTTTTGTATGCTTGCTGAGGATAATTCTTTTGTTCTGGGTATTTGAACTCTAACAAACATTGATGTGCTAGTACCAAAATAATACGATCTAGTTCTGTGATTTATTTTTGAATAGTGCGATAAGTTTGATGAGGATCGTTTGGTTTTTCAGGATTCGTATACTCCAGTAATTCCTCATTAATTAAAGGTTTGAGATATTCATCTAATAAATATTTTCGCTTTCGGTTTAATAAAGATGCTAATTCATTAGATGAACGAGGTTTTATTTGACACAACTCAGTAAGGATTCAGGTCTAAATTCAGTACCTAAGAATGGCATGGGGTCAATTGGGGAAATATCCACTTGGATGAAAGTTAAAAAAATCCCATTGGATAACACTGA
>Ga0116228_10001230_pt1 | contig 21072 bp, 10 predicted proteins | sample S1TSphfallax_2_FD_89694 | JGI IMG/M metagenome (GOLD analysis project Ga0116228, IMG submission 89694) | Host-associated microbial communities from peat moss isolated from Minnesota, USA - S1T2_Fc - Sphagnum fallax MG | ecosystem: Host-associated > Plants > Peat moss > Unclassified | place...
AAGGGCTTTGACTGCAAGCTGGGAGGGACCCTACCAGTTTATTGGACACACATATGGAAAGGGGAACCTTGATTTTGAGGAAGGCTGCCGATTGTGCATCATCCAAGATGGCGAAGGTCACCAATGGGAGAGATCTCGTCGGGACCTCCAGATCTTCTACGTTCCACCAGACTAAAGGGAGCTGAGGGACTCAGCTGTTTAAGAAGGGAGGGGTTACATATGTAATGGGAAATTAGGTTACCCCAACTTGTGAGCGCACACTAATCAGGGAAGTTAATTGGCACATCATTGAGCCATTTTGTGTCTATGACGGCTGCCTTTGCATTACATCTGCATGGGGAGTACCGCTTGGTTTGTGTGAAGTGTTTCGTTAGGAGATTTGCAAGATGGCTGCTATTGAATGGAGGATGGATGGCGACTCTGAGTTGTGATCTAGGTCGGTGCTGTAATTATGAAATGGCGGTTTGGGAGCGTAAAGGAGAAGACAAGGCGATTTGGAGAGGAAGCCTCTGGAAGAAACGAAGGGAGTTCTAAAAAAAAAGGATCAGGAAGGCTGTTTTGGAGAAGAGGAGGAGGAGAGATTTTTGGGAGCATAGTAAGGAGTTCTGTAGAAGGGAGCTTAGCTATGCTAGTGATCTTCCGCTGCGTCTGACGGATAGTGGAGCTTCTGTTGCAGAAGAATTGAGGGGCGAGACAGAGAAGAAGCAAAAAACCTAGGAACTTTCAGACTTCCTTTTTTGTGAATTTGTTGGAGGAAACGCTTGTACCTTCGAGGATGTGTATATTCTGTGAATAAGATATAAGAGCTTCTTTTTCTTTGAATCGCATCAGTGTGGAAATATAGGACAGGAGATGTGTGTTGTGTCATTGCTGTGTTGTTGTGTCAGTCAGTCTTTGAATCGTTGAGGATCAGAGAGATCAGCAAGGCATGGACGAGTTTTGGAGATGTTGAGGTGTCAGTAGGGGTGAGATCGATCTGGAGAACATGGACACCAGGGTCCACAAAGGAGAGTACATGTGTTGTTAGATTTCCGGACCCCCTTCTTTTTGGTTACAAATCAACTTCAATGGTCATGAGGTGAAAATTTGTCAAAGATGATGGCGAGCTTCAAGGATTGGTGTCACCTCCCCTTTGTTCATTGTGCAATCAACTAAACATAAATTCACATTTAGAAATCTAAGGTAGGATTTGCTATATATTTCTTTTACTACAAGTGGTTGATCACAAAACGTGATTTCAAAATATTTTTGTGGGATTCTAGGATTTATCAATGATTTCAAAGTTTTTTAATTGTTTAATGTTTATAAAAAGACAACTTATGATATCATACCAAAATAGTAGGTTTAGTAGAAATTATTTTAAAAAACCAAAGCCAAAAAAATTGGAAAATTATTTGATTGCCTTGTCAAAAAATTTATAATATGTTTAAGCAAAATGTCGAAATACAAGGAAATTATGTATATTTTGTCAACATGCTTTGATTATGTACATGTTTCCTATATTCACAACATCCCATGTTTCCTTTATTATTCAATGCATCCCATGTTCTTTCGAAATCAACGAAGTGATTTACACTTTGACAAAGCAGGAACACCAAACTCAACATTCTCCATTAGCTAGAATAAATCCTCACACTCACAAGCATTTTTTCCTCAATTCCAATCCATCATTTATTGCTTGCAACATGATTGTTGATCATGTGCTCCTTTTTATTTTTGAACTTTTTTCAAAAAAAATTAGCAAGGTTCTAAGAGTGTGTTTTGAACAATAGTGTCATTTGTTGTTGTGCAAAGGTTGCTTTTGGCACATTGTTGCACGATTTTGGAAGTTGTTATGCAAAACTTAATGATGTGGCAAGTTGTGGGCCACATAATGGTTACATTGTGTTACAATGGATCACCCTTTAAAGGTTGAAGGCAATGGTGTTATGGTGTGTTTGTATGCAATTTGTTATGACTCCAAAAACTCTTTTGTTAAATATTTGTGCCATTTACTTCTATTTTGTTGTCATTAAGGTAAGTACTTAAGGTGTAAAAAAACAACCATCATAAAATGATGAAAATAGTTGAAATTGACACATGTGAATGAAAAAGTTGACACATATAAATGAAAACTTAAAAAAATTGTTGAATAAATTTTTGTTGTTAAAAATTGTTGAATTTTCAAATATTAATTTTTAAAATATTGAACCTTACTTTTGAAATATATATATCCAACATAAAAATGTGAAACTTGTCATTTTGGTACATTAATTTTTTAAACTTTGGACATGAATCGCAAGATGTCATTCACCCTTACATCATCAAGGACAATCACTATCTATTTCTACCATGGCTCATGATCCTCCATGAGCAAAGTGTGAACATCAAACACACATTTTTGGAAGTATTATATAATAGACATTTTCCACAAAGAAAAGTCAATTGGAAAATGTTTTTGGGATATTGAAAAAGACTTGCAAATAACTACTACTCAAAAGCAATTATCATATCCTTTTCATTCTGGATGTTGTTACATGTTGCTGCTTGTTATCTAATTTGATATCAAATGGGAAGGATGTTCATGTAGATGCACTAATGTTACAATTGGAACAATAATATCAATAGGATGGAATAAGAAAGCACAAAAATAATAGGATGGATGTAAGATTCAATGAAACAAAAGTTGTTTAAAAAGTTAATGAACTTTCTAGATCTAACCAAGGAATATACAAGCACATATAGAATGAACAAGTTGAAATTTTGAACTTAATGTTGTAAATTGCAATGTTCAATTGTTTTTCTTCAAGTACAACGTTTTCAAATTTTGAAATTGAAATGGAGAATGTTGAATTGAAGGTAAGGTTATGTTGTTGTCAAGTTGAAATGTTTAATGTCCAATGTTGTTCTCATCATGTCAATTCCATAAATCTACTACAAATCATCACCACAAATTGTTTATTTCTTCATTGCAAATTGGCTCCATTCATGGTTGGGGTATCAAAAAAGGAAAAAGGGACTTAAAGACTTTTTTGAGCTACTTTTTACAAATAACATTTACATGAAACAAACTTAAGTGAGACAAAATAAATAGTTCAATATAAAATAATTCATATGTTAATGGTGATTTTTCACATTCATACATAATGAATATTTTTGTTTAATGCCACAAATGAAGAAAATCGCAAGAAAATCCCAAAATGAATTTCAATGGACAGCCAAACATGTTTTTTAGCAAGATTACACATGTGACACACATCTAAAGCTAAATTTTTTGAACCCATTGAACATAATTTTTTTATCAAATGACTTTTAAAATGAGTCCTTTGCCTTGCAACCCTTTCCTTCAAAATTTCAAAACTTTGAAATTTTTGTTGATTTGGTTTTTCATCAAGTTCATCCAATGAACATGTACTTTCATAGAATGGGGCATGTTTTTGTTGTACAAAAAGTTTGAAATCAATTGTATGACTTTATGCATTCCTTTTGATTCCTTTAAAAAATGTACTTTAAACACTTGATTACTTTAATTTCAGGAATCAAAATGACATTTATATAGTATCCAAATTACTTTAAAATATTTTATTAATTAAAAAATCATTTTATCTATTGGCATACAACAATCCACTACAATTATAATAATGTAAATTTTTAAAAAATTGAAAGTTGTCATTTGCAGTTTTTTTTAGTTAGACATTTTTTTTTGGTACCCTAATCATGAATGGACCCAACTATAGATTTGAAACTTGAAAAATATTTGAACTTGGTGGCAAAAGAAAAAGAAGATTTGGATCTTGAAAAAAATTTAAACTTCTTAACAATAGACGGTCTAAGCATGATTGGGGTACCCCCTTTGAAACATAAGGACTCACTCCCAAGACTCTCAAATTCACCTTTTTCTTCACTTTTCCTATGACTTGTCTTAAATTTCCCCTTTTTTTATGTCAAATGAATTTCTTTTTTTCCAATTTTTATATAAGCATCTAATTTATTTATTTTTCACTTATAAGAGTAAAGATAATAAATTTTATCCAATGTGGGCCATGTTCTATCAATGGCCCAAAATTCCCAAAATTTTCACTTTTTGAAACTTTTTACATTACAATAGGACAATTGATTTGTCACACTCATACAATTTACATGTGTTATTACCTAAGGTGTTTTTTTATAAGAATCTTGGGCCAAATTTTTTTTTAACACATTCCTTATGAGTCCTTGAACTTTTTTTTTCTCAAAAGACAAAGTCTTAGATTTTTTCTAGGACTTGGTAAGAATTAAGTGAAACTTGTTCAAATTTGACATGTTATGCATAGAATAGTACCTTAGTAATGTATATATTCATGAAGAAAATCAAACTTTCAATATCAATGTGTCATTAAGTTGCAACATGTTTAAGTGAAAGGTCCATTTGATATAAAAAGAGATGATCCTTTTTGGTACCCCAACCATGTTTTGATCCTAGAAGATTTTTGAACAATTGTGCGTTTTGTTGAACATGCATTGATGTGTTTTGAAGATGGCAATTACTAGAGATATTTATGTGTTTAGATTTGTTATGAAAAAAATTAATTAAAATTATTTTTTTCAAGTTCAATGCTACATCAAGTATTGACGAACATTGAATGAAATGTAAGCTTCACTGCTATTGTTTATTTCAATGTTGTTTTAACTCAATGAAATGTTTATGAACTTTCTCAATGTTGAAATGATTCCAAAGTTCATTATTTTATTGTCTGGTTCAACAAAATAGAAATGTCAATTCTAGAGTTCTATCAAATTCAATGTTCAAATGGTAAATTGATTCAATTTGATTAGAATTGTTCATTTTCAAATTCAATGTTACATCAAAATTGTAATTGGAATGTTGAATGGAAAGTAAGGTTCATTACTATCATTTAATTCAACATTGATATCTAATTCAATAAAAGTGAAATATTGAATTGAATTTAATAAAATAATTACTTTTCTATAGATCAATTGTTAGCTACAACTAGTCTTCATTTGTGTCTTAACTTTTTAACAATGCCAAATCAATTGAAGAAGATTTAAACATGTTGATTAGTAAAAACATTTGCAATTGATCTCTTATGAAAACACAACACATTGCAAAGTCGAAGTTTGATATGACATCTACCATATTTTTATTCATCTTATAAACCTTTTTGTCTCTTTACTTCAAATACTTGAAATGTTGTTTGAATATTTATTTATGAAACTTGGTCCTATTTTTGTCAATTTAAAGTTAACTTGTGTTGAAGTAGTCGTGGCATCCATAATAATCATGTTGTTTTTATCAATGGTTTCAATTACTGGTAGGAACATTAATGATCTTTTTTCTGTCGACCCCAATGTTGCCAATAGTTACAATTTTTTTGTTCCTGGTGTTAAATGTGTGTTAAGTCTTATAGGTGTATTCCTAAAATCAAAATCATTGAAGTTCACAAATGCAAGACGTTGGAAAGGTCCATGACATGGTCCAAAGGCTTGTGAGAAGTCATCCAAATTGATTACATTGTTTGCAATAACTCCATGTTTGTTGCCCTAGTTGAATTTAAAAACCTTTTAGCTTTCCTTTGGAACATCATCTTCTACATCTAATTATTTTTGCATCAAAGATTGATTAGGTTATGCATGAAAGTGTTCTTCCTCCTTTTTTTTATATTGTACATAGACTCCATCACCTACTTCTTGCAAATCTTTAAGTGGATTAGAGCATTAATGTTTTTCTCCCCTTGGATAGCCTCAATCACATTATAACAATCATACAAATCTTAATTGAACTATCTTGGCAAATGGAGTTTATCTCATTTTGTCATTCTCAAATCCCAATATGAAGTGTTATGACTAATGCATTTATGATAATCAAATATCTTTTTATAATTGTCATTAATGTAATTCCACTTGTCTTTACACATATTGTTGATTATTGGAGTCTTTGAGTGTGTGATTATTTGTAGGTCCTTTAATAACTTGTTCCACCATTACATTGCAAGAATCATGTTTGCTCGTGGATAAACAATTTGTTTCAAAATGATGTGCTCCTTGTCCTTACAACTAATCAAGGACATCACCTCCTCATCATTCTAATTTGTGGTGTTGATGGGAAGGACCTCTACTTCCTTTACCTTTGCCTTTACCTCTTGTTCTCAAAATGTTTGATGAATTGTTCTTGAAATTTCCATTGCATCCATTTCCTCTTGGCTCCAATTGCATTGTTGTGAAGTACTTCCACCTCCTCTACCTTTGTCACATCCTATGTTGTTGTATGGTGTTGAATTGACTCTTGTTAAATTGTCGATTGTTGCTACAAATTTATGACAATGATGTTGTGAGAAATATAAACACAAAAACAATAGATGTAAAGAGACAAATGTGTTGATGCTTTGAAAGGTGCAAACACAAAAATGATAAAAATAAAAGAGACAAACACGATGCTATGAAATAAAAAGACAAATGCAAAAGCACAGATGCTAGAACTCATATACAAATTGTGTTAGTGAGTCACAAATAAGGCACAAGTGCAAAGTTTGGATGCAAATTGTGATGGCAAAATGTGGGTGAGGTCTGTGTGCAAAGCATGAGGGCAATGGTGAGGTGCAAGAAAGTGGCCCTTGGCAATAGGCAACATTGTTAATAAACTATTACATCAGATTTAGGGCTATTAGGCCATTAACAATGTTAAGGATTGAAATTTTCATTTTTTGAATATTTTTAACATCATAGTAATAAATTAACACCATCTTTAAATTTTTTAAGTTACTAATTTAGTGGTGCCACATCATTTGCAACATCAACTATTTACAAACCATTTTCTCCATATTTGAATAAAGTTAATTATCATTCATTTTATCAACCACAATATTGTCATGTTTGAACATATGTTAAAGCAAAGATTTAGGTTCAAGGTTTTTGTGGGCCTAAATAAATGTGTATAGGTGAAACATAATCAACCAATATTCAACTCTTCATCCAAAACATGAAAACTAGGAACCAAAGTCTACCCAAACTTTTTGGGAAAAGAAAAATGTTCTAAATTTTAAAGAAGTTATTCTAACTTTAAAATTGGTCCAAAATATAAATGAACAAAACATTTCTTCTTCTTTTTCAATTAATTTTTTTCTTTTAATAACTTCCCAAAAATTTGTGCTTTCAAACTTTTCCAACTTTTGAAATTTTTCTTTGCTTTTGTGATGCAAGCTTACTATCTTGTAGTTTGTAAATTCTTAATGATTGAAAGATTGTTTGATTCAAACATGATTTTACATCTTAAATATCATTTCAAAAAATCAAGATTCTTGGTACCTAGTAATCAACCAAAGTTTGGGTTAAGTTTGCCATAACCAACATGTTAGTTTTGAAGTTAAATAATACCTAGTTGCAACCCTACACAACTTAATAATGAATTTTTAGATACCTAACAATACCGTATTGGTAGGGAATTACTTTGACGAAAAGGAATACCTTTGTTAGATCGTTATGTGCATATCTACAATTCATGTAGGTAGGTGTTTAAGGTGTAGTTTTAGTTGGAGCCACAACCCTCATCTATTTGTGGTCGCAATCAACTAAAAACTTAAAACCCAAAAACCTAATTTCTAATATGTTATTGTATGTTCGCAGTTCGTATGTGTGTTTGTTTGATTTCTTTTGGGAAATTTTTGAAGCTTTGAAGCTCTTCTTTGCAAGCTCCAAACTTTCAATGACAAGAATTTAAAGCACATTTGAATCCCAAAATTTGATTAATTTTTGTATACTTGAAGTTATTGAACATTTGTTTTTAGCACCCATATTGAAGTTGTTATAGGTTTTAGTTGAAGTGACAACCCCATTTAAATCTACTTGTCATCAACTCAAGACTCCAAACCTTTAATTAATTAATTAATTAATTTATGTTCATAGTTTACGTGTCCTAATTTCTTTTTGGGCAACTTTTGAATTATGAAACTTTTATTTACAATCTTCAAAGTTTAAATGGCAAACTTTGAAGCACTTTTGAACCTTGAGAAGTTTATGCAAGTTTTTGACAATGATGTTGTTGATGATATGGCAATGAGGTTATAGAAATGACACTTATTGTCTTGATGGATGGTTTGAGAACATAAAAAAAAACTTCATTGAAAATGAAACAATTGTTTTGGTGAAGGTCATTGTCCACAAGGAGGCCATTTTATTTTTACATGTGCACATGTGCATTTAATGTTCATGTTCATAAATATAAATTGATTGAACTAAATAAGTGGAAGCACATTAGGGTGGAACAATAATGGCACTTCATGAAAGTCCATAATTACCATAGTATTTGTACTTGGGTAGCTTCAACACATGTTTGTTGTGTAATTAATTAATTTTGACATTTTCATTTTGAAAAATAGAATATTCTTGAAAAAAAACTCCTTCACAATGATTTTGATTGGAAAAAATCTGAAAATTTCAAGATTTCTGAAAATAATATAATTAGTGTCATCAATGCCAATATAATAGGGTTAAAAACATACAAAGGATTTTTGGAGGATTTGGCATAAGTTAAGGGGAATGGATGACCAATCAATGGGTATTCATAATATTAATTTGACCAACTATAGTATTTTTTCCCCTTAATTGATTTATTTTTAAAAAGCTCCAAACGTGTTAATCACAAAAGATAAAGGACTTCCTAAAAATTCATTTCTTTTAAGTGAAAAAATAATCCAAACCAAAAAGGAAAACACGTTTGATTCAATCATATGTTGCATTTATCTATCCATGATATACACACAAATTATTAGATAAAGATACATCTTATGATAAATTTGATGAGTCAACTTGATGCATTTTGGGAAAACTTGTAAAAGTCCATTATGAATTAAATTTCAAATAGTTTTCCATGATTGTTTTTTATATTGCATTTTGATGCTTAAATTCATTGTTGATATGAACCCCATTCCATCATTTGCACACATAAATTGGAATGCACTATAATTGAAAATCTGAAAATTATTAATAATAAACTTTATGATATCCTTTTGTGTTCCACATTAATGTCCTTCCACCCAATTGGAATTTGTATAAAATGATCTACAAATAATTCCCACTTTGAATGTTCCTAATTCATCAAAAAATTAGCTTGAATTTCTAACAATTTGACAATAATGTATAATTCAATTCTAATTTCAAAGAATAATTTGTTCACAAGGACGACAAATGGCATTTCATCTAATAATTTTTGGCTTCTTTTCTTCCATGCAAAGCATTTCAAGAATGTTCATAAAACTCCTAATTTCATTGTTTGGTAAGCTTTAATGTTTAATTTGAATCAATTGACTTCAACCAATTTACACATGGAAATGAAGATTATGATATAAAATATGTGCAAAAGAGCTACTTAGACATTATTTTGGGTGTATCTCAAATAAGTTATTGTAAAAAATAGCCTTTATGCATACTAATGGTTACTACAAAATAAAATTAAAATTTATTGGTGACTAAATTGAGTGGCTGAACTAGCAAAATGATACTAGGTGGATCACACCACGTTGATAAAATCTAATTATTTGATTTTTTTTGGTAAAAAAAAATCTAATTTTCACATATAATCTCTCTATTGGATTTTTAAAAAACAGTATGAACTAACCAACGTTACAAATAACAAAGAAAAAATATATAAATGAGATAGAATTGTCAAATTATTGAATTCAATGCATATATGGTACAACCTAATATTCTATAATAGCTTCAAGTTTTGCATGTGAAAAAACCCAAGAAAAGTCACACTTATTTTTTTGCAAAAAAAACAAAAGTGAATGTGGGTTTCTCTTCTCCAACTAAAAACAAACACACAACGAAACAAGAAAACAAAAGAGGAAAAAAAAATGGTTTTAGAACATCAACATATCTTCTCATCCACATTATATATTTCATCCAATCACAAAAATACTTTTGTTATTTATCGTCTTGCTATGAAAACTTTAATGTTTTGTAACTTTGTGTTTTTCTAGGGAGTGAGAAAAAAATGACATCAAACATCAAGTTTTGAAATATAATTTGCAAACAATCTTGTTATTTGCAATTCAATAATCTATTTGATAGTGGTGCATTTATTTCCCTATCTTTTTTAATTTTTTAATTTATGAATGTTGTTGCTTTTTGAAATTGAAAAATTCAAAAGAAAAGTAAATACCTATACATCCATTACCCCTTGTTTATAGAAGGCCATTCATTAAACAAGGAGTTCAAAAATGATTTTTGAAGTTTTACATAAGATGTTTCTATCCATGTTTGGTGAGGAAATCTTGTGGAGAAGTATGGAACATTGAATTTTTAATGTTGTTAGAAAGACATATATAAAAAAATGTTCATATTCATGGTGTTTGTGGGAGAAGGAAAACATAATAGTTGAATTTTATAAGGTTATACATTTATTAACACATGCTATTGGACGTTGATGAAGTTATTAAAAATAGTAATAAGGCATTGCCCTTCATGACATGGTGATGGTTGGATCTTTTTCGAATGACACAAAAGGTTATGAGCACACTTGTTGTCGTGGTTGTTTTGATTTTACTAACATTGACATAATGAAATTGTTGTTTAAATTATTATTTTTGGCAACCCCATAAATATATAGAAAAAATGTGTGTTTATGGGTTCCATGTGACTAGTCCCAAAGTAATTAATTATGATTATTATTTGGATAACTAGGCAATGAATTGTTTAGCACAAAACCATCTATTAATTTAATTAGCCTCATGTCCCAATGTGTTATATAATGGGTTCCACATGCCAATTGTCAATCTTTTTGAAAATTTTAATTTATTGGCATTTTTGAAACAAGGAAATTGAACAAATATTATGGTGCAATTAATGTCTATTGATTGTATTTGCACCTTTGTAATATTTATTTTTATTAATATTTGTTGTTTTGTATGACCAATTGATTAAATCACGAATAATTGCATGGTTGTAGCTTATTGAAAGTTGTTGAATGTACGATACCATCAATTCGTCTTATGAATCATTTGGAATTTTCAAATTTCTCTAATGTGAAAGCTATGAATATATTGAAAAATTCAAGTTTTGGCCCCATCTAGGGAAGGTTGATTGAATGATGGATGGACATGAGACGATAAGTGATTGAATATGGCCTAACTAGGTTGGACACAAAAAGTTCCATATGACTTAATCACCCTAGGTTGAAAATGATCTTGGGATGCACAATCTTCAAAATAATAGCTCTCCCAATCCAATCTTCAATGGGAACTTGAAGAACACATTGATAAAACTATTGAAAAACTAATGGGAACACCGAAATCCAAAAACATCCCCCATCCCTAAAAGAAGAAAATGGGCCTTCATCAGTGCAAGTTGAGCCATCTTGTTCATTGCCATGTTTAGGAGATGGGTAGTTACCCTAACCCTATGGTTGAAACTTGAATATCATAAAGAAACAAAATTTTATTAAAACATGAAGTGGAAAAAAAACATGTAACCTAAAAATATGTTATTTGTTTTCTGTGGATGAAGGCTGTAAACCCTTACTCAGATTAGTGGTTGAAGTGTTGGCGGCACGATGCTTCAACGATGCCAAAATTTTTGCTTCTGATGTGTTTTGTTACTTTGTAGGTTATGACGAAGGAAACTTAGTGAGTTAGTTTTCGAAATGGAACGCAATTTCAACTGCTCAATGAAAACTCTTCGTGAGCTTTATGGATCAGGTTTCTATGAGGAAATTGGTAAGACGATTTCAGGGAAGCAAGGAGATGAGGTGATGAGGAAAATATTTGATGCAGGCTGAGGAAGTGAAGGCATGTTTTTTGGTGTTGGAGAAAAGCTAAGTTGTTAGACTTTTTGAAATATTGAAAAGTGTGTGTTGGGTTTGGATTAGAGGTGTTGTAATTATATAGAAATAAAACTTGATTAGAACTACTAGATTGGAAGAATCCTGACGATTGAACTTTTGTTGTGCTAATAATTTTAAGAAAAGGTCTAGAGGTGTTTGCATGTGTTTCTTTAGGGACCAACATAAAGGAGAGGATGTGTGTGTCTAGGATTTCTGGAGTGGTTGTGTGGTAGCTCATATTTGATGTTGTTGGGGATTTTGAACTTAGTGTACAATGTGTTTTGTCATAAGAAAAGTATTTGTTGCATTGTGGGAGCTTCGGAGGTTTTGGGACTAAGGGGATATTGGGGAGTAGAATTGATTGTACGAGTTGTTCTTGCCCTAAATCTTTGTTTAGTTTCTGAGACTGAACCATGTTGAAGTAGTAGAATTAATCTTTATGGGGATTCTGTTGTTGGGTATGAGTTGCCATTGCAAATGAAACAATGTGTTGATTCCTAGAGAGGAAATCGAAATGAGCAATTGATCCCTTGTGGTCTATATAATTAAAACAATAAAACTTAGGTGCCTATAAGGATTTCAAAGAAGAAGCAATATTTGAAGCAAAATCATTCTATTACGGTAAAAGTTTCAAAAATATACATTACTCTATGTATGTCCAACAATGGTGATGTGCACACTATAGAAAGTGTCCCCCTTTCTTTTTGGTGACAGGCCGTCCAAGCTATCTATCTACAAAGGAAGGTAGTTTGTTTTGTTTTGTTTTGTAGTTACAAGATCCACCGAATTGGGGTGCTTCAGATGATGTTCTTGATGTCTCTAGAAAGCTCTCAACAAGGTGGGTGCATGGGCTTGGTTCCATGACGTTTGGACTTGCGGTGCAAAAGTTCTTGAATATTGAATGATTTTTCACTGAAAATTAAGTTAAATCGTAGCTGAAAATTTCGGAGGAATTGGAATGTGCCTTTGGTGTTGTTGAAAAGATCTTGATGAGCAGGATTTAATGGAATTTATTTGGTAAGATTTGGATTCAGAATGTGGGAGATATTGGTTTTAAAGTGATTTCTGCTGTTGAAAATTCAAATAAATCCAAAAAACCAGAAAGGAAAAATTAGTTGAGGACGCAGGAACACTTGGGCCAACAGCACAGGCCACACTAGTTATGATGAATGCTGTTTCTGTTACTGATCTTCTCCAAAGGGGTCAACAAAAATTTAGTTGGTCCACTGACATTTCTCAATGCAGTTGAGGTAGAATCGAGTGCCCAAGAGCTGAAATCTGATGCAGTTGAAAGGGAGATACGATCACAAGAAAATCTGTGATGACAAAATCTCACGTTTGGATACTTACATGCTTTGCATATTGCTTTGGCCATGGAAAGGAATCACGAGCTTTAGGTGATTGAAGGTTCTGTTTGCTTGCTGACAACAAAACAACAATGGATCCACCTCTAACAATGGATCCATGCCACACCTCTGGCCCCACCTCCTTAACTAATCAGTTGAGGGAAGTCAACACAAGGATGCCAGTAGGTCCGCCCCCCCCCCCCTCCCCAAATCCTCAACTGAAAGCAGTTACAGTAGGAGCTTTGCATTAGTTGTTTATATGTTGGAAATATGGGTTGCAAATTTTGACCTCTTAGTGCTTTGGACCTTGTCTCTACCCATTGCAAGGTGGCTTGTAGTGAGTAAGTGTTGGTGTGGTATCAACCCTTGAACATACCAGCCTGGTCCTGGTAGTGGGTCTAAGATTGATTTTGGGCAAGTATGAGCCGGGTATGTACTAGTGTATACTTAATATAAATGGGTACAAGGGCTGGTAATACCCCCCATCCTTTCATGTCTAATGTTACCCCAATCCATACTAGGCTGGTACTGGCTGGTATTGCTGCATGTCTGTCACACCCGTGTAGTAGGGTCCTTGAGAGCATCTCCACCAACGTTCAGTATGTAACCCTGCACTGGAAATATTAGATGAGGTTCATCAGTCGAATCTAGTGAATCCACCAGAAGACTCTTGAGACCGTGAAAAAATGCACAGCTTTCTAGAGCCCTGGAAGACACAGTCCAATCCTATTGATTGACTGCTCCCTGTTTCTGATTGGGTAGATAATTTGAATGCTCCAAGTGTGTTGCTATTACTAGTCTCCCACCTACTTGCAGCCCCAGTTTCACGTTCATGGGTAGGGTTGGAAAAAAGTCGTAACTAAAACTTGGATGCCAGAAATCATTTTTGCAGGGTCACATTCATATTGAGCATTGCTGGAGATGCTCTGACACCTGTGTTGATACCAGGTGCAGGCTTACATACCAGATCAACACTAATTGTAACTTTCTATGTGTTATATACTACCATTATAACACAAAACTTATAGTAAGTTCTTGCTATTGTCCAACTAGTTTAACATGTCTTTGGTTTACCATATTTTTCAGGTTGCCTTGTATTAACCATAAAAGTCCCAAAACCAAACATAAGATTATATCCGGTTGTTGCAGCCAAGAAAACTGGCAAAGCTGAGAGGAATAGCTGAGATATGATCAAAAGTTGAGACGGATGGAGATACTCCGATCTGGTGGTTGTGTAAAAGGGAAATAGTGGATTGAGAGAAGGGCTTTTTGGTGATAGATTTGCAGATACATGTGCTACCAACCAAAACAAACGGATCTGACCAGGTGTAGGTAAGCCATAGTGATCCCTATATGTGTTGAAGGGCGTACTAATAAGGAAGTACACTACTAAGAATATGGGATGGCTGCAAGGTAACCAAACATTATGTATGAGTTGATAAGGCCTTGATCACTTCCCTCAGAGTTTTGGAAATTGGTCAATGAAGGTCAAATGTTCACATCAGGAACACTTTCTACACATATCTCACCTTAAAGATTTAAGGCCGCACAAAGGTTGTAAAAGAGTTGGAGTAAGATTTATTACTTTGTTCCCATGCCTTGAATTTTTTTTGGTGAAGAATTTTGCAATACCTATGTTGGTGATGTCACAATACTCACTTCCAAGATCTCACCCCACCGGCATCAATATTACATAATTGTAGCAAAGCAAGCACCTGCAATTGACCCCAAGACCTCTTAAATATACATTCTTATCTTGGCCTACTAACCCAATAGTCTCCAAGTGACAAGTAATAAAGATATATATTTTAAGTTGAACCTTTTTGGTTCATTGTGTTCCCAATGCTTGTTCCTTGTGTCGGGGAATGACCATTGGGAACTCAATGAACCAAAAAGGTTTTTGAGGGATTGGATTGACAAAGAACGGCCATTGGGAATGCAATGAACCAAAAACGTTCTTGGAAGACCAGATTGGATGAGATCTTCATCCACCATGGATGGGCTATAACTTCCAATGCAGTAACTCCCAAGGGGCCATATCTTTATCATTGATATCTTGGGTTTTGATCAATATCTCCTTTTTTCATACACATTATTTTCAAAGTGACAAATTTTCATTTAAGTAAATATTGTTTTGCAATGAAAAGTATACACTTGTGAAAAGATAATATTTATTTATTTTTTAATTGTGAGAAAATAATGATATCTTTTGCAAGAATGTGAACCCCATCTTTGGAAAGGAAAATGTCACTGCATCACCAAGAAAACTAAAAATTGTTAGATATACTAAGGATGAGTGTTTGTTTTGTTTTGTGACCACACCTTGACCCTCCCAAACCAAGGGGCTCCTCATTGCATTTTTGGTATTGTTGGAAAGCTCTCAATGAGGTTATGTGCAAAATCATTTTTTCACAAATTTCAAACCAAAGGATAAAAAGTTATTAGAGTTATAGTGATTTCTGTCATTGAAAATTCATCAAAATCTACAAATTTGGTTTTTTCAACCAATCAATGCATCTTCATCATATTGCCTTTATAATTTCCTTTTCACATCTCAAAGCTTAACACCTAGGCTAACAACACTTGAGTACACACTTGTGCCAATAAAAGGTCTTGTTCACATTTGCCACATATTGACCAATAACAATTGAACCATTTCAACCAATTTATGCATTTTCACCATAATGGACCTTCAATTTCCCCTTTCACATCACTTGGGAAAATGCATGGGGAATTTCCCATGGGCCATTCTATTTGCTCTTTCACATAAAAAATATAAGAATGGACTTTTCACAATTGGGTTTTTTGGAAGTTGTGTTTCTTAGAGACTTGGAGATGGTTTTTTGGAAAGTTGTAGCCCTTAGGGCCTTACAAATTATCACATTGGGTCAATAGCACAAGGGCCCACTAGTACATATGAAAAAAATGTGCTCACATACCACATGGAAATTGATTTCCTAAACAATGAATGCAAAAGCTTGCATCATGCAATACACTATCCATCCTAATGCATGGTCATTATTGTTGGTGCATATTTTAAGGGGTACCCATTGCATGGATGGGTTGACTATACAAACAATTAAAAAAACAATTATTGCAATAAAAACATGAATCTTAGCCTAATTCAAAATGCAATGAAAATAATTGTGGAATGTAAATAGAAAATGTGAAAAAGAATCAAATTGTAAATTATTACACTTGTGCATGGACTTGGACATGGAAGGATATAAATTTGTTTGAACATAAAACAATATTCCAAACAATAAAAATGGTGTGATATTCCAAATATTTTGAACTAAATTCCATAATTTATTCACTTATTTATTAACAAATTGTTCAAATGTCAAAAAACCCTAGATGACATTAAGGTGGCAAAATTTCACAATTTTCCTTTGATTAATATTCTAAAGATACAATGATTGTGTCAACCAATGTTGGGTGGGTATATGAGTAAAACATTGGTATGGAGATTTATAACAATATTCAAAATTGATGAAACTAATATAACCTTGTTGTAATATTCCTGTGACACCATCCTATAAGGTAATCCAATGATGCTCATGTCACTAGCCCATGTGTTTAGTACAAAACTTTTGAATATACAAGTTGAGAACAATATTATTTTGTCTCATCAATTGTGCTAGAGCTTAGCTATGGAGAACTTAGGGTTGCAAAAAGATGTATTGTACTTCCTTATGACTTCTTATTATTCAATGGGCAAGTAGAATGAAAAGCTTAGAAAGGTATTTTATATTTGTAGTTGAAAATATTGAATGCTTTATATGATGGTTGTTTATAATGTTAAGTAGATAAGTCATTTATTTCCATGGATGAATATTAATAAAACTATATAGTTATCTATGTGGTTGGTTTATTTGATGTAATCCTAGTAACCTTAATGTTCAACTCATAAAATATATTTGAGATTTTCCCAACTTTTTCTTTGCCACAATATTACTTTTTGACTTGCTTCAAATTGATTATCCACCCTTGAAATTCAGCTTTACCCAAGGGTAGATGGCTATTTTGAAGCAAACCAAATGAAGGTAAATGCAAAAATCAATGTATTACTTATTTACATTTGCAATGCATTTGATATTTACAATGGATTTGTTTGAATTATGGTTTTTTGATACATAATATTTTAGTTTTCAATCGACAAGTTTCATTATTTGCAATATTACCTTCAACAACATGATCATTTTAAAAATCGAAAACTCTATAAATTTCTTATTGTGTGCTTTTATAAAAATGTTTTGAATGTATAATTCAAGGGTTTCTCGTTATTCCAGCTTACAAATGGCAATCACATAAGGTTGAAATATTGATATGTTTTGATAATTTTTTTTGAATTCTACAATATTAAAAAAAAATCAATGTTCACATATATTTTCCATGAAATCGTTTCCACTCCCATTAATATAGAGTTCAAAATTCAATTTACTAATTTACTTAAGGTACTAGGTGTTTGTAATGTGGGTGTCCAATCTATAATTCTATCAAAATACCCACAAAAAAATGTAATAACTTCTGGTGTCAGAAATCATGTCATGACATTTTATGTTTACATTTATTAATCATATTTTTGACAACTTATGATGTTGTATAGTAAAAAAATTCCTGATTTTTTGGTGCAGATTTTGTGTCTTTTGATAATCATGTTACAATCAACAATTTTTATTTTTGTATTATTTGATCATTTTGTAACACAATTTCTGTTGTAACATTAACTTTGGGCTTACAACAAAAGCTAGGGCATGAAAGTAAATGTGAGCTAAATGAGTTTCCCATGAATCAAACACACTCCTACAGTTGTGAAAGAATAAATCCCAACACTCCCAATGTATTCCCACATTGAAGCTTGGAGTCCCATAGAATTCAAAATCTTTGTGACAAAAATATAGGTAATAAATGTGGTTCAAATTGGGCCCCAATATATCATTGAAAAGGGTTTGAAAGTTAAATGTGAAATGTGAGTTTGCATTTTTCATTTGGAGTTGTGAACTTAAAAGTTAAATGGTAAAAAAAAAGGTTGGAAGTCAAATTGGTAGCTTGATTTTTTACCACATAAATTTTTGGAACAATGGTCAAATAACTTCCAAAATAAACATGTGATATGGCATTGGAAAAGGTTTTTCAAGGGTGAAAACTTTTCCTTTGAAAGCTCTTATTTATGAATTATAAGCCCACAAAGTTCTTTTACCCCTTGACAAACTTAGGGGTGCACCAATTTGAGTTTTATATTATCATAATAGTCCTACGATTGATCATTTATGTTTTTGTGTTTGCGTAATATTTGTTTTGTAAGAAAATTTTGTATTGTATTCAATATGATGTGGCTTAAATGATATTAAAATAATTTTTGGGAGGAAAAAACATTTAGGTGATGATATGAAAATGAAAATGATTGAAAGCATCATTGAATGTGTCATGGTAGTCATTGTCCCTCCCCCAATAGCCATGGCACCCTTCCACAACACCCATATGACCTTTATTTGTTCTTTTTTAAAAAAACATTTCACCCTCTCAAGATGCATCCATGGTGGTGAAAATGACCCTCATTTCAATAACTTTCATTTAACCTCCCAAGTGTTTTTCTAAGAAAAAAATTAAAAACAAATCCATGGGTGTTGTGGATGGGTACATGACAACAATTGCATTATGACCTATGCATTAATAAGTGATTCCCAAAACTATCTTGGTTGTTATGGGGGTGTAAAAACATCTTTCCACTAGGTTATCACAATAACTTTCCATTAAGTTATTTCAACTAAACGCATTCATAGTCATCTCATATCTTTATTGGTCAAGCATTGACCAATTACAAGAATTATGATAACTATTAATCAAATTGTGATCCACCATGAAGTGTCATCTATCTATTTTTATGAATCACATGTTCCTAGAGTTCCTAACATGATTAAATTACATATTTTCAACCCACTTGCACTCTCCAATGGAAAATGATTGTCCATGTTACAAAAAAAAGGTGTGTTATACATAATGGCCCTGCCATTCATTTAATATATAAAAATGGATATTGTATGATAAATTGGTCATAGCTAGGGAAAAAATAATTTAAAAAATTCATCATGTTGTTGTAAAGGAAATTTTGTCATGATTATTTTTTCAATTTTTAACATCACATTAATTACAAGGAAACCAAAAAGGATCTCACATTAAATGATGAAAAATTGTAAGAATTAAATTAAACAATTAAAAACTTGTTACTAAACCAAAACCAATAAAGAAATGTCACAACATGATTTTCAATTTTTTGAAAATGTAATTTTTTCATTTAAAGAATGAAAAATTAATCTTTTTCATATTTATTTTCACATTTGTGTGAAATTTCAAACCAAAAGAAGACTTATTATGACATGTGTATTTGAATGTTTTCAATTATGTTGTCACATTTTGAAATAATTACATGATTTTTTGTGTATGATAGTGCCTTTGACCATTTTTTGGTAAAGAAAAATTACATTTAATTTTGTGGGTTATGGATTGGTGACAAAGTCATCTAGGGCTAGATGCACATTTGAAGAGGTGAAAGAAAAATGCAAAATGTCAAAAGATGAATGTGAATCCTTTTACAGCCAAATTTGGATGAATCATTTGACCTATTTCTAGGGGCAAAATCCCTTGAAACTACTATATTTTATAATGATTCTCAACACAATATCCTACCTTACAAAACAAGGCCAATAAAGTCATTGTGATCACAATACATTAATGGAAAGAGACCTTAACCATTTGTATTTTCACACTTATCATTATGTAGAAATGTTTATACACATTATACAAATTCACTCACCATACTTGGAGCATGGAAAAAAGGAGAAAAACTTCTTTTGTATTCAAAGTTCATGAATAAAAACGATGTGGAAATGTTTGAAAATTATTACATGTATTTTTTTGGTCAATTTTTTAACATTTTTTTGGACTTAAAAAGTTGTGCAACTAGGTTTTAATTTTTTATAAATTTATTGCAAGAGGATAATTGACTACCTTGGCAAGTTGGGCAAGAAGTTTTAGAGATCTACATTGTTTGGTTTAATTTGCAAGTAGTCCACAAGGTTGTAATAATGGTGGTGAAGCCTACATCACTAGTTTTTTTTTAATGCATATGTGAGGTTTCCTCAAGTGGTATTCTTTATTTGGAATTATGATAGATAAGTAAATAACATTTTGACTTATATGTTTATTGTGTCAAGACTTCTAGTTCCTTTATATTTCATTTGTCAGTTCCTTGTCTAAACAAATAAATATCCCTCAATGTGTGTGCAGACATCCCATCAATCCTACATGTGTCCACCTTTTACCTTGCACCCATGACAATAAATGCACGGGCACCCATGATGCAATTCATGACACTTTTGTTGCCATTGCACAAGATGTTAACTTCCATGTGGGACAAGAAAAATTACACACACAAGTCCTTTAACCACATTCCACTTTTCTCATTGACAAGTTGACATTGTGTTCACCAAAGATGGAATTCATTCCCTAACTAATGTTGTCATTGCTGATCCAACATGAGCAAATTTACTTCGTCAATGTTGCACAACCTGAGGATTTGTTGCCTCCAAAACAACTAAAGCAAAAAAAAAAAGTTATCGTGACCAACACCCCATCGATCATTTCATCCCTTTAACAATTGAGGTGTTTGGATGTTTAAACAAACAAGTTGATGTGTTCTCACACAATTATGCCAATGCCATGTGGAACTTTAAAGGGCCATTAGACCTTCCTATTTATGTTTTGGTTAGTTTTTTCGATAAAAAAATCTCAATTACATTACAAAGGCGCGACCCCGCGAGGGCAAGCTAACCTCAAAAACCCGGCCTCAGTTCGGATTGCAGGCTGCAACTCGCCTGCATGAAGCCGGAATCGCTAGTAATCGCCGGTCAGCCATACGGCGGTGAATCC
>Ga0116228_10001232_pt1 | contig 21063 bp, 10 predicted proteins | sample S1TSphfallax_2_FD_89694 | JGI IMG/M metagenome (GOLD analysis project Ga0116228, IMG submission 89694) | Host-associated microbial communities from peat moss isolated from Minnesota, USA - S1T2_Fc - Sphagnum fallax MG | ecosystem: Host-associated > Plants > Peat moss > Unclassified | place...
TAGATTCTCCTTTCTAAATATAGCACATATAACTTTGTCACCATTTTGTGAGGTCATTATGGTAGATGTTAACATGTAATCAATTCTACATAATTTCGGTCATCTGGTAAAGTACAACTAAACCACACTGGGAACAATGGGTTCAACTCCCAATGGGAACTCATGGATAGCCCTCATCATGAGTGTTTCTTTTGTTCATATTGTAATGTAGACAACGTGGCAACCATCATAGGAAGATTTGGCCAAATTTGGTTACAAGCTATGAAAGCAAAATTTTAAAGCATCCTTCTGTATTTTTGGTTACCTACTTCATGCATGTATACAAACCTGATGACTTTTCTTAATTTTCATCGAATTCTGGCTATTGAAAATGTCAAAAAGTATTTGATTTTAGCACTTATAATTTTTGGTAGAGCTTTTTGGCTATATATAGCCAACCAAAAAAAGGCTGCCCACCATGGATGTTCTAGATTGCATTGACATCAGATAATGAATGATGTGGATGTAGGCAATTAACTTTTCAAAAGTTATTCAAAAATTGGAAAAATCCAGGGAAATGGGATTCTGTATATATTTGTGTTTGATATATTCAAGTCTCCAAAAAATTGAATGACATTATTTAAGTAAGTATTGCCTCTCTTTTGAAGGATGTTCCAACACTTTCCGTATTGAATGAAATATGATTGAGGCCTTAGTAGGATCAAATGGACCAGTATTCATTAAAAAGGTCAATGGTCTGAAAATATACAATGGGTTTTGGGTTTAGGGTTTTTAAAAATCAACTGAACTGCAAAATAACTGGGCTGTTTATTTTCTCACCAAGTGCCAGCCCCGTTCTTCTGAAACAAGAGTAAAACCTAATTAAGTATATGCTACAGATCATAGCAGTGCGCAACGCCGTACTTACCAGAGAGAGGGTCAGGGGGAGGTTGTATCATTTGTCCACAAACTAATTTGGGTCATCACAATTTGAGAGTACAAACTAATCTCATCATTTGATTTTAAGTGCATGTTGATCCTCTCATTATCCGTATTAGTTGACAACTAATGATGGATTACATCTGATCATCTCATGCCCTGAAGTCCCTTGTTCAATACACAATCTCATATCAAGTTGTCAACGTCCAGTACTATGAAGGTCATATAAAATTTCATATTTGCTAGGAGTGCTATAGTTTTCAAACTTTATATAAATCCTTGATCCAAAAACATATCTGATCGTTATCCCTTTTCATCACATGGGTCATGATGTATGTTTGTGTGCTACAAATTACAAAAGCTAATCCACCAATGTTGAAATTCTCAGTCTTTGCATCATAATATGCAGCGCCTGGCCAGAGTGAACCAGTACCCACTATTGCATCATGCAAGATAGATGGTGTGTGAACAGGAAACACTTATTTGTTGAAGATTCCTGTCCTGCATAACCAAATCACATGGTCATTAGCTTTGTACTAACCATCCACATACATCTACCTTATTAGCAACCGCATGCCTTATGTATTTATCTACTTACACACTGTAATACAATGGCAACTTCAACAATAGTTATATTTTTTTCAAAAATGTAAAAAACCTCAAAAAAGATTGTGGAGGAAAATAAAGAATCTTAGAGTTTTCTAAAAAAATCTCTTTTTTTTAATATGGGGGGAATCTTCGAAATAAAATAATTGCTGGACAATGAACTGTTGTGTATGGATCTCACACACTAGTACTTACCATCTCTGGGTTAGTTATTGCAGATTGGTGTTATTGTCACACGTAAAGACTGCAGTTGCAATGGGTTGGGGTAAGCCACATCAGATGATGATGCTTGATGAGTTCTATTTATGTGGCAATGTTATTTATGTAGATAAACATGCCACGTGTATGTAGCTGTTGTGCAACTCCAATTTTTAAGGTTTGGGAGCATAGAAAGGCGTCTTTATACGTTTAGTCGACTTATCTAACATTTAATTATGAAAATTTCTTGCAATAACCACTTAAAAGTAACATCTACATCAAAAGGGAGATCCAAATATGTAACACTTTCAGCTCATTTACTATGTACAACCCTGAATCAAATGAACCGGGAAAAAATGTGTGCATGATTGTTTGCTTCCAATTAATAAATTCATTGTTCAACCATTTGGCAAATCAGAACATATATTGATATGCCCTGCACTCATACCCCAGTCTACAGGTCACACATGATTTTGGGAATACTTTACAACAATTCATTAGAAACTATGATAATAACAAACTAGTAGATTGAGATTAATAATTGAACTAATAGACGAACATTTCAACATTTCCCTTTACACTTTTAGTGATAGTAAAAGTTTCTATTATTTAGAGCTTATTGTAAAAATTAAAGATGTACAAAAGTTCAACATTTTTGTAATGGGGTTGACTTGAAGCTTGCACAAGCAAACAGCTCATCAATAACCAAATGTCCATATCCGTCAATAACCGAATGTCCATGTCCATACCACATGATATGAGAAATTCATTATTAATTCTAGTTGTGTATATCCTCACACTCGTACATGTAGGCCATGAAATCATTTGGGCATCATGTGGATTGCATACTGCGTATATACTCACACTCATCTAGGCCGTGAAATTATTTTGGTAATATGGGGATTGCATAATATTGTGTATATACTCACACTCATTCAGCTATGAAATCATTTGGGTAATATGTGGGTTATATATTGTGACTTTACTTACACTCATCTAGGTCACGAAATCATTTGAGTAATGTGTGGATTGTATATTATATATATACTCTTGCACTCATCTAGGCCCATACAATCATTTTCAGCCCCTAATATGTGGTCTATACGCTCATACTCTTTATTAGACCATGAAATATTTTGGGTAATACTTATTCATGCGAATTGTATAGAATTCTCACCTACCAAATCACAAATTGTGGTCAGTGCCCTTGTGTGGACGGATCATCAGGATCACTTGGTTCACGCAATTAAACAAGTTGAAAGAGGTTTGAACAAGCTGCTGGCTTGATTCCCATTTCTCAATTCATAGCAGCAACAGCAGTAGCTGCAGCTGATCATGTTCTTGCATTTGATTTATTGCAATAAACAAAAAAAAAATCAATGTTCTTGTTGTGTGCCTGTAAATATCTAGATCTATATATATGAAGTTAGTTAGTTAGTTAGTTATGTTTTGTTTGTCACGTTGAGATCTCCCAAACCACTGTGCTCCCAATTGGGCACTTGGTATCATTGGAAAGCCCTTCATGAGTAGAGGTGCACTGAGGTGGTTTTGTAATGTTTAAACCTATGGGGTGAGAGTTATTGAATATTGGATAATTCTGTTAAAACAATCAAAACTAAACATTTAAAGAAAATTGAGGCATGCTCTTAAGGGTACTGTTGGAAACCCGATGATGAGTAGGATTTCTTGGAGGTGATTTTCATAATTTTTAGACCTATGGTGTGGGACATATTGAATTTTAAGAATCATTTGGAAGGAGAAATTAGTTGGTTACCTAATGAGTTCACATTTGGGCCAAACAGCAAAGGTCACACTAGTCTATATAGTAAGATGGGTGTTTGTTTGTTGGTTTGGTCTGATGTAATCACACTGTAACCCTGGGGCCCCCAACTCCACTTAAAGTGGCATTGGAAAGCACTTAACAAGCCAGTGTGCACTTTCGTCATTTCACAATTTTCAAACGAATGGAGCAAAAGTTATTGAATATAAACCTAGTTTCGTCTCTGGAGATTAATTTTAAAACTTGGTTTTTATGACAATTGGGGTCCCAGTTAAGCGCACTTGGGACATAGTAGTATTGCTTGGGACAGAGTAGTATTGGGATAGGTGACCTTACATAAGGTTTAATTCATACAAGTGGGCCCAGTTGCGGCACAGGAGCCCGTATATGTATATGTATTTGATGATGATCGATAGGGGTTTGCAGCAGATTCCATACTTACCTGCAACAAGTTGTGAGATCAAGCTAGTTAGTGGAAGAGAATCCACACATGAGACCTTGTAGCACTAGCTAGCTAGTGCAGGCAGCCACAGATTCTGCTTGAAGAGATCAGCCTAGCCAGGCTATTTCGAACTAGATTTTAGGTAGTGATCAAACCAGCTATACGTCCTGACCAGAAACTTTTTCATGGCTTTTTAGAACAACCTTGGGGGGTTTGTTTGATGGAGGCTCATTTCCGATGGGGTTCTGACAATCTTCGCAGATCTGATCATGCGATCCATGTGTCGATGAGAATTAAATAAGGTTTCAAAACCAGTATATATGCAGTCATGGTCTGGGATTCACGTCAATATATATGCTCAAGAATGTTTCGACATTTTTAACAGCAACTAGAAGTACTCTGCAGGATCAAGCAAAACATCGGTTTTAACACTAGCTAGTAGCTGCTACAGTATTAAATAACGGGCCGCACCAAAACTAGATCAATGAAGAGCTGCAGCTGGTATCATTTCTAAGCCGGCTGCAGCTGCAACTTGGATGACGAGCGCGTTGATCCTAGTTTCGCAATTCATGAAAGAAAACAATATATTGCTTACAATGCTGTAAATATGGATCAAACAAAACTTGGCGGTTCAGCAAAGTTCAGATCTTGTGAAATTCGCTCCAAAAACTTTCACAAACTGAAGCAGCTTAGTCAATCACGCGGGACACTAGAAGACCTAAAAAAACCGAAGCGGCAGAGGCAATCACGACGAAGACATCGTCTGCACTATTGTTGCAGCGTCAAGACATCATCGTCTGCACTGCATCTTCGTGATCAGATTGATTTTTCATGTCGCATCGGTGCCAGTGAAAACATCCATAGAAGAAAAACCAGAAAAAAAGAAAAGTCGACAGGTATGATGATTCTTCTATGATCTAGAGCCAAGACCTAAGAACCTGCAATGGGGCGAAGCTCAACACCATTGTCATGACCTGCATGACGCAATTTCGAAAGCTTTGTTGCAGGAGTCAATATCATCTGCAGGGAAAGGTAACGGATCAATAGCCCTGCAGCAGTCCGTGTTGAGCTTCAAGTTGTAATCGCTTATTTGCAATAACCGATACTTTGAAGCTGCAGTCCGTATCAGTGAGATCGTGATGTGTGGGCCTGCTGGGTCCCACTCCGCGAGCAGCTGCCACGGGCGGCCGGTGTGACGGGACACTAGTACTGTGAAAGCAGGAGACTGCGAAAGCAGCTTAGGCGGCCTACTGCTGGGTCCCATAGGGACCACCACTATTGTGGGGCTCTACAGTCATCTAGAGATGGTTGAAGGTTACTACGGACATCGACCTGCGGTTTGGCCGAGCATTTGCCTCTAGTTCAGAAGCTTCCCTGGTAGAGTTATATGGCTACCCTCATCGCTCTCCGCTATTTCTCGACCTCGACTATCATTGTGTCTTCAGGACTTCCTTGCAGCAAGCTTCTAATTCGCCTCTATCTCTTTCTCAGATGCTCATATTCTTGTGAACATATCGTTCACAAATCGCTCAGTCCTCCAGTATTAGCCGCTATTGTTCTCGTGCGGCCGTTCACTAGTAGCGTCCATTGTCCCCACCGTAGAAACCTCTCTCGGTCTCGCCCAGTGTTGTGAAGAGTGCAGACATACTAGGCCGTCATTGAGAAATTAGAGACAACAGGAGTTGAAGAGATTTCTTATATTTGTGGGTTTCCACCGAGAGAGAGAGAGAGGTACCTTGATCAAGGTTGAATCAGAGAGGACATAGAGATCCAAGCTGAGTGTGACCAGTGAAATCGAAGGCGTTAGAGAGGGTTTCAGTCAGAGTACGGTTGTTCATCATTGAAGCTCGTGGAGACTGATGGAGAAAGATCCGGCCGAGAGGGGATCGTAATCTAGAGAGACTGTGTGGCAAAGTTAGTCATAGAAATCTAGTAGAGCTCTAGACTTTGAGGAAGGGTTTCAGTTACAGTGTCAGCTTTCAGGTCAGGAATTCAAATTCGAGTGGCTTGGGGGGGAGATTCGGAGCGCAAGACAGTGCAACGTGAGAGACACATTCCAGGAACAGCTCAAGGTCGTGATCCTAGCTTCGCAGGTCTCCGGCGACAGCCACAAAAGAAAGAAAATTGTTAGAAACCATGTTCTGCTGACTTGCTGCTTGAGCACTGGTGTAGTCTAGCTTAATGTTTTGCAACCTGAGCTCAAGTGCTGCAAGCATACTGTTGTGCTCATACATGTAAGGTTGTGTGTTAGTTTTTCCATGTGATCAGCTCCTTGTGCGTGACCTGAATCTTGTAGAGAACAACGTGTTTTAGAGATCTACTTATTCCTCCGTAAGGTAGTGGAACAGAGACGTAGTGTGCGGACATCGACTGCGTGTGCCTGTGTGTCCCTTTGGAGAGGGAGGAGGATGTTGATTAGACTTCCACCACCATAATTTAGACGTCCTCGACTGAGGTCGAGAAGTTGAACTTCTGAGCATTGAAGCTGAAACTTACAAAAAAATTTCTTGTTTCATTTCCGTCAAGATCACAGCCTCTTCAGCAGCTAGGAAGTTCGAGCCATGGCTCCGTACATGTCTGAGAACGACGGATTTACCGAGGAGTATATCAAGAGTGGAGACCCAATGCTCGGCCTGTGTAAGACCTCGCACACTCTTGGAAAACCCGCCACAAGCAGCAGGTCGCCTGGCGGAGTTCGTCGAAAGGGATCGACTCATCATCATCCTGAGGCGACGTCGACGATGAATGCGCCCACTATTCGAGTAATCCACATTTTCGCTCCCAAGATCATCAAGACTGACATCGCCAACTTCCGCTCAACAGTTCAAAGACTGACTGGTCGAACTCGCAGCAAACCGGATAATATTGGACCGCAAGTACGAAGAGCTCGAACCAAGACGGTGGTCGCAGCAACTGCTTGCGGCGCAGCGGTGGGTTCGCCGGATTCTTCTTCAGGTTTTCAAGCTGATACTGATCACCATCACCAGCTCTTGAGTCGGCAAAGTAGTATGTCGGCGCACGCCGCCGGTGATTCGACTACGTTTCCGACGGTCAGGGAAGGAGTGTCCGCGTGTTGCACGGATCAACAAGACTCACCAGACTTACGATGCAGCAACAACATGGAAACTGATAATTACAGTCTGACTTCCAACAGCATGGACAGCTCTACTTTCAGTTTTTACAGCAGCATCGACTCGAACACATGCAACCAGGACTTGCTCCAGAACCAAGGCGCAATGCATTCTCCAGGATCAGATGGAAGCAGCTTCTTCTCGCACCGACAAGCTCCGTATTCGCTGAATGAAATTCCGGCGCCCTTCTTCTCGGGAGAGTTTCTGCAGTCCACTGCAGAACTTATGCCGAGCTGCTGCAACGTCACTCAGGATTTTGCGTCGACTCTGCAGCAAACTACTGCGGCATCATCATCTGCAGCAGCTCTTGCAGCAGAAATCACGTCCAGAGACTTCTTTTTGCCTCTTACACCTCTTGATTACAGTGGACTAGCGAGTTTCAGCGATTTGGATATTCTCGCAGGTCTCGGATCCACGTTGCCAGATTTGCCGCTGAATTTGCCACCCTTGGTCTCCAGCTCTAGTAATGGGCTATTCTACGACAGTATCTTGATGCAGCCTTCACTCTGCAGATGAGCTTTGGAACAGCTTTTTACGAGGCACAGCATTCAAGGTTAAAGAATCTCGTGGTAAGCTTCATTCTCGAAACCTCACTGGTGCAGACATGATAGCATTGTCACAGTTGATCGATTTACAGCTTGCGCTCAATGGCTGACCAATTGATCCTTCCTTCGAACTTGCATTGTCCTAGCAATCTATCCTGCAATAAAACAAAGAAGCATTCAGGCTGCCGACATTGGTTTCCGGCCAAGACCTGCCATGTGATTTGATAAAATTGGTAAAATTCTGGATTGATTTGTGATAGAATTCGACCGCGGTAAACCCTAACGCAGCGCGGTAGGTTCTTCTATATGAAAGTTCTCCAAGCTGATCATGGGATGCAGCTGCAAGTCTCGCTCATGACCTGCTCATCATGTGGTGTCTTTTCTGATCATCATGCATGATGCAGGTGTGTATGAATTTTCTAAATTTCCAGCTCGGGAGAGGACCACCGAAATGGTGCGCGCGCGCGTCTTAGATCGACGCGTCTTTTCATTCTAATTGACATCACCGGCAGTTTCAGTGAATTGTCAACAGCTTGATGTACTGACATGTTGCCATGAGGGATCGATCCATGTGGTGTGGTGTAAATAAGCAATGATCAATTCAGCATCGAATCAAGATTAAGGTCTCGATACCAGTGCAACCATCACGGCTGCTGTTGACTGTACGTAGCTACAAGCGGCAGCAGGGCACCTGAATATTCTCGAGCTGCAGTCACCAGCTGCTGCTCGCCTAAAAAACTAGTGTGCAGCAATATTAGAGAGACTTAGCATTTCATTTCAGCTTGTTTGAGATCAAAGAGCTCAACTGAACTGAAAATTCAGCTGACTGACTGACTGACTGACTGACGATGATCACTATTGTCGTTCTTCTTTCGGTGGAAGGACGTGTACCAGCTCATGTTTGGGCTGCTCATGAGCTTCTTACAATTTCCAATTTGGCTTTACTCATAGATGCACCGAGTGTATGATAGCTCTAGTGCAGCAGTTGCAGTACTGTTTTTTGGACATCGAGATGTAGACAACAGCTTGCTAGGTTTGAATCTCGATCAACGTCGTCGAGAACATGCAGCAGTGGCCAGTGGTAGCAGCAGCTAGTTCCATTGCAGGACGAGCAGCAAATTTTACTCTCACGTGATCAGTGAGGCCCTCATAAGACTCCAGCTTCGTTTGGAGTACTACAGAAAATCAGCAATTTTGCTTGGCAGAATTATTACAATTAATAATAAAGAGATCATATAGTTCACAAGGAACTTTTGTAGGTTCCAGAGCTGGAAATTTGCTGGATTCCCCTGGGTTGTATGTTATCAACTGTGGCCCCAATGCTTTGCGCTCTCTCTCTCTCTCTCTCTCAGATCACGACCAATGTGATAATCTTGACGTCTTTGTTTAGTGTAGATTTGTCTCGAAAAAACTGGCAATATATGTATCGCGTCCTTCGGCCACTAGAGTCACATTATCAGGCGCAGCTGCTAGCTCTTTCTTTCGCATGCAAAAATTGATGCAGCAATAGGCACCTGCAGTGGTGGAACTGAGTTTAATTTTGTTCGGACTAGTAAAATTATAAGAAAGTTGTTCTTGTGCTGTTTCTGCTTCTGTCCTTAAAGTTTTTCAAGCGAGTAATTAATTAATCTGTTCCTGATTTCAGTGTCTAGAACTACTTGATCTGTCCTGGAAGCTGTGACGGAGCTGCCGTTTCTGTTTCAACCTCCTTGATATCATCAATTCTGGTTTTGGGGGACGCACTTTCTTTCAAAGGTTCTGATTTGTCCGGAGTTATATATAAAGTCCTGAGCTTTTTAATGCGTAGTTCATGCACGTATCTTGCTTCCAACAGATGAATATATGTCAACTTTCTTCAAGTACTGGAAGTTTCGATCATAATGAGACAAATTAGCAGAGTGATTAGCTGAGATTCAAGTGCAGGAAACATAATTAAACACAAGAAATTTTTTGGCATTAGGGAAAAGAAAAGAGTGGAAACCTCTGACAAATTTAACCTGAATTCACAAAACATAGGGAAACCTCTCCAGGGGAATAGTGTGATGAATATTTTAATGCTTTATTATAATTTTCCGGTTGTGAAACAGAGGAATCATTGTATGTTTCCATTGACAAACAAGCCATTTCATGTTTGCATAGGGGGAATTCAGGTTTTTCTTGACGGTCCCACAGGGAACCCTAGAAAAGGTTCTTGTGAGTTTGGTAGGCAGTTTCAGTAATTAGATCCAGTACTAGCTGAGTTAGCTATTGATATTCATCAGAAGGATAAGATGATCTATTAATCCTTTCTTTCTTCTAAACTCTAGAGACTTTACTTCTCACAAATCTGCTTGAGAAAGAAGGATAATTAGCGAGAGAGGTACTCTCAAGGACATTGAGGATGGAAGCATAATAAAGTAAACAATGAAATTACTTTGTGAGAGTTGAATTTAATGTTACAACAAAATCCATTACAAAATTATCTTTTCATAGTAACTTCCCAAATCAGTTCTTTAATTGAGCTCTTGTGCGATGTCGCAGATTCTGGTCGACAAATTCTGGTATCTTTTTCATAAACGGCTAAAATCCAACTTGTCCAGTAAAGCTCTAGTTCCAAGTACTTCCAGAGCTGCAAGTACTTCCCAGAACAACTACTGGGGCTAATCACGTGCTTAAAGCCTCGATGTATTTGTCTTAAGTGGGGCAGCTCTAAGTGTTAAATGTTATTAAATCTTGCAGGGCGCTGTGTTAAGCTCTTGATTGACAAAGGGCAAGCAGCAGAACAGAACATGCACAGCACTTTTCCCAGATGACTCACAGATGACTCACAGCTCTACTGTTCAGCTGCTGTCATCACGCGGTACGTACGTTTGAATTGTGACCTAAGCTCTGCAGTACACATGGTTTGCTCATTAGCTCTGGGTGTATATGTAGAACTTTGAAAACAAAATAATTTATATGTATATTTATATATGCAGGCTGAAAAAGCACTAGTTAGTGATCATGACTTTAAGAATATACCTCGCTCCAGAGCGATACACAAATCTTTTGTCCATTTGCAACACTTTGCACAAGGCACACATATCATCATTCACAATAAAGAATTCATGTCCACACAAATCTGGTTAGGATCCTCCAAGTTGACACCATTTTCTAGCTGTCCAAGCTAACCTTAGCTAATACTAAGGGTGGGGGTGGGGATTGGGATCCTAGTATCCTACTAAAACCAAAAGCTTAATCAGTCCTATGGAAACCTATCGTCTTTCCTTCTACTAGATGCGTATAGAGAGCATGCAAATGTACACAAACTCATGGGTTTTGTGGTGAGTCAAGAAGGACCCAGTACTTTTTCTTTTGGAAACTCTCAGTTGCACACCTTTCAAGGGGTATATATAATACTTTAAAACCAGCTCTACATCAAAAAGGTTTTTAGGGCCAATAATAACATATTTTCATCTGCCTCACTCACTTTGCTAGTGCTGCAAGATTTGGACTGTTTGAATCCTGTTTCAGCAACCATGAGCCCATGCTGGGTCACTTATACTTGAGCATAACTGCATTCAGATCAAACCAATACCTAACCCAAACTAGTTGGACTATTAGCTGATGGCGTTGCCTTATTGTCTGCCTGCTGTTCTGCTTTGTTTACCAGTTGCAACATGTTTGTTCAGATCTCTGTTGATCCAGCTTGTGTCTTGCTCATTAACCCTCTTCAGTTAACCATAAGTTAAACTGCTGCTGTGAACTAGTGACTGTTTTGATTAGCCAGGTCTGCTCCATATAAAAAAGCACTGGGGGTGTGGTGGGTATAGAAAAAGATCTGATCAGCAGTAGCAATACGGTCTGTAATTATGAACCACCCCATAACTATTGGAACAGCTCTGAGTGATAGAAAATCTTACCTGACAAATACAAAGGAAATTTCGAATTATTTTTTAGTCATAAATGAAAGAGAGAGCTCTCCATTCCTAAGACATACACAGGGAAAATTTGTTAATTTCAGTTGAAAGTCTCCACCAGGGCCACATGAAGATCACAATACACAAAAGGCCACCTGGGCAAATGTTAATTTGAACCCCTAGATTTAGGGTTTGGAATAGATCTACATTCTGATTTGTCAAATATAGTTGTGTTGATTTTAAGCCAACATTCAGGCAGAGATTTCTATTCTTCAACTTTTGAGGTTTTGAAAGGTGATCGTACAAAGGGAATAAATTTATGAGTTAAAGTTTTTATATATTTGTGCCTCTGTTTTTTACCCTAACTCCAAAAGATTTCAGGGTTTTTATTATTATGGGTTTACACGTTAGAAAAGCCCATACTCCCAACCTCTAACAACCAGAGAAGTCCACTGTATGTGTAAAGTACAGAGAACTGTCCCAACCCCTAACAACTAGAGGGATTCAACTGCATAGACGTACAGATAACTGTCCATGACCTCTGATAAATGCTGTCAGGATAATGAGACCAGAAGCTAGGTAAGCTACTTATAGAGAGGAATGGATCTGGTGGTAGGAGGCAATGGGCATCGTCAGCTGGGATATTTATTAGGTGCAAATCATTTAGAAGAGGAATATGACTTCAAACCCAATCTAAGGTCAAACAAGGGTTGTGTCTAGACTCTCAGACTGATCAACTGTTCACGAGGGAATTGCTTGATGAGGTGGCGGGGCGGGGGGGAGGGTGTCAGAGGGATGGAACATGGTAACAACAGCCTACAGTGCCAGGATTCTCCTTCTTCTTCTTTTTTCCTTTCTGTGTCTGGCTTTGAACTTTTTGTTTTGTATTGCTCACCATAACCATTTGGAGCTTATCTCCACAGTCCACATGGTTGAAAAAGATTCCCTTAAAGAAAATTGAATTTACTGCTTAACCTATCAATTAATTTTTTCAAAAGGAACAATGTTGACACATCAGGCATTTAGGGTGTGAATATGTGTTTTGGTATCTCCGATCATGTTGGTTGCCACCAATAGAAAGACTCCTGTGGGCCTGTTTCTCACCTTCTGCTTGCCACCAAAAGTTCAATCAAGTAAATATATGTTACATACACAAGGAAATCTCCTGCCAAAGATAATGAAGATAGAAAGCATGAATTGCATTTCAAACTTATAGAGAGTAGCAAAGATCACCTCTTGAATAAAATACTTACTAGTCGACTATGGGTTGTCTAAAATAGCCCAATTCAGACAGTTTGATAATGTTTCCCCACATTAAGATTTCTTCTTTTCAAGCATTTCTTTTGTTGCCCGCATTCAATTACAATGTTTGCCCCACAGTAAGATTTCTTCTTTTCAAGCATTACTCTTGTTGCCTACATTCACTTATAGTTCTTTCACAGCTTCTTCACAATGAGTTTGGTTCTTCACTCAGAAAATAAAATCAGGTTCCAATTCCTGTACACCATTCTCACATCCATAAGACAATCAATCAGGAGCCCCACTTTGTGCTGGTCTTTTGCACTCATGGCCAAATGAATTGAGTCCCTCCAACTATAGGGTATGTATTAGTGTTGCCCAGTTATTGCTTTATTTGTAATAGCCATAGGATCGGTTACTATAATGACCATTGGTTATGCATACAGGTAGGTTTTCAGATAAACCAGTTGAGAACCTCTGACTATACACCTGTTATAGGTTTTTTTTTTAAATTAAAAAGAATTCTATGATAGTAGTCTAGCAAAGCACACAGTGGGCTTAAATGGGCTTTCTGGCTGATGATGACCCATCTGACCATCCAAAGTCCCAAAGTTTTGACCCTAGTTTGTTCTTACTGTTCATGAATGCATGTGCAATAAGATTCTGTGCTGGACACTCGAGGCCCCAAGGGTTCAAGGGTGAGATAAAAAGCTTCCTTGTAATAAACTAGTATAGATTGGGTACTGTTGATTGCTGTTGTTGTTGTTGCCAGTCATGCTCAAGTGTTGGGTTCCATCAGGCTAGTGGGCCTTCCTCTTACTTACCTCCTACTTCTGTACTTTGAGAGAGAGAGAGGGGAGTGCTATTGTTGATGATGCAATTCAATATCAGCCGTTCCTTCATCCATATCCAGTCAGTACTTTTTGTTTTCGAGTAAGCTGTGATAAGCTGACCACACCACCATGCCATCCATCCCCCTGGTTCGTACTGTAGGGCATGTACTATAGCCGACCATTGTAAATACCATATGAGCTGATGAGCTGAGCTTGCCTGTATGTATGTTGTTGTAGCCCATATCACATCAAGCTAAGTGGCTAGTGAAAGGAGTTAGCTAGTCAGACATACAAACTGACTCTCTGAAACCATGTATATAGTAGCAAAAGCATGTAATCAAAGAAGGTAAAATGAAAAGTTGTTATGGAAAAGAAAGAGGTGTCGTTAGCCAGGTGAAACCTCATAAATTCATTACCCACCGACTTCCCAACGGTATATTCTAGACAGGATCCAGCAGCCAATTACCCAGGCAACTAGACTCCTTTTTGGTTGTTGTTGGAGTGGATTTCACGAATGAGGCTGTCCATATTTCTGGGTGGACCTAGATGACCACCAATTCTCAACAAAACACTGCAATTGATGGAGAGATTGTGAATACCCCGAAAAGCACTAATTAGCTGCTCCCCTTGTTCCACCTTCTATCATTGCAACCATGTAACCTATCCTCTGTTTCAAAATATCATAGGTAAAAGGATTGGCCAAAAGATTCTTGTTTGTTGTTTCCCATTGCAAACAGGAAGAATCCTTAACTTATCTCCTCAGATATTGGAGTTATCCACAAAGTATCTCAAACTGTGGTACTGGGCCCCAGTTACATTGAAACTGGAGATGAGAAGTCAGGAAGAAGAAATTAGAGAGGGAAAAGATATGGGACAAATTAGTGATTGCACCTAAATAGGTCCTTAGCAAAATTTCACGTCCAGTTTTGGGATTTCCATTTCCCTTAGATGTGCCTTTCCTGCTGCTCATATTCGTCATTAAATCAAAGCCTTATCAAAATAAGATCCTGCAAGTCTTCTCAACTGATGCTTAGTTCCATGAGACAATACCCAATTTTGCCCACTTTGAGGATGCACTCAAAATGGGGATGAAGCAGGGATTGGAGGGTCAAACTAGGGTCCAAAGACTTTGCTGATAACTCTACGTTTGCAACTTTTTGGAACTAAATTTTCATTCTAGCCTAAAATGACCCCCAAACTTCTTCCAAAAGATGATGTCATTAGTGTTGATGTAAAGAAGGTTAGTGCATGGGTACAACACAAGCAACGTGTGGGTGTACTTCTACTATTCACAAAGTTTGGAATCAGAGAATAGCAGTTAGGATAGGAGGTCCGGTCAAGATTTGATCCCAGATCTTTATGAACTAATTATATATGATTTCCGGTACCTGAACTAACCTTCTTGGAATGGGGAATTTGGAGCTACTTGTTTGTGGTTCTTGTATAATCTTGTTGCTATTGCTAAAGTTACTTCTAGTGGATATTGTGTACTATAGTTACCTTAAGATTTGTGGGGATGCAGTCACATGGATGACTCACTACGACCTTTTTGATGGAATAGGCTAGACTTCCTATGTAATGTCCATTGAAACACTACAATTTGTTGGATTCTCATCAAGTTAATTTTCCTTACTTTTGGATAGTTTTTGACACATGCAATAGGAAATTGCCCCAATATGTGGCTATTGGAAGGCTGTTTGGATATGATATGGAGTAAAAAAATTGGTGACATTAGGCTCATATTGATAGTCACCATTACCTTGGTAGCCAATTTATGGAGTTAAGTTCTTATAATTTTATTCAAAGTTATTATGTCGTAACCTTAGACTTGGGCTTATGATCAAAGTAAAGGTTTGCAAGGGAGCGGGCCAAGAAAGGAGTTTGAGAATCACATCTCATGTTCCCAGGAGTGTAGGAAAATGTGAGGAAATCAACCCTCACACTCTCAAGTGAGCTCCCACTTTAGGAGTTGGGATTTCGATGGATTCCCAAATTTTCAAAGAGCAATTGTAGTGGTCAAAACCCATTGGATTAAGGAGTTCTTTATATCATTGGAAAATTATTAGAACATAGATGTTTAAAATGGGCTCACATGATCCATTTGGACACTTAAAACACAAGTTATGGTCAAAAGAAAGGTCGAGAGTAAAATTGGCAATTTGATTCCCGACCATTAAAAGTTGAGAATTGCTCCAATTTCCTTGCGTGCAGGTGGCATGTGACATTGTTGGAAAGCTCTCAACAAGGGCTGCAACTTTGCTTTAAACCTCATTTCAATCAGAGGCTTACACACAAAATTATGGGCTCCCAAAGTTGCGGGAATCCCAGCCGAGACAAAATGACATTTGGGTGTTGGTCCCATGGCCAAGCATAGAATATATTATAAGGGGGAAGGTGGAGGCTTCCCCCAAGTCCAGGCCGTGGTGAGTCTTGTTAGTCCGTGTTTGCCCATAGTCCGTCCATGCACCAAGGTGCTCCAACTATGCACTAACCAACTTATTGTTAAGTTTGTGCAAGTCTGTGTGAGTGATTGAATTGCTTATCAATCTTCTCAGTCCCATTCTAGAGTTCCAGCACGCCCTTATATCCCCAAAATGTTATGAACCAAAAAGTGCACCCCAAATTTTTCTCCTTTCGCTATCTTAGTTTTTGGGCTTGTAGTCGAGTCCATCAAGGAGCTTGGGGGTGCATCATGTTAGGTTTATGGTCAATGAACATCCTTTCATGTTTAAAACTTTAGCATGAGTTGACAATAACATCTTCCCTTTCCGGCAACACCTCAAAGCATCATGCAATCTTCTATCACCTTCAGCATGTGTGTGTTTTTCTCCTTTTCAACAACTCAATGGGCAACAAATGGTTCAATTTTAAATTTTCATTTTAGAGCATTTACATCACCATACTATGTCCAACATGTTTTTTGACAAGATATTTACAATTCATTATGTTCAAATTTTATCATATTTTAGCCTTGGGGCAAATGTTTAGTTTACAAGTCAACCAATATTCACATCATTTCAATTATCTTCCCAAGTTCTCTCCACAACATTTTGGACATAGTTTGGATTATAACATCTTTCAATTGCAGGTGTCTTTCAATGCATGTGCACACCCCATCAATCCTATGGGTATTCATTTCCTATGTTGCGTCCATGGCAATGAGCACACAAGAACCCATGATGTAGTTTGTGACATTTTTGTTACCATTATGTGAAATGTTGACTTCCATGTGGGACAAAAACAACTACATTATGCTTGTTTTAGCCATGTCCAACTCCTTTCATTGACAAATCAATAATGTGCTCACCAAAAATGAAATTTGCACTTTAACTAATGCTATCATTGCCGACCCAACGCAAACAAGTTTATTTTTTTCATCTAGTGCCATTCAAGGTTTTGTTGCCTTCAATGCAATTAAAACTAAAGAAAGGAACTATTGTTACTAGCACCACACTAATCAATTTCTTCTTTTAATAATTGAAATATTTGAATGTCTACACAAATAGGCTTGTTTGTTTTTACTTGATTGTGCCAATGCCATTTGGAATTTTGAAAGGCTAAAAACCCTAAGAGATGAAGGTTTAAGGTTTAAAGTTTACTTTTATTTGTCAAAAAATATCAGTTACATTGCAAAGCTAGCATCCTCCATCTTAAGCAATAATAATAGGCCTAACTACTTCCTAACTTCCACCGTTTCAAAACACAAGCCAATTGATAGAGGCAATTGGTTCTTGTGATGGGGAGATTTTGATATCTAGTTTGTGCCAACTTGATGTCCCTCAAATTTTCCCCTCTTTTTTCTCATTCCTTGGTACATTTTTCAGATCTGTGGTGTGTTTATAAATAAAGTTTCACAAGGTTGGTTGTTGTTTTCCACTCCCCCAACAAGGGTATCTTTTTGGGGCCAAATGTTCCCACTTGGCCACAAAAAAAATAGTAATGCAATTTTTAGAACAATGTACAAAGGAGATTTTTATTAGAACAATGTACAAAGTCACCATATTTTTAGGGGAAAAAGAACTGAATTCACCATATTTAGATAACACATAGCAGGGATCCTAGTTTTCTCTAATGTCCTCTCTGACCTGTGGCTAAGACTACTTGTGGAAGATGGCCAAGCTATCTATCTCACAAAACTGAAAAAAAAAACCCTGCTCCCAACTCTCAAATCTCCTTTCAACTTGTCCAATTGTGTTGAAATTATTTTTGCATTTGAAGGAGTGAATTATATATTGGTGCTGCTAAGCTTTCATATGTTTACAAATGTACAGATTTTACTAGGTGTAATCTACATCACTGCTTCTTTGTGTGGCAAAACTCTGTGAAATGTTTTTGAAGAAAACTTGAATTTTATTTGGGGTCCAAATTATGGTTTCCAAAGAACTATTCACCACTTTTGCAAATAAAAAATTGAGAAAAACCCACTGATCAGCATTAGCCTTATTGAGGCTCCCCATCCTCACCCTCCACTGGTGCCCCCACTTGCTCAACTAGATACGTTAGAGGTATTATTATGCTATGTTGCTATGTAAAAGACCAACCATTCCACCAGTGAAGTGACTTGTAAGTAGTGTCTTCATCCTAAACAGATAAACTAGTTTTTAAATTATTTCAATCACATACAATCTTGCAAACCTCAACAAGGTTGAGTAATATTTAACCTTATATTGGGGAGATGGTCATGTACCTTTTCAAACAACTAGGATACTGCAACAGTACTTCAAGAAATTGGGTATTTGTTGCAGTACATTTGCTACTTGGCAACTCCTTACTTTCTAACCTACAGTTTCATGGATCATTGCATGAAGGCCTCAAAAAAGTTGATAACCTCAGCAACAACTTAAGGGGAACTCTGTTTTGCACAGCTTCCCAAAACCCCAGAAGAGTCCAACACAACAGCCCTACTCATTCGCTGGTTTGTTTGCATTGGCTCTTTCAGTTGTTAGTACTGACTGCACTTTTTATGCCACTAGTAATTCGATGATTTCTTTTTGTTGTTACTATGCATTAGTAACAATATTATATTTATTTCTTTTTGTTTGTGCTATGAACCCAAAGGCTTCGGAAAAGGGGAGATTCCTGTTTAAGTTTGGCTAAGAAATGGGTCCCAAAGTGTGAAGGTTCTTTTTTTCTGATAGGTTAAGCCATTGTAAGGAGGAGAAAGTGAGATCCGGTCTTTATGTACAAAGAAGCTGTTAGCGAGCAAGAAGTGACGACAACTTTGTATTCACAAATAATCAAACCCTAAGATGACTAGGGGATTTGGACGGTTGATGCGATTCGGCACATAAGAAGGGTGATTGTAGAATCCACATGCAAATGTATCTCCACAAATGATTCATCTAATCTGTCATCACTACTGGGTCTGTCTGTTTGATTTGGGGAGTAACAAAAGAGAGTGTTTAGCATCGCGATATGCTTATGGAGTACTTTAACATTACTGTAGCATTATGGCAAGTTCAACATTTCAGTGCTGAATATTTATTTTATTTGCAAGATTCCATGTCAAATCATGAAATATACCAAAACATTTCTTTGGAAAAAGTATATTTGAATTTGTCAACATTTCCAAAAATATTATAATTAGTATGGAAGCTGCCAAGGTAACATGGTGTTCATTCTCATTAACAATTTTATCTCTCTTTTTTGGGTAGGGTCTTGAATAGTTGGATTGAATGATGAAGTAGCAATTATTAATAATCTTCGATCATAATTATTTTAATGAAATCCTGAAGTGTTGGCTAATTTTGAAGGAGTTTTGACATCATATATGAAAGTAAGTTATGAAAAATTAGTGTTTAGTGAATGTACTTTCTCTCTCTCTCTCTCTCTCTCTCTCTCTCTTTTTCCTCCCCCTCCCCCATCACCAACATAAGGATTCTAAAATAATCTGACTTACACTCCAGGTACAGAAAGTTGAGATGATCCATTGTGTACACACAGAATCTCTCTCTCGTGTCTTTTCTCCGGACACAAAACCTCAGCAGTGTTATCATTGGACCTTCTACCACTGATGTTGGTGGCCCACGACAATCACATGATCACTCTTACCGTGCTTGGTAGCACCATCCTCCTCCCGCCTCCCTCCCTCCCTCCCTCCCTGCCAGTGTCGGATTGTCTACCCACACTTCCAGAAGTGGGCCAACAAATAATAAGAAAGTTTTGGGAAGTGTGGGAGTGCATGGCTCATAAGCTGGTGGCTTTCCTTTTTTCCACCACTCCTGAAGCCCCAATGGTAGACATTTTACAAGTAGGTACTAAGTACATTCATACACTTCATCAAGTAGTGAAGGCATTCTTTAGTTTTGTTGGCTGCTACTTTTTGCATCATCCCTCCTCACATGCCTATCATATCAGTTTCTGAAGTTTTGCTAAAGTACCGGCCACTTTACACTAGGAGTCAGGGCCAATGTTCAGCTCAAATCCTGCATTCGCATTGGTGCAAAAGTTGAAATCAGCCCCAATTCTTTATACTAAGAGTCAAGGCTGAAATTTAAAAAAAAGCTTTTCAATCTGCCCCCAAGTACTAATAAATGCTGAGCTTTATGGCCTTGTATTGGCCCCAAGGCTGAAAATAGGATACCATCAAACTTGGGAGGCCAATTTGCAACCCAAAAATGCTCAAAGTTGGCCCCAAGCTTTTTTGGCCCTGACTCCTAGTGTAAAGCGAGCCTAAGTGTGTTACATAAAAGATTAATATGTAAGTATCCAAATTTTACTGGACCCCTCCAATTGTCAACTCTATCATCAGTTTTGCAGTAGATATCTTTTTGTGTACACCCTCATGTTAACCATTGAGTAAAGAGGCTAGCATTCAGGGTGTGATAGTAGTATTGAGTGATTAGTAGGGAGGTGATTACAAAATAGGTAATGAGCCTTTCACACCACTTGACAGGTCTCTTGGATTGGAGGGCTCATGGAACTATTTAAAGTGTGCCAGAGTGAACTAGCACCTCACCAGGGCACCATGCAAGATGGATGATGTGTGGACAGGAAACATTTTTCTGTTGTATTCCTGTCCCAGAGTTAACCACACTGGTTAGCTACAAACTAACCATCCTCGTGCATCTAACTACCAAGTAGCCTACCAAGCGCCTTAACTAATTAAATACTGGTGCAGTATTCACTTATGTTCCCTACTTAATTATCTATGATAAGTACCCACTTACTTACAACTGTAGTGACCTAGGTAGTGTGAGGGTGAGGTCACAGGTTAAATGATAGGTTACCAAAGTGGAACCTTGGTAAGTCAGCTGTGGTTCATCCACTACTGATTCATAATAGGTTTTCCAAATGGATGGCGCACTGGTGGGTACTTCTGGGTCACATAATCCTTCCTCCACTCTCTGGTCGTGGAAAAAAGCAGAATTCTCTGATGCATACCATATTGAAAGTATTTCCAACTTGGAGAATTTGCAGACTTGAAACATACAAATTTTGGAGCTGTTTGGAAATTCAACTACACTACTACAGGCTTCTACCAACACCTTACA
>Ga0116228_10001233_pt1 | contig 21044 bp, 15 predicted proteins | sample S1TSphfallax_2_FD_89694 | JGI IMG/M metagenome (GOLD analysis project Ga0116228, IMG submission 89694) | Host-associated microbial communities from peat moss isolated from Minnesota, USA - S1T2_Fc - Sphagnum fallax MG | ecosystem: Host-associated > Plants > Peat moss > Unclassified | place...
AAAAAAAAAAAAAAAAAAAAAAACAAAAAAAATATAAAAAAAAAAACAAAAAAAAATTAAAAACTCCCCCCCTCCCCCCCCCCGCCCCCCCAAGAATAAAAACTTACCAAGGTGAAGAAGCTCCAAGCTCCTTAACCAACATAAATGAAAGAGCGCCAGGGGGGGGGGGTATGGGGGTTACTAGTTGACACAAGGCAAGCAACAAGGCAAAACATGAAGGAACATACAGTGAAGCAACAAGGGGGAGGGAATGACAATAGTACCTTAGGTTGAAACAATAGGATGAGGCATGAAGGAATAGGCAAGTAGCAAGGCAAAGGACAAAGGGGGGAACATGTAGTAGCAAGGTGAAGCACAAAGGAGTGAGGAGGCAACAATAGGGCCAAACATGAGGGAAGGAATAGGCACCAACAAAGCAAAGCATGAAGGAAGGAGCATGCAATAATAGGGTGAAACGTGAAAGAGGGAGCATGTAACATTAGGTTCAAACATGAGGGATGGAACATGTAGAAGTAGTGCAAAACATAAAGGAGGGAACATGCAACAATAGGGCCACGTGTGAAAGAGGGTTGAGTAGGCAACAATAGGACTAAACATGAAAGAAGGAATAGGTAGCAATAGGGCCAAGTGTGAAAGAGGTAGCAAGCAAAGCAATAGGCAACAATATATAGGGCCAATCATGAAAGAGGTAACAAATAACAACAAGGTGAAGCACAAGGGAGGGAGTAGGCAGTAGTAGGCCAAAACAGAAAAGATGGAGCAAGTAGTAACAATGTGAAGCAAAAGGGAAAAAACAAGTAGCAATAGGTTGAAATGACGAAACATGAAACACAAAGAAGTGGGCCCCTTACAACATGGGGAAAGGAAGGAAAGGAAGGAGGAGGGAAAAAAAACCTTTATAGCAAGAAAGAGGAGGGAGAGAAAAAAATATGAAACAAGAATGAACAATGAACATTGAACTCAAGAAAATTGAAAGCTTGCAACACAAAGAAGAAACCAATGCAAGAAGAAGAAAAAATGATTCATGCTCTCTCTTTTATTCAAGCATTTAGGCTTTAGGAAGAGAAGGTGGCCATTGGAAAGCAATGCCCCTTTTACATCTAACCCTAAGCCTTAATTTCCACTAGTAATTTAAAGTACTTAGTACCTTGAAAACTTGACCCATGTAAGGGGTTTTACCTCATTCAGGTCTCAATATTAAATTATTATTTTTGGATCCGGTTATCATTCATTTGGTTTTCACACAAGTGAGAACTGATGATCAAGGTTTCATTCATCATATCATTAAAACTAATACTTTAAAGGTTTCAAATATGGATATTTGGGTGATGCCCAAGGGCATTTTTGGTACTAGCCCAACACTATTTATTACATCGAAGATAGTTTTTTCCTTGGAAAAATGTTAGGTCAAAAGGTCTTCCTTTTCAAAATGTTTATGGAAGGTTCAACTATTGGGGTGGATTTTTTGAAGCAAATGTGACCCAGAGGGGGACCTTGAGAATGTGTGAATGACGTTTGACCATGTCAAATGTGTGGAAGAATGAACCACCATGGCATGCCATGTCTACAACCTAAAGTATTGTAAGATGATGACCATTGTTGTTTACAACATGCAATAAGAAAACACATAAGTGAGCAATGTTTCATGTGGAGAAAGTTGAATGAAATTATGGCAAGGAAAGGCATTAGTGAGTGTAATCACATTAACATGAACCACAACAAGTGTAACATGTGTTTTGTTTTTCATGTTTAGAAGTGGTAATTTAATTTGGTCTTGAAAGTGTAAGATTTTTTTATACTCAATAAGGTTCATAATATATCATTGGAATTTGAATTAATCTAAAAAATATCCAATTAACAAAAGTTCTCAAAACATTCGTTAAACATTATAACATTTATTTTTCAACACTAAAAGGACTTATAAATAGACTTCAAAACTTTTGAGCATTACATATATCTTGAATTTTTTTACATAAACCTTAACAAAATAATAATACGAAGTTTTGAAGATTTTTGAAAACTTTTTAAAAATAATTTAAGGATATTCCCATACAAGTAGTCCCTTAAGCATGCGAGTGTGTCTCATGTTATCTTGTTTGCACCTTTGTAAGCCCAATTTCAAGGGGGTTCATCGTAGATATTTTGTAGGCAAATTGGAATGTTATTTGTATCATCTATCGCTTTAAATTATCCAAATGTGCAAATTAATGATAATGAACACACTTACTACTTTCATTAAACACAATCTATGGACATGCACACAAAACAATTGATTAAATTGAAGATGCAAATTAACATAAGGCATTTTGTTATGAATGTAAAAACTCAACATTGCTACAAGAAAATAAATTTTGATATGTTGCCATTAGGTGTTGGTGGTACTTGTTTAAAGTTGCCAATGAAAGAATACTTGTGGAGCTTACCAATTGGTTAACATTCTAACATTTCCAAAATTAAACAATGGGGTGGATTTATGAAACATGTAAGTTTTTTACAATTGACCATTGTTTTTTTGGTCCTCACAATGTACTCTCAATATGTAAGTTAGATTGATTTCTTTTCCTTTTCACACAATTTTTTTCTTGAAGAACTAGTGGACATGTCAATTTACAATTTATCAAACAAAAATCATAACATTTGGCTTTAACAATCAAGGAAATGAAGTGCCTATTTGTTTGTTGCCATGTTTGATGACTATGTTCAAGCTTTTAAACAATCAAACTTCTATTATATTAACTTAAAAGTATAATTATTTGAAAACCATATTTTCATAAGATATAATTTGGGTTTACATTTGCACAAATAACCACAAAGGGTTTCACAAAACCTAGTGGATGCACATGTGCTTTTGTAAAACTACTTGAAACATCACATGGAGATGGCATTTGGTGTATTGAATGTTGTTTGATTTCATCACATGTTCAATGTTTTATGTTGCACAAAATAATCTTGCAACCTTGTAAGGCTCGGATCATATTGAAAAAAGCTATCTTCAATGTTCGTGCTCCATGTTATGGTGGTTGGTTAGCACCACACATTGGTGGCCTTCTACAAATTCGCAAGTTTTGGTTTTGCCTTGATGACATCAATCAATGTGTCAGGTTCCAAGTAGAAGTACATTTTGAAAAAACAAAGTGTGCCTAAAAGTTGGCATGTGCAAAAAGGTGCTCATTTGTCCCAAGATGATACATGTTTAGAAGAAGAAGCATGCTTTGAGTTTAATAAATGATAAAAGAATACAATGCATAATTAATTGGTGATGAAAATTTAATTCAAATGAATTCTTAAATGCAACATCCTAGCCTTTTGTTGGCAACAATAAAAAGGTTTGGCACATCAACCTTTTCAAATTGTCAATGCAACATGTCAACAAATAGCAGTCCCCTTGTCTTCTCCAAGTGATCGTCGTGCATCATGTGGAGGTTCCTCTACTAAGGTATTGTAGAATATATAGTATAATGTCAAGTTTTCTCAAAATAATAAACAATGACATAACAATTAGTAAATTCCTAGCTTGTACATGCATTGATTCCATGTCGATGATGGTTGGCTCATTGGGGAGATGAAGGACTTGGGTTCCTTGTAAGCACAAATATTATATTTTGCAACATGTGATGTTTGGTAGAGACGGCGAGGAATTAATTCATCATCCTACACGGAACTAAAATGAAATTCACCTTTTATTATTTTGTGACATGATTGTAAAATAGGCTTTTTTTTATGGAAGTATGGAGTGTTTCATGATGATACAATATAGTCATAGAATGCAACATAGTGGCACTTTGAGTTAACCACACATGTTTTTTTCAATTTGAAGAATGAAAACCTTGCATATTATTGTAACATTGTTTATATGTGCTTGTTTATCTCCATCTATTCTTGTGAATCAATATTATGTCCAATGATATTCAATATTTTGTCATGTTCATGTGTTCATGTGCCCACCTATTCGCCATTCATGTTCACACATTCACATCAGAGTTACATTGATAATTTTGGTTTTTGTTTTGAAAGAAATATTGAATCCATGCTTTTATGGGTGGGTGCATTTCAATGGAGGTGTTTACCATAACAAAGGTTTCAATGGGAACATGATGGGCTGTGTGTGTTTTGATGGGGACATCTACCATAACTAAGGTCAATTGTGTTTCGCAACAAGGATAAACCATAGTTGGGGTCACATGTGTTTTAATGAGAGTGTCTACCATAACAAAGGTTTCAACATGAACAAGATGGGTTAAATGCGTTCAAATGAAAAAATCTACCATATTGTTTGCCATCATTTCTTATTTGACATTTTTGCAATAAAAAATAATGGTCATCATAGCAATACAAGAGTAATAAAAAAAATCTTGTATTGTTATGTAGTCAACAAAAGTTAAGTATATGGCACACTTCACAAACAAGGCAACTAATTGTGGTTTTTATCATTTTTGGGGCTATTGGTAAACCATAGATAAAACCCATTGTTATATATGACAATAATCAAAATTGTATATCTTTAATGAGAAAATCAACCTTTCATGTTTGCATGAAATATAACAAAATTCATTATCATTTGATGTGAGACAAAATTGAAGATGATTTTATTAAATTATCAATTTTGTAACACAAAGAATATGATTGTAAATATATTGATTGAGACATTTTTTATTAACAAGCATGAACATGTTTTATGTTTGATGAGCATGATCAAACGAGCAACTTGATAGTTCATTGAGTGAGGTGTTGAATATCAATTTCCTATCAAATTACTTTTGTCTTAAATATTTATGTGTCAATCATTTAACTTTTGAAACTATGAGATATTTCAAGTTGAAATTAATGAAGTATTTGCATGTGATGTCTACCCTAGTTATGGTGACATCTACATGTGGGATGTTCACCTCTTATTCACGAATAGGTTAGAACTTTAGGGTGGATCATAAAGTGAACAACTAATGTGATCTTAAAGGTTGGGTGAAGAGCTCTTTGTAAATCTATGTTTTATTCATTATATTCTTTCATTGATTTGCTATCAATTTTCAACAAAGTTGAAAATGATTCTTTAAAAACCTTACCTCCAATTGTTAAATGCATATATACCCAATCTATTAATTGGTAGGATTTGGTGCCTCTTCCAAATAATGATCATTATCGGAGGCCAATGCATTTATGGGATGTAAGTCACAAATTGAAGGTGACATCCACGTAGCTCAGGTTTTTTTTTATGACAAATAGCACAAGGTTGGCACCTGCATTAGGACATAGCTGAAATAGATATGTAAAGCATTCCTAAAAATTCCCTAATGTATTTGGAGGGCACTTTGTGTCCATGAATATCCCTCTAAAAGAAGAGGAAGGATATTACAACTACTTTTAAGAGTGGGAGGGAGCTTACACTTATTATAGGCATATGAAGTAAGGGTCAGCTCACTCCCGCTTTTAAGGAGTAGGTGTAAGAGCACTCGGTGTCAGGATGGCCCCCCTCCTAAGCCTCGTGATCTACATACGTGAAAGGCAGGGCCAGCGGATCCATCCATTCTTTCGGTCTTTAATTATGCCGAATCCGCCGTGGGTGCCAATTTGGCCTGGCAGCAGATTCGGATTTACTTTTTGATTCCTGTTCATTTAATATGCATCTCCGACCTTTTAACGCCAGGTAGCAGGCCGGCTAGAGCCGATTCCTGCTCTTAGTACGCCGATGGGCTCTACCATGGACTTGCTAGGAACCTCTAGCCCGCTCTTTAGTAAGCTGAAGTTCTCGACTCATTCATGATAATCTTTGCGTTGTATTTTAACGTGGGTAAAGATCATAGGTGTGGGACATTCCCACAATGCAGGTCCGAACTCCGAACTTGCCAATGGCCTTGTCCTTTATTAAAAATTCCTCCACTTTGGGGTTTACCAAATACCTTATTCCTCAGCGGGCACACTGTTGGTCTAATCTACTCACAAATCAGATAGGGTTTGTATGAGACAAATATCCAGACATAAAAGGACTTTTCAGTTTGATCCTTTTTTATCTGACGGATCTCCTGACGCAAAATGGGCCTCCATCATGCTGAGGTCGCTTGTTGCTTCCACAACAGTGGGGGGGCCTCGGTGAAATGGACCCTCTCCACCTGAGGAGATTCGTCATTGTCGAAAAACTCGACGTTTGCTACGCTGGTGAAGGCATGTTCCCTCAGCCCTCAGCAGGTTTATCGCCCTCATTTCCATGCCCTCGAACTAGGCGAGGGCTGAGTAACAGGTTCCCTACACAAAAGCAGACAATTTCTGTCACCATGTGGAGGCAATTGTGTTTTCTTACCCTCATGGGAATGTGGTACACCCCCCACCCTCGACCTGCCTTTCACATTCATGAGTATGTTACATGCAATGAGTGGACGATTCAATATTGAAGGACCAACAGTTGGGCAGCTTATTGAGCTTCATGGTCACTGAAGAACAACGGCTTTGTCCACTGGCAGGCATGCTCCCTCCCACCACAAGTCTCTTCAAGCGTTGAGGCTGCTGCTACATCCTTGTTGCGGGCTAACATGTCCTGAGAGTCATAAATGGGCCAATGCAGTTATTGAGACTTTCATTCAATATCCCTATGCCCTCACAAATTGAACAATAGGTTTATGCATGTCCAATTTTTTTGGTTTGGCTCACATTACTACATTTCATTGGCTGTTGCAATTTGGAAACCTCTCCAAAGTAGCTGTAAGCCCTGGCCACTAGCTTATTGCTTCTGCCTCAAGATTATAAATCAGAAAATAACTGTTCAAGTTCATTCCATCCTTCATCTTGCTTGCCTGAGGACTTGGCAGAAGAACAACCTTCTTGATCCCAATAAAAAGTCTCCTTATGGGCAAAGACATATGAGACATCAGATCATCAGTGTCACAAGAATCATATTATTGAAAGTTCATAATAACCTCTGGTCAGTGAAGCTCCTAAACACGGCGGCAAAAATTCAATATTACAGTATTGGGTAGTGTAGCCAATATTATGTGCCTTCCTTCCATGACCATTTCTTCTAATGAATCGCGCTGGACCATCTCTAGGCTAGCTATAAATATACACTCTTCTACTTGCACAAGTATTTCAGAAACTGTTTCTACAATCAATTTCTAAACTTCATTTGCTCCATAAGTCCAAAGACCTGGAGTGCCCAGCGTCACTAGCTTAAGTTCATATCCAGTTCCTAATGCCTGACCCCTGGATGCTTATTGCTTGATGGTCAAGCCGCATGCAAGCTACTATAGGCTGCTTGAGCACAGTCCTTGGAAGTTGCTCTTCAATCCATGGTCCTTAATCATGAATGCTGACAGGATTTTCTTGGATCAGTATAACATTCACTTGCAAGAAGATCAGTTGAAATCTGCCTAATCCCTGGATGCTTATTGCTCCATTGTCAAGCCCATCAAGCCCATTGTCAATCAATGCAAGCTACAATAGGCTGCTTCAGCACACTCCATGCACAGTTACTCTTGAATCCTTGGTGCTTAATCAGGAATGCTGACAGGGTGTTCATTGATCAGCATTGTGTTCACTCACAAGGACATCAGTTGAAATCTGCGACATCCTCCATGTAATTTGTGTGATTGTTTTGGTGCCACCAACCAATAGTTGTCCATTTTGAAATGTAAGCGCAGGCATAGGACCAGTATATTCAGGTTTATCCACTAATTGGTCACAACCTGACCTTATGTACAATATCTTGTGCCATCTTCATAGATGTCACAAGATGAAGACTTTGTTGTTCGAAATGGCAGTATCCCCCCGGACTTCTTCTGCCCATGCATCTCCCACTGCTCATGAACTCTTGCCCGTTCTTCCTTCTCCATTTGACTTGTGAAAGCCTCCACAAAAAATGCTAGCACCACATTTAGCATGAATGCAACATCAAGCACCCAGAAAGCTATGAAGAAGCTTTGCACCCATCTGTTGCCTGTGGCTGCTGCATAGGCATCCATAATTACATACCATTTGTTGGCAACACAAAGGTTGAAAGATGTCACCATAGCTGATGCAAAGTCATTGTAGTTAAATGCATCATACCCCATTGCCAGGTACTCAGTGCCTTGCAAAGCAGGGTTGCCTGCATAAACCAATCCCCCAAATAGGTGCATCCCTAACAGAGAGAAGAATGAGCAGACCAGAAACTGCAGCACCAAAACTGGTGCAGTGGCAGGGATTGCATGGAGTAATGTTTGGGCCACTAGCCACCAACGTGATACCAATGTCACAAGGGTGAATATACGAAATCCTCTCATTATGATCAAATATGACACCCTGAGAAAACAACAACCACAGTTGTTAGAACTCTGAAACATGTATAGCTATATTGCACACTAATGATTTTATATGCTAACAGCTTATTACTCCACCCAGCAGCCAAATTCCTCCAGTCCAAGATTTCTGCTCCTCACAACTAAACAATCCACAACAACCACAACTAAGAACCAGAAAAACCAAAACCCATGCAAAAGCCAGATACATACCAATTGCGAGAATCATGGTAGAAGAATGAGAAGAGATGAAGACACACAATGAGGACAGTCACAACAAAATCAAAACGGTTCAAGCTGCTCCACCAGTAGGGCTTCCAGCCTTGCACACAAATCTTCAGCATTGCATCCATTGCAAATACCCAACCTGCACTTGCATATCCACATAGTTAAGAAGAAAGTTCACAATTTGTTCCTGATTGTTTATTCTTTTGGTAGCTTCAGGTATGGTACATAAAAAGCATCTTCAGTATCTGGGGGTCAAAAGGCAACTAAGTGACACCAATAAATGCAATAGTACAGAAGAACCCTCTGCTTCTTCATACCTGTTTGTCAGACACATTACTAGTAGAGCCAAACTTGCTCAATTTATTTCTGAAGATGCAACAACACTTACCACCACAAACAAAATGGTGCACAAAATGGCAAGAAGCATACCAAAGAGGAACTCAAGACTCAACAGCAGGATTTGCAATCTCCCATCCACCTGCACCAGAAGTACACATTTCTTAAAATGAAGCAAAAACTTTTGGTCTGCTGCTGAAATCATGCAGTGTTGAGCAGGAGAACTGTGTTAGGCCTTTCCCAACACATGCTTGTATGAATAAGAATCAAGTGATCTTCTCTCATTCAAGGAGATCAAATAATCCTCACAAATCTTCCCATCCATTTTAGACACAACTGACATTGCCTCTAATGGAACTTGAGAAACTCAAAGCCATAATCTGTGAGCGAAAAACAGAAAACTTATTTGGAAAGGTTGCATACATTGAGTTGAACAATAGCCACAGCTAGAGAAGCAAAAGTAAAAGCCCAGATGACATAGGCATAGCATGGGTGCTTCACAAAATGCATATCACTCAATCTGTGATATCGCCCAGGTGTCTGAGCTGCTGGCTTTCTCTCCACCTCCTTGGCAATAACATCACAAAGCTCCTCAAACTCATCTGACCATATCTTGAAGTCACCCCGTTTGTTGAGGGCTAAGAAAAGACGGCTTGTACGAGCTCGGACATCAGGAATGTGCCTGCTGCTTGAAGGTAGAACTGAAGATAGCAGACTTTTGCTTGTAGAACTGCATAGAGCCAGGACTTAAGTTCAAGCTTGTAGAAGATCAAGACACAAAATTTTTGTGAAGTGCCCAGTGAACGTAATAAGAATATTGTGTTTGCAGGTTATGGGGTAAGCACCAAGTTAGAGGGGTGAAGTTTTGTTGAAGTTAGCCTGCAAAGTTGGTTTTCCAAATTATTTTTTGAGCCTGTCTCTGATGAAATCTCTAAAAACAATCAAATGTCTTCGAAAGTGTATGTTCTTACATCTGTTTGATTACCCATTAGTGTTATGTAACATGGAAGGTTTTTGATGTCAAAAGTGTGTTAGAAAACAGGTCAAGAATAAAATCAAAATACAATTATGTCCCGAAACTTCCACTTTGCCTTTATTTTTATACAGTGACTAGACCCTAAAGTTTTAACATCCTCAAGTGTAGACTTACCTACATAACCAAGTCTTGGACATCTTTACTTTTGTAATTTTGACATGTACACAATGTTAGGCTCAAGTTTCCATAAGTAAAACCTTTACATACCACATTGAAATAAGGCTTAGATATTGTAATTATCAGCAGAGAGGGCACAGCCTTGAACAATGTTTTTGCAAACTAACTTACTTCAGAAAAAACAGTGCTAAAAATCACATGATTGACATAACTCTTGTTTACTTGAGCAAAATTACACCCAAGGTAAGAATGAATTTTGCTACATTAGTAGGATAACAGAATAACACTTTGCCATGGACATCATCTTCAAAAGAGCTTTCAGGAAAGGGTGTCATTACAACACTAAACACCCACCAACACTGATTTTACCATTTAGGTTTGGTACAAGAGAATTTTAAGTTCAAGATGAGATTGTTACAAAGGCAAAATGAATGACAAGTGGAAACCTGGGAAGAAGGAATACACACCTGTAGCGACCAATAGCAAGAAATAGGGCAATCATTGTAGCACCATCAATCCATTCCTGATGCTTGATGTCCAAAAGACCAAAAGCTGCTCTCAAATTTCCTTGGCGTGCTGTAATCCTCTTAGCTACTTCAACGACCATCTGTGATAACCATGCATTCATTACACAACAGAAACCATCAGGAATTGCTGCAGTGCTGAATAAATTTCATCAAGTACAATTGCTCAGTAGTAAACATCTATAGGGCTGCAATATACTGATCCCAAACTGATAAATCAAATCCCTGATTGTCCTAAATACTGTACAACTAAGGCTATGGAGCTACACTTGCAGTACATATTTAGAGATTTCACCTCACAGCTGCAGGTGAGTAGTCAAAACAGGTTCTACAACAGTGATACCACTCATAGCAGGACTAGGAACCAATTCCCAAAATCTGGGGATGTGCACCTTCTGTCTTCAAACTGTAATATGGTTTCACTCAATGGAGAAATTCACTCAATACGGTTTCACTTAAGTAGCAGCAGAAAACTGGCTACCCCAGAATTCATTGTGTTTACATTTCAAATTTGGTAACAAAGTTAAGCAACATATAGTCATGATGTTTGTTAGTGATTGGGGATAGGATCACCTGAGATTTGTAGTTGCTGTAGACAACGGAGAATGCCAGGCTCATCAAGAAGAAAAAACCAATAATTAGATAAGTGAAGAAGAAAAAGAATGATAGGCGATTTGCACTATAAACTGTTGCCCAGACAGTCGGGTTGTTTGCAGTTGTCAACAGCACAAAAAGATTGAATAGTGAGGTCACATAGTCCTTAAACTCAGCTGTACTATCTGAAAATAAAGCAGTTCCCAGCCATGCTGAGACCAACATGAAAGCTACCACCAATACCTGATAAGACCAAATCCCCACATCAGTGGCAAACACCATACAGCTATAGGAACAAGAGGGATCAAACCAAATCTGACACAATGTTGAAATTACTCATTAATATTAACTGACATCATGCTAGCAATTGAAATGTTCCAGAATCATCTTGGGCTTTTAGGCGTTTATTTCACAGCACGCTGAAATTATCTCACATATAATTGTCAATTTCTCTTTTCTCTGTCACTACTTTCTACAGATTGCACATACTGGAGCATACACTACTTATGGACACTAAGCTTTTCATTTCTATTCTTACTGTCTCAATATCTAAAATCTGAAAGCAGATACATGTAGAGAAAGACATTTATCTGCAATTTTGATTTTATAACAGTGTTGGAACTGCTAGACCAATGACTTTGGATGTCTCTCAGACTGGTCAGTCACGATTTGGCTTGCATGGCCCTTGGGGCTCTTAGTAGGAGTTCTGAGGTTTTCTCTGCTGTCAGTCAGACACCTAGGTTTTATTAATCCCATTGATTCCTTTCTTCTTCAATACATCTTTCCTTTCAGAATCACAATGTGAATGTTAACCTGAATCTTTCATTTGAAATCATTTTATGGAAAGCAAATTGACCTGCAAGCAGATTCTTTAACATGAATTGAATGTTACATACCATAATGTCCATGAAGGTGAGACCAATGCGCAGGGTCATGCAAAAGCAGTTACGTAAGGCCCTGTATAGAAGCATGAAAATGTGTAAATTGACAGCAGACCTTGCTTATAATCAGAATAACAGCTCTGTTAGATCAAGGACATTACACAAGAAGTTGTCTGTAATGTTTCCTCTTATGGACTATAACCTCTAAATATTTAAGCAGTTAAAAACTATTTAAGAGACAACATGAGGAGGCAGGAACTCTGTACAACACCCTAGACAACAAATGGTTGTTAAGTATCTCCTTGCTTCCTATGACCATTATAAGTGGTCACAGACTTTTTCAGTTTGAACTGGTCCTAATAGCAAGAAACATCAGTAGTTGAGTTACCTGCTAAAGACTATAGGGACAAGGATGCGCAAATACATGGAGAATTTGATGCCTTGTGGTTTAGCAATGCCTGCAGCTGATGAAGAGATGGCAACAGCCATTGCCATAAGCAGAATCACCTGCCCCACACATTTTGCTCACACCTTGCCAAGATTTCTTAACAACAGGCAGAACCATACAGTTACCATGAAACAGATGCAGTCATATCCAGTATCCACAATACTAGATTCATCCACAAACTAAGTTCAGATGATAGACAAGAAGGCAATACATTGTGGGACCCCAATTGACTTTCAATTGAGATCAATGCAGGAGAACAAAAGAACCACATTGATGGCACATGCATGATCAGGCTAGTTAGGAGCAGGCAAGCAGTTTGCATAATGAAAGTAGATAACAGATGAAATGACATCAGAGAAATAATTGAATCAGATGTAGATGAACAGGAAAAATGGATTTGTAGCTAACCAAGATGTTCAAGAAGGGCTCAAAAACCAATGATATCAAGAGACTCAAAACACAGACAGTTTGCAGCAAATTTGTGGATGAGTCACAATACATTGGGATAAGCAACGTACCTTATAGACAGCAACAGGATTTCGCCAAAAACTGGGACCCATAAAATACCATTGCAATGTGACTGACCACACCAAGATCAATACACATAATACCTGCAGGAAATAAGATGGTTCTTTAGACTCTGCTGAAATATATACATCGAATGAGCTTGCCCTGTAATTCACTACTTTCATGTTTTTGATGTGAGAAAGCATGATCACTAGAGTTCTTTTTTAAAGGTCAACTTGCAGAGATCTTTGAGCAACACAAATGATTTGGCCAACTTCAGCTTAGTGACTAAGGTTTAACTGAAATGCAACCACCCAGGCTTACTCAAGGCTGAGATTGTCTCAAGCACTCTTGGGAAGACTAAAAGTCAGGTGGCCAACCTCTGTTGAATACTCACATACTAGCTATCAACAGGTTGTCAATTATAGGGTTTTATGTGGATAGTGCATACCTCAATCACAAGAGATGACCATGGATGGATATAGGGTAGCCTACTGAGTGCATATGCAGATCCATCAAAGTCTCCACACGGGTTTGGAATTTCACCATTACACCAAGCCGGAATCTGAACAACTGCCACAAATGAATGAGGCCAACTCCTTGGCTTTCTAATTCCTTTAGGATGCATTTGTCTTCAAGACTTTCAGATGTAAGTAGCATGGGCACCTACCTCAAAGAAAGGTAATAACATGAGGATAAGATATACAATCCCTCTGGCGAGGTAAAGTTGATGGTGGAGTAGGAAAGCCTGCTTTGCACTTTCATAGTCCTTGTGATACACCACTGCCAAAGGGAGGTAACGGCCTTGCATTGCCTGCACAAATGCACTCAGGTTCCATTTTAGCAAGGAATATCCTTGATGGTGCTTCATTTAAGAACAACATATGTATACTCACTGGGAGCAATCCATTGAACTAAACCTAAAATATGAGCAGGTATAGCAGCCTTATAAGGTCTACCCTCTTTAGCTGCTTGTACTATATGTGATTCAGAAGATGTTAATTATGCATACTTCAAGTTTGACCAATTCATCACAACCCATCTTCAATTGTTTTGGCAGACCTGAGCCCACTTGTGTTCCCATCATGTAAATTAGCGAGTCTCAAGACAGAGTTGCTGCAATTCAGGATGTTCCAGAAATAGAGCTTTGAAGTGGTTGACTTTATTGTGGTGGAAACACAAGTTGTGTTGCAACAAAGTGCCAGAATATCTAACTTGAGAAAATCATCCACAGAAGCAAATTCAAACTCATATCCTCAAAGTTGTGGAGTCAACTCAGAAAGTGCAAAGGGCTTATCCCCACAACACAAATGCTTTGCCATACTGGAATCTAAAAAGGGACATCTGCAGGCTAGAAAGAGACTTCGACCTCATGATCCGTTGATGATGTCCCAGACGACGAAAATGTAGCGTGTCCCCTGAGCTGAAAGGGATCTTGGTAGATTTTTGTCATGAGGCGTGAGCTTCTCCCACTGGGTTTTGCTATGTTAAAGAAGCTCTGGCGAGAGATAAAGGAGGACGGAAAGTAAAAGAAAGGCATGAAGATTGTGATTTTACCTGATCAACCAGAGCAGCTGCCATTTCGACATTGGAATGAAGGTTGTGGTCTGATCCGGTCTCCAAATCCCGCAAGCTAGGAGTGACTAGTTTGTGATGGGCCACGGCATATGCTGAGAATGACGCCCCTCGGCGGAGAGGTGTCAACAAACCTTCTTCTTGTATTTCTGGCAGGGTAGGCTTACCCGTCCTTCTGAAGTTTTTCTTCATTACTTCCCGGGTTCCGAAACTCCGACTGCTTGGTCCCGCCGTGAGTAAGTGTCTGGCTTTGCCGAAAGAAGTATGCAGGAAGCTCCGAATACGATTTGTATCGGATGATCCTTGACGATCTACTTCAATGTGCAGTCAACCTCAAGCGACTTGCGACTAATTGCGCCGGCCAATACTTCGTGCTCCATATCGCTGCCTACTTTCGCTATGTCCTTGTGATCGCACACCTACTAAGCAGGATAGGAATGGCCTTTAGAGCTTCTCTAAGGCTCGAGCGCGGTCAGGAAAGGTGACAGCGATGTATATCTCCTGGATTGCTCCACGGTCAATACCAAACTAGAGTGCTGCCATAAGCATCAGGGCACATCAGCAAGAACTCTGCTCCTTTTGCAAAATACAGAGAACAACTCAAATGGAGTTTGCACACTACCTTGACATGGAGAGTGAAACTAGGAAAGCTTACAATGACCTCCACTAGAAACAGTAACGGCATCGCTTTCTGGGAGTAGAAGCACTTTAATGTTTAGAACTTCAAACGACGGGAGGGATCTAAAATTGAACAAAGACAAAATCTAGACTGCTGACATTCAAGCAACTGGACTGGAAGGACGACATAATGTCCTGATTGGATCAGACACAACCTGCCATGGTCGCGAATGGTAACTGACAAACTAATCTACTCAGTCTGAAAGAATACCAGAAATTCGCTATGGACAAGCATCGATAGTATTGCTCCCAAATGCAGTCGAAGGTTCCTGGTGAGTCAAAGTATCGCAACTAGGCCCGACTCGTTTCGGTCACGGACAATCTTGTCCTCTCACTATAGAGCGACTCCTGCAGACTCAAGCGGCTCCAAACTGAGGCAGAATCCCTCATCTAGTTGCCGCCTCTCATACGCCTTGATTACAAGTCCGGCAAACAGAACATATGCGCACAATTCGATTAGAGGTGCTAGACTAGGTTAGAAGGTCAAAACCAGCATCGAACCTCTCCTCCAGGGAAACATCGACTCGATCTCTACTCGTTTCAAGTGATTTCTTATGAAACCACTAACTGCCGTCAACATGTCAAAAAGATGCCAGAAACTTTTTCCAGTGAGACATGAAACTGCTCTGAGAAAATATTCTGAAGGGTCATAGAACATTGCAAGCTGAGAAGAAACTGAAATCATAAAAAAGACAGGATCTGGAAATCCTCTACGAACGAATCCAGAGGCTTCACACATGAGTTGCAAACCCGAGAACCAAATTCGATTTTTTTTTAAAACACAAAAGCACAGGAAGGACACATACGAAGGAAAGCGTGAACGAAGCCCAGAATCTTACATGTGCTGGTTGCGAGATGTGCAGAAAGAAAAACGCTGTTGCAAGGGCACCTGCTCCTAAGGACAAAGTAAACGTAAAATCCAAACTCGGAAATGCGTTGACACCCCTTCCACTGTTTTCGGATGGCCGCTCGCCCGGGCTATCGAGCGGCCGCCGGAACGGACTTCACGTGTGCTAATTTATCTCCTGTGAGCTTCCATGGGCCCATCATGCATGATATGGGTGCATCCCAACGTCGTCATCATCCATCCCATGCAGCAGACCATGTTTCTACCAGAGTTCGGGCAGCCGGATATTCCCCCCCTCACCCCCAAAAGAGTCCAGTTATCAAAAGGAATATAATGACTACATATCTGGATGAAAACATATCTGGATTTATTTTTCTTTTGAATAACTGGCTCACTACACAACTGCCAGATGCCATCATATGTGCTATCCTATCTATGTCTAACTGTATCTGTCGAAAGGGAGATAAAGAAAGGTAGAGATCTTCGCATTAGGGTTTTGAAATTTTTGAATTGCAACTCATTAGGGTTTAGCAAAAACCCAAAACTTCCCAATCTCATTGGTTTTTCATGGTGGCATAGCAGTTGGTGCACACTTTCCTTCATCTTGTTCCAAAGTCTCATGCATTTGTGGTACTTGGAGTCCCTCAAAAATTTAAGCTTGTTCTCCTTTGTGCTTTGCTTTGATTCTTCAAGCATGTGTAGAACCAAGTGCTTCATTTAATTTGTGTGTGTTTTGCTTCTTCACAATCGTCAAACACATTCTCATATGTTTTTGTTGTCTGCCCCTTTGCACTTTGAAACATGTGGGTTTTTGAAGTTTATATTTTTTTCTTGCTTGGATTTCATGTGTTAGCAACTCGAATCAAGTGCACAATGTTTTGTTCAACTCATCTTCATCTTTTTGCTATTCTACTTTGCTTTGTTTGTGTTTTTGCATGTTGCAAAAAAACTGGTGTAACATGAAGTTCAATTTGGTTCATATTTAAGTTTGACTACCAAGTTGTCGTTCTTCTTTTAATGGTATGTTTTGATGGGTTGAATCCTATTCCCAATGCATCTATAACAACTAATGTTCCTAATGAGGATCTTGAAAAAAAAAAAGGTTTAATATTGAAGCTTCAATTGAGGAGTCTTCATTTGCACTAATTACTAACAAATTATATGTACTTATGATGTTAGTTGTTCTCACATTTGCATGTGCAAATCACCTTGCTTGTCTATTTTCAAATGTTAGTTTTCTTGCTAAACAAAATATTCAAAATCCCAAGTTCACACATAAAAATTGAATTGGCGTTTAATCTTGTTGGGGTATTGACAACTTTAAAATGTTATTACGTATAGGTGGAAATCATGGATCAAATAATCATGGTGATTCAAAATTATCCTAATAATATGTTCTTGAATTGCAAAATTAAATGCAAATTTGAATACCTACGTGAAAGTTAAAAATTCTTTGGTTGAAAAGACTTATGATTTGATAGAAGCTTATTTATTTTAACAAAATTGTAAGTTGATGGTGATTAAGTTGTTTGTGGCAAGGGTTTGGTTGGGGCAAGCAATTTGTACTACAATTGAAGAAATTTTTTTTAAATAACTAAGGTTCAATTCCCCAAAGCCATAAGTTTTTTTTGTTTCAAATTGTGTTCATTTTGTTGGCCTTGCCTTTTAAAACAAGGATATAGTGTTGAGAATCATTATAAAGTATAATAACTTCAAGTGATTTTGACCCCTAGAAACTAGGTGAGATAATTCATCTTAATTTGATTGTAAAAGGATTCACATTCATTTTTTGACATTTTGTATTCTCTACCACCTCCTTGAATGCGCACTTAACCCCAATTGACTTTGTCACCAATCCATAACCCACAAAACTAAATATGAAACTACCTTCTCCAAAAATAGTTTAATGCACCCATCGTACACAAAAAAATTAATGTAATTCTTTCAAAATGTGACAATGTGATTGAAATTAACATCCAAATACACATGTCACAACAAGTTTTTTTCTTCTTTGAATTTTGCACAAATGTGAAAAATAAACATGAAAAGGGAATATTTGATGATTTTTTTTTTTGAGAAAATATCACTATAATTGTTAAGAAATGGAAATCATGTTGCATCATTTCCTTATTGGTTTTGGTTTGGTAACAATCTTTTAAATGTTTAAATAGGTTCCTAGGACTCTTCATTCAATGTGAGATCCCTTTTGGGTTCCTCATAACTAATGTGATGTTAAAAAATGAAAAAAATCATGACAATTTTTCTTTTACACAAACATGATGATGTACATTAAAACATTTTAAAAGAAAATATCCTTAAACTATTACCAATTTATCATACAACGTCCATTGTTGATATTAAATGAACAAGGCCACTATGTATAACACACCTTGTAGGCTAGGTTGTACTATTGCAAAACATTCTATAACCATCCATTATTGGAAATTTTGGTATGCATAACCTTTGTACATATCCTTAGTGGCTTGAAAATTGAAGTTTGGCTTATTCACAACCATAAAATAATAATAATAATAATAAATGTGTAACCAACTTCTATTCTTTTTTTAAATAAATTGAACACATATATGTCCTTGTACAAAAACTAAATATGTTTAATTGGTATCTGAGTGTTAGATCTAAATTTTAATATGTGAGTGACATTGGTTTCTACTATCTTTGTTTCTTATCATTACTATTGTTTCCCAATTTGTAGGGTTTTATCTTGAGCCACACAATGTAAGTTGATGCTACATTTGCTTCTTGTAATATGTGACACAATATACATAGAAATAATTTGTAACATGTGCATCCAAATTAATTAGAGTTTTAAACTTTGTTTATTTTTAAGTCTGTACTTTTTAGAATGTAAAAGATGTGTTTTAAGAAAAGGTCAAGTACTATTAACAAGCATATTTAAGTGACACAAAAGCATTGAAGCATTTGGTGTGTGCTTTACCTTCACTTGCATGTTGAATTTTACTTGACTTTATGTAGAAGCAAGGTCAAAACAATTATTAATGTTAGCTATGCGTTTCATCTTGTGCTAGATGTTTTGTATAATGTTGCATACAATTTAACAAATAGTAAGTTCAAAATTCAATCATCCTCGTGCATTAATTTCCTAATTTCTTGGTGTCTTGACAACCTTCATCTGAAAACAAATATAATCTAATGTAGTGTGCTTGTCTTGATGGTTCTTGAACCAACGTCATTAGCATGTGAACAAATGAGCATGAACAATGAGATCACGAGCATGTGAACATGATTTCATGAGCATTTTTGGTACATTCCTATCACATGGCAAAAAAATTCTTGTCACACGGATAAAATATATTTTCCACCTATTTTAAAAAAAATTCCCACGTGGCAAGAAATTCTCTATGTGGGTCAAATTTAAAGAGTTGTAGAGAATTTGAATTGTTGGTCTTTCGATCTGTACTTTGTGTGTATAACTAATGAAATGAACCTAAAGAGGTTTGTTTTAGAAACATTGTGTATGTTCATTATATATATATATTATTGCACTTAAAAGAACCTTGCAATTTCTTATTGCACCCAATGGTAATTGCAAAGTAATTAGACTCCCCAATATAATGTTATACATTATTAGTCAACATTTAATTAACATACAATGCCTAATTGTTTTTTTTTTTAAACATTACAAAACATAATTTTGCGAACATTATTCATGCCAACTAGACCTATGATTGAACATTAATTGAAACCCTCACCAAATCATGTCATTTACAAAATATGTAATCTCCACCTTTAGAGTGAAACACATAGTTTCATCCTAAATAGTACGCTTCACACATTTATGAGCTAAAAGTTCTAATGTCACCTTTGATTAATATTTTTAGCTACTAAAAGCTATAGCATGAGCCAATAAGTGATTAACTTCATCCTAATTCCAAATTAGGAAATAGGTGAAAATTTGGAACTCCTCATAAAACATGACATGACATGACATGCCATAATACATAATATACGTGTTAACAAGTCACTCATTTCCCTCACCAACCCAATGAACTTACGATCATAAGGGAATTGTAGTCATAAAATCTAAACAAGTGTAGGTTGGGAAATTTTCAATTATAATTTCATACTATTAATTGTTTGGAATTTTGCCAAATAGAATCTTTTAGATTTTTCCATATTCATGCGTAGGAATCTCTAATAGTGGGTTTATAACTATTTCAAGAAGATGACCAACCTCCCATCAATTGTAATATTCAAAAAATTTTGACATCTTAAATGACATTATCTATTTAATAATATTATCATTTTATGTTGTAGGCCATGACATTTCATCCACTGGTTGATTTATTGGAACAAAAATTTCCCCACCAAATAGACCTTGAAGATGGATATGTTTTTGTTTATTGATAACAAAACTTGTTTCCTCAAAAAAATTTACCTCATTTTGTGTGAGGTCGGTTTGTGCTTTCATAGGTCAAAAAGTCAATACAATTAGTCTATTGATGACATGCTTACATTTGGTACCCCCCATGCAATAATTCATGTCATCAACACAAGATTAAAACATGTGAACCTTAAGGGGTGCACCTAAAAATAAGGCCACAAACCATAATAAGTTGGGGCAAAAATACCAATGATTAATAATCATCTTGGCAATTATCATTGCAACACAAAAATGCTTAGTGGTTTTTTACAATGTCAAACATTGAACACATGATGTAGGGGGACATCGTTTTATATCCATAGTCCATCTCCACAAGGAATTTCCAAGACCTAAACATACCCATCATTGAAAACCACAAACTTGAACTAATTAACATTACATGAAGGTTGTTCAATTTACACATGTGGTTTGTTGGTCTATGTATTGACATGCGGGTGGTAATAATTGACACAATTTTGCCTATGTGAATCCCCTTTTGATTTCAAAAGCAAGTATGCATTCCATTTGCAAGAGCCAAAAGTTTCCTTGCCTTCTAAGTGTGCGACTCTATATGTGAAGGATGAGCCAAGGCATATTTTTGAACCATATC
>Ga0116228_10001236_pt1 | contig 21019 bp, 15 predicted proteins | sample S1TSphfallax_2_FD_89694 | JGI IMG/M metagenome (GOLD analysis project Ga0116228, IMG submission 89694) | Host-associated microbial communities from peat moss isolated from Minnesota, USA - S1T2_Fc - Sphagnum fallax MG | ecosystem: Host-associated > Plants > Peat moss > Unclassified | place...
ATATCCCGGGCACGCGTGGCAACGGTCTGCATGGCGGGAACTCCACCCACCCCGGGCGCCGTCTCGTCCCAGGCATAGCGCCCATCGACCACCTCGATGGCCTGCACCTTCGAGCCGTTGGCCTCGACGGCATCGAGGATCAGCCGGCTGGCAGACTGGTGATAGCTTATCTGCATGGTCGCGGAGGTGATTTTGATCTCCTTCCAGGCACCATGCGACGGCGCATACGCCTCGCCGGCGATTTTGAATTCGATGCGGTTGACCGCATCGAAGACGTCCTCGCCCAAGCCTCTCACCATGCCAAGTGCGTCGGCGGCCTGGAATACAACCCCGGTAGGCTTGATTTTGGGTGTCAATGGAGTCGGCGGATAGGGTGCTCCGGGCCGCTGTGCGTAGGCGAGAGCCCCCCCGAGCAGCCCGACGACGATCAGACCGGACGTCAAAAAGCCATGCAAGTTAATGCGTTGCATTCCCCCCCCTCGTCGAAATATTCGATGCTTCAATGGTATGCCGATTCACCGCGCACCTCAATACGGTACCGTATTTTTTCGCGCGCGACTGTGTGCCGTTTACCTTATCTTGCGAGTCCGCAGCGCGCTACGTCACTGTGCGCCGGCACGCACTGCAGCGCGGCTGAGATGGTCCATGTGATCGAGCAATTCCCGGTAGAAAATCGCCACACGCTGCAGCGTTTGCGCCGCCACCGTCGCCACCGTATCGCCCGACGTGTGATACCAAATGTTTACCTCCACGTCCTGCACGCCGGTGGCACCGGCCGCCACCACCGGCCCGAGTTCCGCGATCGCACCCGTGGCGATGCGCGAAGGGCCCGTGAACTGTGCATGTTGTGCCGCCTCTGCCAACGCCGACTTCACGGTCGCGGTCAGCGGCGCGCCCATGATCTCGCGGCCCGGAGAGTCCCAGTTGACCGGTTCATAGAGAAACTCGGCATTGCCATAGCGCGAGGTCGACGGCCCCATGCCCTTAGGATTGAATGTGGAGGGGTACGCGCCCTGCCCGCCGATGTGCTCCAAGTTGATGGTGAAAATATTCGCCGGGCACAACTGCGGATAGAGTTTCACGAGACTCTGCGTTGCCCCGGTCGGCGAATGATGACCCGGACTCACGACGAAATACAGGTCGTGCAGAGGGCGGTGGCCTCGACCATAATGTTTGGCCAATGCGATCAGCGCGGCCAAACCGCTGGCGTTGTCGTTGGCACCGGCAAACCACGCGTCAGAGTGCGCGCTCAGGATGAGATTTTCCGCGTGATTGTTGCCCGGCACCTTGCCGACCAGCAAGTAGCCGTGCAAGCCTCGGGAATTGACGATGGTCTGGGACAGCGAGAGTTGCAGCTTCTCAAGCACATTGGCCGCCGCGGCTCTGGCGATGGCCATCATTAGAAATTCGCCGTCTTCGCCGCCCAGCATGAAGCACGGCGCATCCACGCAAGAACCGAAGTGCACCTGCAGATTGCCGGGAGCCGCGTAGATTTCGATGACGCTGGCGGCGCCCGCGTTGATGAGTTGCTGCGGCAGAACACGGGCCGCATTCGAGTAAAAGATGGCCGGCGCCGGCTCCACCCGGAGCACGGCAATTTTTCCGCTGACATTCTTGCCGGCGAGGTCCGCCGGCGTGCCGGCGCCGACGTACACGAGCGGTGCCGTCACGGCCAGTGTCGTGACGGGCGGCAGCGTTTCATCCTTGGCCGGCAACCCAGGACCTTCGGGCCGTTGCCCCATCGGAAACGCCGATCGCAATTCCACGTTCGTCGAGCCGGGGCCGAACTCGGGTAATCCCAACAGCGTGACGTGCCAATCTGACGCCGTCCGGTCAATGCCGAGAAAAGGCACTTCGCTCTTGACGATGTCGACGAGCCCGGCCTTGCGAAATTCCTCCGCCACGTAATCGACGGTATGTTCAGCCCAAGGCGTTCCCGCCAGTCGTCCCCAACTGCGCTCTCCCGCAGCGCGACTCGCGTAGGAGAATGCGGCCACGTCCTCTACGTAGCGCAGCATCTTGCGGCCTTCCAATTCGGGCGCGTCGGCAACCGCTGGCGCAACGATCATGGGCAGATCGACTTGCGAAAAATCGATGGTCTGCTCGGTGGCCGGGCCGGGCAGCGGCAGGCCGAACCAAGCAGCAGCCGCCGGTGCCGGCGGCGGCGTCTCAGGCGCAGCCCCAGCGGCGAGCGCAGCCGAAGCAGCGGCCACGACAAGCCATGCCGCCGCGACGCCCGCGATGCGGCGCCACACGTCACAGCCCTTCAAGAATGTTCTCGCACTGTTCCAATATCACCGGATCGATGGTGGTGCCGAGCCATGCCTGGGCGAGGATATGGGCATAGATGAGTGCCGCCCGAGCCGTGGCATCCTGACGGCCGGCGTGGGCCGCTTCAACCAAGGTCTTGATGTGGCCGAGCCGCAGCCGGTCGATCTCTTGCACCACGCTCGCAACTCGGGGATCGCTGCGTCCCCACAGCCGAATCGCCGCCTCGATATCTGCGCCGCGCGACGCGCGCGGACTGCTACGCAACAGCTTGAGCAAATGTTTGAGTCGCTGTGCTGGGGGAACCGGACTGCGCTCCACGCGCTCGATGACGCCGAGCGTGGCGCGCTGCCGCCAGGAGCGGAGCATCTCGTCGAGCAGCGACGGCCGATCCTTGAAGTGCCAATAGAAACTTCCTTTGGTGACGCCGAGCATTTTCGCGAGCCGCTCGATGCGTACGGCCTCGATGCCATTGCGTGCCAGGATGGTGAGCGCCGCCTCAGTCCAGCTGTCGGCATCCAAAGGTCCCGAGGATTTGGGCTTGGGCGTTGGGGATATGGGGAAAGGCATGGCGTCGCGGTGGCGCTCTTACCCAGTCGAATTCATTTTCACGGGGCCGTCGCCGTCGCGCACCCCACGTGCCGCCGGCCCGCAGCTGAAATTTTCCGCCGCGTCAGCCGCGCCCGTGCCCTTGTATTTCGCCATCGAGGGATAGGCACAAATCGGTCGGGTCCCCGTGTATTCCGGCGCGGCCATCGGCGGCGGGCCCATCGGCGGCGGACCGGTCATTGGCGGTAGCCGATGACCGAGCACCTCACTGGGTGCCTTGCCATGTTCCACCCATTGATCGAGGGCATCGATCCAATCGGCGTCATACGCGCCCATGCAATGACCCATGCCCGGCACGAGGAACAGCCGGTAGAACGCCTCGGTCTTGTCCAAACCACGCTGTTGGGCCACGACGCTTTCGTAATAATTGATGCTCGCCTCCGTCGGAATGATCGGATCCGACAGACCATGGTATTGGATCAATTTACCGTGACGAGCGGCAAATGCGGACAAATCCGGATTCAACGCACTGATGATGTCCGAGCGCCGCGCCGCCGCCACATCCTTCGACAAATCGAAGGTATACGGATCCCAATGCGCATCGTTTTGCACCACGAATTGGTACTCGCCCACGGCGGGCGGCATCGGCACGGGAATCATGCCCCAGCCGAGTTCGCTGCTGGGGAGCATGCCGGGGAAAATCAGCGTCCCGTCTTTCGGGTCGCGCACGGCTTGATAGAACTTGTCGGCCACCGCGGCCTGTTCAGGGGTCAAACAGGTTTCCGCAGCCTGGCCCGCGCGGCAGATCAGGCTGCTGGCTTTGAAACCGCAGGCGCGCGGATCGGCCAGCTCGCCATCGGCCAACCCGTCCAGCTTGTCGCATTGGGCAATCACGGCCTGATGAATCAGCTGTCCTTGGGCGGGTCCGATGATCGGCTTTTGGCCCTGCGGAATATTCAGCAAACTGTCGTAAAGGGACGAACTGTTGAGACCGATCCAGTCGGCAGCCGGCGCTCCCGCGATGACGCCGTCGAAATCCGTCGGGAACTTCTGAACTTCCATCAGGCCTTGCTTGCCACCGGCGGAACAGCCGCTGAAATAAGACAAATGGCTGGGGTTGCCGTAGTAGGCCTTGATGATGGACTTCGACTGCACGGTCATGTCATGGATCGCGCGCCACGCAAAATCCTTCACCTTTTCCGGGTGACCCAAGGCGAAATCAGCGGCGCCCATGTTGCCGCGATGTCCCGTATCCGTGCCCGACGTGGCATAACCGCGCTGCAAAGCCATCAGCAGACCGGGATAGGGAATCGCCCCACCCCAACCACCGACACCGTTCGCCAGGTACTTGCCGTTCCAAGCACTCGGTAGCCACAGCTCGATCTGAATGTCGGAGTCGGAACTCGGCGTCAAGGATGCGCTCACGCGACAGAATGCGGGGACCTTGGTCGGCGGCAGCGGCGCCCCCGGGGAGAACTCGCCCGCAGCAACGGCCTGTGCCGACAAGATCTTGACGTTCGCCAGCCGCAGGCCCGCGAGTGCTTCGCAGGAGGAACTTGGCGACTTGGGCGCCTGCGCCTGCGCCTGCGCCGCGCTCATCGCAAACACCATCGCAGCCAGCACTTGGGTAGCGCGAAATGCGCGGCGGGCGTTGCTCACCGATCGTAAAATTTCCAGCATATTTCCCCCGGGTTTGACGGCCCGAATGTCAGCGCCGCTGGCTTATGAATTTACACGGCATCGTGCCATCCGCTGCAACCGAGTGTCAATACGGTTCCGTATTGGACCTGCGGCGCCACGGGCCGAAGATGGCGATTGTCCCCGCGGCCACCAGGGCGGGAATGGCGCTGACGAGAAAGATGCCGCGCACCGATACGTGCACCATCAACAGACCCGCCGCCACCAGCGGACCAATGATCGACCCGATGCGGCCAACCCCCAGGGCCCAGCCCACGCCGGTCGAACGGATCTGCGTCGGATACGCAGCGGCTGCGAGAGCATTGGCTGCGGTCTGGCCGCCGATGATGCCCGCGCCGGCCAGGATGACCGCAATCGTCGTCACGAGGAGGTTGCTGGAGGAGAACACGCCGATGGCCGCGATGGAGAGAGCACCGAGCACGTACGCCGGCATGAGCACGGCGTTGCCGCCGAAACGATCGAGCCCCGCACCGCACAACAGCGTTCCGAGCAACGCCCCCACTTGCAACAAGCTGCCCAGAACGATGGCGTTCTGCGCGGGTATGCCGGCCTGGTTCAGCGCCGTCGGCAGCCAGCTCACCAACAGATACACATCCAACAAGCTCATGAAGAATACGGTCCATAGCACCGCCGTCGCGCGACCTCGGCCGAGGGTAAAGAGCTCACGGATGGACCGTCGTACTTGACCTTCCTGCGCACTCAAGCGCGCGCCCAACGATTCCGGCGTTTCAGGCGAGCCCACCCGCTTGAGCGCTGCCGCGACCGCGACTCGATTACGGCCGCTGAGCGCCAGGAAGCGCAGCGATTCGGGTAGCACGAAGAACAGTATGGGCAAGAGCAACAGCGGCAATACGCCACCGGCGACGAACACCGCACGCCAGCCGAAACGCGGAATGAGCTGGTGGGCGAGCACGCCCCCCAACAGCGACCCCAAGGTGAAGCCGTTGAACATGAGAGTGACCAGGAAGCCTTGCAGTCGTGCGGGCGAATATTCCGTGGTCAACGCAATCGCATTGGGCATGCAGCCGCCCAGCCCTAAACCGGTCAACACCCGCAGCCACAATAGAGCCGTCGGTGAATCGACCCATGCGGTCGCCAAGGTGAATGCAGCGAACAGCAGGATGGAACCCAAGATGACCGGGCGGCGCCCCACCCGGTCCGCCAGAGGTGCGATAAAGAGCGCACCGAGCATGATGCCCACGAGCCCTCCGGAGAAAACCGGTCCGAGTGCGGCGGGTGCGATACCAAAATTCTTGATGAGGCTGGGGCCTACATAACCGATGGCCTGCGCGTCATAGCCGTCGAAGAAAATCGCCGCCGCGCAGGCCGCGATGACCACGACCTCGAAGCGGCCCAGCTCCTTGCCCTGTAACTGATCCAAGCTAGGCCTGACGCGCGACGATGACGTGCGAGGTTACCGGCTCGAGATACAACTGGCTGACCAGGTGTTCCCGATGCTGGAGTACGGCGCGTTGGTTGATCGATCCCTTGTCGGTGATTTCTCCCCGGTCCAAGGCGGGCGGCACGGTGAGCAGCATTGCCCGCTCGATCCGTGTAGAGCTCGCCGGATTTGCGCGCCCGTGGGCGTCGAGGCGTTGTGCGATCTCGCGCACCAGTGGCGGAGCTTTGACCAATTCTTCAGGATCGGCGCCCGGCGGCAGCTTCAAGAACGCGGCACACGCGGCAATCGCCGGAAAAATCAGCAAGCCGATGAAGTCGCGGTTCAAACCGGTGATGACGACGTCGAAAGCGAGCGGCGCGAGCGCCGCCAGGAGCGTGGCGCGCAGTGGTCCCACACTCACCCACGTGCCGGTCGACAGCTTGAAGTCCTCGGCAATCCTGCCGTCGAACAACAATCCCCGCCCTGGATCGGCCGCATCGATCAGGCGTACCGCGTCGCCCAGCCGATAGTAGCCCTCCTCGTCGAAGGCATCCACATTGAGCTCGGGCCGTCGCCAATAACCCGGCATCACATGGGGTCCCTTGACGCGCAGCTCCAGCTTGCCCGAGACCGGCGCAAGCTTCACGAGGTTGCCGGGTCCCGGCAGGCCGATGACGCCCGCACGATCAGCATCAGGCGTCGTGAAGGTGATCGACGGCGAGGTTTCCGTGACTCCCAATCCCGACAGAATGGGCACCCGTTGCCCGCGTGCCTTGAGCGACTGCGCTTCGAGTGCCTCCCAAGTCGGCTGCGAAAGTCCGGCTCCGGCATAGAAACATGCGTTGAGACGGCTGAAAAAGTGGTCGCGAAGCGGCGCATCCTGGTCGAGCTGCCTGACCAGCATGTCGAAGCCGCTCGGTACGTTGAAGTAGATGGTGGGCGCGATCTCGCGCAGGTTGTGTAAAGTCTGGGTAAACCCTGCGGGTGTGGGCCGGCCATCATCGATGTACAGCGTGCCGCCGTTGCACAACGCCAGGCCGACATTATGGCTGCCACCGAAGGTATGGTTCCACGGCAGCCAGTCGACCAGCACCGGCGGCTCGTCCGCAACGAATGGAAACGCGTGGCGCAGCATCGCCTGATTGCTGCAAATCATCCGATGAGTGGTGACGACGGCCTTGGGTTGGCCCGTGGAGCCGGAGGTCAGCAGGAACTTCGCAATCGTATCGGACGACGTGGCCGCATGCTTAGGCTCAGCCGCCGCCGGGTCGGCGGCTTCGAGCACTTCGAGCGTGAGTACCTCGCGGCCTGGAATCTCCAGAGAATCGACCAATACCCGCGTTGATTGCGGGACGACGGTGTCGATGGCCCGTGCAAACGGCCCGACGCCAAAGGCTGCGACCATGCCGGGCGTCAGCAAATCGATGACGTAGCGCAACTTGCCGAGGTCAGAACTCGCCTGGGAATACGCCGGGGATACGGGACAGAACGGCACACCCACGTACATGGCGGCGAGGCCCAGCAACATATGTTCGATGCTGTTGCCGGACAGTATCAACAACGGGCGCTCGACGGTGAGCGGCAGCGCGCTCAATCCCGCAGCCAGACGGCGCACCCGGACGAGGGCATCCCCATAGCTCACCCGCTGCCACGCGCCGTGCGCATCGCGCCGCGCCACCATGGTTTGCTGCGGCGTCGCCGCCGCCCAATGCTCGAGCGCATCGGTGAATCGCGCCGGGTAAGGTCCCAAGGTTGCCCGAGGCGTGAGCAGCAAAGAGCCGTCGGCTCGCGTTTCTGCATCGGCCGAAAAATCCGCCGGCCGCCATTGGCGTAATTGTGAGGTCATGACCGAGAACCCTTTATCCCGCAGGCGGCTTCAGCGACAGGATCTGCAGCACCAAACTACGTGCCTCTTCCTTGCTCAAGTTGGCATTCGGCACCATGGGGACGATTCCCCAATTCCCGCCGCCGCCCAAGCGAATTTTTTCCGCGAGCACTTCGATGGTCCGTTGCTGGTCGGCGGCCGCTCCATAGCGCGCGGCAACGGCCAGCAGCGGCGGTCCAATCAGCTGGTCGTTCGCCGCATGACAGGCATTACAGTGGTGCAGGACGAGCGCGGCGGGTAACGGGACCGAATCGGCCCACGAGCGTTGCACGATCACCGTCGGCAAAATCGCCGCGAGGGCCACGAGGGTCACCAACCGGACATTAAATATATTGCTACGCACGTGTTTTCTCCTCGACGCCACAGTTTACACCCGGGCGCTGCGTCGCACCGGACGGCTCAATTCGCATGTAAATCTCCCAGATCGATCATCACGGCCATGCGCGGGCCTTTCGAGAACTCCACCAGGTTCGCATACGAAGTCACCAGGGCGCCGGTGGTTTTGTCGATCGCCAGCATGCGCAGAAACCCCCCTTCGCGAGGCAGCGGCAGCACGCCGAAGGATTTGTCGCGGGGATCGAAGCGGTAAATCGCGTCTGAATTGGACGTGGCGATCCATAAGACATTGCGTCGCGTATCCCAGGTCAGCCCATAGGGCCCGGAGGCGCGGTCGGGCAGGTCGTACACGCCGACCATGCGGTGCGCACGCGTGTCATAGGCCGCTAGTTGGCCGGCGCCAAACAAGGCCACGTACAGAATGTCGCCGTCGCCCATGGTCATGCGGCGCGGTCCGGCATTGCGCGAGGGCAGCACCACGGGGCTTTCGAACTTCAACGTGTCGGTATTGAAGCCGCCGAAGACGCCGATCCCGAGTTGGGTGTACCACACGTGCGTGCGGTCCGCAGACATCGCCATGCCGTAGGGCTGCTCGCCGCCGGTGCGTCCCGGCACTTCGGGTATCGGATACGTGCGCGACTCGCCGGTCTTCGGATCGAACCAACCCAGCGCGTTATGGACGATTTCCGTATACCAGATCCGGCCGTGCTTGTCGGGGAGCACGTTACGGTCCGCACCGAAGGCAAGATCGTGCAGGGCGGGCGGACCTACCCCTGGCGCGACCATCGGCCAGACGGTCCATTTCTCGGTCTTGGGGTCGAGACGCGAGAGTATGCCGTTGAAGAACGGCGCGACCCAGAGATTGCCGTCGCGGTCGGCGACCAAGGTGTGAGGATCGGCCGGCTTCTTGCTGGGAATCTCAAGTGCGCGCACGGCTCCGGTCGCGGTATCGACGCGCAGCACGCGGTTCGCCGACACGTCCGCGAGCCAGATCGCGCCGGGGTCATTGAGCGTTATTCCCTCACGGATCGCGTTGGGCCTCGGCACCTCGAATTCGCGAATCACGGTGTGCTCGTCGGCGATCACCGGTGCACCGTACGCATAGTGCGCGACTTCTTGGAACGACCCGTGCATCGCTCGGGCAAGGAGCGCCGTCGTCGGTTCGAGCGGACCGCCGGAGTAAACACGATTCGCATCGATCGGCGCATCGTCGCCGCCACGGCCGAAGTCCCAGGCCGAGATGTAGTTCATGTACTTCACGATGGCATGCCAGCTTTCTTGGCGCGCCTCGCCGGGGTCCACGTCGGGCACGTCATAGATCATCTTGGCGTAGGCCCGCACTTCGGGCGCCGGTATTTGATGGCAGGCGCTGCACGTCATGACGAGCACTTCCTTGTCCTCCGGGGTCACGCCGCCGATGTACGCCGAGGCAGGCGCGGTGCCCGCCTGATTCGTCTCGGCCCGCATCAGGACGTCGAAGCGCAAGCCGTCGGGTGCGGGGTGGGGAATGGTCTCCTCCGTCTTGAACCCCAGCAGCCGCACGGTCAGATCGCGGCCCGCATGGGCCCCCGGAAATTGAAAATGCCCGTTGTGGTCGGTGAACACCGTGACGGCGGTTGCACCCAGTTCCCCGCCTGCCTTGCCCAAGGTCACCATCGCCTGACTCAAGGGGTGCCCGTTGATGTCGAGAACCTCGCCGGATACCGGTACCGGACCCGCTGGCGTCTGTGCGGACATCGCTGCCGATGCGGCCAGACCGATGCTGATGAGCACGGCGCAACTTCGGGCGCGATGCCGCCTATTCATCATCCATTTGTGCATTTTCATGATTTGATGTGTGACCCTATCCATTCGATGACCATGTCGACCTGTTCACGGTGGCGCTCCGCGCCGAGACCGCCGAACTCGTGATCCGCATCGGGCACCAGCACCAGTCGCGACTCGACTCCGTGTGCTTGTAGTGCGTCGTAGAACTGCTGACTTTGTTGCCATGGGACGCGCCGATCAGCGAGTCCATGCATGATGAGCGTCGGTGCCGAACCCGAATCGGCATAAGTGATGGGATCGGCAGCCTGCACACGCTCGGCGGGACACTCGGCAACGACACAACCCAGATACTGCGACTCCGGCGAACCCGCCAAACCATGGACCTTGCCCACCTGACCGTCCGTTTCGGCCTCGGCGTCCATGGTCGAAAAATCGATCGGTCCGAACCAATCGACGGCCGTGCGCACGCAGCTGTCGGTGGCGGGATCGACATACGGGATTCGCGGTCCGCCGGGCATGGCCGGCGACATCGCCGCCGGCTCGAGTTGCAGAACCCCGCAGGTCGTGGCCACCAGCGCCGCAATGTTGCCGCCGGCGGACGCGCCCCACACGGCCACGCGCTCGGCGGTCGCGTGATAGGTGGCGGCATGCGTCTTGGCATAGCGAATCGCGGCCTTGACATCGAGTAACTGCGCGGGGAATTTCGCCTCCCCGCTGGTGCGGTACGCGGGGACGGCCACGACGTAGCCGCGTCGGGCTAGCTGCAGCACCGCCGCTATCCCGCTCGCCGCTTCCGTGCCTTCGGGATCGAGCCGCCAACCGCCACCGTGAACGAACACGACCAATGGGTAGGGACCGGTGCCCCGCTTCGGCATATAGATCGTCATCTTCAAAGGCCGAAAGCCCAAGACGGTGGTGTAGGTAACATCGGTGAAAGCCACGACGTCGCCATAATCGAGATGCGACCGCTCCAGCAAATCGGTCGCGCAGACTTCGAACTCTGCGGGCGGCATGAGTCGAGACGGACCGGGGCAGTGGTCGCCGGCCAACTGCGTCGAGGTGATCCCCGCTTCGCGAACGGATCCTCCATGGCATGCGATGCAGCCCAGCGCCGCGGCGAGGATCGCCGCGCGGACCCCATGATTGCCCATCCAACCTCCCGGTTTACCAGCGCTTGCATGCTAGCTAGCATGCTACCGGATTGCAACCCGGCCGCGGGCGCTGTCAGCGGCAATCCGGCCCGCTATGATTGATGCTAAGCTTTTTGGGTTTACTAAAGATTTCGCGCTGCGAGCATCAATGCCATCTGTCAAATCAAAGAAGCAGTCGGTCTCCGAGCTGCTGCTGCGCCGGTTGACCAGCGGACATTACCGCATGGGACAACGGATTTTGATCAAGGAGCTGCAACGCGAAACCGGCGCGAGCCGCCAGCCCATCATGGTCGCGCTGAGCGACCTGCGCAGCCAAGGCTTCGTCACCATCGAAGCGAAAGTCGGCTGTCAGGTGATCTCGCCGACGCCGCGGGACGTCGAGGATTTCTTCCGGATGTTTGCACAGACCGAGGGTTTCCTGGCGGAGCTGGCAGCGGAGCGGCGTCTCGCATCCGAGGTCGCCCAGCTGCGCAACACCAATGACCGGATCAGAAAGCTGCGCATCGCGGACCCCCGTGCAGCGGCGGATTACGCCACGCTCAATAGGAAATTTCACTCGACCATCCGCAACATGGCGAAGTCACCGGCGATCAGCGAGCGGCAGGCCATCTCGGTCGCGATGGCGGATTTTCTCATCGAGCAAACCCACGGCTTTCAGGCTCACATGGCGGAGGCCACCGCGGACCACGATGAGATCATCCAGCACATCGAACGTGGCAATGCAGTCCAGGCCCGCAAGTGCGTCGAACGGCATATCACCGGCACGCGTATATTATCGGCGCGGACCGGGATCCCCGCTTAGCTGCGTCCAGGCACGTGGCGCGGACCGGGAATCGGACCGGTTATTTAACCCCCGCCTGGTTGTTCGCCGCCTTACAGGTCGCACAGGCCGCATTCGACGAATTGCGCGCCGATGCCAGCACAAATTTCCCGCTCAAATTCACGCCGTCGAATGTGCTTACTTCCAGTAATGCCTCGAACGGCTGGGCGAGATTCGTCTGCCGGGCGGCCTCCTTGAGCTTCTCCGGATTCGTGAAGGCCTCCGCTGCCTGCTGGACTCCCGCGTCCTGTGTGCCCGCGATCACGAGTACGGTATTGCCGCCGGGTCCGCGAAAATTCTCGAATAGGCCATAGTCGTTGTAAGTCTTCGAGTTCCCCGGTTGCGGAGGACCCAAGATCCGGGCCCAGGTCTGGCTGATGTAGGAGCGATGGCTTTTCTCATCGACGATCTCGTCATAGGAGTCTCCGACCGCGAAGCGCGAGCCCGTGAACGCGAAATCCTGCATCATCCCGAGGCCGCTCAAATAGCCGATATAAATGATGTCCGCGGTCTTGAGGTTGCCGGGTTCGACGTCGGACATCTTGACGACGGTGACACGCCGGTTGACGGGCGCGAGCACGGCCATCACGTCGCGCAAGGCGAAAGCCGCCGCGATGGGCAGGTAGTGCAGGCCGACATCCATATAGCGATCGGCGACCTCCGGATGTTGCAAAACGTAGTTATCCAAATCGGTTTTCGAGTTGACCGTATATTCGCGTATCAAACGCTTGACCCCCATCATCTCGTCGACCTCGCCGATGAGGTAATAGTCGCCCACCACGATCATGATGGGGCGGTCATCCTTGAGGATGGCGGACCACAAAGGGCTGGCGCGCACCCGGTCAAGATCGCTTTGCGGAGTTCGCAACCACACAACGCCCTCAGCCACTGCCGCGACCAACAGGACGACCAGCGCAGCCTTGTACCAGCGCTCGTACCGACGGCGTGGCGGCCGGGCGGCGGATGAGTCGGGCGCGGATGTGTCGGGGGCAGCCGCATCGGGAGCGAACCTCAAGCGATATTCGCCGCGCGGAATGGTCAGCGTGCCGGCGGGGGCGCTGGCATGCGAGGCATAGAACTCCTCCAATCCCTTGCGCAGCTTGTGGATGTAAACCCTGACCAGGGCGTCCTGGCCGCTGTCGAAGTCCGCAGACTTGCCGAAGACGTCTACGGCGATGGCGATCTCCTTCGGCGATTGCCCGGCCAACGAACTCGTGACCAGGTAGTCGAACAAGCGTCTGACCCTGGCTTCCCCGAGCACGCCACTCGCCTTGATGCGCTCGGCCTCAGCGCCGAGATCGGACTCCGCTTGCATCAGTTCAGGCCCTCGTTAGCTGCGCGATTAACGTTAGTTAACGTGCGCAAAAACAGTAATTTACATGACAGCAAGCTTTCAATGGTGAATCCTGACCGCAAATCACGCAAGACCATCAACGGGGGAGCAACATCAACCCATCGCGCAGCTGGAAGCCCGATTTATTGACCGGCGCATGGCTGCTGTGCAGCGCGCTGCCGACGGCTGCCGACCCCGTGGCCCCGCCCGGCTCGTCCGCATCGTCGGCCGCGGTCACGCCGGCCGCTACGGACGCACTGACCGAAGTAACCGTGACCGCTGCCCGGCTGCGACTCATCGGTACCGCCAAGACCGCGAGCGAAGGCGTGGTCGTGAATGACGAACTGGCACTTTTGCCCGCCTATCGACCTGGACAACTCCTCGAGACCGTCCCCGGTCTCGACGTGACCTCGCATAGCGGTGAAGGCAAGGCGAATCAGTACCTCATGCGGGGCTACAATTTGGACCACGGCACGGACCTTGCGATCTTCGTCGATGGGATGCCGGTGAACGAGCCAACCAATGCCCATGGTGAGGGCTATGCGGATGTGAATTTTCTGATCCCGGAGCTGGCCACCAACATCAGTTACACCAAGGGAACGTATTACGCTGACGAAGGCGATTTCGCCTCGGTGGGCTCCGTGCACATCAACTATCTCGACACCATTCCCGCGCAAGCTGCGGTGACTGCCGGAACGCTGGGTTTTCAACGCGTATTCACCGCCGATTCCACCCAGCTCGGCGCGGGTAATCTGTTGGGCGCCGTGGAGTTGCAGCACTACGACGGACCGTGGGTGCATGCCGATGACCAACGCAAGGTCAACACCGTCCTGCGCTACAGCGGGGGCGACGCGCAAAACGGCTATTCGATCACCGGCTCGTACTATCACGGTCTGTGGAACTCCTCGACGGATCAGCCGGAACGGGCCATCACCGAAGGCCTCATCAGCCGCTTCGGCGAGCTCGATCCCTCCGACGGCGGCGTGGCGCAACGCGCGAACCTGACCGGTGAATACCACGCACCGTTGGGCACGGGCCGGCTCGACGTCAATGCCTATGCCTTCAGCAGTTACCTGATCTTATGGAACGATTTCACCCACTTCCTGGTCGATCCGGTGAACGGCGATCAGGAGGAGCAGCACGAGAACCGCAGCACCGTCGGCGGCTCGGTGAGCTATTCCTTCCCGACGCAGTGGTTTGGCGTCGACAACGATCTCGCCGTCGGGACCCAGGAGCGCTACGATTTTCTCATCGTACAGCGCCTACCCACTGTGGACCGGGTCGCGATTCCGCTTTCCCACGACCCCGAGGGCGCCGTGTCGAACGATGAGGTACGCCTGAAGTCCGACGCCCTGTACGCGCAGGCAACGACGCATTGGAGCGGGTGGTTTCGCACGGTTGTAGGCTTACGGGGCGACTATCAGCGCGGTAGCGACTTAGGCACATTCTACGGCACGGCGAGCAAAGCGCTGTTCGAACCCAAGGCGAGCCTCATCTTCAAGCCCGCGGAGGCGACTGAATTCTACGTGAGCGGCGGGCGCGGGTTTCACAGCGATGACCTACGCGGCGTCAACGAGGCGAGGATCAAGAATACGCCCGGTGCGCCGTTGATGGCTAAGCAAACCGGTGAAGAAATCGGCATGCGCCAGGAATTGTTCGAGCGCAAAGTTTCCCTCACGCTGGCGCTGTTTAATCTCGATGCACAATCGGAGACCACTTACGATCCGGACGTGGGTGAGGACTCGGCCGGTCCCGGCAGCCGGCGCTATGGCTATGAGATCAATCTCACCTACCAGGCGCTGCGGTGGCTCGAACTGTACGGCAGCCTCTCGCAGGATCATGCTCGGTATACCTCGCCCTATAACGATGGCACCGGCCATGTCGGCGATTACCTGCCAAACGCGCCGTTCGCGACCGGCTCGTTTACCGCCTATGTCAAAAACTTAGGGCCATGGAGCGGCAGTCTGGCGCTTCGCTATCTCGGCGCTTATCCGCTGTCCTCGGATGATGAGGTGCAGGGGCACGGCTATCACGAGTGGAACGCGGACGTGCGCTACTCGTTCGACAGCGGCTGGGGCGTCGCTCTCGGGGTGTACAACATTCTGAACACCCGTGCCAATGCCATGGAGTACTGGTACATCGACCGTCTGCCCGGAGAGCCGGCAGCGGGTGTCGCCGACGTCCACATACACCCGCTGGAACCGATCTCCGCACGTCTGACGTTGTCGAAGAGGTTTTGAGTGGCAAAACCCCGTACAGGGGCTCGAGTGTCCAGCGACAGCTCAATGTGCAGGTGCTGGCGGCAATACCGTGAACGTGAAAGACCCTTTGGTGATGTGGCCGTCGTCGGTGGCGATCGCGGTCCAGTGGACCTCGTAGGTGCCCGGCGCGAGCGTGGTCATCGGCACGACCACGGTCTTTGCCGATGGAGCCCCCTTGTCGATCGGCACAGAGATCTCGGCTCCGGCCCCCGATAGTTTGAGAGCGGCGAGCTTCGCATCCTCACTGAACGTCAGGGTCAGTGTCTTCGGCGACTCAGGCAGTTGTGCGCCGCTCGACGGCGTGGAACTCACCACTTTGGCGTGCCCAAAGCATAAGTTGGCGACCAGGGTGGCGGCAAGTGTCGCCGTAACCAAATGTCGTTTTAACATCGAGTAGATCTCCTCAATGCCGCGGGATCAAATGCCGGTGGCTATGCGTGGAGCCACCGTGGGTGTGCGGAGCGCCGAGTTCGACATTGACGAGGTTCAATACCCCGTGACGAACCCCGCGCTCGGCGATTATTTCGTCGGCAAATTCCCGCACCTGTTTCACCGGACCCTTGAGCATCACGGTCTCGATGCACTGGTCATGATCGAGGTGGGCGTGCATCGTGGACACGGTCAGGTCGTGATGGGCATGCTGAATGCTCGTGAGGCGCTCCGCCAGTTCGCGTTCGTGGTGATTGTAAACATAGGAAAGATTCGCCACGCACGACCCCTTGAGGTTGCGTTTTTCGGCGCTTTTCTGAAGATGGGTGCGCAGGATATCGCGTACCGCCTCACTCCGGTTCGCGTAGCCCCGTTCTTTGATGAGCTCATCGAATGCCGTCGCCAGGTTTGCATCGAGTGAAATCGTGAAGCGTTCCATCTGCCCTTCAATCTCCTGATGACTCTATATTTTCCTGCGCCCAGTCGGCACTGTAGAGGTTGCAATGGGCAAGCACAAGCAAACTGCGAGGTCAGAACTGCTTCGCCAGGGTCAACCGGACCATGATCGGTTCGAGCGGATGTTCATGAATGTCGGCGCGGCCATCGGGGTAAGTGGCAATCTCATTTCGCAGTCGATCGACGTACCAGAACTGCGCCGCGTCCGCATGCAGGTTGAATAGATTGTAGATGCCCATCGAGGCGCTCCATTTGTCGGGAAACGCGTAGTGCACGTCGAGGTTGGTCTCCCCGAAGCCCTTGCCGTTCACCTGTCCCACGGCGGTGGGCGCATTGGCGCAGGACGTGGCCACACCGGGGAAATCATGCACGGCCGCGGCAGCGTTGCACGGACCCGAAGAGAGCGGATAGTTGCCGAGATACCGATAGCTCAGGCCGCCGCTCCAAGGACCGAGATCGTTCAGGTACAGCGCGAGCGAACCGGTCGCAACCGGCGCATCGGTGATGTATCCACCTTCGTGCCCTGTACCGTCGTCGAAGGGTTGCGTGAAGCGCGTATGGTCGCCAGACACACTGCCGTAGAATTCCAGGTATTGATTGATCTTATACGTGGTATTGAGCTCGAATCCGTAGCGGCGGCTCGGTGGCCCGGCCGAATCCGCACCCACGTCGGGGTCGATGATGGTCTCGGATTGCTGCCACAGGTTGAACAGCGCAAACGTCAGGGTGAAGTTCGGTGCCGGCGTCGCGCGCACGCCGACCTCTTGTCCCTCCTGCTTGGACAGCAGGTGGGTATGCGGAAGCCCCAGGTCCACGCTCACGTCCTGGTTGACGCCACGCAGATCCGCGCTGTGAAACCCCCGGCCGATGCTCGCATAGAACTCGAGCGTATCCATCGCCGTGTAAATCAGACTTCCCTTGGGCTGGGGGAGTTGCTGTTGCGCCGTGCCCGAATTGGAGTAGCCCGCGGTCTCGTGTAGGGCCGCCTCATAATCGATGTCCGTGCCGTGTTGGTAGTCCTCGCGAAAGCCCAAGACGGTGCGAAAGTTGGGAGTCCAACGGGTGATATCTTGCACATAGGTAGCCCCGGCGAACAGCCACACCCGATCGTCATTGGTGAAAGACGGCGGACTCAATTCCGCAGGTACGGTGACCTGACCGTCGCTCGGATCACGCCCCACGTGCAACAGATCGTAACGCGTCAACAGACCGACCGACAGTTCATTCGGGATGGTACCCAAGGTCAGCGGCAGCGTGAAGCTTGCCTGCCCGCCCATGGCCTTGCGATTCTCGATCTGGTCTTCCTGGTCGCCGTAGATGGGATCAGCCAGATAATGCGTAAAATTATTATACAGGTGTAACTGGTTGTCGATGAAGAACGCGCCGGTGCTGAGTTGGCCGGCGCCCAAGGTCTCATGACCCTCGAAGGACAAACTGGTGCGCCACGCGCGGCCGCCATCGGTCGGATCGAGAGTACCGAACGGTCCCGGCACCAGGCCCTCCGCAATCGCGCGCAGCGGAATGTCCGTGGTGTTGGTCCACAGTCCGTGATACGCCATGCCGGTCAGAGAATAGCCGTTGTTCTCATCGCCCTCGCTGTAGCGCAGGACGATGTTTTCCTTGCGCTGGTCGTCGGGCGTATCGAGCCGGCCGTCGTAGTGCTGTAATTCCACCGCAGCGAGCAGATGCCCGGCGCCGAACTCCGTGGTTCCTGCCGTAAAAGTTCGCTGGAATCCATACATGCCGACGGTGGCTGCCACTTGGTCGGGGATCGTGTTCCGATAAGAAACATGGACCGATCCCACCGCACCGAAGTCGCCGACGCTGGCATAGTAGGTCCCCTTGGTGTAGGTCAAGCCGTCGGCCAATTCCGGAATCAGGAAGTTCAAATCGGTGTAGCCCTGGCCATGCGCATGCGTCGGCTGATTGATGGGCATTCCGTCGACGTAGGTTTCGAGGTCCGTCCCGTGGTCGAGGTTGTATCCCCGCATCAGGTACTGGTTCGCCTTACCCTCGCCGCTATGCAAGGTGACGATGAGCCCCGGTACGGTTTCGAGCAGTTGGCCCGGTCGATAGGTCGGCAACAGTTGGAGTTCCTCGTCCGTGACCAGGCCCTCGCTCGCGGTCTGCGCCGATCCCAAGAGTTCGAGCCGCCGGGCCGTGACCTTGATTTCCTGCAACCCAGTCGACGACGAGTCAGTGTCAGCGGTCTCCGCCGCGACTCCCTGATCCGCCTGAACCGGAGAGCAGGCAACACCCATCAGTAGCGTACTCGCCATGGCTCGTTGCCTGACAGATCTCTTCATAATCATGCCCAAACCTGATCCGTAAGCGATATCACCTATTTCTTCTTACGCGCGATGGTGCCAGTTCCGTGGGTCGTATGAAACATTTATATTTGTTCTTATTCGTGATGCCGAGAAATTTGGATGCAGTCGAGGTCCATTCAATCTAGCATTGGCGTACTTGCGTTACCGAATGAACACTCCCTATCCGCAGCGGATCGTTTGCCTTACCGAAGAGCCCACCGAGGTTCTCTATGCGCTCGGCGAGGAGGATCGAATCGTCGGTATCTCCGGTTTTACCGTGCGGCCCGCCCGGGCGCGCAAGGAAAAGCCGCGAGTCTCCGCGTTCTCGAGCGCGAAGATCGAGCGTATCCTCGCTCTTCGTCCTGACCTCGTCGTCGGATTTTCCGATATTCAAGCCGATATTGCCCGGGAACTCATCAAGGCGGGAGTCGAAGTCTGGATCAGCAATCATCGCTCCGTTGAAGGCATTTTGAGCTATGTGCGCCGCCTCGGCGCGATGGTGGGGGCGGCTGACCGAGCGCACCGCTACGCACTGCAACTCGAACACCGAATAGAGCAGCTACGACAGCGGTCCTCGCTGTTGCCGCGTCGACCGCGGGTCTACTTCGAGGAATGGGACGAACCGATGATTACCGGCATTCGCTGGGTGAGCGAACTCGTCACGATCGCCGGCGGCGACGACATATTTCCCGAGCGCGCGACGTGCGCGCTCGCCAAGGATCGGATCCTCGCGGATTCCGCAGAGATCATCCGCCGCGCTCCGGAGATCATCTTCGGCTCCTGGTGCGGCAAGCGGTTTCGGCCCGACATCGTCGCTGAACGGGCAGGATGGTCCGATGTTCCCGCTGTTCGAGACCGCGAATTACACGAGATCAAATCCCCGTTGATCCTCCAGCCGGGTCCCGCGGCCCTGACCGATGGACTCGACGCCATCCACCAGGTAATCCGTCGCTGGGCCGAAAGGTAGCCATCGCGGACCCACAAGTCAAAATCACGTAGCCGCGGCACTAGGAACCGCCCGCAGGTTTGGTCCCGAAGGCGATCAGCGCATTGCCCGGAATGCCGCCGAGCACCCCGTAACCGGAACCGACCAGGAGCATCCCGTCCGCGACCACGGCCCCCGCTGCGGAAATCGACCCGCCATGGGTCGCCACGTGGTTCACGGCATCGAACGCGCGATCGGTGCCGAAGCTCCACAGCACGCGCCCATCGGTCGCGGCCAGCGCACTCAAGGTCCCGTCCGAGCCGCCCGCGAACAACACGCCGGGGATGGCCGATACCGCCGCGGCGTGCCCGACTGGCCGGCCCTCGGGCCGTGCGGGCGGCGCACCGACGGAGCTCAACCACGCCATGCGGCCATCGGCCACCTGAAGGGCGGCGACCCCGCCCCCCAGCAACCCGAAGTAGACCAGGCCGGCGTCGGTCGCGCCGCCCCACACCACGCCCTTGTTGTTCGGCATGGCTTGCGCTGCCCCCGGCGGCGCGTCGCCGGCAATCGACCCGAACACGTTGACCCGCCACAGCAGCCGGCCGGCTCGATCAGGATCGAGGGCCAAGATATCGCCCGGCTTGGTGCCGACGATCAGACGATCCTCGTTGCCGGCCGTGGTGAGAATCACGGAGCACGGAATGTCCCAGTCTGGTCCTTGCACCTTGGGGCAATTATCGGATTTCGTCGCGCCGTAGCAATCACCGACGAACGAATCGTGCTTGTGCACTTGATAGGACCACAAGACTTTTCCCGATTCGAGTTCGAGAGCCATGACCGAATCCGACGTCTTTGCCGCGGGATACGTGGTGGCATCTCCCGTACCGAAGTAAAGCCGCTTGCGCTTCGGATCGATGGTCGGCGTATTCCACACCGAACCGCCCGCCGGAGCAGACATCTGCACGCCTTGCGAATTTAACCGCGTGGGCTTCGGCCGTTCGACGATTACATAGGTTTTCCATACTTGCCGGCCGGTGTTGGCATCGAGCGCCACCACGCTGCCCACCGATGTACAGCACGGATATCCGGGCGCTGCGGCTGCGAACTCCTCCCACGAGGATACCGGCACGTACAAGCGCCCGGCATACAGAGCGGGAGCCGCGGTGAGGCGCGCCGTGTAGTTATCTTCGACCTTCGTGGTCCACAACAATTGGCCGGATTGGGCGTCGAGCGCGTACGAATTGGCCTTGAGGTCGCCGTAGAACACCGCGTAGCGCGTCCCGGGATGACCCGCGATGGCGCCCACAGTCATGGCGTTGCGCACCCCGGCTTTCGACCTGAAGGACCAGTAGATGCAGCCGGTCGCGGCATCCAACGAGTAGATGTAGCCCGTATCGCTGCCGACGAAGACCCGGCCCGACACCACCGTGGGCTCGCTGTACGAGGAG